>Ga0315276_10005313_pt1 | contig 11870 bp, 11 predicted proteins | sample YL17G05_0_MG_FD_204542 | JGI IMG/M metagenome (GOLD analysis project Ga0315276, IMG submission 204542) | Sediment microbial communities from Yellowstone Lake, YNP, Wyoming, USA - YL17G05_0 | ecosystem: Environmental > Aquatic > Freshwater > Lake > Sediment | place: USA: Wyoming | collected... | reverse complement strand
GCCATGGAAATTGATTAAAGAAAATAAAAATCATGCCCATGTTATTGTCTCTGAGTGCATAGACATAATCAAGGACTTATGCATATTGCTCTATCCGATTATGCCCAAATTCTCAAAGGAGATTCAGGAGCAGCTTAAAGTGGACTGCGCTTCTTTAGATGATTTATATGCGCCCATTTGTTCGGATAAAATCCAGAAGCCAAAAATACTTCTAACAAAATTGGAATCTGTAATTTTTGCAAAAGGAAAAAGCCTGTTCGAGGAATTAAATTTGAAAGTGGGCAAGGTTCTGGACGTCAGCGACCATCCAAATGGAGAAAAGTTGTATATTCTAAAAATAGATATCGGAGAGACAAGGCAGCTTGTTGCAGGACTGAAGCCTTATTACATAAAAGATGAACTGCTGAATAAAAACCTGATAATTGTAACCAATTTAAAGCATGCAGTATTAAGAGGCGTTGAAAGTCAGGGAATGCTCCTCGCTGCTGACGACGGAAAGAACGTGAGGGTTTTGGAAGCTCCAGACGCAAAGTCGGGGGAAGAGGTCTTTGCGGAAGATTTATCAGCTACTGGGAAAAAACAAATAACCTTTGAAGAATTCACGAAAATTCCCATCTCTGCAGAAAATGAATCTGCGTTCTATGAAAACAAGAAACTGAAAACAAAAAACAGCAGAATAATTGTTGGCGGAATATTTTCCAGGGCAAAAGTAAGGTAATCTTTTATTTTGTTTTTAAATTTTTTTATTTAAAATTATTTTTTACTAAAACTTTTTTTATTTTTTTATTCAAAGCAAAAACTATTTAAATAAAATTGCCTTAAAAAATATTATGAAAGAAACCGAAGAAATATCTCCTGACACGAAATGCCCATTCTGCCACAGCGACGGGCTTATTCTCCTGGAGGACGAGCGTGAGATTCCTTATTTCGGCCCGGTTTATATTTTTTCCATGACATGCAACAACTGCAAGTTTCACAAGGCGGATGTTGAATTGGTTGAGGAAAAGGAGCCATCAAGATATTCTATTGAAGTGTCTGGAGAAGAGGATATGAAAATCAGGGTAGTGAAAGCAAGCACCGCCACAGTAAAAATTCCCCACATCACAACAATAGAGCCGGGTGAGGCATCTAACGGCTATGTTACAAATGTGGAGGGAGTCCTGAGCAGGGTGAAAAACCAGCTTGAAAATTTGAAAGCTGATGACGAGGATGAGGAAACCCAGAAGAAGGCAAGAAACATGATTAAAAAAATAAACAGGTGCATCTGGGGAGAGGAGAAATTAAAAATAATTCTTGAAGACCCTGCAGGAAATTCTGCGATAATAAGCGACAAGGCTGCTGTTGAGAAATTGAAAAAGTAATTCTTCCAAAAAACATATAAAATAACGCTGTTTTTTTCTCTATTATGGCAATTGGAATTATTGGCGGAACAGGAATGGACAATGCGGATTTTCTTGAAGATAGTAAAGAGATTAAAGTTGAGACGCCTTATGGAATCCCTTCTCAGCCCGTGATGAAAGGACGAATAAAGGGAACAGATGTTGTTGTTATTCTGCGCCACGGAAAGGGGCATAAAATAAATCCTACTGCTGTCAATTATCGTGCAAATATTTTTGCAATGAAAAAGCTTGGCGTCACAAGAATTCTAGCGCCATGCGCGGTGGGCTCTCTTAAAGAAGAAATCAAGCCAGGCGATTTGGTTATTCTTGATCAATTCATAGATAAAACCACAAGCAGGGCAAGCACATTTTATGACAAAAATCAGGTCTGCCACATTTCCATGGCTGAGCCCTTTTGTCCCGAACTAAGAAAATTAGTCATAGAAGCCGGAAAGAAATTGAAACTTCCCATTCATGAGAAAGGCATAAATGTTGTGATGGAAGGACCAAGATTCTCGACAAAGGCCGAATCAAATTTGCACAGAAGCTGGAATGCTGACACAATCAACATGACCCTTGTTCCAGAATGCACGCTTGCAAAAGAGGCGCAGATTTGTTATGTTCCCATAGGACAGGTTACAGATTATGACTGCTGGAAGGAAAGCACAGTCACAGCAGAAGTGATAGTGAATACTCTTAAGGACAATGTTGAAAAAACAAAAAAATTACTGTTAACCGTTATTCCAAAGATTCCCGAAAAAAAAGGCTGCAATTGCGAGGACGCGCTGAAGCATGCTTTGCTGTAGGTGAAAAAATGGATTTGAAAAGCAAAATAAGAAACATTCCGGATTTCCCCAAAAAAGGGGTTAATTTCAAGGACATAACACCCCTCCTGGGCGACCCTGTTGCATTCAGGCATGCGCTTGGAAAAATGCTTATCTATGCAAGGCAAAAAAATGCCACTAAGATTGTGGGGATAGAAAGCAGAGGATTTATTTTTGGCGCTGCACTCGCCTATGAGCTCATGGCAGGATTTGTGCCCCTGAGAAAACAGGGAAAATTACCATATCAGGTTCTGACTGAAACATATGACACGGAATACAGCACAGCTGCATTGGAGGCGCATGTCGACGGCATTAATAAAGGGGATAAGGTTATAATCTGCGATGATTTAATTGCGACAGGGGGCTCGCTGAAAGCCGCTGCAAAGCTTGTAGAGAATCTTGGCGGAACTGTTGTTGGGATTGTCGTGCTGATAGAGCTGGAATTTCTCAACGGCCGCGACAAGCTGGAAGGCTATGACGTTGTCAGCATAGTCCGTTATGAAAATCCAGAAGATTAGAGATTTGAAAAATCGATTTTGATTTCTTAGCGCATTTTGTGGCGGTGCGACGCACTTCGTACTGCTCGGCACTCCGTAGGAGCCGTCCCTCGCCTCGCCGCACGCCACACGGCGCTCACGAGCCGGGGGATGTCCCTTACAGGGTGGCTCGGAGGACATTCTTGGAATGTCCGTCAGCGCCATTGTGGCGTGCTCAATTGAACGCAACCTCAACTCATTTTATGCAAACCTTAATAAAGCAATTTATCTTCCCATCGTATATGGAAGCACATTGGGAAACTAAATCGACTATAGTAGAACACCTTTTGAATTTGGATGAGATTTTGAAAGAAGAAACTACAGTTGTGACTGAAGAGGCTCCTTCAAGCAACTACAACAGCAAGAAATATAAAACTCTTTTATCAAATCTTAGAAGCTGGCGCCAGTCATAAGCGCTTAAGAAAATCCTGGAGCGCCTGATAGGCCTTCATGGTGTCTTTTTCTTTCACTATGACTGCAAGTTCTGTGGTTGTGGAGACTATTTCAATAATATTGACATTTTCCCAGGCAAGTTTTTTAGTGATTTTTGCAATCACGCCCAAGCTGGAAACAAACTCCTTTGGGTAAGTTAAAGACAAGGAAACAAGATTTTTTTCTACGGCGATTATTCTTTCTTTCTTTAGCAATTTCAGGAATTTTTTAGAGTGTTTTTCATTTGTAATTATGGATATCTCGTAATTGCCGTGAATAATGTTAAGTGTGTCGCCCTTCTCATAGTCCACTAACCTGTAAATCTGCTGCAGAATCCGATACAACTCTCTTGATTTAAGCACAGTGATATCTACAAGATTTGTCTTCATCAGCAATTCCTTTGCAAAGAGCGGCTTGAACTGCTTTTTTTCATGGCTCTCTATTTTTTCATGAGCCCTCCTTAAAGCCATGACTATTGCAGGGAGCATTATTTTTTTGCCCAGCTCCCTTTCCAGGGGCTTTTGTATTTTTTCCGCAAGAGCAGCATTGCTCAATATCCCTTCCTCAAAGGCATCCTGAACCATGGAATGCTCATCGAGGTATTTCTTCACCAGATGGCTGACAGTTACCATATTAGAAATAACAAACTGTTATTATTATAAAAAGTTAATGGTTAGAGAAGTTTTAAATAAAATGAAAATTAATAAATACGCCTCAGTCGCCGGCGGGGCTATTGCAGCAAATTGCACAAAACTCCTATAGGTGCGCGCCGATTGAGCGCCTAATTTTAAAATTAAAAATAAACTCAAAATCTTTAATGGTAAGTCCTTTCCAAAGCCAAATTGTGCGCATTAAAATAATTTTTAATTAGAATTGCCCAGTCAGCAAGCGATGCTAATCTTCTCGCCTCAAACTTGTTTTTTATCCGCACCTCTTTGGGGCAGTTGATGAAATCGTACATAAAGGACGCGAGAGAATTTACAACGTCTTCTTCGGAGCGGTGGAGCCTTTTGAGAATGTATATGCCCTGGTCAGGACCGTACTTGACCTCTTTTTCTATAAACCTGCCAAAGCCGGCCAAATCAGTGGTTACAGAGGGAACTCCCAGCGCACCGGTTTCCAGAGGCGTGTAGCCCCACGGCTCATAATAGGAGGGGAACACTCCAAGATTAGAGCCAATCATAGTTTCATAATATCCCAGATCAAGCAAGCCATCGGCGCTTGTCAAATAAATCGGATAGAAAATGACCTTGACGCGGTCAGATGATTCATTTCTTAATTTTGCATCGTTAAATCCGTTTAGGATATCATCCTTTTCCTCATCATAGAGATTGTGCGTGGCCACTGGCGGAGTTCCCTTTTTCAGAAATCTCATCACCTTTTTTTTGGAATCCAGCTGAATGCTTTCAGTAAAAATAGACTCTTCGCAAAGCTTTTTCTGCAGCAGCAAATCCTTGAGGATGCTTTCCTTGATTTCCTCAAGATTTTCCAGAATCAAATCCTTGACATCTTGATAGAATGTCTTGCTCTCCAGAACCTCGTGTTTAACGCCACGGACATTTCCAGGTATCCAGAAAAATGTCAGTATTGTTTTATTTGACTTCTCATCGATGAGACGCTGATTCAGCTTGCCCAAAGCTTTGATGAAAATATCAACTCCCTTGTCCTTGAATTCATAGCGGCCTGCGATAAAGAATACAAGCAGGTCATCAATGTCAAATCCATAATAAGGGAAGAAGTGATACATGGCAAATTCCTTAACTCTGCGCTTGAAAACCTGGTGCTTGATTGTAAGCTCTTCAAAAGTTAGAAATCGCCCTATGTCAAGACCATTTGGAAGGAGAACATCGGGCCTTTTTTTCAGCAGGCGCTCGGCCTCAAAAGCTGTAATCTCGCTTACTGTGGTGAAAACGCTCGCGTTGTGCGCCGAGGCCTTCTCCAGCTGATGCTTTGCTTTGCTCGCCATTTTCAAACCTTCTTCTTCCACATCGGGAGAATCCAGCACTTCATAGAAATCATTTCTCTGGGAGGCCATTGACCTGCCTAGGACTGTGGCGTGGGTCGTGAATACAGTTGCAACAGACATCTTATTCATTTTTAGGTAAAGCAATCCAGCCCCAGCAAGCCATTCATGGAAATGCGCCACAAATTTTTTGTCTGGAAATTTTCTGGCAAACTCTTCAATTACCTTTCCCACAGCTGTTGCCCAGATTACTGGCTCGTCAAAATCATAATAGGAAGTCAGTAGGGAATCTATGCCAAATTTTTCCCACAATTTTGTTTTAATGTCATTTTTAGATCTGGTAAATGCGGAAAAATCAATTAACAGCACCTTGGGTTCTCCATCAACCATCCACTTGCCATAATGCACAAATATTCCCTGTTGCTTAAGGCTTTCAAATATGGGCTTGAAGTTTTCCGGAGGCATTATTTCCTGAAACTCTCCCTGAGCCCTCGCTGAAAACAAGGGCCCTATCAAAAAGTAGCTTCCGCCGTAATTCTCAATCATTCTGGGCACTTTTGAGCGGACAACTGTATAAATGCCCCCAACTTTGTTGCATACCTCCCACGAAATCTCAAATACAAAGTCCGGCTTCATGTCAAAGAAACCGCTTCCACTGGATTATATAAACTTTTAATACCACTTGCAAGTTAAACATGAACTTTTATAGAGAAAAAGGATTTAAGAAATATTTATAAAGCAGGCTTGCAATAATTTTTAAAAAGGGACAGTAAATGAAAACTGATGTGGAATTGAATAGACTTCTTGCTAGCTTCTACATTAAACTGCAAAGGGGCATTACATGAAAGTGCTTATGTTCGGCTGGGAATTCCCGCCACAATCGAGCGGGGGACTTGGAACAGCATGCTATGGACTCACAAAAGGACTAAGCCAAGAGGGTGTGGAAGTAACCTTTGTGGTTCCTTCGCTTTCAGATGACATGAAGCACGACCATGTGGAATTAATAGGCGCTGACACTTTCAAGACAAAGGCAATAAGGCTCAGAAAAGTCAACACCATGCTTGTGCCGTATATTTCAAATGAAAACTACAAACAGCTGCTCAGGACAAAGGGCAAAAACAAAAAGCAGATTTACGGGGAGAATCTTTTCCAGGAAGTCTATCGATATTCTGAGATTGCGAAGGAAATCGCAAGAACAACTGACTTTGATGTTATCCATGTCCATGACTGGCTGACTTATCCCGCAGGAATTAAGGCGAAAAATGTCTCAAAAAAGCCCCTTGTTGTGCATGTCCATGCAACAGAATTTGACAGGGCAGGAGATAATCCGAACACGCACGTTTACAATATAGAGCGCAAGGGAATGCATTATGCAGATGCGATTATTGCAGTGAGCAATTACACAAAAAACAAAATTGTTGCGAATTATGGAATCTCTCCTGAAAAGGTGCATGTTGTCCATAATGCATTTGAGCCCACAAATTATGAGGGACCCAAATCAGTTCTGTCAGAGCACGATAAAATCGTTCTTTTCCTAGGAAGAATCACCATGCAGAAAGGTCCTGACTATTTCATTTATGCCGCAAGAAGGGTTGTGGATTTCATTCCCAACGTGAAGTTTGTCATTGCGGGCTCTGGAGACATGGAGCCATTTATAATCAACAAGGCGGCAGAAATGGGGATAGCTGACAAGGTTCTTTTTGCAGGGCATCTCTCTGGCGACGATGTGAACAGGGCATACCGGCTTGCTGATTTGTATGTAATGCCTTCGGTTTCAGATCCTTTCGGCATTTCTGCGCTGGAGGCGATGGGAAACAACACCCCTGTTCTAGTGTCAAAGCAGAGCGGCGTAACAGAGGTTGTAAACCACTGCCTTAAGGTTGATTTCTGGGACATAAATGAAATGACAAACAAGATTGTCAGCGTGCTTAAATATCCGGAGCTGAGGGACACCTTGGTTGAGAATGGTGCAAAGGATTTGGAGAAAATAAACTGGCAGGAGTCTGCAAGAAAATGCGTAAATGTTTACAATAAAGTGCTTACGTGTGGTGCACATGGTTAGCGTGTGCTTTTATTTTCAGGTCCATCAGCCCTATAGATTAAGGAGATATTCCATTTTTGAGATAGGAGGCAATCACAACTACTTTAACCATGAAAGAAACAAGAAAGAGCTTTTCAAGATTGTAGAGAAATGCTATCTCCCAACAAATCATTTAATGCTCGAGCTTTTGAACAGATATCCCGAGATGAAATTAGCGTATAGCTTCTCAGGTTCCATCCTTGACCAGTTTGAGGAGCATGACAAAAGTGTGCTTAACTCGTTCAAGAAGCTTGTTGACACAGGAAGAGTGGAGATTCTTGATGAAACATATCATCATAGTTTGGCATGGATTTATTCAAAAAATGAATTCAAGAACCAGATTTTGCTTCACAGGGAAAAGGTAAAGCAGCTTTTTGGCGCCTCGCCAAATGTTTTTAGAAACACAGAACTCATTTACAATAATGAGCTTGCAAATTTTGTCCAGGGAATGGGCTACAAAGGAATATTGGCTGAAGGAGCAGACCATATACTTGGCTGGCGCTCCCCAAATTTTCTTTATACGCCAAAGACTGCACCAAAATTAAAACTGCTGCTTAAAAATTACAGATTATCAGACGATATCGCATTCAGGTTTTCTGAAAAGAGCTGGAAGGAATGGCCCCTTACGGCAGATAAATTTGGGAATTGGGTTTCTGCGATTAATGGCAATGGAAATGTAGTTAACTTATTCATGGACTATGAGACATTCGGCGAGCATCAGTGGGCAGACACTGGAATTTTTGAGTTTATGAGGCATCTTCCAGGGGAAATTCTCAAGCACAGGGACAATGATTTTGTGACGCCCTCCGAGGCTATTGACAGATATTCCCCTATGGCAGAGCTGGATATTCATAATCTGATTTCCTGGGCGGATATTGAGAGGGATTTGTCTGCATGGATGGGAAATAAGATACAGCAGACTGCGCTGGCTGAGCTTTACAGGATGGAGCCTGAAATTCTTGCAACAAATAATCCTGAGCTGATTGAGGACTGGAGAAAGCTCCAGACAAGCGACCACTTTTACTATATGTGCACAAAATGGTTTGCAGACGGGGATGTCCACAAATATTTCAATCCTTATGACAGCCCCTACGAGGCATTTATTTCGTTCATGAATGTTTTGAATGATTTGAAGATTAGAATAAAAGAGAACAAGGTTATAGAGAAAGAATTGGTTGCATAAAAAAGAGGTGGAATTATGCAAAGAAAGCATAAGAAGCAGAGTCATAAAGCTAAATCTAAAGGTATTGAGGCGGTTGTTTCTGTCATGGAGCCCTGCCTTGCAAAAATCACTTTGGTAAACGCCTCTCCTGAAAAGACGTTCTACCTGAAAGACGGCAGGACTCTGAAAAATCTTCTCGAGCTGGTGGATGCGCTGGAAAATATGGAAGATGATGTCTTTGCATTTCATGTGAATGAAAGCAAGAATGATTTTGCAAACTGGATTTCAGATGCGCTCGGAGAAGGAGAATTAGGAGAGACTTTAGTTGGAAACAAAAGCCGGGAGCGCCACCAGATTACGATACTAAAGCATTTAGTCGAGGATGCTCTGCCAAAATGAAACGGTTGATTAAGTCTTCAGAAGCAAGACGAGCCCTCTCAAGAGTGCCCGAGGGAGTGAGTTTCTGGCTCTGCACAAATCAGAAGCTGTCCTCATTAAAAGAGCTTGCAGTGGCGCTAAAGGGAATTAATGATGATGTGTTCAGGTATCATGTCAACAGGGACAAGAACGATTTTGAAAACTGGATTCGCGACATAATACAGGACAAGGAGCTTGCCCGGGAAATTTCAAGAATCAAAACCAAGGAAACACTTAACAGAAAGATTCTGGAGCGAGTGGAAATGCTCTCAAAAATCCTCAAAAAAGGAAAGAAGAAAAAGACAAAAAGAAAAAAGGTTAAAAGACTAAAGCACAAAACAAGGAAGCATAAAATAAAACACAGGAAAAAGATACATCATAAAAGAAGAAAAAGAAGATAAAATTCTGAGTTTAAAATAATAATTTTTTTAATCCCTCTCAATCGGCGAGGCCTATTGCTTCCTTAAAATGTTCTTACAAAATATTTTTATACCTTGCAAGAGTAGCGACATTCATGCTCATCAAAGCTGTAAGACTGCACAATATCAGAAGCTATGTTCACCAGAGAGTTGAATTTCCGCTAGGCTCAACTTTGCTGGCAGGCGATGTTGGCTCAGGAAAATCAACCATTCTTCTTGCAATTGAATTTGCGTTATTTGGAATATTGCGGGGCACGCTTGAGGGAAGCACATTGTTAAGATATGGAACTGACTCGGGCTCTGTTGAGGTTGAGCTTGAGATTGATGAAAAAAACATAATCCTAAAAAGAACCCTGAAAAGAGGAAAAAACGGCATAACTCAGGAGCATGGATTTATTATAATAGACGGCGTTAAAACAGAAGGAACGCATACTGAAATAAAAGCCAGAGTTCTGGAGCTGTTGGGCTATCCGAGGGAGCTTGGGAGAAGCAAGGACTTGATTTATCGCTTTACAGTTTATACTCCGCAAGAGGATATGAAGAGAATACTGTCTGAGGATAAGGAAATAAGGCTGGAGACTTTGAGAAAGGTTTTCCAGATTGATAAATATAAAAGAGTAACTGAAAATGCAGAAGTTGTTTTACGAGAACTAAAGAATTTGCGCAAGGAGAATTTAATCAGGTGCGAGTCTCTTGAAGAGGAAACTGAAAGGAAAAAAGAGCTGGAGAAAAAAATTGATGAAATCAAAAAGCAGATTATGGAGCTTGATGTTGAAATTAAGTCTGTAACTGAAAAAGAGGAGCATCTTGGAAAAAACCTCCAGGAAATAGAAAGCGAGATGTGCATTATGCAAGAGCTTAAAGCAAGGCTTGGCAGCGTCATGGCAACATTGCAGGAGAAAAATAGGCTGACAAATGCGCTCAAAAAAGAATTTGCAATCACGCAGGAAGGAATGAAGAACAAGAAAAAAAAGCTTGAGCTTGGAGATGATGTCAAAAAAAGAATTTATGAGTTGGATGAAAAAATAAAGCACAAGGAAAAAATCAAGGAGCACATAAAGGAGCTTGAACATTCCATGCAGGATATTCAGCGCACTATTTCCCAGCATGAAATTCTGGTAAGAGAGGCAAGCAAAAGAAAAAACATGATAGAAACATTGGACAAATGCCCTACGTGCGAGCAAATTGTGAGCAGGGAATACAAGCAGGGAATTTCCATAAGGCAGGAGTCCACGATAAACGAGCTGAAATCCCACGCTGGCTCTCTTGAAGCCAATAAGAAAAGAAATGAAGTTCAGCTGAAAGAAATTAAGAGCCAGCTAGACGAGATTATCGAGTCTGAAAGAATTCTGGCAAGGCTTACCGCAGAAGACAAGCTGATTGATGAAATTGCCAAAGAAATACTTGCTCTCGAAGAGAGAGTTAAAATCAATAATGAGCAGATTGAAAATTTAATTGCTGAAAATGAGAAATTGACAATGGAAAGAGCAGAAATTGATATTAAGCTTAAGGATTTTGAAGAAACTGCTTCAAGGCAGAAAGATTTGAAGGAAAAAATGGAAACAATACTTGTTCGGGAAAAGGAATTATTAGTCAAGAAAGCCATGCTGACTAAAGAAGATGAATCGCTCAAGGCAATGATTGACATAATTAACGCTGATGTTGAGGAAATGGAGAAAAACAAGGAGCAGGCCTCTATGCTCCTGGAAAAAATAAGCTGGATAACGAATTATTTTATTCCGGTAATGGACCTGATTGAAAGAAATGTCATGCTTAAAACGCATAGCCAGTTTAATCAGTATTTCAGGAACTGGTTTTCTGTTTTGATGGAGGAGGAAACAATCACTGCAAGAATAGACGAGGAATTCACTCCGGTTATAGAGCAGAACGGCTACGAGGTTTCAATTGAAAATTTGTCTGGCGGCGAGAAAACGAGCTGTGCTCTTGCCTACAGACTCGCATTGGCAAAAGTAGTTAATGATATTGTGAGCCCAATCAGAACACAAGATTTAATTATTTTAGATGAGCCGACAGACGGCTTCAGCTCAGAGCAGCTTGACAGGATAAAGGATGTATTAGACCAGCTTAATTTTAAGCAAGTAATCATAGTCTCACATGAATCAAAAATTGAGAGCTTTGTTGACAATATCGTAAGATTGAAAAAGAGCGAAAATAAGACTGAATTGTATACTGGGGCTGTAGTGTATCCTCACGGAAACACTAGCATCCCCTCGTTAAACTCGGGGCTGTAGTGTAGCTTGGTATCACTCTACCTTGGGGTGGTAGCAACCGGGGTTCAAAACAGATCTCTGCAAGAGATCTGTCAAAGACGGAAGTCTTTGAGCATGCTCAGAAACCTTTGGTTTCTGACATGGTAGAGAGCGCTCAAGTGCCACATTCACTTCGTGAAGTGGCACGACAAAGGCTAATTTGAATGCAGAGATTTGGGAAAGTCCTCGCAGCCCCATTTTTTATTTTCTTAAAAGAGATATGAAATATTTTTAATCCTCTCAATCGGCGAGGCCTATTGCTGCAAGACTTAGCCGAAGTTAGCCACCGCGGCGATTGAGCGGTAATTTTAAATAATACTAACTGACTCTATTCCTTTACTGCCGCAGTGGCACAACCTGGTACTGCGCAGATCTTCAATCTGTTATG
>Ga0315276_10005309_pt1 | contig 11876 bp, 11 predicted proteins | sample YL17G05_0_MG_FD_204542 | JGI IMG/M metagenome (GOLD analysis project Ga0315276, IMG submission 204542) | Sediment microbial communities from Yellowstone Lake, YNP, Wyoming, USA - YL17G05_0 | ecosystem: Environmental > Aquatic > Freshwater > Lake > Sediment | place: USA: Wyoming | collected... | reverse complement strand
ACACCCCAGGGCATACGAAAGGATCAATTGCCATCTTAACCGCCGATGGGCAGCTCTTTGTTGGCGATACGCTGTCCAAACGGCGCAAGCTAACCAGCGCGGCGTTTATTGAGAATGAGAAAGAATTACATGCCAGCTTGGCGGTCTTGAAGGGACTCAAAGCACGTGTGATCCATCCAGGGCATGGGAAACCTTTTGCCTTTGAAGAACTCGTAGCACTTACTGAATGATGCCTTATTCATGATGGGAACTGTGGAGGTTCAATATGGAGAGCAAAACATCATTGTCTGCAGCTGTCAGCGCTCCTTATTTCGGCTGAACTTATCTTTTAGGTAGAGTTCAATTCACCCAGGTATTGCTTTTTGAAAGGAGAAATCCAAATGTCAAGCGATCGCAAACTCAAGTGGTTAAAGTATATCCTTCTGGTTAAAGTTTTCTTTTGCTTTTTCGTGTGGGGCTTGCCTTATCTGCTTGCCCCAATGGCATATTTTCAGCGTCTTGGCGTACCTATGCCTGACGATTCCCTCTTCATCAGGCTATCAGGAGCCATTATCATCGCATTCGGTGTCGCCTATTGGTACGCCTACAAGGATCCGATCCACAATGTTGCCATTGTAAAAGCAGGTGTCGTAGATAATGGGCTGGTCACCCTGGTGATCTTTGTTTTCATGGCTTTCTACAACCTGAGAAGCGTTGTTGTGCTGGCTTCTGGGCTGCTTACATTCATTTTCTTCATTTCTTTCCTGCTGCTCATGCCGAAGCCAGAAGCTGCACAGCACCGCTAGATCATTATTCGATCAGCTTCTATTTTATCTGCTAATGCCCGTTCGATATCTTTAACCCGGTGGTATGCAGAGTGACCATCCAGATCGTTCGGCCATGCTTGTCTGCGCTCTCTGCTGCTGAACCAATCTTCGGGTGCCTCTCTCTACGCAATTAACAGATCCTCTTGCACCTGCCTGTGCCACTCCAGCACCTCCTGCGGGGAGCGGTCTCGCCAGCGCATGTAGACTAGATGGTTGCCTTCGTTTTCCTGCAACCCGCGCTCCTCGGGTGGGCGACGCTGCCCCCTGATAGACCGGAGAATATCCGCCTTCCAATGGGTGATATGGGCCAGCGCATCCTTCACAGTCCACGGGTCTTTTGACTCAGGTCGCTTTAAGGGTAGCTCCCAGTCCTCCTTGGAAAGACTTCCAACCAGCATGTCCAATAGCTCAAACTCCCTGATTGTGCGCTCGATAAGTTCCTCACGATTGTGATGCATCGCCAAATAACCTCTTCTCAATCGAACGATTAATAAAATGCTTGTTTCATGCCCACATGAGCTCACCGATCAATTGATTACGTATGCCTATCAATTTCCTCTCCAGACTGCCTGTAGCGCTCGATAATCTATTAGGATAATCCCTTCTGATTTGATAATATCTTTTGCCATTTGAGATGTCCAAAAATCAAAATCTGTCTGGCGGAAATGATTGCCATCGGGTTCTAAAGCCAGCAACTCAGAATTATCGAGACCCGGATGTACCGCCCACTCACTCAAACCAGCCGGTAAATCATGCAGCATTTCAGCATAACAGGTCGCTTTATCGACCGGATCGAGCAGGTAACTGTCCAGCACGTCGTGATCGTTGCAGGGTAAACCCAGGCTTTGTACTTTTTGGATAAAAGAACGTCCAAATATGCGGAATGCCAGTCCATATTCCCTTGCCAGCCTGAGCATTAGGTTAAATAGATCTACATGACCATCGAGACGTATCGCATGCCAGTCCAGATGGGCAGGTTTGAGTCCGCTTGCCAGGACGCATTCGATCTGCGACCTGAATTCCATTTCCAGTTGATCCAGGCCGATCTGAGGCAGTAATTTATGGAAGCTATCAAAGCTAAAAAAACGACCTGATGGCTCAACCAGGTCAGGTACCTTGTCTTTGGATGTGACTGGACCCCAACTATAATCATCGGAATCACAAATGACCGTTAGATGGATACCGAAGGGAATTTCTGGATGGGCCCTGAGGAAATTCATCGCGTGTATTGCCCATGGACAAGGCATCATTATGCTCGTGGAACGGACCACACCTTCTTTCAGCGCCAGCATAATGGCTTCGTTAATTGCATTGCACATCCCAAAGTCGTCAGCATTGATAATCAATAATCGAGCATCGACCGGATAACCAAGGATGTGGTTTGTTTGGTTCGTTTTCGATATAGTCATGTCGCATATCTCCTGATGCCATTATAAATGCTGTTTCTTGACATCACCTGATTTCCCATGGATTAGTTTTTCATTCCGCCCCGAATTGACTCGTAGGGGGATTAATTTTATACTGGATATGCTTAGATATGGGATGGATATCCGGATAAGGTATTAAATCCTTGCTCTGGTGGATTGGCATTTGAGCTATCTGGTTACTTGACCATACTCGCTCACCCCTGTTTTTTCTGTGTGATCATCTACCTGAGGTGTCTAAAATGCACAAACATTTGCCCAATATAATATCTAAACTCTTGATTTGTTTCATCCAAATTACTTGAAGGAGGTTTAATCATCATGAAACGCTATTTGCGAACGCTATCCCTGGTCTTTTGTCTGCTAATTACGTTGATATTGTCCAGTATCGGGCAAACTGCGCTAAGCCAGCAAACTCTCAATGCGCCTGTCTATTTACCGATCATTATGGGAGATCCCCCGAAAATTATGCCAATCGCATTCAGGGGCTGGGTTTCGACGAACAAACAAGACATATATACGATAAATGATGATGGAAGCCAGTTAAAAAACCTGACCTCTAATCCAGCTATGTTCCATTTTGTTTGGTCACCCGATGGCACCAGGATCGCGTTCGATACCAATTGGAATGGCTATTCTGATATATACATCATGAATGCTGATGGTAGTGGGTTGGTCCGTCTCACCACTGACCCCGCCTCTGACAGCTCTCCATCCTGGTCACCAGACGGCACGCGCCTTACTTTTACTTCAACCCGCAGTGGGACTCAGGGGATTTATGTCATGAATTCAGATGGCAGCAATGTGGTACATCTGATTGACTGTTCGGCAGTCTGTCAATACCTCCATTGGTCACCAGATGGCAGCAAGATTGCTTTTACCCTAGGTCCATTTGATAATACGCGTGAGATCTATGCCATGAATACAGATGGAACCGGTCTGACAAACCTGACGGAGAATGCATATTATGATGAAATTTTGGAATGGTCGCCAGATGGCTCGAGGATTCTATTCCTTTCCAATCGTGACCAGAGCGGAGATTTGGATCGTATGGATGCATACCACATGAATGGAGTCGGCACCGACTTGATCCGTTTGACAACCAGTGGTTATGTACAATCGGCGACATGGTCTCCTGAGGGTGATAAAATCGCTGTCTCCGATTTCGCTATAGGAAACGAAGGTTTATCCATAATGGATTCAGACGGTTCCAATAGTTCTGTCCTGCTTTGCCAATCCAATGCAATCTTGAGTTATGATCCAGCCTGGTCTCCTGATGGGAAAAAGATTGCATATTCACCTTTTGAAGGCACCATCGGAGATACTACCGGGATATATGTTTCCACGATTGATGGTTTGACCTGCCAACATCTCACGGCCATGCTAGCCTCCGGTCCGATATGGAAACCAGGCGAATAGGGCGTAGATAGCTCAAGATATATTTTTCGACTCGCCGGAACATCTGCTGCCGTAAGCGGTTGGGCATAGTCCGGTTTGCTTTTAAACCGAATTAAGTCTGGGAGTCACCTCCCATTTCCCATAATCTTTTCCACCCGGAATCCCTTCATTAGTTGCAGATATAATCACGAAATTTATTCACCTCCATTAGTTTCGTTCTCCGTGTTCTCGGTGCTGTCTGTGGTGAGATGTTTTTTTACCCCTCTTTCCTCTCCCCCTCGATAGCGGTATACTCTCCCCATGCCTCCCACCCTGCTTATCATCGAAGACGAACCTGAGCTGGTCCGCGTTCTGCGCTCCTACCTGGAACAAGCTGGCTTCCATGTTCTCACCGCCCTGCGTGGCGATACCGGTCTCACCACCTGGGAGGATAAACACCCCGACCTGGTCATCCTGGATCTGAATTTACCCGGCATGGATGGGCTGGATGTGGCACGTCACATCCGCCAGTACGAGACCAGTCGCACCCCCATCATCATGCTCACTGCCCGAACCGACGAGATGGACCAGCTTCTTGGGTTTGAGCTGGGTGCGGATGATTACATCCCTAAGCCATTCTCACCGCGCATCGTCGTCGCCCGCGTGCGCGCTTTGTTACGCCGTACTGATGCCTCCAAGCCTCCAGTACATAACTTTTCCATAGCAGACCTGCAGATTGTCCTGGAAGCACATACGATTAAACGGGCAGGAAAAGCCATTCATCTGACCCCCACAGAGTTTGACCTGCTGGTAACTCTTGCCGGGCAGCCTGGGCGGGTATTCAACAGACTACAGCTCCTTGAAGCATCCCAGGGAGTAGCCTATGAAGGATACGAACGCTCCATCGACGTCCACATCAAGAACCTGCGTGCCAAGCTTGAGCCTGATCCCAAAAAGCCTGTCTACATCGAAACGGTATTTGGCATCGGCTACCGTTTTAAACAGAGTTGATATAACCTACAACGAGTGAACCTATGCGTCTAAAACTCTTTCTTGCCTTTACACTAATCGTGATTGTCTCAGTTACCCTGGTAGCAGTTATCGCCCGACGTGGAGCAGTCAATGAAGTCCGCACATTTATGTTCCGCGGTGGAATGTATGGACTGAACAACCTGGCAACCGGATTGGAAAATTTTTACCAAAATAATGGCACATGGGAGGGTGTCCAGTCAATTTTTAAATCTTTCGATGGAGGGATCCCCGGGATGGGTGGGATGATGAATCAGCGTCTCCTGCTGGCAGATGCTACAGGTTCAGTGGTTGTTGATACAAGGGGAGTGGATATTGGGAATAATCTTACTTCAACAGAGATTAATACTTCCATACCCCTGAACGTGGATGGACAGACAATGGGTTACCTGTTCGCAGCGGGTGGGATGGGATTCGCTGCAGGGAATGAGCAGCAGGTATTGGGGCGGCTCAACCGCGGAGTGGTCATTGCTGGATTGTTGGCGGGAGCATTGGGATTGGTGCTGGCACTGGGTCTGGCGTACACTTTATTGCGCCCCGTCCGTGACCTGACCGTTGCTGCTCGGAAGCTTTCTGAGGGTGACCTGACTCAGCGCGTTGCGATCCATGGCGATGATGAGTTGGCAACTTTGGGGCGTGCTTTCAACCAGATGGCAGATTCACTCCAGCAGGCGGAGGAATCACGCCGTGCCATGACCGCTGATATCGCTCATGAGCTGCGTACCCCATTGGCAGTCCAGCGTGCCAACCTCGAAGCCTTTCAGGATGGTGTTTACCCCCTCACGGTGGATAATCTAACACCCGTGATCGAGCAGAATCACCTGCTCACCCACCTGGTTGAAGATTTACGAACCCTGGCGCTGGTGGATGCCGGGCAAATCGAGCTTGAGCGGACTGACATCGACTTTGTTTCTCTGGTTGAGCGTGTTGTGGAACAATTCCAGCCTCAAGCTGCCACCCATCAAGTCAGGTTGGTTTTCTTACCCCCGCCCACCTCGATGCAGCCTCTTTCGCTTGATCCGATCCGCCTGGAACAGATGCTCTCCAACCTGCTATCGAATGCAATGCGATATACACCTCCGGCCGGGCAAATTGATGTGGCAATCACTGCATTGCCAAAAGTTGCCCGTCTGACCGTGCGTGACAGTGGTCCGGGCATTCCGGAGGATGCATTGCCATTTATTTTTGAGCGTTTCTATCGGGCCGATAAATCCCGCTCACGCACGGAAGGGGGCAGCGGACTTGGCCTGGCAATTGCCCGTAACCTGGCGCGTGCACATGGGGGCGATTTAACCGCCACGAACCACGCTTCTGGTGGGGCGTTGTTTACGCTTACACTGCCGCATGATTCTATCAATTAATAAATAATCCGGAAAATCCCCATCATTCATTCACCACCAGCCGGTGGTTCCAACCGCCGGCCTAGCCTACCTCCTTCAGCACTCTCAACGCCCGCAGCGTGACCCATTTGTTGGGCTGCTTCTTCACACCAAAATCTACCCAGGTCTTGCCGGTGTAATCGTACTCCAATGGCCACCTACCCTGTTCATCCTGCTTCTGGCGGATGAGGTCGAGTGCGTTCACCAGGCGCGAGTCGTTTGCATATCCGACACCCAGCAAAGCCTCTACCACCTGTAGGATATCGGTTACGTAGAAGACGGGGAAGCCAAACTTCCACCAGTTTGTGCTTGGTTTATCTGCCCCACCGGAGAGCCAATCTGCCTTGACTGGATCGGTGCTGAGCAGAAAATCCACTCCTTGTTGGATTGCGTCCTTGATCAGGGAAGTTCGTCGGTTTTCCGGAAGCCTTCCGAACGCCATAATGGCCTTGGTTGCCCCCCAGGCACAAGGTTGACCGTAATTTCCTCCACAGGCAAATAGGGGTCCACATTTATATGCATAGTACCTGCGCTCGTTAGCTTTGTCTGCCTTGCCTGCCATGCCTTCACCGGTGACAGTGCGTGCCATCCACTCAAAGGCTGAATCCAACCTTGGATCATCGTAACCCAACTCAAGCAAAGCCCAGGACAAATTCCCTTGAAGGCAGTCGATTGTCCCTGAGGGAGTGCCATTGATGCTGAATTGGCCGCCGGATGCCAGGCTATGCTCCAGAAGATAAGCACAGGCACGCCCAATGCGTTCATCTTCTCTTGCCAACGCTCCCACCTGCGCTAGCAAGATGAGCGACCAGACCGTGGAGCGATACTTAGACAGGTAACCCGGACCTGGCTTGTCCCAATATCCCTCAGGTTGTATCTGTGCCAGAATTTCAGCTATTAACCCCTGAGTGTGGGCAGTCTGTCGAGCGGATATCACTTCCGGGTCATCCACAGGCTTATCTAGCAAATCGCGCAACGCCAGAAAACGCACCCCGGAATCATCGGGTTCCAACAACCAGCTGATGGGAGCACCTTTGAGTTGATTTTGCCATACCATAAGTACCTCCATTCCTCCCCATTTTTGCGAGTAAGTATTCACCCGGAAAAACAATCTCACCTAATCGATATTATTCGTATCATCAGTCCATATTGCGATCTCTTGTGGATGCCGTTTATTCGTCGATACTTTTTCAACCCATAGGTTTTGCCCTTTACTTCCTCCTCCCCCATGCTGAGTAGAGCCCGATAAATACGAACAGCCCTGCTGTGATCCCAATGGTTGGGTTGGTGATATGGAATATGTTTGCGATCGGTCCTGAAAACAGTAATGCTGTCAATAGAGAGATACCCAGGATGGTGATAAAAGACATACCACCCCGGCGCGAACCCGGGGTTTTACCAATTCGCTGACCATACTGTGGTTGCGCATTGTCCTCCAACACCTTTTTGGCATCCATACCTGCCCCGCCTGCTGGTTCAAGCTCAATCACCTTTTGGAGATGCATCGTTGCCTGTTCACTTGAACTTGGAATGTATAGCGTATACAAAGACCCAAGCTGGTAGTGTGCCTCCAAAAAGTTTGGGGCAAGCTCAACTGCTTGATTAAGGTAATTCTCCGCTGCCTGTACCTGATTCATCTGTAGTGAAAAAATCCCCAACAAATATAATGCAGCGGGAAACTCTGGTTTGTTTTCAACTGCCAATTTGAGTTTTTCGATGGATGCATTCCTATCACGTAATGAGATGGATTGTAGGAATAGCAACTCGGGATTGGTGGGATGTTCCTGGAGAGCTGTTTCTATACTTTGCTGCTTCTTTGAACGAGGTTGCAGGATGAAGTTGATCGCCTGAAAATATGGATTGTGCTGGTCCGTTTCGCTATAGAATTGCGAAAACCAGCTAAGCACTGGTTTCCAGTCCTTATTAGCAACAGTCTCAAGATAACGTTTGTTCCGAATGATTGCAGGTGGGTTGATAAATAAACAGGCGATATTTTGGATGAATATCGCCACAGGTTGGTTAGGTTCATATGTTAACCAATCCGAGCAGGTCTGGTATAGCGCTTCCCAATCACCAAGAGACAATTCTGAATGTAATGGGGAATTATAAAGACCTGTATGATCAGAGGGGGTATTTAGTGTCGGCTCCAATTAATGGTGTCCTTTCTAATTATAACTATAGCGTAACTCATTGGATCAAGAAATCGTGTAGCATGTTTGATGACCGATTAGAGTGGCATGCATCTATGCTCGTCCATGATGTTGCACTATACAGCATTTCATAAGGTACGTCAAACCTCGTTTTAGACAGTTATCTCAATTTGGTTTCCATCCGGATCCAACACTACGCTCTCGTAGTACCCATCTCCGGTGTGACAGGGACCATTCAAAACCAAGAAACCATCCTGGTGGAGCCGGTTGGTCAGCTCATCAACGCCTTGTTCACTTCCAGAGGCAAAGGATAGATGCGTATAGCCGATATTACACTTCGGTTCAGGATGTTTATCCTGAATGTCAGTTTGATACATCAGCTCCAAACGTGCACCTGTTGAAAAGCTCAGGAAGTAAGATTCGAAATGTTTGCTTGGGTTGTAATATTTAGTTCCCGCCTTTGCCTGGAAATATGTCTCATAGAAAACTTTCAATTGTTCAAGCTGATCCGTCCAGAAGGCGATATGTTCGATGTGCATGGTAGGACTCCGTTTATAAGGTGATCAGCACCACTGCCAGCAAGCACAGGCTGACCCCCATCCATTGTGACCGGGACACTTTCTCTTTCAGGATAACCGTTGCTAGAAAGATCGTCGCGGCAGGGTAGAGCGATGAGAGCACTGCCGCAACATCCAAGCGTGTAAACTTGGTGGCTAGCAAATAAAACACATTCCCACCGGTATCCAACACACCTGCCAGGATGGCGGTCGGGTTGCTGGTAAGTGCTGGTGTTGGGATACGGCGCAGCTTTAGCATAAACAGGGCGATGCATAATGTTACCGTGCGGGCAATGAATATCGGTGAGAAAACCTGTCCCTTTTCCACTTGAGCGATGAAAACGAAGAATCCCCCAAACCCGATCCCCGAAAGAAAAGCCAGCACCATCCCCTCTCTGAATGTCTTTTCGCCCGCTGCTGTAGATTTGCTCAACAACCAGATGCCTAAAAATGCCAGTGCGAACCCTCCCAGCTGGGTAGGTTTGGGTAATCCAACCGTGATCGCTCCTACCAGTACAGGGAATGCTGCGCAAACGATGGCGGATGTAGGGGCGACGCTGGCAGTGTTACCCATGGAGAGAGCGCGGTAGAGTGCAGCCATCCCTAAAGCACCCGCTGCGCCTGCCAAAGCTCCCCAGAAAATGCTGGTTGGTGAAGGGAAGCCTTCCCCCCACAGCATGTCACAGGCAATAAGTACCACCATACCTGAAAGTGCTGCCAGCATGAGCACCTGGTACTGGTGGCTCTTACGGGCTGCCTGCCCGCCACTAAAATCTCCACTACCCCATAATGCAGCTGAAATAAGGGAGAGGATTACTCCCAGGAGGTTGGATGGCAGCATGATGAATCCTTGATGTTATGCTTGTATGGGCAGAATTTCGCCATCGGATAAGTGTATCATGGGAGCAGAAGGTTAAATTAAACAAGGGCACAAACCTGAACCCTAAGGATTGTGCCCATATTGTTATCTTAAATTATGAAAACCTAGACCTCACCTGATTCTTCCTGTCGTACCAGCTCGCGTCTCAGTACCTTGCCAACCATCGACTTTGGCAGTGAATCGCGAAACTCGATATGCTTGGGGACTTTATAACCAACCAGCTTGGTGTGGCAGAACTGGCGCAATTCCTCTTCCGTCACTTGATTGCCTTCCCGTAAAACCACCCAGGCTTTGACTGCTTCACCTGAATAGGCGTCCGGGATGCCCGCCACGCCTACCTCTGCCACGGCCGGGTGTGATGCGATCACCTCCTCCACTTCGCGTGGCCACACCTGGAATCCACCGGGTTTGATCACATCCTTCTTGCGGTCAACGATGAACAGGTAGCCATCCTCATCCAGATAGCCCAAGTCGCCTGTGAACAGCCACCCATCCCGAATTGTATTGGCGGTCTCAGTGGGGTGTTGGTAGTATCCAAGCATGATCTGTGGGCAGCGTATGCTGATCTCACCAACCTGACTTGTCGACATCTCCACCTGCCCCGTCTCAGCTTCTACAATACGGATTTCAACATCCGTTATTGGCAAGCCCGTCGAGCCGGGTTTATATGTGCCTCCAATCGGTGTGATCACAGTTGCCATCATTGACTCGGTCATGGCATATCCCTCGACGATATTCCCACCCGTCAGGGCCTCGAACCGTTGCTTGGTTTCGTATAACAGAGGCGCTGCACCAGATATGCAATTCTTAATCGACTTGAGACTCACCTTGCCAGATTGGACATCCGGATGGTTGATCATCCCAATGAACATGGTTGGAACCCCGGGCAGGAAAGTTGGCTTCACTTTGTGAATAGTCTCGAGCAAATCCTTCATATCGCGTGGATTTGGGATCAACACCAGGGTATAATGCCCGACCAGTCCTGTGGGCATCACCCCGGCAAGACCATAAACATGGAACAGTGGCATATTTTGCATAATACAGCCTTGCCACTCACTTGCATTCAGCCTGAACCAGCTATTGATCTGCATGCCTGACATGACCAGTGCCTGGTGAGAGCCAATCGCGCACTTGGGTGTTCCTGTTGTGCCGCCTGAGAACAGGAAAATGGCAGGATCACCCGGTTTCACCTCCACGGTTGGCTTCTGGGTGGAGCTAAATTGATCTATAAGCACGCCTAACCAAACATCACCTGCTTGCAGTGTAATGCGGTAACCTTCCTTCTTTTCCTTTATCAGTGTGAACATGAAGCGTAATACTGGCGGTAGGTATTCCTTGATGTTAGTGGCAATCACGAAACCCACCTGGGTGTGCGACTGGATAGATTTGAACTTGTTGTAGAACGATGAGAGCACGATCGCTCCTGTTGCACCACATTCCTGAAGGGCGAAATCCAATTCGCTCTCGGTATATAACGGGTTGATGGGTACTGCGATCGCACCGGCTTTCCAGATGCCGAAAAATCCAATGAGACTCTGGGGGCTGTTGGGCAGGACCAACGCGATTCGATCACCTTTCTTCACCCCTTTGGCGATCAAAGCCGTACCCATGGCATTGCTTAATTGGTCTAAATCCATAGCACACATAGGAGCCCCCTTGAATAACAGCACCGGGAATTCTGGTTTGATTTGCACAATTTCACGCAGAGTATCAAGTAATGTTATCTCGGGATAAGGTTTTAATGTTTTGGGTACACCTTTATCATAATGTTCTAACCAGGGGTTTACTGACATCTCTTCCTCCTTGTGTAGGGTATGGAGCCGCATAAATTACTGGTGAAAGCCTTATGACGGCTGGGCGATATGGATCGGCGAACGTATTATCCGTGCAGCTCACCGTTGAGCAGGTCTCTCGAACAATACGAGTCGTACACAATATTCTGTTACTACAGTAAAATCTAACGATAAAATCGGGAGACTGATAAATTATCTAATATAAATCCGCCCGCAACTATTTCAATAATTATAATATACAGGAATCGTTGCTGAAAGTCAACAATATGGTGACCAACAATATCACCCGCATGCTGGATGCAAAAAAAGTCCCTTATACAGCTTTTGAGCTCCCCCCCGAAAAATTGAGCGCCATTGAGACCGCTCGCTACCTTGGTGTACCCCTGGAGCAGGTGTTCAAGACCATTGTGGTAAAGCGTGAAGGCAAGGGTAAAACTATCCTGGCAGTCGTGCCTGGGTCAGCTGAAGTGGACCTAAAACG
>Ga0315276_10005305_pt1 | contig 11883 bp, 8 predicted proteins | sample YL17G05_0_MG_FD_204542 | JGI IMG/M metagenome (GOLD analysis project Ga0315276, IMG submission 204542) | Sediment microbial communities from Yellowstone Lake, YNP, Wyoming, USA - YL17G05_0 | ecosystem: Environmental > Aquatic > Freshwater > Lake > Sediment | place: USA: Wyoming | collected... | reverse complement strand
CGAGGGTAAACCATGCTACCCTTGAATTAGGATCGCTTTTAACATATTTTCCACCGTTTATCCGGCTGTCCTTATGGCTTGAAAACCTCATGGCCGCTTTTTCGAAAGTGATGCTGTCTTTCCTTATCTGGTTAGCTATGCTATCGAGACGAGCCATAGCTAACATTGCCTCATCGGTTTTAACCTTAGGTTTTATAAGGATGTTGCGTGTATTTGCCATTTCCCCTTTCCGGTCAATAAGTTGAATGATATGATATCCATCATTGGTCTCCACGATCCTGGACACTGTATTTTTGCTCAGAGCGAATGCAGCCTCGGCATAAGCTTTCTCAAGCTCTCCGCGGGTCAGAAATCCCATTTCTCCCCCCTTTTTGGCCGATTCCGGATCCTCGGAATAGAGAATGGCAAGTGTTGAGAAACTCTCGCCGGCAAGTATTCTGCTTCTAAGGTCAAGAAGCTTTTGTCGTGCTTCAAGCTTGTTTTCCTCACTGGCAGGAGGATCAAGCTGAATAATGCTTAACTCAACCTGTGCAGGGATGGCAGGAAGGCTGTCTTTAGGTATACTCAGAAATTGTTTCCTGACGTCAGCCGGAGTAATTGAGATCCCTTCAGCTATCTTGCTCTGAACTTCGGAGATAGTCTGCTGATTAATCAGGTTCTTCTTAAGATCCATTTTGATTTCAACCATGCTCTTTTTAAAATAGTCTTCAAGAGCTTTCTCCGAACCGGCGCGCCTGATGAAATCATTTAGACTCATATTTAACCTTCCATCCACCGACTCATCAGAGATCTTAAGACTGTCAATCCGGGCCTGATCGAGAAAGAGTTTTGAAATCAAAAGATCTTCATAAACTCTGCATCTGAGAATATTTACCGGGGCCTTGTCCCCTGAAAGCAATATTTGTATCAGATTATTTTCAACATCCGATAAATAAATTACTTCATTCCCTACAATTCCGGATACTGCTTCAACAAGCTTTTGCGAATAAAGAACAGAGCTGCAGCTAAAAAGGGAAAACAGTATCACACACAATCTTGTATTTTTTTTCATGCTTAATATATCTTAAAAATATTGGCTTTAATTGCTTCATTATAAATTCCATTTTCAAGTGACTGCAGAAACTCAAATCTTCTGCTGTTCAAAATTATACTTTTAATATCATTTCTGACATATTCAAATGGGGCAGGAGTATATCTCAGCCTGTGATCCCTGATAGTTATCAGATAAAGCGATGCAGAATCGCTTGTCTCATACCATGCATTTCTTTTCAGAAACTCTTCCTGGTTAACTATGTCCTGAGGTAATTCGACTGAGAGCCTGTCCATGGTCACCCAATCTTCATGGAAATCATCAAATTTCTCTGCAAACTGGTAACAGTAAGTCTCGAGTTGCTGAAGATCCTTCTGGTCATTTGACCTTGACCATGCTCTGATATTATTAATATTGGGTACCTCTAAGGGAAGTTTAATGAAAAGAGCTTTTACAATATTTGAGCTGAGGCTGAAGTTCTTTTCATTATTTGAATAATAACTTTTTAACTCTTCCTCAGTTATTGTTGTATCCATCTTTTCAACCATCATCTGCCTCTGATATTGATAGATAACAAGATTAGCCCTCGTATCCTGCAGTTGTTTATCAATATCATTTTTAAGATCTGATGACAGGTTCTCTTCTGCTTTAAGAAAAAGCAGCTCTTTCTTTGCCCAGCTGTTGATATAGTTCTGAACTATTGCAGTACTATCAGCTGACGAAATGCCTGGCTGAAGCAGTCGCGGTATCTGGTCGTAGTAGAGTGTAACATCCCCTACTTTAGCGACAGGTATCCTTTGAGAGCGACTGCCCTGGTTATTACATCCTGCATGAATAATGATTATCAAAAGTATAACCGGTATTTTATTCATTGTTCAGTTTTTTCCTTATCTCCTCCAAAACAATATTATCAATTTTAACGCTATATTTTTCTTTTAATTGTTTTATCCAGTTGCTCTCGAGATACTCCTGGTACCCTGAAATCATTTCCCCTTGTACCTCTCTGAATGGTAAAGGCCGGGGCTCAATAATATTATCAATAACTGCAATACAGGAAAAACCGTTCATTGTTGACTCCTGGTACCCTTTGTTCCAAGGAAGATCATCTATTCCTTTATCATCCCCCCTGTACCATTTCCCTTTCCTGACCGAAAGAAGGGTATCCTTTTTTGAAATGAATTTATCAACTATCAGCTTTTCAAAATCAGCGGACCGATTGTATTTTTTATATGCCGCAGCGAGAGATTTCATGCCATCTTTTTTCTTCAGGATATAGATTCTTGCCTCAATGCCCTGTCGTGTCATGAAGTTGTTCTTTTGGCTTTGGTAGTATTGTTGCAATCCTGCCGTATCTTCCTGCGCCTTATTCCAGACTTTGTTGCCGGAGATCTCGAACAACAGGATTCCATCGTGAAATTCATTCATCAGATATCTGAATTCGGGATATTTCTCCCCGAGTATTGAGTTTTCATACGATATAATATGATCAGATACTCTGGTTTCAATTGATCTGCTGATAAAATATGCAGGGTCATCAGTAACAATCATTGAGCCTCTCTTCTCGATATAGCCGGCAAAATCTTTTGTAGTAAACTGCTGATTTGCGAATGTATATATCAGGCCGCCCGGCATCCCCTGGTGGTTGTATTTTGAAAGCCCCTTAATGATCAGGGTATCGGTATTAGCAACAAACCAGTTAAAATTTTTGGCATTGATACTGAAGTGGTACTCTTTTTTAAGCTTATCGATAAATGATTTCTTGCTTATTGAATTGAGATACGACTCATTAATCTTTGTTTCCAGATATGGTTTTGTTTCCTCAAAGGTTCCGGGAGCCTTTTTGTCTATTCTTTTTATAATATGCCAGCTTAAAGGAGTTCTTACGGGTTTTGAAAAGTCTCCATTCTTTGCAAGCGAAAATGCCCCTTCAGAAAACTCATTTATATACTCGCCTGCACCGAACCAGTTCAGTTCGCCACCTTTAGCAGCAGAAGCTTTATCGTCAGAATACCTGGCCGCAAGCTCGCTGAACGATGCACCACCGGCAAGCTTATTGTAAACAGACTTTATTGTATCTTCAGCTGCCTTTGCCTCTTTTTGCCCGGAACCCGGAGGTACAACTTTCATTATATGAGCTACTTTTATCTTACCGCCTGATGGTTTTCTGTCTGCCACTTTTATGATATGATATCCGTACGGTGTTCGGACAGGTTCTGATATCTCACCTTTCTTTAAGTTATAAGCAGCATCCTCGAATGGCATAATCATCTGAAAAACAGTGAAATATCCCAGGTTGCCGCCATTTATCTTAACTGAGGGATCATCAGAAGTACCTCTGGAAACCTGTTCAAATGACTCTCCCTTAAGTATCCTCTCCCTGACATTCATTGCTTTTTTCCATGCTTTAAGTGTATCGTCAGGGCTGGCTTCTGCCATGCAGCCGATTAGTATGTGCCATGCATTGATCTCTGTGAGTGACCTTTGATAAGCCTGTTTGAGAAGCTTCTGTTTAGCTTCTGGATCTGTAAGATAGTTCTGGGCAAGCTGGTTCCTGTAACCCTGGAGCTCAGTTTTGAATGCCTTTGTGGTATCATAACCTTCTCTTATGGCATCAGCAACCTTTTGTTTGAAAATAATAAACTGATTAAGATAAGTATCGAGCTCTTTTGAACCTCCCTCATCAAAACTTTTTTTATACATTCGTATGAATTCCCCTGCAGTTATATCCTTTCCAGCCACAGTCATTAGTACCTTATTATTGAGATCCTGAGCATAACTGATCCCTGACAGTAACAGAAACGCTATAACTAATACCGACAGACTGTTTTTCATCAAATCAAAACAGTTACTTGTTATTCAAATGATTTTCTGCTGTAGTTTGGTGCTTCCCTCGTTATTGTAACATCATGCGGGTGACTCTCGATGATGCCTGATCCGGTTATCCTGACAAATTTTGCATCTCTTTTCAGAACTGCTATATTTTTAGCACCCAGATATCCCATTCCGGCTCTCAGTCCTCCCATCATCTGGTAAATCACCTCCGACAAAGTTCCTTTATATGGGACCCTTGCCTCAATACCTTCCGGGACAAGTTTTTTTATGTCATCCTCCACATCCTGAAAATATCTGTCTTTTGAGCCCTGCTGCATAGCCTCAATGGAGCCCATTCCACGATAGGCTTTAAATTTCCTTCCGTTATATATTATTGTATCACCAGGTGATTCTTCCACTCCGGCAAAGAGTGAACCTGCCATAATTGAATCGGCTCCGGCTGCAATTGCCTTAATAATATCTCCCGAATATCTGATTCCACCGTCGGCAATGACCGGAATCGCTGATCCTTCGATAGCTTTCGCGACATTATAAACGGCTGACAGCTGCGGAATACCTACTCCGGCAATAACCCGTGTAGTACATATTGATCCGGGTCCGATGCCAACTTTGAGTCCGTCAGCACCTGCATCAGCCAGTTTTTTTGCAGCTTCAGCGGTCCCTATGTTTCCTGCCACAACGTCGATATGGGGATAGCCCTTTTTAATATCGCGGAGGATTCCAATAACGTTTTTTGTATGTCCATGAGCTGTATCAATCACAATAGCATCTGCATTTGCATTAACAAGCGCCTCAACTCTTTCCATCGTGTCTGAGGCTAATCCTACAGCTCCTGCCACCCTCAGACGACCTTTGTCGTCCTTGCATGAATTCGGCCGGTCTTTCGATTTGGTTATATCCTTGTATGTAATAAGTCCGACAAGCTTTCCCTTTTCATCAACGATAGGTAATTTCTCGATTTTGTGTTTTTGAAGTATTCGTGCAGCCGATTCAAGGTTAGTCTGATGATCTGTAGTAATAAGGTCGGTAGTCATAACCTGGGTTATCTTACGCGAGTAGTTGCTCTCAAATCTGAGATCACGATTTGTCACTATACCCTTTAAAATACCATTGCTGTCAATAACCAGTATGCCGCCTATGCTGTACTCCTTCATAAGGTTCAGAGCTTCTGCCACGGTAGCTTCAAGGTTGATTGTAACCGGATCGTATATCATAACATTCTCGGCCCTTTTAACCTTTTTGACCTGCGAAGCCTGCTTCTCAATGGTCATATTCTTATGAATGACTCCGATGCCTCCTTCCTGTGCAATTGCTATTGCCAGATCCGCCTCAGTAACAGTATCCATCGCTGCAGAGACTACCGGTGTATTGATCCTGATATTCCTGGTGAACATTGAACTGATATCGACTTCACGGGGAAGAACTTCTGAATATGACGGGATCAGAAGAACATCATCAAATGTTAATCCTTCGTACAGCACCTTATCTTTAAAAAATGACATTGTTTGCAGTATTAAGTTTTGATGGCGCAAATTACGAAAAAAATACTGACTCTTAAAACATGTCCTTTTTATTTTTAACCTTCATAAAAAATTGAAATACAGTTACTACTTTTGTAATACTTATGTCGCACAATAAATTTTTTTCACAATTCTATTTAATATATTCCATTAAACGGGTACAAAAGATTTTTTAATTATATACAACCTAATGAGTCTTGATAATTACAGGCAGGTTTTAACAAGGTACTGGGGATACTCATCGTTCAGACCATTGCAGGAGGAGATAATCCGTTCTGTATCTGAAGGTAAGGATACCCTTGGCCTTATGCCTACCGGCGGCGGAAAATCTATAACATTCCAGGTACCGGCTCTGGCAAGTGAAGGTATTTGTCTGGTAATTACCCCCCTGATAGCCCTTATGAAGGACCAGGTCTCAAGGCTTAACAGCATGGAGATAAAGTCATTAGCAATTCATACCGGGATGACAAGGGAGGAGATTGAAATTGCTCTCGAAAATTGTATATATGGTGATTATAAATTTTTATATGTGTCGCCTGAAAGAATAACCACTCAGCTTTTTAAGGCAAAGGTTCAGCGGTTAAATATTTCCCTTGTAGCAATTGATGAAGCTCATTGCATATCTCAATGGGGATATGACTTCAGACCTTCATATCTGAAAATTGTATCCCTGCGTGATTATATCCATGAAAAAGTTCCTTTCCTGGCACTCACGGCATCGGCTACGCCTCCGGTGGTCGAAGATATTATGACAAAGCTTGCTTTCAGGGAAAGGAATGTTCTGAGAACAAGCTTTGAAAGGAAAAATATATCCTACCTGGTCAGAAAAACCGAGGATAAGGGCACCTATCTTCTAAATACTCTTAATAAGGTTAAAGGAAGCGGAATTGTTTATGTCAGAAGCCGTAAGAAAAGTAAAGAGATCGCTGAGCTGCTGGTCGGGAACGGGATAAGTGCAGATTTTTACCATGCAGGGCTTACTTCCGAGCTCCGTGATAAAAAACAGGCAGCATGGACAAGCGGAGATACAAGGGTAATTGTCTCGACAAATGCTTTCGGTATGGGAATTGACAAAGCTGATGTTCGCTTTGTAATTCACTGGGATATACCCGATTCAATTGAGTCATATTTCCAGGAAAGCGGGAGAGTCGGCCGAGATAGTAAAGCTTCTTATGCTGTGTTGTTATACTCGGAGGCAGATAAAAGCAGGCTGACCGATACAATCAGGTATAAATTTCCGCCGGTCGATAAAATAAAGGATGTCTATGAGGCATTGTGCAACTACCTCCAGGTGCCAATTGGTTCAGGGAAAGAGAGTGTATTTGACTTCAATATGTCAGATTTTGTATCCAAATTCAGGTTACCGGTAACAGAGACTTACAACAGCCTGCTCTTTCTTCAGAGAGAAGGTTATCTGGAGTTTACTGAAGAGATAAACAATCCTTCCAGGGTGCTATTCGTGGTCGGCAGGGATGACCTTTATAAATTCCAGGTTGCGAATGAAGCCTTTGATGGATTTATAAAGCTTCTGCTCCGTTCTTATACCGGAATGTTTACAGAGTTTACTCCTGTTAATGAAGAGATGCTTGCAAAGAAATCAGCACTCACACGCGATACAGTTTACCAGTTCCTGGTGAGGTTGTCTAACCAGAATATAATCAGGTATATACCCGGAAAGAAAACACCTCTTGTGATCTTTACCGAAGAAAGACTTGGGAGAAAAGACCTTTTTATCTCTCCTGAAAATCATCTTCAGGTAAAAGAAAAATATGTTAAAAGACTCGAAAAGATAATTGAATATGCAGAATCAAACAACAGATGCAGATCGGTTATCCTGCTCGATTATTTCGGTGAAGAATCAGACAGATGCGGTATTTGTGATGTCTGCAGGGAAAGAAATGAGCTTGATCTCAGCAAATATGAGTTTGACCTGATTCTTGAAGAGATCAAATCTGTTCTGTCGGGAGAAAACCCTGATGCAGAAGAGCTTGTAAAAAAGATAAATTACCCGGAAGATAAAGTCATTAAAGTTATCAGGTGGCTGCTCGACCATAATAAGATAGTTAAGGATAAAGAATTTAAGCTGACATGGAAAGAATGAGGAGAGTTCGTAAAGTTTATCAGGTTCATAAAGCTTATAAAGTCTGTAAAGTCGGGAAGGGTAATGTTGAAAAGGTCGTGGAAAATCTATTCCCGCCTTCAAATTTGGTTAATTTTGTGATGCAAAAAGCGGATTAAATGGATAACAGTACGGAACCGGTCTATTCACGGCATATTGTTGAATTTGTTGCAGTTGCAAATGAGTATTGCAAATATGCAGAACATGCGGCAGAGTTGAAGGGAGAGGAGCTCCTTAAAATATTACAGAGGCTGCTGCCGCTTTTATATCTCAAAGCCTCCTTTCTCCCTGAAATGAACCCTGTTTTTGAAGATGGTAATGAAAAATTTGTAACCGAACAGGACTGGTACAAAATCCATGATGCCTTTAAGACTAAATTCGGAACTGCAGACGATTACCTTGAAGTTTTTGATGAAAGGGCTGATGAAGCCGATGGACCAGTGGTATCGAGCCTCGCGGAGAACATGGCCGATATTTACCAGGATATGAAAGACTTTCTTTTGCTTTATCAGACAGGTACAATGGAGGTTATGAATGATGCTTTATGGGAATGCCGGATGAATTTTGAAAATTACTGGGGTCAGAAACTGGTAAATGCCCTCAGGGCTATTCATAAATTTATCGTCTCCGGAGAAGAGATAGGTGAGATTAATGAAGAAGATTTTAAAAATGGTGAAAAAAAGAATAAATCAGACTGGTTTATTTCAAGGCGACAAAAAGAATTCAGAAAAGATGATGAATAACCAATTTACTGAGAATATTACAGGTGAAGAGATAAAGGAGCTTAATCTGAAATGGTTTGAAGGAGAAATTATTGTAGTTGATAATTATAAGACATTCAGGAGATTAATACCGCGACTTATGAATCCCGGAGTCTTGGGTTTTGACACTGAAACCAGGCCATCGTTCAAAAAAGGAAGGAAGAACAAGGTCTCTCTTATTCAGCTCGCTAATAATGAAATTGCCTGTCTTTTCAGGATAAACAGGATAGGAATCCCCGATGAGCTTATCACCATATTGTCGAATCCATCCATTATCAAAGCCGGTGTTGCAATTCATGATGATATAAAATTTCTTAAAGGTGTCAGGAAATTTAATCCTGAAGGATTTATCGACCTTCAGGGATTTGTTAAGGATTATGGCATACAGAGCTCAGGTCTTAAAAAACTTGCTGCAATCATTTTAGGATTCAGGATATCCAAGCGTCAGCAGGTTACCGACTGGGAAGCATCAGAGCTTTCGGAAGCTCAGCAGATCTATGCAGCAACCGATGCATGGGTCTGTCATGAAATTTATAAAAAGCTGACAGCCTGAATTTATTTTCCAGCTTCCGGGAAATAGAAATTAAAGCAAAAGGGTGTAAGTATTATAAGTTTAAACCAGAAATAAATTGAATTAAGTGGAACATGTTAAAATTGTTCTTAAGTCCGGTAAAGATCAGTCACTTCTCAGATATCATCCATGGGTCTTTTCGGGAGCTATAAAAAAGATATATGGGGATCCTGTTGAAGGAGATATTGTTGATGTTTTTGACAATAAGGATACCTTTCTTGGTGTCGGTCATTATCAACCGGGCTCAATAGCTGTCCGTATCTTGTCATTTGAAAAAACAGAACCCGGTTCATCCTTTTTCAGGGAGAGAATCCGGGCTGCTATCGAATACCGGAAAAGCCTGGGCCTGATCGATAATGTGCTGACAAATGTCTTTCGGCTTGTCCATGCTGAAGGTGATAACCTGCCGGGACTTATCATTGATTTCTATAATGGTGTGGCTGTGATGCAGATGCATTCGGTAGGAATGTACAGGATGAGGCAGGAGATTGCTGAAATACTTGCAGAGCTTTTAGGAGACAGGTTAATCGCTGTATATGACAAAAGTGAGTCGACGATCCCCTTTATGTCGGGTATTAAAGCTGCAAACGAATTTTTAATTGGCAATTCTGATCCTGTCGTGGTAACTGAAGAGGGAAATAAATTCAGGGTCGACTGGACAACAGGCCAGAAGACCGGCTTTTTCATCGACCAGAGAGAAAACAGAAAAATCCTGTTAAGTTTTACCTCTGGAAGAGATGTGCTCAATATGTTTGGTTATACAGGCAGTTTTTCAGTATATGCAATGAAAAATGCCAGAACCGTTCATACGGTAGACAGCTCTTTTTCGGCAATCAAGCTGGCTAATGAAAACATAAAACTGAATTTCGGGGATGATAAAAGGCATGCATCTTTTGAGGTTGATGCTTTTGAATACCTTAATAATATAAAGGATAAATATGACCTTATAATCCTTGACCCTCCTGCATTCGCCAAACATAACAATGTTCTTTCAAATGCGCTTCAGGGATATAAGAGGTTGAATATGAAAGCAATTGAACAAGTAAAACCGGGTGGCATAATCTTTACTTTCTCCTGTTCCCAGGTTGTCTCCAGGGAGAATTTCAGGAAATCGGTATTTGCAGCTTCTGCTAATACAGGCAGGAAGGTCAGAATAATCCATCAGCTGAGCCAGCCTCCCGACCACCCTGTGAACATTTATCATCCCGAAAGTGAATATTTAAAAGGTTTAGTCATTTACGTTGAATAAAAGGATATGAGTACAGACAAACATATTGCATTAGTTGCAAAGAAGCTTGGATTGCATGAATGGCAAGTTGAAAACACTTTAAGACTGCTTGATGACGGGGCAACAATACCCTTTATCAGCAGGTACAGGAAGGAGATGACAGGAAGCCTCGATGAGGTTAAGCTCATGCATATTAAAGATGAGTATGAAAGGCTGAAGGAGCTGGAGAAAAGACGTGAGAGCATAATAAAATCAATAGAGGAACAGGAGAAAATGACCCCAGAGCTTCGCGATAAAATTGAGGCTGCTCTTACCATGGCTGAACTGGAAGACATCTATCTTCCCTACCGGCCAAAACGAAGGACCCGTGCAACAATTGCAAAAGAAAAGGGTCTGGAACCGCTGGCCGAAATACTGATGGAGCAGCAGGAGCTGAATCCTGAACACAAAGCAGAAGAGTTTCTGAATGATAAGGTAAAAACCGTCGAAGAAGCTATCACCGGTGCTAAAGATATAGTTGCCGAATGGATCAGCGAGGATGAAAAAGCAAGGGGTCAGATGAGGCGTTTGTATGAGAGGGAAGCGGTAATCTTTTCAAAGGTCGTGAAAGGGAAAGAAGCTGAAGGCGTAAAATACAGTGACTACTATGACTGGTCTGAAACTCTTAAGAAATGCCCTTCACACAGACTGCTTGCCATGCGACGAGGCGAGGAGGAGGGATTCCTGAGAATAACCATTGAACCTGAAGAAGAAAATGCACGTGAAATACTGGATAAGATCTTTATAAAAGGGCACAACGCTTCTTCAGACCATATTGGTGAAGCTGTTCGTGACAGCTGGAAAAGGCTTCTTTCACCTTCTATGGAAACTGAGTTCAGGAATATATCCAAAGAAAAGGCAGATGAGGAGGCAATAAAGGTTTTTGCGGATAACCTGCGTCAGCTGTTGCTGGCATCTCCTCTTGGTGAAAAAAACATACTGGCAATAGATCCGGGTTATCGCACAGGATGTAAAATTGTTTGCCTCAGCAGACAGGGTAACCTGGTCCATAACGAAACAATTTATCCTCATCCGCCTCAGAATGAAACTGCATTGTCGGTCAAAAAGATATTATCCCTGGTAAATGCCTATAAAATAGAAGCTATAGCAATCGGAAACGGGACAGCAAGCCGTGAGACAGAAGACTTCATAAGATGGATTAAGTTTGACAGAGATATTCAGGTCTTTGTTGTGAGTGAAGCCGGTGCCTCAATCTACTCAGCATCAAAAATTGCACGTGATGAATTCCCCGATTATGATGTCACTGTTCGAGGCGCTGTCTCAATTGGACGAAGACTGATGGACCCGCTGGCTGAACTTGTAAAAATAGATCCGAAGTCGATCGGGGTGGGACAATACCAGCACGATGTCGATCAGGCAAAGCTTCAGAGCGCACTCGACGATATCGTGATGAGCTGTGTGAATGCTGTTGGTGTTGAGGTAAATACTGCCAGCACTCATCTGCTTACATATGTATCGGGGCTGGGACCACAACTGGCCCAAAATATTGTCGATCACAGGACAGAAAACGGACCCTTCAGCTCACGGAATGAACTGATGAAAGTAAAAAGAATGGGAGCAAAGGCATATGAGCAGAGTGCCGGATTCTTAAGGATCAGAGGAGCACAGAACCCTCTTGATTCGAGTGCTGTTCATCCGGAAAGTTACCATGTTGTGGAAAAAATGGCAAAAGATCTCGGGTGCAAGGTTGCTGACCTTATTTCAGATGAAAATAACCGCAAGGAGATCAAACCGGAGAAATATGTAACACCGGCAATCGGAC
>Ga0315276_10005304_pt1 | contig 11884 bp, 11 predicted proteins | sample YL17G05_0_MG_FD_204542 | JGI IMG/M metagenome (GOLD analysis project Ga0315276, IMG submission 204542) | Sediment microbial communities from Yellowstone Lake, YNP, Wyoming, USA - YL17G05_0 | ecosystem: Environmental > Aquatic > Freshwater > Lake > Sediment | place: USA: Wyoming | collected... | reverse complement strand
ATTCTTAAAAAAAGCCTTGGTAACTTCCCTTTGACTAAAAATTTAGCCCAAGATCCAATGCTCAAGGATGCCGGCGTAAAAACAGGCACCAGTAATGGCCCTCGGGATCTCTGGTCGATCGGTTATAACTCTGATATAATTGTAGGCGTGTGGCTGGGCAATAACGATAACGCGCTTTTAAGGCGCGACGTTTATGGAGAATGGTTGGCAGTGCCCTTATGGGCAGACGCAATGAAAATTGCGATTCAGAATAAATCGGCTCAAGTTGTTTTTGAAGAATAATAATTTAAACACATGCAGGAATTTCAGGAAATTTTAACATTAATCAGCAAAAGCCATTTTGTGCAGATTCTGAAACTTATTGGCTGGTTAGTTTTGGTTTTGAGCTGGTTGGGAATGATCAGTTTTGTTTTGAAAGACGCGGAAAAGCGTTACTTTAAAAAAAGTCTCCAAACAGTCGTTATTTTATTACCGCTTTTTTTGCATCTGGCAGGATTTTTTATCTATTTTTTGGTCAGGCCCGCTAAAACAAAGGCGGAGAAATTGTACGAAGAAGAACTTTTGGGTATCGGTGCTCACGATCTTTCAACTTGCCCTTTTTGCCATACGGAAATCCGGGAAAGTTTTGTTTTTTGTCCTCAATGCGGCAAGGAAATTTTTGAGCACTGCGATAATTGCGGCAAACCGATGAGAAAAGGATGGAAGCATTGCCCGTATTGTCGGAAAGCCCCGTAAAATTCTTAGCGAATGACGATGAGCTTAGAATTTAGGGAGTCCCGTGAACTTCTGTATGATTTGAGAAAAATGTTGAGAATCACGGGGTTCGTAAAACTAATTCTTCATTATCATTTAGAAAGTTTTACGGGACAACTTAACGACTTTACAACCTTATAACGTTATAACCTTACAACAAATCGCGTTTGGTGCGATTTTTTGTTGACTTTTGGATTGGTTGTGGTATAATAGATGTTAGGAGTGGAGAGTAGACAAAAAGGAAATCCGTCCAAGGCGGAAAGGAGGAAGAAGGATGAGGACGACAGTGTATGTTCCAATGAAGGCCTACAATAAGCTTGGCAAGGAGAGAGTCCAGGTATATCCGAGGACGGATTTCTTTGGTCCTTCGAACCCGGACATGATTGAAGTAACGCTGCCAAGAGAGTGGGTCGAGGTTGAGGATGGTTGCATGTTTGTCATCGTTTATCAATAGTTTAGTAACAAAAGAATATCCCCGCGCTTTCAGATGAGAGTGCGGGGCATTTTTCATTTTAAACTTGACAGCTTGTTTAAAATTTGCTATCTAATGATTAGTACCTAAAATAGGAGGTGGTTTTATGTCTAAGCACGGAGGAGGGAGTTATGAGTAACGGAGTGTCCGTGAAAGTTTTCGTCAAACAGGAAGATTTGCAGAAGTTTTCGTCAGGCGAGAAAGTTCCTGCCTTTTTTGAACAAAGCGCGAGCGAGATTGAAGTGAGCGTGCCAGATCGCTATATTCAATATTCGGAAGACGGCACTTGTTCAATCAAAAAAGTGCTTTCGAGAAAAGATGGGCATTGGGTTTTTCAAGAAGGTGCAATATTTTGTCTTGAAACCGGTGTAAGGATTTACATAATAAAAGAAGATGCTACAAAAAAATCAGCTAAGCGCTATGTAATAGTTTACAAGATCCCTGTTTATTATCAGTGCTCTAATTCTGGCGACGGGATGAACCGTACGGACTTTGAAGAGTTTTCTTCGCCTGAAGAAGCCGAAGACAGATTGCTAGGGCTAGCCATTTTTCTGGGAGCTGTTCAGTGGGAAGATCTCCATAAGCCGCTTTGGGCAAAGAAATAGAGAAGCAGAAGGAGAGCGATTGCTCTCCTTTTTTATTTTATCCTGAGGAAACGAAGGAACTTATCCTGAGTTTATCGAAGGATTGATTTTTATCTTTGCCAGTCTTATGATATTATTGAGTTAATAAACATGCCTTACGAACCATCTAAAATAGAATCTAAGTGGCAGGCCATTTGGGAAAAGATCGGGATTTTTCGCGCTAAAGAAGATGAGAAAAAAAAGAAATTTTATGGCTTAGTGGAATTCCCCTATCCTTCTGGCGACGGTTTGCATACCGGGCATCTTCGTTCATACACGGCAATGGACGTGATTTGCCGCAAAAAAAGAATGGAAGGATTGAATGTGCTTTACCCGATTGGCTTTGATTCTTTCGGTTTGCCAACAGAAAACTACGCCATTAAAACTAAAACCAATCCGAAGATTGTCACTCGAGAGAATATTAAAACTTTCACGCGGCAACTGAAAAGTTTAGGTTTTGGCTTTGATTGGACTAGATCACTTTCAACCAGTGATCCAGAATATTACAAATGGACGCAGTGGATTTTCGTTCAATTATTTAAGCACGGGTTGGCGTATAAAGCGAAAGAAAATATTAATTGGTGTACGAGCTGCAAAATCGGGCTGGCGAATGAGGAAGTGGTGGCTGGAAAATGCGAGAGATGCGGGGGAGAAGTGATTAAAAAAGAGCGCGAACAGTGGATTTTGAAAATTACCCAATATGCTGATCGCTTGATTGATGATTTAAAATTAGTTGATTATTTGCCGAGCATTAAAGAGCAACAGATGAACTGGATAGGGCGCTCAATTGGAGCAAGCATTAAATTCCAAATTACAAATAACAAATTACAAACAAATTCCAAAAACCAAAATTCAAATGACCAAAACTATTTAGAGGTTTTTACAACCAGAGCAGATACGATTTTTGGAGCGACGTTTATGGTAATTAGTGCGGAGCATGAATTACTGAAGAATAAAGAATTAAGAATTAAGAATTACGAAGAGATTGAAAAATATATTAATGAAGCGAAAAAAAATGATCAAAGGCTGACTAACTCAGGGCTGGAAAAAACCGGAATCGAGATTAAAGGAATTAGGGCGATCAATCCGGCAACGAAAAAAGAGATTCCGATTTTTGTGGCGGATTATGTATCAATAGATTACGGAACAGGAGCGATTATGGGGGTGCCGGGGCACGACATGCGCGATTACGAGTTTGCGAAAAAATATAGATTGCCAATTATCAAAGTAGTCAAGCCGCCTGACGTTTTGCCTCATTCTATTGATGGGGCAGCAGGCATTTGGGGAAAACAGGAGCCAGATATTGAGTTTGATTGTTATGAAGGAGATGGAATTAGTATCAATTCTGGTTTTTTGAATGGGACAGAAACAAAAGAAGCGCAAAAAAAAATGATTGCCTGGTTTAAGGAAAGCAAACTGGGAGACAAAACCATCAATTATCATCTGCGCGATTGGATTTTTTCCCGTCAGCGCTATTGGGGAGAACCGATACCAGTCATTTTTTGTCCAGAGTGCAAAAAACAACTAGAAAATTCTAAATTCAAAATTCCAAATTCTGAATTCAATGATGGCGAAATTCTGAATCCGGGTTGGGTGGCGGTGCCTGAAAACGAGTTGCCGGTGAAATTGCCCGAGATCAAGGATTTTATGCCGACTAAAGATGGTGATTCGCCGTTGGCAAAAGTTAAAGATTGGATCAAGGTTAAATGCCCGAAATGCGGCGGGGAAGCAAGGCGCGAAACTGATGTGATGCCGAACTGGGCAGGCTCCAACTGGTATTTCCTCCGTTATTGCGATGTTAATAACGATAAGCAATTAGCTAATAGCGATAAGCTTAAGTACTGGATGCCAACAGATTGGTATAATGGCGGGATGGAGCATACGACTCTGCATCTTTTATATTCGCGATTTATTTATAAATTTTTATATGATATTGGCGCAGTGCCCCGCGAATGCGGGCCAGAGCCGTATAAAAAGAGAACCACGCATGGCATGGTTTTGGGCGAAGGCGGGATTAAGATGTCAAAATCAAAAGGCAATGTGATTAATCCTGATGATTATGTTAAAGAATACGGCGCAGATACAGTCAGGCTTTACGAAATGTTTATGGGGCCGTTTGATCAAGCAATTCCTTGGGATGGAAAGGGCGTAATCGGAGTTTATAGATTTTTGAAGAGAGTGTGTGGATTGGGGGGGAAAATTGCTAATGGCAAATTGCAAATTGCAAATCGCAAATCAAAAATCGTGAATCGTGAATCGCATGAAAATATTGAAAGAATTTTGAACCAAACAATTAAGAAAGTTGGGGAGGATATTGAGAATATGCGGTTTAATACTGCGGTTTCGCAATTGATGATTTTATTAAATGAAATGGAAAAAGTCGAAAATTTAGCGCAGGAAATTTTTGAGAAATTCTTGATTATATTATCTCCATTTGCGCCTCATTTAGCCGAAGAGCTATGGCAAGCTTGCAAATCGCAAATCGCAAATGGCAAATCGCAAATAAATTCCAAATTCCAAATTCCCCGCCTACGCCAAGGCTTCGGCGGGCAGGCAAATTCCAAATTCAGATCAATCCTAGAAGAACCGTGGCCTAGCTATAATGAGAAATTAATGAAAGAGCAGACATTCAATTTAGTAGTCCAGGTAAATGGAAAAGTGCGCCATACAATTGAGGCAAGGGTTGGTATTTCAGAAGCAGAAGCAAAAGATTTAGCACTTGCGACCTCAAAAGTGAACGGATGGATTAGCGGGAAGGAAATTATAAAGGTGATCTACATTCAGGATAAAATCATTAATTTTGTTGTGAGATAATAAAAATCGGAGGCCGAGCCTCCGATTTTGATTGGTGAATATGGGTTAGATAAAAGAAAAAAAGGAGCGATTGCTCGCCCCTTTTTGATTCTATTTAGGAAGCTTTTGAAGCGCCTCGATGATACTAAGAAGAACTTTGTTTAGGGCATCAGGGTCAACTGTGCCTTGAGTATAAATACCGATTGATCGATCCATACGCGAAGAATCTTTTCTTCTGTCATCGGTTCCCCATGGGAAAAAGACTACCAGTTTTCCGTTACCGATTGAGAAACTTTCTCCCGAAAACCACTCATATCCATCAACAGTTTTCAAAGATTTCAGCAATTTATTGCGGTGAGGCAATTTCTCCAATTCTTCTAAGCGATGGTCCTCATTCTTTAAAGTTCTTTCTTTTCTTTCCCAAGCATCATTTAAAGCATCAAGCAAATGATGAGCAATTGGGCCGATGAATCCTTTTAGTTCGGTCCTGACGATTTCTCGACTCACGCGAACCTCCTTTTTTTCCTTGGCGTTCTCTATTTCATTAGCACCAGAATTATGCAAATGATCGCAAAAACAGCCAATAAGATTCTTGTTAGAGAACCGGTCATTACCGAGCTTGACATGTTTTCCTCCTTTTTTAGAACTGCCTCAATCCTAAATGATATTTTTCTATTTGTCAAGCATTTTACCGTTTTTTGCGAGGGCTTTTTGTTTTAAAAATACCCGCCAGAAGCGAGTTCTATTTTTTACAACCAATCACTTATTCTTGGGTAAAAAATGAAAAAGGAGCAGATTTCTTTCTGCTCCTTCTGTGTTACGCCTCGATGCCTAATCCTTCGAGAGTTTTAACAAGTGCCTCGGCCATTTGATGGGCAAGTTCCTTCAAGGATCCGCTTCCTATCCAGTCGACAACACCCTCAAGGCCGTGTTTGTCATCAATGCCTAGATGTTTAATGAATGTATCCAAAAGTTCCTCTTCCATTATCTTGCACAAAAGTCCGTCATTGCCAAACCAGGGATCAATGCTAGAAAAAGGATTCCATTCTTTCTGACATACCGATCTAAGCGTTTTTAATCTTAGTTTAGATTCTTCTCTGACCGTTGCGAGTCCTGACAATACCTTTCCTGTTTTTGCGTATCTAAGTTTTTTAAATATTTGAATATTACCATCTACGCCCACAAAAAGTTCGCCATTTCGTTTTGGTTTCTCACTCAATCGGCCGAGCCATTCAGCCATTTTGCGCGACCACCTATTCTCGTAAAAGATTTCTGCTTCTAAACATATCCTTGCAAAAGGATTTGACATTCTCCCTCCCTTATTCCTTGTTTTTTTGAGAACTATTTGGCGAAAGCAGAAAACACAATAAGCATCGCGACTATTAGCCATGACCAACATGGCAATCCGATCGGACCCAAGAAGATATAAGGTTCTTCATGGAGTGTTTTGATGCGAAGAACTTTCATTTCTCCCTCCTTGCTACTCTGATATAACATAAATAACACAATCTTTATTTAAAAGCAAGTTTTTGCCATTTTCGCTTGCATTTTTTTTGATTTGTGGCAGGATAAAGGTAAGATGAAAAAAACGAGAATTACTATTACATTAGATGAAGATTTGCTGCAGAAGATTGATAAATCAGTTGATCGCGAGAAAATTCGCAACCGTTCTCATGCGATTGAATTTTTGTTGTCCAAAAGCTTGAAGCCGAAAATCAATCAGGCTGTTATTTTAGCCGCAGGCAAAGGCGTGCGCTGGCGCCCGCTTACCTATGAAATTCCCAAGGCATTAATTCCGATTAAAGGCAAGCCGATTTTAGAGCATACGATTAATTATTTAAGAAATTACGAGATCCGCGATATCTTTGTGGTTGTAGGAAGCTTAGGTGATAAGATTAAAGAATATTTTGGCAATGGCGAGCGCTTCGGCGTTAATTTAACCTATATTGAAGATGTTCGCGAAAAAGGCACGGGCCCTGCGCTTAAAGTTGTTCAGCCGTTCATTAAAAAAGAGCCGTTTGTCTTATGGTTCGTTGACGAGATCGCAGAAATAAACCTTGATGATTTAATTGATTTTCATGTGAGTCATAGTGCTTTATCGACTATTGCTTTATCTTCTGTTTCCGATCCTTTAGGCCTTGGTACGGTCAAATTGGAAGGTTCTCGGGTGACTGAATTTTCTGAAAAGCCGATTAAGAAAAAAATCGAATCGTATTTGGTAAACGCTGGTATTTTTATTCTGGAACAAGATATTTTTAACTATCTTTCAGCAAAAACTTTAAGTGTAGAAAAAGAAGTATTTCCTGTATTAGCAAAAGAGGGCAAATTTTTCGGCTATGTTTTCAGCGGCAAATGGTTTGATATCGGAACGTCGAAAAACTACGCAAAAGCGATTAAAGAATGGAAAAAATGATTTTTATTTTTTCCATTCTACTTTGAATTGCGTTATTATGCTTGCGTTTTTTTTGTCATTCCCGCGTAAGCGGGAATCCAGGATTTTTCTGGATTCCGCATCGAGTGCGGAATGACATTAAATATTAGTTAAGAATTTTATGGGGAAATTATAAATTTTTCATGAAGGGATTAAAAGATTCCTTTTTTGTTTTAAAATATAAAACAACGTGGATTTGATACTGTAAGTATCAAATCTTTTTGTTGCTTGCAGTGCATCGTAATGAGCGTAGAGAGTTTCTGTTGCGTTGCTTGCAGAGTACCGGATGGTACTCTGTGGATAACTCGCTATTGACAAGCGCAAATGCAATAGTATGATAATATCATACAAAGTATGATAAAGTAATCAGTTCTTTTAGAAGAAAAAGATTCTTTATGCAGTCCTTCGACTACGCTCAGGACATAAGAGCTTCTAATCCTTGCTTCGCTCAGCAAGAATCTCTAATGGAGGGAACCATGTGTAATATCCCGACGAGCTTGCCGGATACGGTAAGGTGGTTAATAGCTATTGAGAACACAAATCCATTGGAGTTGATTAATCAGTCAACAGAGAATGGAGAATAGGCCTAAATAAAGGAGGCGAAGATGAATGGCAATGGCGTAAGAATCGTTGCCGATGGCGGTTTTGACCAAGTGCGCCGGGTTGTGCAAAGTCATGTTGCTACGAGAGGGATTGAGGGAAATGGAGTATTGGCTGCGCTGGATAGATTTGAAAGAGGCTCAGAGTCTGATGAGAAATGGAGCCTGCCAAGCGCATTTACGTGTTTTTTAACTAGTTGTCGCAATCTCGGTCTTCCTGTAGAAATCGTTTTACGAGTTCCTTCTTCAACAGAAGTTCCTTCGGGTTCTCGCCCGCACTAAATGATGTGCGGGCTTTTTTTCTTGCGCTTTAGGAGTAGGATTATATAATGAGAGGAATGTTAATTGTAATCTTTTCCTAGAACAAATTTGGCGCAGAAGTTATTTATCCCAGCACCAATTTTGCGAATTTATACTTGGCGACGCATGCCTGCGGGGGGGCTTATTCAGTCACTGCGTCGCGAGAGTTTACTTATTTTTCTTTATTGACGTATTATGTGGCTTATTGAAAGGCAAAATTAGTGCGGGATACTCAATTTTTTAACGAAATTTATTTCGTTATTAACTCATAAATTTCGAAAAAAGTGGTATGTGTGGAATCATTGGTTATATTGGAAAAAAACAGGCCTTGCCTATCTTAATTGAAGGATTAAAGCGGCTTGAATATCGCGGCTACGACTCTGCGGGAATTGCTATCCAGAATAAAGACAGGATTTTGTTTCAGAAATGCAAAGGCAAGATTCGTGATTTGGAAAATAAAATAACTGGCAAAAACCTTTCCGGTTTTTTAGGCATTGGCCATACTCGTTGGGCAACCCATGGAGAGCCTTCTGATAAAAATGCCCATCCTTTATGGGATTGCAAGAAGCGGATTTTTTTAGTTCACAATGGTATTATCGAAAACGCTGATTTACTAAAAAAACGCCTTTTAAAAAAAGGCCATCGATTTTCCTCAGGAACTGATACTGAGATTTTGGCGCATTTAATAGAACAGTATTTTACTAAAAGCTTAGGAGAGGCGGTGCGCCTAGCTTTAAAAGAAGTAATCGGCGCCTATGCGATTGCAGTGATATCTTTAGACGATCCCCAGAAAATTGTTTTTGCCAGGCACTCAAGTCCCCTTTTAGTGGGGCTTGGCAATGATGGTAATTTTATTGCCTCCGATGCCTCGGCAATTTTGGCCCATACCAGAGAAGTGATTTATCTGGACGATGGCGAAATTGGGATATTGACCAGCAACGATTTTAATATTCTTGATTTAAATAATGCAAAAGTTGATAAAAAAACCAGTTATTTGGATTGGGATTTGTCGCAGATTGAAAAAGGAGGGCACCAGCATTTCATGTTAAAAGAAATTTTAGAAACTCCCGCAACCATTGAAAATGCGTTACGGGGAAGAATGTTAATGGAAGAAGGAATGGTAAAATTAGGAGGGCTAGAAAATTTGAAACAGCTTGATCAGATTGAACGCTTAATTATTTTAGGCATGGGGACGGCGCTTTTAGCTGGCAAAGTCGGCGAATATATGCTGGAAGAATATGCAGGTATTCCTGTCGAAGTTGAAGATGCGTCAGAATTCCGCTATAAAAAACTGTTGCTTGATCAAAAAACAGCGATCTTGGCAATTTCTCAATCTGGCGAGACAGCCGATACGCTTTTTGCCTTAAAAGAAGCTAAAAGAAAAGGGATTTTAACCTTGGGTATTGTTAATGTGGTCGGATCAAGTATTGCCCGGGAAGTCGATGCGGGAATTTATAATCATGCCGGGCCCGAGATTGGCGTAGCTTCAACAAAAGCTTTTATTTCGCAATTAGTGGTTTTAGTACTTTTAACAGTTTTTTTAGGAAGAAAAAAAGAGATGAGCTTGGTGATGGGAAGAAGGATTTTAGAAGAGCTGGAAAAATTGCCCGGACTTGCAGCGCAAATTTTAGCTAAAAAAGCAGGCATCAAAAAAATTGCCAAACAATATTCAATGTTTCACAATTTTCTTTATTTAGGCAGGAAATATAATTATCCGGTAGCTTTGGAAGGCGCTTTAAAATTAAAAGAGATTTCTTATCTTCACGCTGAAGGATATCCGGCAGGAGAAATTAAGCACGGGCCGATCGCCTTGATTGATAAAAATTGCCCGACATGCCTGATTATTCCCAAAGACAGCGTTTATGAAAAAATGATTTTGGCTTTGGAGGAAATCAGGTCGCGCAAAGGTAAAACTTTTGTCGTCGGCACAGGGGGAGATCAGAATCTGCGCAAACTTGCCAATGATTATTTTTTCATTCCGAAAACTTTGGAAATGTTGACGCCGATTTTAAGCGTAATCCCCTTGCAATTATTTGCGTATTACATCGCTTTGCTAAAAGGCTGCGATATTGATAAGCCGAGAAATCTTGCTAAGAGTGTAACAGTGGAATAAAACTATAAAAATTTTCACTTTCCAATTCTCAATTTCTAATGAATTTTTAAATGATTTAATTTCCAATGAAAAAAATCGTTGTTATGGGCGGAGGTACAGGAACTTACACTGTGCTTAAAGGCCTAAAAAAATATCCTGTTCAATTAAGCGCAATTGTGGCGATGACTGATGATGGCGGGTCAAGCGGAATTTTGCGCGATGAATTAGGCGTTTTGCCTCCTGGAGACATCAGGCAATGTTTTGTGGCGCTTTCCCAGTCTTCTGAAGTAATGCGTGAACTTTTCAATTATCGTTTTTCCAAAGGCAGTCTTAAGGGTCATAATTTAGGCAATCTTTTAATTTCAGCTCTGGAAAAAATGGAAGGCGGATTAGATAAGGCTTTAATCAAGCTGCATAAGATCTTGGCTCTCGAGGGAGAGGTAATTCCTGTAACTTTAAATAAGGCAAAATTATTAGCAGAGCTTACGAATGGTAAAATCCTTTTTGGCGAACACGAGATTACAGGGTGCAAGTTATTAAAAAAATATCCTTTAAGGCGTATTTTTTTGCAGCCAAAAGCGACAATAAATCCCAGAGCGCTTTCAGTGATTAAAGCAGCGGATTTGGTTATTATCGGACCAGGCAATCTTTATTCAAGCCTGGTACCGCTATTTTTAGTTGGAGGCGCGGCAAGCGCCCTAAAACAAACCAAAGCCAAGATTCTTTATAATGTTAATTTAATGACCAAGCGCGGCCAGACTGACAGTTTTTCCGTTTTTGATTTTGTTCAAATAATCGAAAACTATTTAGGCAAAAATGTGATTGATTATGCGCTTTTTAATATTGCAAGACCAGAAATAGGGCTCCTAAAAAAGTATGCCCAAGAAGGCGAACTTGTCAGAATTCCGCAAAAGAAAAATTTCAAAAAAGGCGCTAAAATTTTTATGGGCAAGCATTTATTAAGCAAAGAAATTTATGAGCAAAAGAAGGGCGATTTGCTTAAAAGGACTTTGATTAGGCATGATTCGAATAAGTTGGCAAAAGAAATTATGAAAATTATTGCTTAGGGAAAATTAAGAATTTGCCAATTAACGAATTAACGGATTAAAAATTTCTAATTCCTAATTTTTAATTTCTAATCAATGTCTAATTACTTAATTTCTAATTGCCAGCCAGAGGTTGGTCGTCCTTTGGACGAAAAATTAAATAATTAAAGAATTGATTGAAAATTGAGAATTGGAAATTGAAAATTAAAAATGAGCTCATTAATGTTTTACGAGAAACGGGTCAACACGTTAAATGTAAATATAATGATTATAAAGAATTATGAAGCAGGATATTTTAATTTTGGTGGATGAACAAGACAATATTTTGGGCTATGAAGAGAAGATTAAAGCCCATTTAGGCGATGGGTTGAAACACCGCGCCCTTTCTGTTTTTATTTTCGATGATCAGTACAGATTATTGATGCAAAAAAGAGCTTCTGAAAAAATGCTCTGGCCCGGATTTTGGGCCAATACTTGCTGCAGTCACCCAAGACAAGGAGAAGAATATGCTGATGCTGCGAAAAGAAGATTAAAAGAAGAAATGGGTATTCAGGCGGATTTATTCTTAAAATTTAAGTTTAGCTATCAAGTGAATTATCAAAATATTGGATCGGAAAACGAGCTTTGTGCTGTTTTTTCAGGCAAATATCAAGGCGATGATATTAAGGCAAATCCAGAAGAAATTGAGGAGTGGAAATGGATTGGCATTGATGAGTTAAAACAGGATATAAAAAACAATCCTCAAATCTACGCGCCGTGGTTTAAGATGGAAATG
>Ga0315276_10005303_pt1 | contig 11886 bp, 12 predicted proteins | sample YL17G05_0_MG_FD_204542 | JGI IMG/M metagenome (GOLD analysis project Ga0315276, IMG submission 204542) | Sediment microbial communities from Yellowstone Lake, YNP, Wyoming, USA - YL17G05_0 | ecosystem: Environmental > Aquatic > Freshwater > Lake > Sediment | place: USA: Wyoming | collected... | reverse complement strand
AAGTTACGAAACAATCAATTTTAACGATTTTGATATACCCGAACCCTACGCATCTGTTTGGGAAAGTCAGAGCATTTTCAAACTGAAAAGTAGGAATACATTAACCGAACTTCGCAACAATTACTCACTTGCCAGTAACGGTGTAAAGGAGAGAACTCTAAAATTTAATGTACGCATTGCCACTCCCCCTTCTGGACAAGATTGCCCGCCTGGCATAGGATCTAGTTATCTTTTCAACTTAAAGCCTGGTGATACAGTTACCGCCATTGGGTCATTCGGCGATTTCCACATAAAACCAACTCATAAAGAAATGGTTTATATCGGTGGTGGTGCAGGAATGGCTCCTATCCGAGCTCACATTGCACATCTCTTTGAAAACGAATCGACTAAGCGTAAAGTAAGTTACTGGTATGGTGCACGCTCCAAACAGGAAATATTTTATGAGGAGTACTTTCAAAATATAGCAAATAAGCATCCTAATTTTAATTTCAATTTAGCACTCTCTGAACCACTTGAAGAAGATAATTGGACGGGGGTTACAGGTTTTATTCATCAGGTTGTTTTTGAAAATTATTTACAAAATCACATAAATATTCATTCTATTGAATTTTACCTATGTGGACCACCGATGATGATTAAAGCTTGCTCTAAAATGCTTGCGGATTTGGGTGTTAAAAATGAACAAATAGCGTTTGATGAATTTTAAGTCTATAACTATGGCACACAATAATCAATGTATAGAAATAATACCTTCATGGGGGTTTTATGATCTGTTGCGTCCAAGTCAAATTGAAGCCATTCAGAAAAAAAAAGCAATTGCTTATCTACCTTGGGGTGCTATTGAATATCACGGAAGTCACAATCCAACAGGACTTGACAGCATAAAGGCTAATAATTTGTGTATCGATTTGGCAAAAGTGATAGGAGGACTTGTTTTACCCCCAATTAATTTGGCGGCGAACTTGATATCATCTTATCCTGATGTTAATTTTCCAAAATATTCTTTGGAATTTTCAGAGAAGTTAATCAAAATGATGTGTGAAGAATATTTGGAACAACTAGCAGCTCAAGAGTTTAAAATAATTGTTTTGCTATCTGGGCACGCTGGTGAACCACATCTCGAAATTTTACGAACTACGGGTAGTGAATTCAATCAAAAATATCCAGATAAGTATTGCTGGGTTTTTGCAGAATTTGATTTGGTTCCTGATGATTTGTTAGTCCCAAACCATTCTGCTCTTGGGGAAACCTCATTGCAGTTGTACTATGCGCCAGAAACCGTAGACCTAAACAAATTAGCAATTCATAGACCTATAAGTTTAGAAATAGATGCGGTTTCAGGAGAAGACCCACGATTATCTACAAAAGAATTAGGCGAAAAAATTGTAAAAGCTTTTTTAACAAATGCTACATTAAAAATGGAAAAAATTATACAAAAATACTTATGAATTATCGAAAATTAGGACGAACAGGTCTAAATATTAGTGAAATTAGTTTGGGTACTTGGGCTTTTGGAAATAAAGTGTATGGTGGTGTTGATGAAAAGGATGGGATTAACACCATTCACGCTGCTTTTGATAAGGGTATCAATATTTTTGATACAGCTCCACAATATGGTACACCTCAACAAGATGGTGTAGCAGAAATTGTTCTAGGAAAAGCACTCATTGGAATAAGAGATAGTGTGCATATTTCTACAAAATTCGGACGAAACCCAACCATTGAAAATGGCTCTTCACAATTTAATAAATCACGCATTGTGGCCTCCGTTGAGGAAAGTTTAAAACGCCTACAAACGGATTATATAGATGTACTTTTTTTTCACTCTCCTTTTTCACCCAACGAAATACATGATGATGTTTGGCAAGGAATTGAGCAGGTAAAACAACAAGGTAAAGTACGTTTTATAGGACATTCTATTTCAATGTTTCATCAAACCGAAAATATGGCTCGCCAATGGGCAAAAGAAAATAAAATCGATGTTATACAAGTGGTGCTGAGTTTGATGAACAGGGAATCACAAAATTTAATTACAGAATTACAGCAATATCAGGTCGGAGTTTTTGGAAGGGAATGTCTGGCTAATGGATTTTTATCTGGAACAATTAACAAGAAAACTGTTTTTGCAGAGGGAACATTAAACACACGTTATTCACAAAAAGAAATAGCAGAAAGAGTAAATCAAGTAGACGCTTTTAAGTTTTTACTTCGCGATGATATTACCAATATGCCACAAGCAGCTTTACGCTGGGTATTAGATCAAAAAGGAATAACAACGGCATTATCAGGGGCTAAAAATATAACGGAATTAGCAGCTGCCATTTCAGCTTCTAATGCAAAACCATTAACAGAAGATGAATTGAATTTAGCCAAAGAATTACTAAAGAGGGATTTTGAAGCTGCATAGTCTGTATTAATGCTAAACACATCTATTGGCATATATAATATTTTAGACATTCTGGTGAAAAAAATTTAAACGGCTTCAATATTAAAATCAAAACATTTAATTGACCCAACTGGTTTATTCAATAATTAATTTCTGAATTTCAAAAGAAACTTCGCCACTTAAATTTAAAAGATAAACCCCTTTGGTTAAGTATAGGTCATAGGTCTTTGTTCCATTAAACTTCTCACTATTTGAATACACTTCTTTTTCCTGCAAGTCTATTGTTTTAACACTTTGTACATTTTGCTCGCTATTTATTGTAAACTTTCCAGAGGAAGGATTGGGATAAAACTTGAAATTTTTAGCCTTGAATATAGGAACTGACAATGTAGTTCCTATTAGCCATTTGCGGCTGTAGGATCACTTAAATAAAATGTACGAATTACTTCATTGGCAGGATAAAAGGTAGAATTCCCACTCTGTTTAGCCGAAATGGTAGCAATGCCTGTTTCTTCAGTTAATGTAACCATATTCCCAAGCAATGTTGCTGGTCATGATTTCCGTAAAGCAGATGTGGACATTATTTTCCTGTATGTAACAACGTATGCATTGTCATCAACTATATTGCTTGTTGTGCAAAGGGCAAAAGTGACCGTCATCATTTTAAATCTTTCACCTGAAGCTAATATTGATTATGTAAGCTTCAATGCAATGACAGACCGCACAAAAATGACGGGTGAATGGTTGGCTTTTTGTTCCGCTTGTCCTGTACCTGAGATTGCCAATGTTTTTAAAAGAGCCGCTATAAAATTTCACCAGGTAACCGGCATGCTACATAATGATACTGAGTGCTGGAATGAAATAGAAGAATGGATAGCAGCAGCAAAAGTTGCCAACACCATGTTCCATAACCGCATGGGTGCAATGGGGCATTACTATTCCGGCATGCTGGATATTTATACCGATATCACTTTGCAGATAGCAACCTTTGGCGGCCATATTGAAATAATTGAAGTAGATGAATTAACTGCCATGAAAAAGAAAGTAACAGCAGAAGAGATACAAAAAAAGGTAGTGGAGTTTAATGACTTGTTTGATTTGCAGCCTGATTGTTCAGTTGAAGAATTAGAAAGAGCTGCAAAAACGTCTGTGGCGTTGGATAAAATGATTGCACACTACAATCTCGGTTCAATGGCCTATTACTATAAAGGTAGTGGCGTGCAGGAAAATGAAGACACGATGAGTTCCATCATATTGGGTACATCATTACTAACGGCAAGAAATATTCCGGTAGCCGGAGAGTATGAAATTAAAAACGCACAGGCCATGAAGATCATGGATTCGTTTGGTGTAGGCGGTTCCTTTACGGAATACTATGCCATGGATTTTGCAGCTGATGTGTTACTGATGGGTCATGATGGACCGGGGCATTTAAAAATTGCAGAAGGAAAAACAAAAGTAAAACCATTGCAAGTATATCACGGTAAAGTAGGCAATGGACTATCTGTTGAAATGGCGGTAAAACATGGCCCGGTAACTTTATTATCCGTAGTAGAAACACATGATGGAAAGCTGCAATTGCCCGTAGCCGAAGGAGAAGCAGTACCCGGCCCCATTCTTGAAATTGGCAACACCAACAGCCGTTACAAATTCAGCATTGGTGCAAGAAGATTTGTAAATGATTGGAACAGTCATGGCGCGGCACATCACTGTGCAGTGGGGGTTGGTCACATCGCTTCTAAAATTAAAAAGCTGGCGCAATTGCTGCAGATTGACGTTTTGCTGGTATGCTAAAAAAAAATTAAGCGATAGCATAAAATCCCAACTCAGGGCAGTACAGGATAGCAATCATAAGGATGATTGCTATTTTTATATTAGGCTAATTAACTTAATCAAAACTATATTAAAAATGTATGGGTTCTGGTGTCTATCATTTCTCAATATGTTACTTAAAAAAGAGCCTTTGCAAATTATTTAAAACATAATGAATATTGAAGATATCATAGCCTTACCTGTTGGTACCACATTAGATAGGTTCATTAGCAGAAACCAGGATTCATTTCCTCATGCAAGCGGAGAATTATCCCAGCTTCTCCGGGATATAGCATTGGCTGCAAAAATTGTAAACCGGGAAGTGATAAGGGGTGAATTAGCTAATATATCAGGCTCTGCTGAATCACAGAATATACAGGGGGAAAGCCAGCAAAAATTGGATGTGATTGCTGACATTCGTTTTATGAGGGCTTTAAAAAATGGAGGGCAAGTAGCAGGAATTGTTTCTGAAGAAAGAGAAAATATTATTGATACAGGTAATTTACATGCAAAATATGTTGTAGCAATTGACCCATTAGATGGCTCATCCAACATTGATGTGAATGCACCTATTGGAACTATTTTTTCTATCTATCAGCGTGTTTCCATGCCAGGCGAAACTGTATGTGAAAAAGACTTTTTACAAGGAGGTAGAAAACAAGTTGCTGCCGGATATATTTTGTACGGTTCATCTCTGGTATTGGTGTACACTACTGGCAAAGGTGTTAATGGGTTTACCTACGAATATTCGCTAGGTGATTTTTTGTTGTCGCATAAAAATATCCAAAGTCCACAGTCTGGAAATATTTATTCTTGTAACGAAGGCCATTCTGCAGACTTTAGCTATGACATAAAAAAATATCTTGAATATTGTAAAGCAAAACATCTAACAGCAAGATACATTGGCTCATTAGTTGGAGATATTCATCGCAATCTTATAAAAGGCGGCATCTATTTTTATCCTGCCACAAAAAAGAGTACTTCTGGGAAGTTACGGCTTTTGTATGAATGTTATCCAATTGCATTTATTATTGAGCAGTCAGGCGGTATTGCTACCAATGGCATTGTGAACATTCTCGATATTGTTCCAATTGTCATTCATGAACGAAGCCCATTATTTACAGGGTCTATAGAAATGATGAATATCTTCACTACTGTTATTTCTGAGGTGTAGCGAGCAAATTCTAACTTAAGTTTTTTTTGCTGTTACGTGCAATTAAAATGTAAATGATAGCTGCCAAACGAATGAAATTATTTCATTAATTAAGGTAAGTGATTATAAATGCAAAGGTCTTTTTACATAGCATTCAGTCACATTTTTAATTTATTAAAAAATATGCTTGAAACTGTAGCAAGGCTTTTAAATGATTTGGAAGACCAACTCAAGTTTATTGATTTAGAACAGGATGACCCAATCAAATGCGCCCAGCTTTCTATTGATGTAAGTCTCAAAGCTGTTGAAAAATTGAAGAATATTCTGCTAAAACATAAATTCAAATCTCAAGGTGAAGAAATAAGATTCTTTAAAGAGACAAAGCCGAAGTTTTTGGCTCCACTTATCTATCATTTAAAAGTGTATAAAATTGAATCACGCAAACCAAATGGCAGTGATAAAATCCGGAGGAAATATTTGGTGAATGAGCTGGATAGATTAAAACATTATTTTGATAGCAACCTTGATTTCTACCGTTATTATCGTACTCAAAGCAACTACTTGGATCATAAATATTTTCTCCGGGGTAAATTCGATATTCGGCTCACAGTTGACAGTTTCTTTTTTGAAGCAGATGAAAGGGTTAGCACCAGCCATGATTTTAAGGTAGCAAAAATCTTGGCTCATGATAGGTTGCAGGTTTACCTGGAGGAAGAGTTATCTAATCTTGATAGAAAAGAAACAAGTATGATTTCACAAGACCTTCAAAAGGTTAGACTCAGTTGGACAGAGAGCAAAACTGCTTTGATTGAATTAATTTATGCCTTGCATTCTCAGGGTGCTGTTGACAATGGCAAAGCAGACATCAAAGATATTGCAACTCTGTTTGAAAATCTTTTCGGAGTAGAATTAGGTGATTATTACCGCACTTTCCTTGAGATAAGGGTACGAAAAACAGGTCGTACAAAATTCATCGATTCCCTCCAACAATCCCTCGTTAAACGAATGGATGAAGCTGACGATAAGTAATCATTTAGTTTAGATTATTTTGCAATAAATCTTTCCCATGTTGGTATCATCTTGGGAAATCATCTTACTCAAATCATTTTCTTTTGTGTCATACTAAAAACCACAACGTATGACAGTAAACTTTACAACCAAAGAAGACCTGGTTGAATTCAGGCACCAACTCCTTGAAGATTTAAAAGAATTGCTTCACTCTAAACCAGCCAGGCAGAAACAATGGCTGAGAAGCAAGGAAGTAAGAAGGCTTTTGGGACTTTCCCCTGGTACATTGCAAACGCTTCGTGTAAACGGCACACTATCCTTTAGTATGATGGGTAATATTTTTTATTACTGTTATGATGATATTGAAGCAATTCTTGAAACTAATAAAAGACATGGTTTGACAGAAAATACTCTTTTTGGTAAACTAAAGAAAGGAGGTAATCCATGAACTATATAAAACACCTTGCTGGTTTTTTTGACCGTGTGGCCAGTGATGAAAGATTAAACCCAACCCATGTAAGCATGTATGTATCCTTATTCCAGTTCTGGAATGCAAGCCGTTTTCAAAATCCAATAAGTATCTCCAGGAATGAATTAATGAGGGTGAGTAAAATAAGTGCCAAAGCCACCTATCACAAGTGTATGAAGGAACTGAACGACTTTGGTTATCTGAAATACAAACCCTCATTTAATCCATTCAAAGGCAGCTTGGTTTACTTGTTCAATTTCGGAACAGGTATTGAACAGCCACCTGATACAGACCATACTAAAAATGAAACAGGTGGTGAACAAGTACAGGAACCTTATATAAACTCTTCAAACAATTTAAACCAAACAGAATTAAACTTGGGTAAGCAAGCTCAAAAAAAAGAGGTTCAAAAAGTGAACAGGTCAGAAAAGAAAGAAAAAAATTCCGCCAAAAAAGAAAGAAATGGTTTCATCGCTCCGCAACCAGGAGAAGTGCAGGAATATTTTGGTTCTCAAAAATTCCCCACTGTTGAAGCCGCAAAGTTTTACAACTATTTCCAAAGCAATGGCTGGTTGGTTGGTGGCAGAACAAAAATGAAGGACTGGAAAGCTGCAGCCAGAAACTGGATGCTAAATGCAAAGAAGTTTGCCGGTGGCAAACCTGTAAAACCTAATGCTAAACATCTTCATGCAACAACCAATAAAAACTATTCAGAGCCGCTATAACTACAACGAAGTTTGGCAATGGCTGCAGCAAAAAGGAAATGAAATCTGTGGAAAAAAATTCCATCTGCATGAAGAAGATAAACAAACCATTTACCTGTTGCTTTGCTGGTTCCTTCAGGATGATATTGCAGCCCCACAATTGGAATTGGACTTACAGAAAGGCATTTTATTAAGTGGCCCGGTTGGATGTGGTAAAACTACTTTGATGAATTTGATGAAATATATAACCCAACAGCCAGAACAAAAATTTATTACAAAATCATGCAGGGATATAAGCTTTGAATTTATTGAAGATGGTTTTTCAGTCATTCACAAATACAGCAGGGGTGCATTGTATCAATATTTGCCAAGAACATATTGCTTTGATGATTTGGGTACTGAAGGAAGTTTGAAATATTACGGCAATGAGTGTAATGTAATGGCAGAAATATTATTAACCCGGTATGATTTATTTATTGCCCAAAAATTAATAACTCACTTTACCACCAACCTCTCCGCCAGCGAAATTGAAGAAATGTATGGCAATCGGGTAAGGAGCAGGATGAGAGAGATGTTCAATTTGATAGCTTTTGATAGTGAAGCAATGGATAAAAGAAAATAAAACCAAATCAACATGAATATTAAAAATTATACATCAACAATTGAAGCCGGCCGCAGCATGGCGAAAATTGAAGAACTATTGGTAGAAATTGGTGCCAGTAATATCAATAAGCAATATGCAGATAAAATCTGTACTGGCATCACTTTCTTACTTTATGATCAGCAACTACAGCAAACTTTGCCGTTTCACCTGAAAGCACAGGTTGAGGAATGTTTTAAAATTCTGTGGCAGGACGTGAAACGTCCACGGCCTGAAACCAAATCTGCTATACAACAACAAGCCAGCAGAACAGCATGGAAAATATTATCTGATTGGGCAGAGGTTCAATGCAGTATGATTTTACTTGGTCAGGCTAAGCCGTTACAGATGTTTCTGCCGTTTATGTATGATATGAAAACGAATGAAACGCTGTTTGATAAGGTGAATAATGGAAAGGTGAAGCTATTACAGGGGTGAGTTTTACGAACTTTCATCATTAGTCTTGGCCTGTACTAATGAAATGATTTATTTTGCAGAAAATTAATTGTTCATGCCCCTTCCCATCAACATAAACGATCTCATCAATGGCACCACTGTAGAGTGGGAACGTATTGAATTTAAAGAAGGTTGGAATGATTTGGATATACTGCATACTATTTGTGCATTCGCCAATGATTTCAGCAACCTCGGCGGAGGCTATGTAATTATAGGTATTGCGGAGAAAGATGGCAGACCAATTTTACCGCTCAAGGGATTAAAACCAGAGCAGGCAGATAAAATACAAAAGGACTTACTCAACCTTTGTAAGCAAAAGCTAAAGCCTGATTACACACCAATAGTTGAACCGGTTACTTTTCATGACAAGCTTATCTTGATTATTTGGTGTCCCGGTGGTCAGGAACGACCTTATGAAGCAGCAGAAAGTTTTGCAAAAGGAATAGCTGTTGCAAAACATTATTACATCCGTAAGTTCAGCAATACAGTAAAGCCTAATAAAACAGAGAAAGAAGAATTAATCCGTTTTGCTGCAGTTCCTTATGATGACAGGGTGAATCATAAATATAGCCTCAATGATTTATCGCAGGGCTTGGTCCGCTCATTCCTGCAGGAAATAAAAAGCAAGTTGTTTGATGAATTTGATAAACTCACTTTTGAGGACGTTTGCAGGCAGATGAATTTAGTAGAAGGCCCGCCGGAATACATAAGGCCAAAGAATTTTGCTTTAATGTTTTTTAATGACCATCCCGAAAAAATATTTCCCAAAGCACAAATCGAAATAGTTAATTTTCAAACACCTGTTGCCGATAAAAATTTCACAGAAATAAATTTAGAAGGCCCTGTACACCATCAACTTCGTGATGCTTTGCGGTATCTTAAAACACAGGTAATAAAAGAGAAGGTAGATAAAGTTTCTTACCAGGCAGAAGCTATACGCTATTTTAATTTTCCTTATGAAGCTTTGGAAGAGGTATTGGCTAATGCAGTATATCATCGCAATTATGAAATAAACGAACCCATAGAAATCCGTATTCACCCAGACCGGATTCATGTAATTAGTTTTCCGGGTCCCGATGCTTCTATTAAAATGGAAGCGATGCAAGCCGGTAAGGTTTTAGTAAGACGATATAGAAACCGTCAAATAGGAAATATCCTCAAAGAACTTAAATTAACAGAAGGTAAGTGTACAGGCATTCCAACTATCCTTAAAGCAATGGAAAAAAATGGTTCTCCATCAGCAATTTTTGAAACGGATGATGAAAGACAATCATTATTAGTTACTATACCTGTACACAAATCATTTACTGCTATGCTTCCTGAGAATATTATTTTAACAGAAAATGAAAGTGCTGTACTTTGGTTATGTTACAATGCGGCAGCGTCAAAAGCTGAAATTGCTGCAAAACTCAAAGTTTCTCCTAACAGTGGAACAATTAAAAGATTGCTTCCAAAACTTATAAAGATGGAGCTTTTGCAATATACAATTCCCGACAAACCCAAAAGCAGTTCACAAAAATATCTGTGTACCGAATTAGCTAAAAATTATCTTGAAAATAATTTTTAGCTACTGGTGCCACTTCTCTTGGCACCAGTGATGGCACCAGTAGCACTTGCCGAAACCGTTTACTGGCATGGCTTTTATTAAGTCCTGATTGCTTCAAGTCAAAGTAATGGCACCAGTGCTGGCACCAGTCATTTATAGTCCATATCAATTCCATATTAACTCCGTTTCAAGTCCGTTCTATTTATTTCTGATACCAGCTTCTGCGTTTCATATTTGTCCCGCTTTGGATACCAGCCGAGGTAAGCGGGAGCATCATCGTCCGTTAGCTAACGGATCCTTGTACCGCATACCAATGGACATCAATCCGTCTCCAAAACAAACATCCTCACCAACCTTACCAGCCAATCCGTAAAATAAGTAACTGCCAATCCATTTAAAAAAATAAAATAGTCTGCAAAGATAGCACCGGCACAATGGCTTGACGGCGCAGCATAAACACAGCCCCACGCCACAAAGCCATCATTTATACTGCCACCCATCTACCCGGTGCTGTGAGACTGCAGTTATTTTATTTTTTCATTCATAAATGTATTGTTATGTCAGTTCTTATTCAGCGTTGGTTAGTAGGCAGCATTTGGGTTAGCTGCTGGTTTGTTTCACCTGGTGTGTTCGTTTTTTCATCGCAGCTAGGTCATTCATTTTCCTCTTCATGTGCCCCTCCTTGGTAGGGGCTTTTTTCTGACAAGTATCTTTCGTAAGATTTCGTTCTGCCTCCAGGCAGCTTCATGCTTCAGCAGCCTTCCGGCAATCAGCATCCATTTCCAATTGCCACGACAGGCAGCAACCCGGAGCCAACACACTAACCCAGTCGGGTAGCTGCCAGCCAACGCTTCCTTTGCCCACGCTCAGACCCACGCTGCGCCGGTAAAAAGGTGTTCGTCATTCGTCGTCAGCAAGCATCTATGCCAAACCATTGCAGCGCAGCAATGTTTATTACATAAACTTTTAAGGCATTGCTGCACCTGCAATGCCCTTCGGCATACTCCGCTACGCTCCGTTAGCCTTCGGGTGCTCCGTTGCACTCCGCAGTTTGTCATGCTGCTTGCAGTTCCTCCTCATTCCTCACGGCAGCTCCTGTGTCCTTCAGCCAGCTTCATTCATTCGTTCCTCATACGCTTCATTACACCACGTTCGCAGCCACGCAATTTGCTTCGGCTGTGCTTTGCTTCATCCACACAGATCTAACCCACAAACGCAAAGCAACTGCCTTACGCAAAACCCAACGCTGCATTACTCACTGGGTTTCGTTTCGCTGCTTCGTCACTTCTTCATTTCAGCAGGCTTCAGTCCACCCGCTGCCCTCTTTTCTTTTGCTCGCCGGCCGCCCCACTTAGGCTGCGTTCACCTTGCGACTGCTAATTGCTCATGTCGTACCTCCATTTCGCAAAGCAGCGCTAAGGTTCACTTGCATAGTTCAGGCACCTGCGTAAGCTGACGCAAATTTACTCCGGTGCCTTCCTATGTAGCTGCCATCGCCCCGGACGACCGGGGCTTTACTGGCAGCACCTTTGTGGGGGCTCGCCGTCCGCATCTGTTCAGTCGTTCCTCCCTCACGCCTGCGGCCGTCAAATCGGCTCGCCGCTGCAGGTGTGGACAAGTGTGCCACACCGCTCTGCTTCTATTGGCTCAAGGCTGTTTTACCGGCCAAATCCGCCCAAACCCACGCTCAATAAGGTTTTATTCAAAATGAA
>Ga0315276_10005302_pt1 | contig 11886 bp, 11 predicted proteins | sample YL17G05_0_MG_FD_204542 | JGI IMG/M metagenome (GOLD analysis project Ga0315276, IMG submission 204542) | Sediment microbial communities from Yellowstone Lake, YNP, Wyoming, USA - YL17G05_0 | ecosystem: Environmental > Aquatic > Freshwater > Lake > Sediment | place: USA: Wyoming | collected... | reverse complement strand
GGATAAGTGCGATTATTCTTTCAGTGCTGGTATTGTCCGCACTGGCCTGCCAGGCCGGGTCTCAGGGGTATAAGAGCAATCCCGAGGCTATCGCACTCAATGAGAGAGGTATCAAGATGTACAGCGAGGGTGCCTATGATAAGGCCGTATTGAATTTCGACCTTGCACTTGAGAAGGACCCCTCCAACCCCGCAGTCTATTTTAACAAGGGGTTGGCGCTGGACGCTATGAAGAAGTATGACCAGGCCATCCAGTGTTATGACCAGGCCATCCAGCTCGACTCGAATTTTGCTGATGCCTGGTACTATAAGGGAGTGTCATATCATAATAAGAAACAGCTTGACAAAGCGCTGGAAAACTTTGATAAGGCGATTTCGATAAAAGGCGATGAAGCCATTTACTGGTACGACAAAGGTTATATTTACACGGAGCAGGAGAAATTTAAAGAAGCGATACCTTGCTATATTAAAGCAACATCACTGGGTTCAGATAACTCCGAGATCTGGGACAGGCTGGCCTATGCCCAGATGAAGAGCCTGCTCTACGAAGATGTATTGAAATCAACCGACAAGTCGATCTCACTGAATTCCACCGGCGCTTTTGCCTGGGGATATAAGGCCAAGGCACTTCACGAACTGAAGAGATACGATGAGGCGATCGTTGCCTTTGATAAAGCTCTGGCGATTGATGTCAACAACCCGGCTTTGTGGTACAGCAAGGGGTTGACGCTTGAGACGCTTAAACGTGATGCTGAGGCCAAAAGGTGTTACGATAAGGCGCGCTCACTGGGCTACCAGTTTTAAGTTATAGCATCCGCGCCGGGCTTCCCTCCCGCATGAGCTATAAAATTGAGAATGCTGAAAGTCCGTTATATAGAGGCGTGGTTTTAGCTGCGCCCGCAGGGACGGACAGGTTCAAAGAACAGTTACTACATTTTTCAAGTGGTCTATAATGTATCAGGAGGCTATATGAGCAACAATGGCGCTGCCGGGCAGCGTAAGAATGACGGAATAAACCAGCCCATAAATGTGCCGGAGCCGGAAGAAAACGGCAGCCGGAAGAAGCCGGATATCGAGATAAGGGAGATGGGAGTCGATGATATACCCGCGGTTTTTCATTTAGGGGAGCAGGTCTTCACCGCTGACAAAACCCCTACCCTGTACCGCACCTGGGACGAATTTGAGGTCATCTCGATGTTCAACGAGGATACGGAATACTGCCTGGTAGCTGAGATGGAGGGCCGGATAATCGGCTTTGCCATGGGCAACGTGGTGACCAAGAAAAAGTCGGCCTGGAAGTATGGTTACCTTGTCTGGCTGGTGGTATCGCCCGATTACCAGAGGTTGGGCGTGGCCAGCCGGCTTTTCCACAAGTTTGAGGACAAGATGGTCGAAGCCGGTGTCCGCATCTTCATGATAGATACGGAGGCTGATAACCTGCCGGCCCTGCATTTCTTTCGTGCCAAAGGTTTCGGCAGCCCCCAGCAGCATATTTACATGACCTATAACCCGGTCGCCACCGAACTGCAAAAGGAAAAGAAACGCGGTCTCAAGGGGAAGAAAAATGGCAGCAACCACAAGCGCGGCGGCTGAAATAAGGCCCGACCGGTTGAAGAAAATCCTGCAGGACCTGGTGGATATTTACAGTCCCTCAGGCAAGGAAGAGGATATACTGCAATTCACCGAAGATTACCTCAAAAAGGCCGGGTTAAACGTTAAAAGGCAGACCGTGGACGAGAACAGGTACAACATCGTGGTGCTGCCCCCCAAAACCGACGAAGTTGACCTGTGCTTTGTGGGTCACCTGGATACGGTGACAGCGCACGACCTGGACGATTTCGGCTTCTATGAGGAGGATGACAAGGCCTGCGGCCTGGGCACCTCGGATATGAAGGCGGGCTGTGCGGCCATGATCGAGGCATTCACCTTGCTGGCCGAGAGAAAAGGCAAGTTCCCCTCGGTGGGCATGGCGCTGGTGGTTGGCGAGGAGGAGGAAAGTGACGGGGCCAAGACGCTGGTTCGGGAATACCGTTTCCCCTGGGCTGTGGTAGCTGAGCCGACCAACATGATACCCTGTCTGGGGCATTATGGTTATCTCGAAGTGCTCTTGCGCACGCGGGGCAAGAAGGCGCATTCATCCATGCCGGAGCTCGGGCAAAATGCTATCGAGAATATGCTCAAGTTGCTGCTGCAGGTGACCGGCTACGCGACCTCGGTGTCCAGCGGGCTGGTTTACAATATCAGGCAGCTATCCGGTTTCCCGGGCGGTTTCGTGGTCCCCGATACCTGCGAGGCCTGGCTCGACCTGCACCTGCCACCCGATTCACGGATGGATGTACTCAAAGCCGACCTGGAACACCTGGTGGAGGATGCCAGCAAGGTTATCACCGCGCTTGATGCTTATATCAGGTTTGAGAACACCCACCCGGGCTACCGTATCTCCCAGGAAAGGCCGCTGGTGCGCAAACTGCGCGAGGTGTGTAAAGGTATGAAAATCTCCTGGGAGGCGCAGGATTTCCGCAGCCATTCCGATGGTAATGTCCTGTGGGGGGCAGGAGTGGATCCCATCATCTTTGGACCCGGACGGCTGGAGACAGCCCATACTCCAGAGGAATCAGTCAATTTCAACCAGGTGATCCAGGCGGCGCAGCTTTACCTGAATTTTGCGCTGGCTATTTAGAACAACCGTGTGATAAAAGTCGTTAATTGCCGGGGAAATGACTGCTAATATAGATGGTAACTGAAAATAATGTGAGGGAGGGAAATTACCATGTCAAAATCGGAAGACGGGCTTAAAGCAGCATTTGCGGGTGAATCACAGGCCAACCGTACCTACCTGGCTTTTGCCGAGGCTGCTGACAAGGAGGGCTATGCGCAGTCCGCAAAGATGTTCCGCGCTGCTGCGGAAGCGGAGACCGTGCACGCCCTTAATCACCTCAAGGCTCTTAAGGGAGTTAAAAGCACGAAGGAAAACCTTCAGGAAGCCATCAACGGCGAGACGCACGAATATAACAAAATGTACCCGGCCATGATTGAGGATGCCAAAGCGGAGGGCAATAACGACGCTCTCAGGACTTTCAAATGGGCCAATGCCGTTGAAGAAGTACACGCCAAATTGTACAAGGGGCTATTGGACGGCCTGGGCAAAAGCCAGGAAAGCTACCCCTATTACGTGTGCCCGGTGTGCGGTTATACTCACGAAAAGGAAGCCCCCGATGTTTGCCCGGTCTGCGGCACCAGGGGCAAATTATTTAAACGCATAGATTAATACAGGATCTCTGCAACCCTTGCGAGTTTTTCCAGGCCTTTGACCTCGTAGGGAAATAGCGGTAATTCTGTGATTTTCAGGTGTCCGTACCTGTTGCGCATGATATCGAGGTAGCCGGTTTGCTGGGCGGCTTTCAGATGCAGGAAGTCCGAGTCAGTGGAAATTACTACGTTGTTGATAATCAGCCGGCCGGGTTTGAATCGGTATTTATTCATCTCCGACAGGATGCCGTCGAGCTGGTTGACGGACAGCGCTTCCGCTATCGCCACAATGTTGAATTCCACGTTATTGCACAGGAAGAGCATATCGGCATCAGATAGCCTCTCCCAGCGCCCTAAGATATTCAAGATCGATTCCTTGGTTGCCGTTCCAGCTTTGAGCCTGGCATAGATCCGTGGCGCCATGCGCAGGTGCCTGGTTAGAAGAGCGGGGGTTCCCAGCAGTGCCAGGGTCTGTCCCAGGGGTGCCGTATCCCAGATGATTGCATCGTAACCGCCTTTTTCCGCAAGCTCGCGGATGTAGTCCACCATGAATTCCTCGGCCAGCCCGGGCAGGACGGAGGCCATGAAGTCCACGAAATCTGCGTACTCGATATCGACAAATGAGGAGAATACCTGGAACACGTCACGTCCGAATTTGCCGTCCCACATGCGCCTCGCCTCTTCAATCCCGATTTCGCTGAAGTATAGGTTATCAGCGACACGCACCGGTTCGCTGCCCGCTGCGGTTTCGAAGATATGCGCCAGCGAGGGTGTAGCGTCCGTGGAGATGGCCAGCGTCCGTTGTCCCTGTGTTGCCGAATAAAGAGCGGTGGCCGCCGCGCAGGTGGTCTTGCCTACCCCGCCCTTGCCGGCGAACGCTGTAACCCTGGTGATTAATTTTGCGGTCACAGGGACATTTTAGAAAATAATCATGCTATTTGTAAAAAGCTGGGAACTGAGCTAAATTGACAGGGCTGTGCTATCCAAGACCAATTTTCTGCGTGGGCTGCAGTGTTACAAGTACCTGTGGACCGCGGTGCACGAACCTAAAAGCATCCCGTCGCCCGATGCTGTCACACAGTTTACCTTCGACCAGGGGCATGAGGTGGGAGCACTGGCTAAACAACTTTTTCCCATGGGCATTGATATTCCCACCGGTGATTTTTCCGCCAATATCAGGATTACCAGGGAAAATATGCTTTCCGGAAGGCCCCTTTTCGAAGCGGGCATTCTGGCCGGCAATATTTTCTGCCGGCCGGATATATTGAATCCGGTCGGGACCGGTGAGTGGGATATCATCGAGGTAAAGAGTTCCACCGGCGTCAAGGATGTAAATATCTGGGATGTAGCCTTCCAGCGCCTGTGCTGCCAAAGCCTGGGTATGAAGATAAGCGCCTGCAGAGTGGCCCGTATCAACAATCAATATGTGCGGCAGGGCGAGATCGATCCGCGGCAGCTTTTTACTATCGAGGATGTCACCGCGCGGGTTAACGAATATAGCGAGGGGCTGTCCGGACGGGTTGATGATATGGTGGCCGTGACGCGCCGGCAGCAGTGCCCGAAGGTGGGTATAGGGCCTTATTGCAGCGACCCCTACCAGTGCCCGCTGCAGCCGGTATGCTGGGCATTCCTTCCCGATCACAGCATTTTCGACCTTTACTATGGCGGCAAGAAATGCTTCGAACTCTTTGAGGGTGGTGTAACCGGCATCACGGATATCCCTGCGGACTATGAGCTTAACGGAAAACAGCAGATTCAGGTCAACTGCGTCTCTGACAGTCAGGAGCACGTCGACCGGCAGGAGATTCAATCTTTTCTTGATACTCTGCAATCCCCTCTTTACTACCTCGATTTTGAAACCTTCGGGACAGCCGTGCCTTTGTTTGACGGCGCCAGGCCTTACCAGTCCATACCGTTCCAGTTCTCAGTGCATGTAGTTCCGGATTGCAGCGAGGGGGTGGTACATTACAGCTATCTGGCAGATGGACAGGGAGACCCGCGGCCTGCGCTGGCTGCCAGGCTCAAGGAAGTGCTGGGTGATAGCGGCAGCATCGTAGCCTATTCTGCTATTTTTGAAAAGAGCGTACTTAGGGATTTGGCGGAGGCGTTGCCGGAATACCGGGATTGGGTTGATGGGTTGCAGGATAGGATTGTGGACCTGTTAAAGCCATTCAGCAATTTTCATTACTATCATCCGGGCCAGAGAGGCAGCGCATCCCTCAAGAACGTGATGCCGGCGCTAACCGGCATAAGCTATGAAGGTTTGACTATCAATGACGGGCGGATGGCGGCCGCGGCCTACATGGCGGTTAGCTATGGTGAGACTACAGAGGACGAGAGGAAGAGCATCCGGCAGGCACTGGAGGAATATTGCGGCCAGGATAGCGGCGGGATGGTGGAGATAATCAACAGGCTTATCGCTATCGCCGGGCAAGGCTGATGGTTAAACAGCCGTAAGCATATCGATGGGTAGATCTCGCACGTCATCGTGCAGGGTCAGGAACAGGTCGATCGAATAATCGACGTCCTTAATGGGGTCATGCATGGTAAATCCGCCGAAATCCGGCGCCATACCAACTACACGGCGGTAGCAGTTGACCATCTTCTCCATAGTGGATGGGTCACCCGTTTTCATGAAGAGGCCCAGGTAGTAAAAGCCCATGTAATACCAGGGCGGAAACACATTGGGGTTTAATTTTATCGCCCGGTTAAATATCTGGAATGCTTCGTGCACTTTATTAAGGTTGAAAAGACAAATTCCCTTGTTGGTCAATGCCATTACATTTTCCGGTTGTAGCTCCAGCGATTTATTGAAACAACCGATGGCCTCTGCGTCCTCTTCCAGCTTGAAATGACAGAGGCCCTTTTTGAAGATATCATCGAAGGTCACCTGCTGCCGGTGCTCGTCCAGCAGCGCGACGCAGTGCTCAAGCGCCTTCAGGTATTCCTCCTTCTCGAAATGGCTATCTATTTCCTTGCGCAGGTCATCGATTTGCATACAGGGCTCCCATAATCAAGTTAAATTAACGATAGCATAACAGGGGTTACCCTCAAAATAAACCGCGGTTTATTTCGGATTTTTTTTAATCTTGGGGGGCAGCGAGGCAGCGTACTCGTGGGCACGCTTCAGCCACTCTTCAAATGATCTGGCGTCAGCGTAGAGCGATTCAGGCACCACGATATATTCTTTCATGATGCGGCCCTTAAGCGGTTCGAAGGGTTTGGCTGCGGGGTATTTTTTCAGTATCTCGCCGCGGTCTTTTTCCGAAAGGCGGATGAATAAATTGTCTTCGTGCACCCCGGCGAACATATTGCGGTTTATCCAGAATACCGGTGAACCGAACATCGGCCTTTTGTCGCAGGGGAAGCGTATTAAAGCGGCATCCAGTACTTTGGCCAGTTCAGGCGAGCTCTTCTTCCATTTATGTTCCATTTTTGCCACCCCGCGTAATAAACTTTGTGTATTATGGTATATTTATTGCAAATAAAGGCAAATCCGGCAGGGAATTTAGGATGTCACCGCAGCTATTTTACTGTATAGACCTGGTCATAGCAATTGCTATCCCGGTGCTTTTTATTTGGCTATTCGCAACAGGCAAGGTAAGCAAATTTTCGTGGGTTATGTTCTGGGCTGGCTGCGCCATCGGCGCTCTCTGGGAGCTGCCTTTCTTTTTCATCGGCCCTGTTTTCCTGGCGGATCCACTCTATCTATTAAAAGCACCCATCCCTTACCCGCTTTTCCTGCTTCATATTGTGCATTGCTTCTGGGATGGCGGTATATTCATGGTCGGACTACTGCTCGTCAGGAAGCTCTGCAGGCCGCCCACTTTTGTGCGTTTCAAGTGGCAGGAGCTGTTAGTCCTACTCGTGTGGGGAGGGTTACAGGAACTTGCTGTTGAGTTGATGTCCGCAGGTTCTTCGGGTTGGGCTTTCGTACCCCACTGGTGGAACCCCGTCATGTTCAAGTTCAATGGGGCGGATATAACCCTCATACCGCAGTTGATCTGGGTAGCAGCGCCGGTAATTTTTTACCTGGCGGCTATAAGAGTAACTAAGGCAACCCGTTAACCCTGGATTTATAGAAGAAGGCTCAAGAACGTTGCCGCTGCACTGAGTCGCAGGCCGCTTCGGCCTCAGCTATGATCCTGTCCATCAATTCCTGTACCCCCGGCAGGTCGTCTATCCCGCCACAATCCTGACCGGCGAAGAGGATGCCCTCATTCACGTCCCCATCGTTAATGGCCTTGAGATGACGTCTCATGCCCACCGCCTGGCGGGCCTGTGACCAGATCGGCGAACCCTCCTCCGCCCTCCACATCTGCAAGCTCAGGCCGAGGAACTTCCAGAATGGGAGCTTAAGCATCCTGCGTATCTCGCCGGCTCCCAGGAATGCCTCGGAGAGCTGGATGCCGCCCTTCATCATCTTTTCCGCGGCCCTGGTCTTGAGCACGCGTCCCGGCATACTGTCGAATACATTGCTGTACAGGGTATCCTGTTCGCTGGCCTGCAGGCACAGTTGCTTGAAATTATTATGCACCATACTCTCACGGGTCAGCGAGAACCTGGTTCCCATCGATATCCCGTCTGCCCCAAGAGCCAGTGCTGCTGCCAGTCCGCGCCCGTTATAGAATCCGCCGGCGGCGATCAGGGGGAGCTTGACCTGGCTGGCAACGATCGGCAGCAGTACCAGCGAGGTAGCAACGGTGCCGTGCCCCGCCGCTTCGTGGCCTGTGACGATCACCGCGTCGCAGCCCAACTGCTCGGCGCGCACCGCGTGCCTGACTGTAGCCGTTGTGCCCAGCACCTTGCCGCCGTAGCCGTGTACCCGGTCGATGAACCAGGGCTTACCAAGGGCATAGTTGATTATCTGTACCTTTTCATCAAGGGCCACTTCCACGTTTTCCTTCGCTCCCGGCAGTGTCAGGGCCTGGTTAACGCCGAAAGGTTTATCGGTCCGCCGCCTTATCTCGCGGATATTCTCCCTTGTCTCATCGGGGGAGAAGCGGGCCGTGGCCAGTATCCCTAAGCCTCCCGCGTTGCATACCGCCGCTACTAACCCGGGTTCGGTTATCCAGTTCATCCCGGCTAGCATGATAGGGTGCTTTATACCGAAGATCTCGGTCATCCTGGTCCTGAACATATTACCGTCCTCCTTATTAACTGCCGCTATAAATAGTGCTGGAATGGAGATAAATCCCCTGTGCGACAGGGTGCTCAGGCGTCCGACCACCGAGCGCGGCCTGAGCAAGATTTATATCACCGACCTCTGCCGCATGGCGCTGGGCGAGAAGCCTTTTCCTGCTTAGGTTATTACAATTAAGAACGCAAGAACCGGGATAGAATCCTCTCCGTTACAAACCGTGGCAGAAACCTGGGCAGCATTATCGCCATCTTCAGGCGTGTTGGGAACAGGTATTCTTTGCTTTCCGATTTCAAAGCCTTTAAGATGTGATCGGCTGCCTCATCCATGCTCATTGTTAGAGAACTGGGGATGCCAGGTTGCTTATTTCTTTCCGTGACCACAAACCCGGGACAAAGCGTCAGCACCCTGATATTGAACTGTTTCAGTTCAATCCTGGCGGTATCCAGGAAAATGCGGCAGGCCGCTTTGGCGGCTGAATACTGCCCCTGCGTCGGCAGTCCCAGGAATCCTGCCAGTGAGTTGGTATTGGCGATAATTCCGCCCGAAGCCTGCGTTTTCATTTGCTGTACAAGGGGACAGAAGAAATTGATCATCGTGTCATAATTTATGCGCATATTCTGCTTGATATCATCGGGAGAGGCAGTTGCGATGTCGAGCGAAGGCCCGGCGCCGATATTAAGCAGTGCGATGTCGATGCGGCCGAAGCGCAGGGTTCCCTGCTGAACTGTATTTACTGCCTGTTGCTCATCCAGCGCGTCACCGGCGATTGCCAGCGCTTCGCTGCCGTTCTTTTCAATGATTTCCGCTACATCTGACAACAATTCCTTCCGGCGGGCAGTTATAACGATGCGGTTATGCCCGTGGCTCAGTGCCAATGCGACTGCTTTCCCTATGCCGGATGAAGCCCCGGTGATCAATATGACTTTGTCTCTTAAATCCATATTTACATCTGTTTTAGATTCCACGTTCTTCCAATATGGCTTTATTAGCAGCCACCTTATCTGGCGTGAGGTCATATAATTTCCAGAACAGGAGCGTGGCTATGAGTACAACTACAGCCGGGACCATGGCGGCATGTATGCGGATCCCAAATACCGCCAACTCGGGAGTCGGACTCATGGCCATCAACTTTGCGAGACTTGGGGCGCCCGACACAAAACCAGTTGCTGTATGCACGATTGCAAAGATAGCGGCAACGCTTGTCTGCCCCAGTTTAAACATAAAGGCCTGGTATCCCATGTAAACCCCCGGGTCCCTTCGTCCTGTTTTTACTGCAACATCGTCTAGGACATCACCCATGGTGGGAGGGTCCATGAACCATTGACCACCGAGGGAAATCCCAAACAAAACCAGGCTGATGATCCACCCGGTAATGCTGTTAACAAATATCATCGGCAGGAATGTGAGCACCATCAGGAACCCGCCGACTAAACTGACCATCCTGTTGTTGTTTACCCTCTTGGAGACGATCATCCATATTGGAACGAAGATCAGCGCTCCTGCCAGCATGCTTCCCATAAGCAATGAAATGGTAGATGCCGACGCGTCCAATATGTACGTGGTTATATAGAAGGCGCTCATCTGCAGCATGCCGACGGCCATCTGGTAGCCGAAGAATAATATGACTTTACTGACGAACCGTTTATTGGAGAGTGCAATTTTAGCCGTCTCAAAAAACCCCGCCGGTTTCTCTCCCGCCATACTTTCTCTTCGGCGCCGGTAGAGTTCCCTGACTTTCTTGGATTCAAATGTGCCTGGAAGCATAAACAAGAACAGTACCAGGCCTATTACAACTGTTGACCAGGCCGAATTCCGGTAGGTAATAGCAACGCCTGTAGTAATGAACATAGGCGGGATTATTGCCGCCATCACGAGTCCGATGATGCCGAGTATGGTGCCAAATGCCTGGACCGTTCTTCTCTCGTTCAGTCCACGGAACTTTTCGGGAAACAGGCTTGCGGTATTTACATCACATAATGTGGCAAAAAGATCGTACAGGCAGAGAGTAACGGTGTACCACGCAAATATCTCCCATTGGTGTGCCACCGGGTCCAACCCGGTCGGCCCTAAAAATATCGCCAGGTAGCTGAACAGCCACAAAATGCCGCCGATTACGATGAATGGGGTCCTGCGGAATCCAGTCTTTTTTTCCCAGGGGAAATAGACGTGCTCCATCAGGTAGCCGGTGAGAGGATCGTTAATGGCATTCCACACCTGGTAGATGATGAATGCCAGAGCGGCCAGTTTCACATCCAGGCCTATTACAGCCTCGTAATAAAAAAATACCGTGAAGCCGAATGCTGCGGTAATCCACTGGCTGAACAGTTCCCTGCCGCCGTAGCTGGCCATGATCAACTTCGGATATGCGTAGACTTCCCCGGTACCTTTTATCTCATTCATAACGCCTCCCGCAAATACTCGAAAAATAGTAACAGAACAATTCAATATATTCAATTAATTTGATTGAGGTTCTCACCATAGTGAAATATACTTTACGACGTGACAGGCATCACACTGGCTGAGGCTGGCACGGCTCGTGAGGTCCGCTGGCTGCCTGTATATAAATACTCGTGGTTATTTTGTTCGGTCTCAGGAGACAGGAGGGCGTTATGAAAACAGTCATAATAGGCTCCGGCATGTCAGGCCTGACTGCCGCGGCATACCTGGCCAGGGCCGGACATTCAGTTACGGTATTTGAACAGTTTCCAACTACCGGCGGAGTGACAGCCACCATTTCGAAGGACGGGTTTTTCTGGGATCTCGGTCCGCTTCTCCTGGAGGGGTTCGCGCCGGGCGATAAAGGGCGAGTCATCCTGGAGGACCTGGGCGTCAGTGAGCATGTCAAAGTTGTGCGTGAGGACCGGGATTTGTCGATGCCGGAATTTACGTTGAGGAAATCTGAGGAATACGAAGGCCCTTATTGGAGGAGGGAGCGATTGAAGAAACTCTTCCCTGCTGAGCGCGGCCAACTGGACCGTTATTATCAGTTCTATGACCAGATGCTCGGGCTGATGTCACTGGCGCGACGTGCTGAAACCGCCCATGGGTTGGCTGCGCTGTGGCTTAAGTTGCGAATGCTGATTGATTTTCTGCAGGTCAAGGGCATGGTGAACTGGAACGGCACACAGTTAATGGACCATTATTTTAAATCAACCGCCCTCAAGACGGTCTTCCTGGGATTGGCGGCTGATTACATCACCGCACCCAGCGAATTTCCTGCGCTGGGAGTTCCCTCACTTCACCCCGAAACAATGTTCGACAAGCGAATTCCCGCCGGCCCGGGGATACGGAGCGCCAGGGGCGCTTTCTGTTACATGCTTGGCGGTCTCCAGACGATGGTGGATGCAGTAGCCGGGGCGATCCTGGATAAAGGTGGGAAGATTAGTACTAATACCGCAGTAAAGAAGATTGTTGTTGAGAACGGCCGGGTTAAGGGAGTGGAGCTGGCGGACGGCAGATTTGAAGCTGCCGACCAGGTGTTGGCCTCCGGCGGAA
>Ga0315276_10005301_pt1 | contig 11886 bp, 13 predicted proteins | sample YL17G05_0_MG_FD_204542 | JGI IMG/M metagenome (GOLD analysis project Ga0315276, IMG submission 204542) | Sediment microbial communities from Yellowstone Lake, YNP, Wyoming, USA - YL17G05_0 | ecosystem: Environmental > Aquatic > Freshwater > Lake > Sediment | place: USA: Wyoming | collected... | reverse complement strand
AATACCCGCTGAATCCTCCCGCCCATTGACACCCCCGAGGCCCCCCGTCTATAGTCTCCGGGTTTCCACGGTGAGGAGTTCCAGCATGTATGCAGTCATTCGGACCGGCGGGAAGCAGCACCGCGTTCAGGTCGGTGAAATCGTCCGCGTTGATCGACTCGACGTCGACGCGGGCTCTGCTGTGGTGTTCGATCAGGTCCTGGCGGTCGGTGAAGGCGATTCCGTCAACCTCGGCACGCCCACGGTGTCCGGCGCCTCCGTGCGGGGCACGGTCATCGAGCAGGGCCGCGCCAAGAAGGTTCTGATTTTCCGATACCGTCCTCGTCAGAACGCCAGCCGGCGGCGCGGTGGTCACCGCCAGGACTACACCGCAGTGAAGATCGAGGCGATCCAGGCCTGATTTTGGCCTTCTGAGGGAGTTTTCGGCGATGGCTCATAAAAAAGCGGGCGGTAGTTCCAGGAACGGTCGCGACTCGAACTCGCAGCGCCTCGGCGTGAAGCGATTCGACGGCCAGATCATTTCCGGTGGATCGATCATCGTCCGGCAGCGCGGGACTCCGATCCAGCCGGGCCGCAACGTCGGCCGCGGCAAGGACGATACCCTCTTCGCGCTCGTGAGCGGTACCGTCAAGTTCTCGGATCGCGGTCGCATGGGTCGGTTCGTAAGCATCCTGCCGGTCGAGTAGTCCCTCGACCCGCGCTCACCCAGCGCGTCAACCATGTTCGTCGACGAAGCACGCATTACCGTCATGGGTGGCGATGGTGGAAACGGGTGCGTCTCGTTTCGCCGGGAGAAGTTCGTCCCGCGAGGCGGGCCCGATGGAGGGGACGGGGGGGACGGCGGATCGATCGTGTTGGTCGCCGATCCGGAAATCAACACCCTGCTCCCCTTTCGATACCGGAATCTCTTTCGGGCCGACCGCGGCCGCCACGGAGAAGGGTCTCAGCGCACCGGCCGATCGGGCGAGGACCTCGAGGTGCACGTCCCCGTGGGGACGCTGGTCACCGACGCCAATTCGGACACGCTCCTCGCCGACCTTTCACACCCGAACGATCGCGTCCCGATCGCGCGCGGGGGTCGCGGAGGACGCGGCAACGCGCGCTTCGCGTCCTCGACCAATCGCGCGCCGACCCGTCACGATCCGGGCGGCGAGGGCGAGCAGCACCTGCTGCGTCTCGAGCTGAAGTTACTCGCCGACGTCGGGCTCGTGGGGTTTCCAAACGCCGGCAAGTCGACGTTCTTGTCGTGTGTTTCCGCGGCCCGGCCGAAGATCGCCGACTACCCGTTCACCACGTTGGCACCTAGCCTCGGCGTCGCCAAGGTCGACGACGTGCGGACGCTCGTGATCGCCGACATCCCGGGACTCATCGAGGGCGCCCACGAAGGGTCAGGGCTCGGGGACCGCTTCCTGCGTCACATCGAGCGCTGCCGCGTGATTCTCCATCTCGTGGACCCGACCGCGCACGGGCGTTCGTTCGCACAGGCGGTCGACACCATCAACCGCGAACTGGCGCTCTACAGCCCGACCCTGGCGGAGAAACCGCAGGTCCTCGTTCTCACGAAGAAGGACGCGCTCCAGGATGCCGGCGTCTTACGCGAGGCCCAACGGGAGGCCCGCAAACGCCACCGCCCGCTTTACGTCGTCTCCGCGGTGACCGGCGACGGCCTCGCGCCCCTTCTTCGAGCGGCGGCCGACGTGGTCGCCGGGCTCGTTCCCCCGATCGTCCGGGAGGAGCCTCGCCCTTGATGACGGTCGGCGTGCTCGGGGGTTCGTTCGATCCAGTTCATCGCGGGCATGTTGCGCTCGCTTGCCATGCGCTCCGGACACTGGGACTCGAGCGCGTGATCTTGCTTCCCTGCGCCGACCCGCCCCATAAGCCCGACCGAGCCTTGGCAGCTCGCCACCACCGTCTCGAGATGCTCTACCTCGCTGCGGAGGACCGACAGGGCCTGCAGGTCTCGACGTTCGAGATCGCGCAGCGAGGCGTTCGCTTCACGATTGACACGTTGCGGGCGCTCCGATCGGGAGCGACTTCGCTCGACCCGGTCTTCCTGTGCGGTTCCGATGCGTTGGCCGATGTCGCATCCTGGCGTGAGCACGAAGCCCTTCTCGCCGAGTTCGACTTCGCCGCGGTCATCCGCCCGGACGATGCCGGCACCCCGTGCGACCCGGGCTGGCCCGACTCGGTGACTCGCCGATTAGCACGTCTTCCCGCCGCGGGAGGACCGGGGCTCGGCAAGGGCGGACGCGTGTACTGCCTGGATTTGCCGGCGCTCGCGGTCTCGTCGAGTCTCGTCCGGACACGCCGCGCTTCCGGACAACCCGTCTCAGATCTTGTCCCGGCCCGCGTGGCCCGGTATATTCAGCGGCACCGGTTGTATTCGGAGGAGGTTCCCCGCTGAAAGCCGTACTGAAACAGATCGTCGACGCCGCTAACGACAAGAAGGCCGAAGACGTACTCGTTCTCGACCTGCGGGGTCTCTGCCACTTCACCGACTATTTCGTCATCTGCCATGGGTCGTCATCGCGCCAGGCCCTGGCGATCGCCGACGCGATCGAGGAGCGGCTGTTCGAAGAGGGCCGTCGCAAGCCGAAGCACGTCGAAGGCCGCCGCGTTGCGGATTGGATCCTGATGGACTTCATCGACATCGTGGTGCACGTGTTCGTGGAAGAGAAGCGCGAGTTCTACAGCTTGGAACGCCTGTGGGGAGACGCCCCGCGCGTCGAGCTCCACGGCACGTTGGATGCTCCTTCCCGCCCGACTCGCCGGCGTAGGAGCGCGTCGCGATAAACGGGCGGCACCCGACGGATCCCGCTTGAAGATGTTGGTGCTTGCCGTCGGGCGCCCCGATCGAGAGCGCTTCGGCCCGCTGTTCGACGATTACGCGGAGCGTATCCGCCGCTTCGGCCTGGCTTTCGAGGCGCGCTGGGTTCCGGAGGTTCGCGCCGGAGGCCGCTTCAGCGATTCCCACGTGCGAGAGCGCGAGGCCCGAGCTCTTCGGGGGGCCCTCCCGGAGCGCTGCAACGTCATCGCCTTGTCCCCGGATGGGACGTCCTTCACCACCGACTCGTTCACGCGCCGCCTGGAGCCATGGTCTCAGCCCCTCGCCGCATTCGTCCTGGGTGGCCCGCTCGGTCTCGATCCCTCTTTTCGCAAGCCCACCGACACGGTCTTGTCGCTGTCCCCGATGACCTTGCCCCACGAGCTCGCGCGCGTGGTGCTCGCCGAGCAGATCTATCGCGCGGTCACGATCCTGCGCGGTGTGCCGTATCACAAGTGAACGTGCGCTTGACGCTCCCGTGGCGCTGAACTAGTCTCACCCTTCCAACGCGCGCGGCGTGCTCCTGCCGGGATCGTCGATGAAACTTCGCACCTTTCTTTACATCTTGATCGCGATGGGCGTCGGCTACGCGATGATCACGCTGTTCGTCGCAAACCGCGCCGTCCTCACCGCGCACACGTTCCACTTCTGGGGCGACGTCGATCTCCCGGTGGGGCTCACCCTCATTCTCTTCCTCGTCGCGGGCGTCATGATCACCCTCCTCGCCGGACTCACGAACGAGGCGTCGAAGATGATGGAGGGGTGGCGGCTAAGGCAGGCGAGCCGCACGAACGAAGAGATCGAGGAGGAGTACGGGCGTGGGTTGTCCGCGGTACTCGAAGGCCGCGACGATGAAGCCTTGCGGCACTTTCGCGCGGTGCTCGAGCGGGACAGCCGCCACTTCAACACGCTTTTGAAGCTCGGCGAGGTCATGCGCGTTCAGGAACGCTACGACGACGCGATCGAGTACCACCGCAAGGCCCACCATCTGAAAGACCACGACCCGCGCCCGCTGTACGCGCTCGTGGAAGATTACGAAGCCAAGGGCGACCTGGAGCACGCGCGCAACGTCCTCGGGCGCATCATCGGGTTGAAGCGCGATTCCCTCTCCGCCTGGCGAAAACTGCGCTGGCTTCACATGAAAGAGCGCAGTTGGGCGAAGGCGCTCTCGGCGCACCATCGCGTCCTGAAGCGACTGAATCCGCTCGATCCGCGCGACCGGGCCGACTCTCGGTTCGGGTTGGGCATTCGTTACGAGCTCGCGGTAGACCTTCTCGCCGCGGGGAAAGCGAAGGACGCGACCCACGCGCTGCGCAAGCTGATTCGAGACGACACCCGGTTCATTCCGGCCCACGTGCGCTTGGGCGACGCGTTGCGCGCGCAAGGACTCCCGAACGAGGCCGTCGACGCTTGGTACCAAGGGTTCGAGACCACCGGCTCGCCGATATTTCTGTCGTTTCTCGAAGAGCACTTCCTGATCCAGGAGCAGCCTCTCGCGGCGATCGAAGCCCTGAAACGCTGTATCGCGCGTGCTCGCAAGGACACGCTTCCTCGCTTCTACCTCGGGAAGCTCTTCTTCCGCCTGGAAATGCTCGACGACGCGCTGGCGATCCTGCAATCGCTCGACGGGCGCGCATCCTACGCGCCGACACTGCACTACCTCCTCGGCCGCATTCACGAGCGCCGCCGCAATCACCGAGATGCCGCGACGGAGTACCGAAAGGTCATCAAGGAGATGGAGCTCGTGCAGCTCGACTACCGATGTCTCGCCTGCAAGCAGACCCGAGCGGAATGGGCTGCCCGCTGCGGACACTGCGGCGAATGGAACACGATCGAAGTCGACTTCCGCGAAGAGATCTCCTTGGACGATCTCGGACTCGCCCCCGCGCCGATCTACACTGCGCGGGTTTGACCTCAGTCCCCCGTAGGGTCCCCGGCTTCCTCCCCGACGGCTGTCCGATGACGACCTGGCCCCGGGCGCTCGCGCGACTGGCGGCACGCTGGCTCGGCGAAGCAGCGGTCCAGTTGCTCCCGTCTCGCTGCTTCGCATGCGGGCGCCCGCTCCCGCGCGTCCAACTCCTGGGCGCGTGCATGGCCTGCTGGACTTCACTCGCCTGCGGCTCACACCCTCGGTGCCACCGTTGCGCGTTACTGCTTCCGAGCGGCGCGGTCGACGACGTTCCCGCCGGCGGCTGCTGCGCGCGATGCGCGATCCGGCCGCTGCCGTTCGACCGGGCGGTCGCGGCCGTGGACTACGACGCCAACGCGAGGCGGTTCTTGTTACGCGCGAAGAACGGCCACCGGCCGGAGGTCCTTCGCCCGCTTGCCGGACAGCTCGCCGCGGCCGTGTTCCTCTCACGGCTGGCCGACGGAATCGATGGGGTCGTTCCGGTCCCGTCGTCTCTTCCGACGCGCTGGCGCCGGGGCTTCAACCCCGCGAGAGAACTCGCCGGCGAGTTGGCACGAGCGACGGGCCTTCCTCTCTTCGACGGGGTGCTTCGAAAACGAGGGCTCGGGGGGCCTGCGGTGAAAAGCCTCAAGGGGCCGGCGCGGTGGGCCGGGGCCGGCCGGGGAATTGCCACGGGGCGGAGGATCCCGGGCGCGAAGATCCTCCTGGTGGACGACGTCCTCACCACCGGTGCGACGGCAGCGGCCTGCGCCGCGGCGCTTCGGGCGGCCGGAGCCGTGGAGATCCGTGTGGCCGTCTGGGCGCGGACGCCTTCCCACGCGCCAGGCTTTGACCGTTCGCACGGAGAGACCCTATAATTGCGGTTTCGCGTCGATCCCCTGGCAGAAAGGAATCTCCATGCGTCGGATCTCTGCCGTCGTGGTCATGCTCGCGCTCGGGGTGCTCGCCACCCGGGCGGCCGCCCCACCCGTGAACCCACCTTCGGGGAGCGTGAGAGCGGTGATGGAGCTGAAGCAGCAGTTCTATTACGTCGGCGAGCCCATGACCGTGAGGGTCGCGATTTCGAACGATGGGGCATCGGACGTCGCGAACCCCGTCAAGAGCCCCCTCTTCGGCTCGTTCATTGTCGCGGACCCGCAGGGCAAGCGTCTTGCGCCCCAAGCAAAGCCGCAGGCACAAGAGCCGTCGCGCCCCGCAAAACTGACACCGAACGAGTTTTACGGCGCGGCTGTGGACCTCTCTCAAATGTATCCCCAGCTCAGATCAAAGGGTAAGTACTCGATCCGTTGGTCCGCGGATGGCGTTTCGTCGGATGAGATCGTGGTCACCGTCATTCCCAAGTTCGATCCCTCCAAGGACTACACGGCGCGAGTCGAAACCGAACTTGGCGGTTTCGTCATCGAGCTTTTCAAGCGAAGAGCGCCGATCGCCGTCAAGACCTTCGTGGACTTGGCCAACGCGGGCTTTTATGACGGCCTCGTGTTCCACGAAGCGCGCGCCGATCAGATCGTCGGCGGCGGCGACCCAACGGGAACCGGTGGCGGGCAGGCACCGATCCTCTACCCGGCGGAACTTGCCGCGATCCCAATCGTGGCGGGATCCGTCGTCATGAAGCCAGCCGGACTCGCCCCACCGGCCAACAGCTCTCAGTTCGTCATTTCTCTTCGGCCTGAACCGGGCTGGATCGGCCAGTTCACGGTGATTGGCCAGGTCATTGACGGCCTCGATATCGTCCGCAAGATCTCGAATGTCCCGACATCCGATCGTCCGAAGTATAGGCCTTTAAAGGACATCCACACGATCCGCGTGACTATTCAGGAAGAAATGTCCCCGGCCAGCCCCCCGACGGGGTCCAACCTTTGACAGGTGTTTGCTTGACCGCGCGCCTAGTTCAACGTATAGGAATTGGGCGCACGGGAATTCGATAGTTTTGGGGGAGTTGCAGATGGCGAAAGCCGGGCAAAGAACCGAAATCGGAATTGGCTGGTGCGTTCGAGATTTGGCTTGACGAGTTGGTGATTGACCGTATAAGTAAAGAACTTTTCGGTCGTAGGTAAATGAATTTCAGGAGATCCCGGAGCGGGGAGGTCACTTCGATGATGAGAGTCAATCGGTTGGGCATGATCGTGGTGCTTGCAGTCGGTACGGTGGTGGCGCCAGCCTTCGCCGCAAGCGTGACTGTGGGCCAGTTCTACACGCAGCTCGCGCAGGCGAATCACCTCGTGTCCGCGGATGCGGCTTCCGCCGAAGCCAATCTCCGTGGTGCGGGGTTCAACCTGCCTAAGCTCGCTCTTGGCAAGAGCCTCACCGAAGGCGACATGACGTCGATTTCGAATGCGCTCGGCGTTGCAGTGACGACGGAACGTCCGTCGGAACTGATCAGCGAGTCGCAGTTGAACACGTTCATGGCGAGCTTCGGTAGCCAGCTCGGCGGCGCAAAGATAGGCGCCAATCCGTACCAGACCTACAGCCAAGGCGGTACCGATCCGGGCAACAGCGGCAACGGCAAGGGCAAGAAGAAGGGGCACAACAAGTCCACGCTGGAACCCATCTGAGCCGTTTTTTCTTCCGAGTATTTCGAAAAACGCCATCGCGATCGCGATGGCGTTTTTTTTGATGCCAAGGATGGCGGCCACGCCGAGGGCATCAACCCGTAGCGTCTCCGGGAACGATATCTGCAAGCCATCAGGCGGACTCGGTGGCGAAAGCGGCGAGATTCTCCGACACTGGACCGACACACGGATTGACGATTGGGTGGTTAGACAAACGGGGAGGTCATGTCGATGAAAAAGGTCAATCGGTTCGGAGTGATCACGGTGCTTGCGGTCGCTACAGCGTTTGCGCCGGCCTTCGCCGCAAACGTGACTGTGGGCAAGTTCTACACGGAGCTCGCGCAGGCGAATCACCTCGTGTCCGCGGATGCGGCTTCCGCCGAAGCCAATCTCCGTGGTGCGGGGTTCAACCTGCCCAAGCTCGCTCTTGGCAAGAGCCTCACTGAAGGCGACATGACGTTGATTTCGAATGCGCTCGGCGTTGCAGTGACGACGGAACGTCCGTCGGAACTGATCAGCGAGTCGCAGTTGAACACGTTCATGGCGAGCTTCGGTAGCCAGCTCGGCGCATCAAAGACTGCAGCCAACCCTTACGAGGCCTACAGCCAGGGCGGCAGTCCGGGTAACAGCGGCAACGGCAAGGGCAAGAAGAAGGGGCACAACAAGTCCTCTTCCGAGCCCATCTGAGCCGTTTTCTCTTCCGAGTATTTCAAGAAACGCCAACACGATGGCGCTTCTTGATTGTCCCGACGAAAAGCAGACTGCGTTGATGGCCTTGGACGCAAACCTCCCCGGACTCGAGAAATCGGATCGCCACGTGCCGGAGTATCGCGGCGGTCCCGGTCCCATGGTATTCGTTCTCTTTTTCGCGTCGGGCGCTGCCGGGCTCGTCTACCAGGTCATCTGGCTGCGGCAACTCACACTCATCTTCGGCGCGACCGCATACGCCTCGAGCGCAGTGCTGTCGACGTTCATGGGTGGATTGGCGCTGGGGTCTTACTGGGGCGGACGGCGCGCAGACCACTGGCGGGATCGGCCGCTACGCACCTACGGAAAGCTCGAACTGGGGATCACCGTCTATGCCGCCACGATCCCGTGGCTTCTCGATCGCGCGACACCGTTGCTCGAGATCGCCTGGAAACTGGGCGCCGATCGCCACTTCGCGTTGCTGGGGCTCATCAAGTTCATCGCGATCGCGGCCCTGATCCTCCCCGCGACGACTCTGATGGGCGCGACGCTTCCCGTCTTGTCCCGCGTCGCGGCACACACGACTCGAAGCGTCGGCGCCCGCGTGGGAGCTCTTTACGCCGTCAACACCTTCGGAGCTGTGGTCGGCACGGTTTTCGCCGCCTTCGTCGCGCTGCCGGCGCTCGGCATGAAACGCACGCTACTGGCCAACGTCACGCTCAACGCACTTGTCGGTATCGTCGCCTGGACTGCCGGGCGACGCTCCAAAGGGGCCGAGCGTCCGTTTGCCGAGAGCTCCGATCAAAACGCCCCGATCCAGCAAGTTCCGCGGACTCTGATCCTGGCGTTCGCCGCGTCGGGATTCGCTGCGATGGTGCTAGAGGTGGCGTGGACACGCGGCCTGGCTCTCGTGCTGGGCAGCTCGGTGTACGCCTACGCGTCGATGTTGACGGCATTCCTCCTCGGTCTCGCCTCCGGCGCGGGTAGCGCAGCCTATTTCTTGAAGCGCCGACGGAACGCCGATTCGCGCATCATCCTCGCCGTCGTGCTCGCCGCCGCTGGCCTGCTCTCCTTCGCCGCCGCGCACGCAATCCAGACGCTCCCACGGCTCTTCGCGGAGATCTACTTCCGGTTGAGTCCGTCGCCTCAGGGCTGGTGGGTCGCACAGTTGGGGATCGCCCTTTTCGTGATGTTCCCGACGACCTACGCCCTCGGCTGGGTTTTCCCGCTCGTCCTCGAGGCGGTGGGAGGCGGCCGGCACAGGATCGCGTCCTCCGTGGGACGGATCTACGCCGCCAATACGGTCGGCACGATCGTCGGGGCGGCTTGCGGGGGGTTCCTCTTGATTCCGCTCATTGGCGTGGGGACGACCCTCGTCGGCGTGGCCGTCGGCCAGCTCCTCCTCGGCGCGGCACTCCTTCCGGGCTCGACCTCAGGCAACTCCAGGCGCCGGCGCGCGTTGGCGGTGGCTTGCGTTGCCTTCGCCCTCCTCTGCGTTTTGTTTCGCCCTGGGTGGGACGTGCTGATGATGAACAGCGGCGTCTACATGAACGTCCAAAACGTGGACGCGTCGAAAGGATGGGACGCCTTTCGGCGGCAAATCAGAGCGAACAACGAGCTCGTCTACGCCCGCGACGGTCTCACGGCGTCGATCCTGGTCGCGCGGCAACCCGAGCTTGACAACATGTACCTCGCCGTCAACGGGAAGATCGACGCGTCCTCGCATGAGGATCTCGAGACCCAGATCATGGCGGGGCATCTCCCCCTCCTCTTTCACCCCGCGCCGCGCGACATCCTGATCATCGGCCTCGCCAGCGGGATCACCGTCGGCTCGGCGGCGACCCATCCGGTCGAGCGCATCCGCGTGGTCGAGGTCGAGGGTGCGATGGTCGAAGCCGCACGCCGGTTCGGGCTTTACAACAACGATGTGCTCGACGACCCGCGCGTGACCCTGTCGATCAACGACGCGCGCAACGAGCTGCAATTCAATCCGATGGACTACGACGTCATCATTTCTGAGCCGTCGAACCCCTGGATGACGGTCGCGGCGAATCTCTTCACCGAGGATTTTTTCCGAATCGGCAGAGCCCGCCTGCGTCCCGGAGGTGTGTTCGGGCAGTGGATCCAGACCTACTGCCTCACTCCAGCACACTTGAGATCCATCCTCGCCGGATTCCATCGGGCCTTTCCCCACGTCCTTGTCTTCGAAGCGTCCAACGGCGTCGATTTGCTGGTGCTCGGCTCGGACCGGCCGCTGGTGCTCGATATCGATGCGCTGGAACGACGCGCGTCCCAACTCTGGGTCCGTGCGGATCTGGCGCGCGTCGGCATACGCGGCGCCGTGGATGTGGCGGGAATGCTCGAGGCCGGTGGCGCGGCACTCACGGACGTCATCGGCGGAGCCACGGCCAACACGGACGATAACGGTCTCGTCGAGTTCGCGGCTCCCAAGGCCCTTTACCTAGACACCCAAGATGCGAACATGGCGGTGCTTCAGGGACCCGGCAAGGACCCCATGGCGGTCGTGGCCTCGCTCGTCCGGACCCTCGAAAGTCCCGACAGGCTCCGACTCGAGATGATCCGCCGCTGGCTCCGGCGCGATCAAAAAGCCAGGGCTGTCCGTGCTGCTGCGTTCTTTGACGATCCGGCTATGAAATCTGAGGCCGAAGAACTCTTGCGCGCCACCCAATAGTCGCGCCGTGACCGGGCGCGACGCCCCAGATGGAAGTTGTCCCGAGTCCTCATTCAACGTATAGGTTCTCCAGTTGGGGGGAGTTCTTGTAATTCCGACACTTGGGGACTGACGTTCCCACGGAGCGGCGCATGCGGACTGGGTTGGCTCGTCGGGCTGCCCTTCACGTTCTCCTGCTGGCTTTGTCGCTCGTCGGGTTCCTCCCGGCGCGAGCGCAGGCGACCGTGTGGGTCGACGACTGCGCGGGGGTCGGGACGGGGACGCAGGCCAACCCGTACTGCAAGATCCAGACGGCGATCTGCAACATCAAGACGACCGGGGGCACGATCAACGTTCTTCCCGGAACGTATCTCGAAGCCATCCGCGTCACCGCGAACATCACGATCATCTCGACCGACGGCCCCGCGGTGACGACGCTCAACGCCACGGGGAAGCCGTGTCCGACGGCGGACTTTTGCACGATCGGCGCCCAGCCCAACTGCTCGGCGGTGTATTTCCCATCGGCGGCGGGTTCAACCAGCCGCATGGAGGGGATCCACATCACGAACACCGGCGGCGGTATCGACCAGCCCGGATTCACCGCGAAGATCGGCGCGGGGATTCTGGTGTACGGCTCGTCCCCGACGATCACCCGGAACGAGATCGTCGGCAACACGCTCAGCAGTCCGACCTACAAGCTCTATTACGGAGGCGGCATTTACATCAACGGCTCGAACCCCACCACACCGCCCCGGCCCGTCATCACGAAGAATCTCATCGAGGGAAACACCGCCAATCCGCCGGCTGGTTCACCCAATAATCTGAGTGAGGGGGACGGCGGCGGCATCTACGTCGGCTACAACTCAGCGCCGATCATCACCGCGAACACGATCAAGACGAACCGCGCCGGTAACCCGGCGACGTCGAACCAATTCGGCGGTGGCGGCGGGATTTCGATGTACAGCCGCGTCACGGTCCAGGACACCAAGATCAGCGAGAACCTGATAACGGACAACAACGCGTCGGACTACGGCGCGGGCATCGGATTCAGCGCCTACGCCCCGACGGCGACGACGGAGCCGTCGCGCGCGACGGTCGAGAGCAACATCTTCGAGCTCAACGGCAGTACCGACGGCGGCGCGATGGGAACGGATACGACGCGTGTCAAGATCCGCAACAACACGATCCACAACAACATCGCCTTCCGAGGGGGAGCGATCTACTTCGGCACCAGCGCGAACGT
>Ga0315276_10005299_pt1 | contig 11887 bp, 7 predicted proteins | sample YL17G05_0_MG_FD_204542 | JGI IMG/M metagenome (GOLD analysis project Ga0315276, IMG submission 204542) | Sediment microbial communities from Yellowstone Lake, YNP, Wyoming, USA - YL17G05_0 | ecosystem: Environmental > Aquatic > Freshwater > Lake > Sediment | place: USA: Wyoming | collected... | reverse complement strand
CCCTCGGGAGTGGTATTCGCCCCGTAGACCTGGCGGAGGGAGAACAGGTAGCAGAGGGCGCTGGCGATCGCAGGAACGATCCATTGGTATGGCGGCCCGGCTGGCACGTTCACCGTGAAGATCGCCGCGAGCGCCAGGCCAATGCCCGCGTATGCATGAACGCGGAACTCCGCGGCCCGCGTAAGCGCCCCGACTTCAAAGAGCACCAGGGCGATGACGAACCACGCGAGCCCAAGCTGATCGTCTGGCGCGAGGCAGGCCGCGATGATGATCACGATGGCGGAGGCCACCGCGTTGTACGGCCGCTCGACCAGCAGTCGCTCGCGGCTGCGCAGCAGGGCCCGGTTGACGTAACACGCGGCGGCCACGAGAGCCGCCAGCGGGATCCATGTCTGCATCTGCAAGCCGAGCGCGGCGATGGTGGCACCGGTGGACGACGCCACGATGGCGATCTGTCCGAGGGGCACGACCAACAGCACGGTGCCGAGCATGCGCAAGTACCACTGCCCAACGGAGCGGCCCGAGACGAACAACATCTCGGCCAGCATAAAGACGGCCAGCGCGAACTGGAGCCCCGCGAAGCGTTGCGCAGACCCCCAGGTGAGCAATGCCGTGGCGACCGTGATCGCGAATTCGTAGCTGCCGACCGCCGCCCGATCCATCACGTCCGAGTCGGCGCCGAAACTCGACGGCGGCCTGAGCCGCGCGCGGATGACCGCGCTCACTACGTACGCCACACCCGTCGCGCCGAACAGCAGGTACACAGTATCCGGGGTGAGGGCCTGCCACTGAAGCATCGAAATGCCCAGGAACGCGCACGCGTTGAGCGGGAACAGCGCGGCGGTGACAGGAGAAATCCGGCCCTTGCCGAGCTCGACCAGGTCGAAGGTCTCGAACAACAGCCAGTAGACGGCGAGCACCGCCTCGGCGCGAACGAAATCGGCGATGGTCGGGTTCGGCGACCCCGACGCTGCCACGAGGTACGTACCGTAGGTGAGGCCGAGGCCCGCCAGCATCATGGGCGCCCATGAGAAGCGGCGCGTGACGACCAGCAGCGAGGCCACGAGCGGAACGAGCGCCACCAGCGAGAATCCGGGCGAGCCGCCGAGCGACAGCGCCACAAAGGCCAGAAAGTACGCGAGGCCTGTCACCACCTGGGAGCGATAGCGCAGCGAGTGCCCGATCATCCCGATGGCCACCGCGGTCAGCAGCATGACGCCCGTCAGAGCGCTCTCGATCACGCGGGCGGCATCGAGACCGTGCATGGCATACGCCGTGAAGTACAGCGACGCCCAGCCTCCGCCGATCAGGCCGCGCGCGAAGACGACGTAGCGTTCGCGCCGCTCGACCCACACGCCGGTGCCAAGCATCGTGAGGCTGATGGCCAACCCCATCGCCACCCGGCCCGCGGGGCCCATCCGCGGAAACCAGAAGCCCAGCAGCAGCGCCACGCCGATGACCAGGCTGCCAACGCCGATCTTGTTGGCCCAGCTGCCGCCGACAACGGCTTCCCATTCGTCGCCAGCGAGCCCCGCGCGAATCCGATCGCCCCACGATTCGGTGGGTGTGCCTGCCTCCGCGCCGACGGCGGCGGGCGGCGGCGCCGCATCGATGTGGGGCCGCCCCCGATCGGCGGCAACCGACGTTCCGTCTGGCGCGGAGATCACCGCGCGCGTCGCGACTGGCTGGGAAGGTGGCGGCGGTTGTGACGGCGAGCCGGGCCGCATCGGCTGCGCCGGAATGGGTGGCGACGCGGGAAGTCGTGGCGCTGCGGGTATCTCAGGAGGCGGCGGCAGCGGTGGAGGTGCCGGGATAGCAACAGCGGCGGGCGCGGCGGTTGCCGGGGTGACCACGGCGGGGTGAGGGGCTGGTGCCGCGGCTTGCGTTTGTTTCGCGGGCGCCGACGCCGTCCCGGGTTTGGCGAGTGTCGCGATCAGCGCTTCGACGTGCCCCAGGCGTTTCTCGATGGCATTCAACCGCTTGCCAGTCTCGTCCTGTGCCGAGGTCGATCCTTCGAGGCTGGTGACCGTTTTCTCGAGACGGCTCACTCGCGTGACCAGGGTCCAGACCAATCCCAAGGTGCAGGCGGCCAGGAAGAACGCGACGAATGCGCAACCCTCCACAAGCGTCTCCGTTCAGGTGTGCCTCGGGGGACCGGACCGAGAGCGAGCGACCCACATCCTACCCGTGGGCCGGGCAAAAGAGAAGCCCGGGGCCGATGCCCCGGGCCTGCCTGGTCCCTATTCACAACCAGGGATCAGGGATTGGGGGTTTGGGGTTGGCAAGTCCTCAATCCCAAATTCCAAATCCCGAATCTCGACTCGCTCATCCCACATTCCCAATCCCTGACCCCCACTCCTACGCCGCGGCACCCCTGATCGCGCGGTTGGCCGTGGCACAGAGTTCATCGGGCGTGAACGGCTTTGCCATGTAATCACTGGCGCCGCGCTGGATGGCCTCGACGGCGGTGTCGATCGACGCGTAGCCGGTGACCATGACGACCGGGAGCTTCGGGCGGTGTTTCTTGATGGTCGGCAGCAGTTCGAGGCCGCTCGAATCCGGCATCCGCATGTCGAGCAGCACGAGGTCGTACATCTCGTTGAGAATGCGGTTGAGCGCGTCGTTGCCGGAAAACGCTTCATCGACGCGGAACCCGCGCCGGTTGAGCGAGCGGCGCATGCTGCTGGCGACGACCGCTTCGTCGTCGACCACCAGCACCCTTCGCCCGGTCGTCTTGTTCGGATTCCAACGCCCGGTCACCGCCATGTCGCCCCGTCCGAGGGCATCGGCGTAGGCTCCGGATGTGGCGCCCGCCACTTCCGCAAAGCTGAACGGCATGTCGACGTCGATTCGATCGCCCACCGCCGACGACACGGAGATCAGTGCGTCCTTCTTCCGTTCAGATACGACCAGCGGGCACTCGGGTTGCTGGCAGACGCCCTTGGACCTCCGGCGCTTGCACGTGCGCAGGCCGAGATCGCAAAAGTCGATGACGGTCATGTCCGAGCGCGTCAGGTGCTGCACGTATTCGGCCGACGTGGCGGCCGCCACGTCGTTGGAATCAAAGGGCATGTCGACGTCGATGATGTCGCTCGGACGCTGCGGGTGCGTTGCCGCGGGCACGGGCAGACCGACCGGCGCCACAACGGGTTTCGACGACGCCTTCGCGACCGGCGTCGCGCTCGTGTGTGGCGTCATCACGATAAACGTGCGCTCGATGGCCGCCTCGAGCTCGTCGGGTGTAAAGGGTTTCGGCAGATAGCCGATCGCGCCGGCTCTGGTCGCTTCGATAGCCGAGGCGATCGACGCGTAGCCTGTCATGATGACGACCGGGACGGCCGGCCACCGACGGTGCGCCATCCGGAGCAGGTCCAGACCGCCGATCTGCGGCATCATGAGGTCGGCCAGGATGATGTCGAACGCCGGGTTGGCTTCCAGCGCACCGACCGCATCCGCGACGGTCTGGGTCTTCTCGACGGTGTGACCCTTTCTGATCAGGATCTTCTCAACGCTCCGGCACACCGCCTGTTCGTCATCCACCACCAGCACGCGCATCGTCTTCGCCAAGGTGAGCACAGCAACCTCCAGTTCGGGCGTTCCCACAAGCGGCGAAGGTTCTGTCGTCCCGGGGACCTCTAACGACCACCCTCGCTACCACCACCGTCAATTGCTATCAAGTCGCGTGCCGACAACGCGTGCGACCACAGGCGTGCATTCAAGTCGCGCGTAGACAGGTACTTGAGCCGATGTCAGTCTGGTGGTTCAGCGGGTTCGTCGGCCGGAAATGCGTACCGGATGTACGCAGGAAGAACGATGAGTGATTCGGTCGTGAATATGTCTGCGAAGGGACTGGGGATGATGCCGTCTTCCTGCCAGGAAAAACAGAAGGAACCGGTCGGTAGCGGGATCGAATCCAGGCGGGCCTCGGGTGTATATGAGTTGCAGGCACCCGCGAGCGGGACGTACGCGCTAGCCGGGTCGATGGATCGTGGTCGTCTGCTCGGTGCGGTGAATCTGGTCGTGCCGATCGCCGTAGATCGTCCGGATGCCGTGCCGCCGCATGAGCATCTGGAAGTTCGGCCGCTGGATGCCGACCTCTGCAGCCGCTCGTGTGACGTTCCACCGGTTGCGCTGGAGGGCGTCGAGGACGAACTCGCGTTCGAGATCCGCCACCGCCTGCTCGCGCAGGCGTTTCTTCAGCACGAGGAACTCGTGATTGGTCCGCGGGATCGCGACATCTGCGGGCACCGCCTGCCGGGCTATCGTGCGCGGCAGGTGGCGCGGCTCGATCACGTCGCCGTCGCACGCGATGACCGCGCGCTCGATCACGGCGTCGAGTTGGCGCACATTGCCCGGCCAGTCGAACTGCTCCAGCAGGTGCAGCGCGTCTTCGGAGACACGCTGCACGTGCGTGCTGCTGCGTTCCCGCGCGCGGGAGAGCAGGTGGCAGGCCAGCAGCGGGATGTCCTCGCGCCGTTCCCGCAGTGGGGGCAGGTAGATAGGGAAGACATAGAGGCGATAGTAGAGATCCTCGCGGAACGATCCTTCGCGCACCATCTTCTCGAGATCACGGTTCGTGGCGAATACCAGGCGTACGTCCACGTGGCGTGGGTTGGTGTCGCCAACCGGCAGGAACTCGCGCTCCTGGATGAACCTGAGCAGCTTGGACTGCACCTCAACGTCGACGTTGCAGATCTCATCGAGGAACACCGTTCCGCGATTGGCCGCTTCGAAGATGCCGCGCTTGTCGACGACCGCACCGGTAAACGACCCACGGACATGACCGAACAACTCCGACTCGAGCAGGTTCACCGACAGCGAGCCGCAATCGACGCCGAAGAAGCGCTCGTGCTTGCGCGGGCTGAGCGCGTGGATCGCGTGAGCCACCAGTTCTTTGCCCGTTCCCGTCTCGCCGACGATCAGTGCGGTGCTCGACGTCGAGGCCACTTTCCGGATCAGCCGGTAGACCTCCTGCATCTTCGGGCTGCTGCCGACCATCCCTTCGAAGATAGCCGGGTCATGGCCATTCGCCCCGGGGTGAGCGCCGCGGCTTCTCAGCAACAGCTGGCGGCGGTCCCATGCCTTCCGCGCGACTGCAGCCATTTCGTCCGGCGTGAATGGTTTTGGCAGGTAGTCGAAGGCCCCGATCTTCATGGTCTCGACCACTGACGAGATGGTCGCGAAGCCCGTGATGACCACGGGCACGACGTCAGGGAACCGGCTTCGCAGCGCGGCGAGCAACTCCATGCCGCCCATTTCGGCCATCTTGAGATCGGTGAACACCAGGTCGAATCGTTCCTGCTCGAGCAGGTGGAGCGCCTGCGACCCGGTCGTGACGGTCCGCACCTGGTAGCCCTCGCGCGAGAGAATCTTCTCGCAGCTTCGACCGACGGCCGTCTCGTCGTCGACGATAAGCACGCGCGGGGCGTCGGCCCGACCCCCGGATTCGAGTCCCGTTGGGGCGGCGAAACACGGGCCGCTTCCGCCGGGTGTGAAGCCGTCTCTAGTCATCATCGACCGGTCCTCGGATCGGCAGGGCGACGGTAAACGAGGTTCCTCTGCCCGGCTCCGTTTCCAGGCGCAGCTGGCCCTTGTGGCGTTCCATGATCCCGTAGGCAATGGCCAGGCCGAGCCCCGTGCCCATCTTCTTGGTGGTGAAGAACGGCTCGAACAGTCTGGTCTTCACGTCGTTCGGGATGCCCGGCCCGGAGTCGGAAATGCGAAGCTCGATGCCCTTCTGCGCGGCGTCCACTCTCGAAGTCACGCGCAGCTCGCCGCCCTGCGCCATCGCCTCACCCGCGTTCAGGACGATGTTCAGCACGACCTGCCGCATCTGGTCGTTGTCAGCCAGGACGGCCGGGAGGGTGGGGTCCAACCCCGTCGTCACCTGGATGCTGCGGAAGCTCGACTGGTTGCGCACAAGGTTGAGGACCCCTTCAGCCACGTCGTTGATGTTGATCAGCGTGCGCTGCGGTTTGGTCTGGCGCGCAAAGTCGAGCAGGCCCTTCACGATGTTGCGGCACCGAAGCGTTTCGCTGACGATGGTCTGGACGTCGTCGCGCCAGGGATGATCGGGCGCGAGGTCTTCCAGCATCAGGCTGCTGTTGGTCAGGATGCCGGTGAGCGGGTTGTTGATTTCGTGCGCCACGCCGGCAGCGAGTTTGCCGACCGCGGCCAGCTTCTCCGACTGGACCAGGTGCGCCTGGATGGCCTGCAGTTCGGCTGTCCGCTGTTCCACCTTGCGCTCGAGTTCGCCGGCGCTCTCCTGCAGGGCCTGGTTCGTGCGCTCCAGTTCGGAGGTCATCGCGTTGAAGTTGTGCGCCAGGTACCCGAGTTCGTCCTGCGATCCTGTCGGGACTTTCTGGGCGTAGTCGCCCTGCGCCACGCGCTGCGCGGCTTCGGCCATCGCGTGAATCGGCCCCGAGATACGCCTGGCGACGCGAACCGCGACCAGGTGCACCAGGGCCACGCCTCCCAGGGCAATGCCCAGGAACAGGAACAGCGTGCGCCACAGGCTGTCCATGTAGGGCCGTTCGAGCACGCCGACATACAACATGCCGATGTTCTGGCCGCTGAGGTTCGTGATTGGCAGGTACGCGGAGAGGTACCAGTCGTTGACCACGAAGGCGCGGCCCGTCCAGGTGGCGCCGCGGTCGAGCACCAGGTCGGTGACCTCGGCCGACGCCTGGGTGCCGATCGCGCGGGTTCCGTCGGCGTTGCGCACGTTGGTCGAGATCCGGACATCGCCCTGGAAGATCGTGGCTGTCCCGACCGGCAGTCCCTCGTACGACTCTTCCTTGAAGACCGTCTGACGGATCTTGTCGACGACCTCGTAGTTCCGATTCAGGAGCACACCGCCGTACATCACGCCCACGTGGCGCCCGGCAGGCGTGAAGACGGGTGCCGCGGCTGTCAGCATCATGCCGGCGGTCACCTGGGTGTCGGTGCTCGGCCGGGCCCGAGGCGTGCGGGAAATCGTCATCGAGGCCTGCCGCGCCAGCGTCGGCGTCTCGCGGTTCAGTTCAGCGGCAGAGACGACCTCGGTGCTGGCGATGGGCGACAGTTCCTTCATCGCGCGGACGACGATGTCATCAGTCACCTCGCCGGTCGCTGTCGCATTCGGATTCCGCGAGCGGTAGAAAACGCGACCGCTCGCGTCGATCAGCGTGAGGACATCGAGACGCTCGGCCTGACGGATTCGATCCATCTCTTCGGCCAGGCCTGAGGAGTCTTGCCGCGCGAGCGCGCCGTAGATGACCATCCGCGTCGCGTGGATGCGGATCGCGTCTTTGAGCCGGTCCACGCTCGATTGGTAGATGTGCCTGGCTGCTTGCAGATCGGAATCGACTTGCGCCTGCGCCTGTACGTACACCCGCTGGCGGATCACGCCGACGCCCACCAGTGCGGTGACCAGCGCGGGAACCAGGATGGCGAGGGAGAAACTCCGGACGAGGCGACCCTGGATACTGGCGCCGCCAATCAACTGGCGGGCTCGCGTTCCCGCACGGGCTGTCGTCAGGCGAACCCCCGACATAGTCTCCTGGATGGTCGTCATCGAAGGCCTGGGGCCAGCAAGGATCGAACCTCGGCCACGGCGCGCGGTACCGCGGCGCGAACCGGAGCAGTAAGGCCCTCGGCGATCGACTCCATGTCGTCAACTTCAATGGCGACGATGTGAATCTCAGACGGCAGAATCACGCCGCTCTGCCGGCCCAGTTTCACTACGGAGGGCAGCCCGACCGCGTGTGGTGACGGGCCGGTCTCGGTGCCGAGCGCCTCAAACGGGAACGACAGCACGGTGCCGGGTGGATGCGCGCCCGTCTTCACGGCATCCACGACGATGACCCGGTCGTAGCCGATGAGTTCGTCGAGCAGGTAGAAGCCTGAGAGGGCGCTGCGCTTGACGATGGGGACGGGGGACTGGGGACTGGGGATTGGCGAGGCAACACCCTCGCCTTCGGCGGGCTGACGGGATTCGGGAGTTCGGGCCCCGCCTGAGCGTTCCCAGCCTCCAGTCTCCAGCCCCCGGTCCCCGAGTTCGTCGGCGACAGCCCATCCGACGCCGTCATCACGCCGGATGTCGTTGCCGAGGCAGAGCACCAGCACGTTCATTCCAGATCCCCAGTCCCGAATCCCGCCTGCCGGGCTGTCCGCCTCCGCGCCAGAGCGCTACGGCGTGACCTCGACGAAGCTCAACGAGCGAAGTCGGGGAGCCCGGCGATCCCGGGCTCGAGTCCCTACGTCCGCTCAACGACCTCAATCACCTTTCCCCGCGCGTCGCGGATCGTGGCGCGAAGCGGCATCTCGCCAGGCAATGCATGCGTCGCGCAGCCAAAGCACGGGTCGTAGGCGCGGAACGCCATCTCGACCTGGTTCAGCAGGCCCTGGTCCACGTGGCCGTGGTGGATGACGCCCTTCGCGGCCTTCTCGATTGACATCTGAATGGGCGCGGCATTGTGCACGGTGGCAACGATCAGGTTGACCGACGTCAGGATGCCGTTCGCGTCGGTCGCATAGTGGTGGATGAGCGTGCCTCGAGGCGCTTCGACGATGCCGACGCCTTCGGTTGGCGCTTCGGTGGGCAGTGTGCGCACGACCGGGCTGAGAATCTCAGGATCGTCGGCCAGCATCTGCACGGTTTCGGCCGCCTGCAGCGCTTCGATGAGCCGCGCCCAGTGCGTGGCCAGCGTGTTGTGCACGGGCTTTCCGCCAAGCGTCTGGTACATCTGCTCGTAGTGTTCCTGCGCCCGCGGCGTCGCCATGCCGTCGGCGACGTTGAGGCGCGCCAGCGGCGCCACGCGATAGAGGCTCGTCCCGGGCCCGTCGACAAAGCCCTTCCAGCCCTGCTTCTTGAGGAATGGGAACTTGATGTAGGACCAGGCCTCCACATGCTCCGCGATGTGTGTGAGGTAGTCAGCCGGCGCAAACTCCAGGAACGTCTTGCCCGCCGGGTCAACCACTCTCACCTGGCCGCGGTAGAAGCTCACCTTGCCGTTCGCGTCCACCATGCCCATGTAGTTCGTCCGGTGCGCATAGTGGTCGGCCAGAATCGTGTCGACATAGGTCTGGTTCTTCAGCACCAGGTCGCCAAACGCCTGGAGCGAGAAGGCCGCGAAATCCACAAAACCCTGCGCCGACTTCTGGAGCCGGTCGACCAACTCCTTCTTCATCGGCTTGCTGATGCCGCCGGGCAGGCCGAACACCGGATGGATGGCCTTGCCGGCCATCTCAGTCATGATCTCGCGCGCCTCTTTGCGGATGGCGATCACCTTGCCGCCGATTTCCAAACCCACCTTGCCGATGACGCCCACCACGTTGCGCTCGGAGGCCGGCGCCGACGGCCCGACGATGAAGTCGGGGCCGCCGAGGAAGTAGAAGTGCAGCGTGTGATCCTCGAACATGAACAGGTTGTAGAAGAGCTCGCGGATCTTGTGCGCCGCTGGCGGCGGATCGACGTGGTACAGCGCATCGAGCGCGCGCGTGGACGCCATGTGGTGCGCCGACGGGCACACGCCGCAGATGCGCTCCGTGATCTGCGGCATTTCCTCGGCCGCGCGACCCAGGCAGAAGCGTTCGAAGCCGCGCAGTTCCGGGATCTGCATGTAGGCGTTGGACACCTCGCCCTGGTCATCGAGGAAGATTTCGATTCTGCCGTGGCCTTCGAGGCGGGTGATCGGGTCGATGGTGATCCGCTGGCTCATACGGGCACTCCACTTTTGCGACGGTGCAGCAGCGATGTCGGAAGCGAGAAACGATAGAACGTGCCGGCCGGATCGGGAATCTGGTCGAGCAGCCGCTCGATGCCCGCTTCGTCTTTCGGCGAGAGGATCGACGCGAACGCCGACAGGAACTTGGCGCCCTGGTCGTAGACCTCGTCCATCGGGCCGAAGCACCCGCGGCACGGCATGTTGCCCTCGACACAGCGGCTGCCGCAGCCGGACCGCGTGGCTGGGCCCATGCACACGAAGCCCTGGGCGAGGAAGCACGTCTCCGGGTCCGCGATGTGCGTCGCCACGCGCTTGATCTCGGCAATCTCGATCTTGTCGGGTTTCGAGTCCTTGCGCGGGCACACGTCGCACGCGGCCTTGTTGGGGCTGAGCACCGCACCCTTCGGCGGCAGCGCCCCGGTAAGGATCGCCTGAATGGCGCCCCAGATCAGGTCCGCTGGCGGTGCGCATCCCGGCAGGTAGTAGTCGACGTCGATCACCTGATCGAGCGATTTCACCGAGTCGAAGAACTCCGGCAGCGCGAGCGTGTGGTCGTCGATGACGAACTTCAACTGGGGCCGTGTGCCCGCCGTATTCTCGACCGACTGCACGTCCCGGTAGCACGTGTCGAACACCTCGGCCCCGGTGTTCAGGTTGGCGAGGCCGGGGATCCCACCCAGGTGCGCGCACGACCCGAAGGCCACCACCATCTGCGCCTTCCGCCGCAGCAGGTGGACCCATTCCTCCTGCTCCGACATCCGCACGGCGCCGTTGATGAAGGCCACGGCAATCGACTGATCGGGCATGGCCTCGATGTCGTGTTTCTTGAAGTCCATCGCCACCGGCCACAAGACGATGTCGACGGCGCCGACGACCGTGAGGATGGTCTCGTTGAGGTCCACGACAGCCTCCTCGCAGCCGCCGCAGGAGGCGCACCAGTAGAAGGCGACCTTCGGCTTGTCAGCCATCGTCAGCTCCTTGCCTGCTGCCAGGGCCCGAGCCGGCGCAGTTGGTTGGTCATCTCGTTCACGACGTGTTGCACGCGGTCGCCCTCGCTGGCCGAGATCCACTCGAGGCGAACCCGCTCATCGTCCACGCCAAACTGCGTGAGCACGCGTTTGAGCAGCCGGAAGCGGCGCAGCGCTTTGTAGTTGCCTTCCTGGTAGTGGCAGTCGCCGGGGTGGCAGCCGCCGACGAGCACGCCATCGGCACCCTGCTCGAAGGCCTTGAGCACGAACTGCGGGTCGACGCGACCCGAGCACATCACCCTGATGACCGGGGCATTCGGCTCGTAGGCGAGCCGCGCCGTGCCGGCCAGATCCGAGGCGGTGTATGTGCACCAGTTGCAGAAGAACGCGACGATACGTGGTTCGAATGTGGCTGTCGCCATGGCCTCACGCTCCTCAGGACACCAGCACGCCTTCGATCTCGGCCATGATCTGGGTATCGGTGAAGTGATGTTGTTGCGCGGCATGCGACGGGCACGCCGCCACGCAGGTGCCGCAGCCCTTGCAGAGGGCCTCGTTCAGGTGCGACACCTTCTTGTCCTTATTGAACTCGATGGCGCTGAACGGGCAGAGCGCCACGCAGACCTGACAGCCCGAACAGCGCTCCTCGTCTATGAAGGCGGTATACGCTTCGAGCTCAACGTGGCCTTTGTCGATCAAGGCCATCGCCTCGGCCGCCGCCGCACCGGCCTGCGCCACCGTGTCGGGGATGTCTTTGGGCCCCTGGGCGCACCCCGCGATGAAGACACCATCGGTGAAGGTCGAGACCGGCGCGAGCTTCGGGTGCCGCTCGAGGAAGAAGCCCTCACTCGAGCACGACATGTTGAAGAGCCGGCGGACCTGGTCGGCGTCCGACCGGGCCTCGAGACCCGTGGAGAGCACGACCATGTCGACGGGAATGCGGCGGACCATGCCGACCAGCGTGTCCTCGACCCGGATGACGAGCTTGCCCTGTTCGAGCGGCGTGACGGCCCAATCCGACACCTCGGCCACGCGGCCTCGAACAAACTCGCAGCCTTCTTCGAGCAGGTGGTTGTAGAACTCCTCGTAGCCTTTTCCCGCGGCCCGCATGTCGATGTAGAAGTTGTAGATCTTTGCGTTGCTGCGCTCGTGCACCAGGTGCGCGAGCTTCAGCGAATACATGCAGCACACCCGCGAGCAATATTCGTGTGT
>Ga0315276_10005297_pt1 | contig 11888 bp, 11 predicted proteins | sample YL17G05_0_MG_FD_204542 | JGI IMG/M metagenome (GOLD analysis project Ga0315276, IMG submission 204542) | Sediment microbial communities from Yellowstone Lake, YNP, Wyoming, USA - YL17G05_0 | ecosystem: Environmental > Aquatic > Freshwater > Lake > Sediment | place: USA: Wyoming | collected... | reverse complement strand
GAAGGGGATGTTCGATTTTGTTGTCGGCATCTACCGCTGGGATAACAATGTGAATGCGTACATCCTTCTCTTGCGCGATGATTACCCACCGTTCTCCCTATCCGCCGGCCAGTATCCTGTGACTTTCGACATTGAGTACCCGGAGAAGCTATCACGACTGCTCATATTCGTGAAGTGGCTGCTGATTATCCCAAACGTGATCGTCCTGTTATTCGTCGGCATCGCGTACTGGGTAACCCTGATCATTGCCTGGTTCGCGATTCTGTTCACCGGCCGCTACCCTGCGGGCTTGTTCAGGTTCGCAGTGGGATTCAACCGCTGGGCGGCGCGCGTCAATGCGTACGTTCTCCTGCTGCGCGACGAGTATCCGCCGTTCAGTCTGGCCCCGTGAGGCCATGAGCGAGGGAGGAGCTTAGTATGGAGGCAGGCGCTGCCTACCCGCTGACCCTTGCCATCGATTATCCGGAGCGCCAGTCGCGCTGGAAGACGCTCCTGCGCCTCTTCCTACTGATCCCGCTGGTCATTTTCGGCGCGATCCTCTCCTACGGACTCTGGGCGATAATCGCAGTCACCTGGATCGCCGTCCTCGTGCGCGGGCGTATGCCTCGCTGGATGTTTGACGCGCAGGTCGCACTCCACCGGTGGACGATCAGGGCCGTCTCCTACGGCGCGCTGCTAACAGACAACTATCCCCCCTTCGACGGCGAACATCCCGTCCGGTTTGATGTCGAATATCCGGACAGGGTCTCGCGCCGGAAGCTCATAATCTGGAAGTACATCACGTCGATCCCCCATTTCTTCGTGCTCCAGTTCCTCTGGCTTGCCGCGCTGTTCTGCATGGTGATCGGATGGTTTGCGATCCTCATTGTGGGACGCTTCCCCAAGGGGCTGCACGGGTTCGTTGGCGGCGTTCTTCGCTGGCAAACGCGGGTGAACGCCTATGCTGTTTCGCTTCGGGATGAGTTCCCACCGTTCAGCCTTTCTGACCAAGCCGGTCCCGCCGGCCGCGACACCTACGTAGTCTCATCCGTCATCGGCTGCCTCCTGGGAGCGGGTTTTGTCGCCATGATCGTCGCCGCGGCAATTGTTGGCCGGCAGACAGTACGGGTGACCGTCCCCTACGATGACCTAACGGCAGGACGCGTATCCAGCTATGAAACCCTGGTCGAGGCCAGGGGTGTGGATGTCACTCTGACCAACGCCTTGGACCCCGCCGACGACGCCTTCTCTCTCTTGATACCCGAAGAAGACAAGCGGCTCGTCGCCTTCTGGTTCGAGCTAGACAACGAGAGCGGCCATACCCGCAGGGTGTGGGACTCGGAGTTCGCCCTGAAGGACAGCGACGGCAAATGGCACGACCCGCTGCTAGCGGTGGCAGGCGGGCGCCCGACGCCGGTCAAATTCCGTGACGACACGTTGATAGAAGCGGTTGTCCTCTTCGAGATCGGAGACGACACCCAACCCGAGGAACTACGTTACTCACCTCACTTCTTGGAAGGCAAGCGAATAATCTACGAATTCGAGTGAACTATGGCTGTTGATGAACGTGTACTAGAGGAACTCGCGCTCTCTCTGGACGAGTACCGGCTGATCGTCGAGCGGCTGGGGCGGGAGCCGAATGAAGTGGAATTGGGCATGTTCGGTGCCCTATGGAGCGAGCACTGCGGCTATAAGAACAGCAAACCCCTCCTCCGTCTCCTGCCCAATAGCGGCCCCCGCATTCTCACCCGTATGGGCGGCGAGAACGCCGGCGCCGTAGACATCGGCGACGGTTTCTGCATCGTGATGAAGGTGGAGTCGCACAACCACCCCTCGGCCATCGAGCCCTACCAGGGGGCCGCGACCGGCGTCGGCGGCATCGTGCGCGACATCTTCGCCATGGGGGCACGGCCGATCGCCATACTCGACTCCCTGCGCTTCGGCCCTCTCTCCGACCGCCGCAACCGCTATCTTTTCGGCGGCGTCGTGGGTGGCATCGGCGGTTACGGCAACTGCCTGGGCATCCCTACCGTCGCCGGCGAGGTGAGCTTTGCCGACGCTTACTCCGCCAACCCCCTGGTCAACGCCATGTGCGTCGGCGTGGCACGGATCGACGACCTGATGCCCGGATGCGCCAAGGGGCCCGGCAATCTGGTGATGCTGGTGGGCTCCGATACCGGCCGCGACGGCATCGGTGGGGCGAACGTGCTGGCCTCTCGTGTGTTCGACGAATCCAGCGCCGAGTTGCGCCCGACCGTGCAGGTCGGCAACCCCTTCCTGGAAAAGCTGCTCATGGAGGCCTGCCTGGAGATCGCCGAGAAACACCCCGATTGGGTAGTCGGCATCCAGGATTTGGGGGCAGCCGGCCTCACGAGTTCCAGCGTCGAGGCCGCTGAGCGCGGCGGCGCGGGTATCGATATCGACATCGCCTGCGTGCCGCGACGAGAGCGAGGTATGGTCCCGTTCGAGGTCATGCTTTCGGAATCGCAAGAACGGATGCTGATCTTCGTCAAGACAGAGCACGAGGAGGATATCCGGCGGCTTTTCCAGCACTGGGAGATACGCTGCGACATCATCGGCAAGGTGACGGACGACGGCTACACTCACGTGCGGGACGGCGACCAGGAGGTGGTGACGGTCCCCGTAACGGTGTTCACCAACCCACCGGAGTACCGCCGTGACGGCAAGGAACCTACTTATCTGAAGCGATTGCAGTCCTACGATCTGGCTTCTTTGCCCGATCTGACCGACCCCGCCATCGACGGTCTAGTTGAAGCCGGCGTGGGAACGACACGGGCTTCGGCGGCGTTGCTCCGCCTCGTCTCTTCCCCCGAGATCGCCGACAAGCGCTGGGTCTGGCGTCAATATGACCACCAGGTGCTGACTAACACCGTGGTCGGCCCGGGCAGCGACGCCGCGGTCATGCGCGTCAAGGGCACCAAGAAGGGCATCGCCCTGACCAATGACGGCAACGGCCTCTACTGCTACCTCGACCCCTACGCCGGCGGGGCAATCGCTGTGGCGGAGGCGGCGCGCAACGTCGTCTGCGCCGGCGCCGAGCCGATCGCTCTGACCGACTGCCTGAACTTCGGCAATCCCGAAAAACTGGAGGTCTACTACCAGATGGAGCAAGCCATACTGGGCATGGCGGCCGCCTGCGAGAAACTGGCCACGCCGGTCATCTCCGGCAACGTCAGCCTCTACAACGAAACCAACGGCGATGCTGTTCTACCGACGCCCGTGATCGGGATGCTCGGCTTGCTGGAGGACGTCGATCAGCGCTGCCCCATGGCCTTCCAGACGGCGGGGGATGATGTCCTCCTTCTGGGCGCGGAACTGGAAACCCCGGTGGCGACGCTGGCGGGAAGCGAATACCTGCGACAGGTCCACGTCCTGGTGGCCGGCCGGCCGCGGATCGACCTCGACTTCGAGGTCAGAGTGCAACACGCTTGCCTGGAGGCGATCCGGGACGGGCTCCTCCACTCCGCCCATGACTGCTCCCACGGCGGGCTGGCGGTGGCCCTGGCTGAGTGCTGCATCGAGGGTGGCCTGGGACTGGACGGCTCCGGCCTGAGGTTAAGCGGTCGCCTGGATGCGGCGCTGTTCGGCGAGGGGCAGTCGCGGATCGTCGTCTCTTGCCCGCCGGAACGCCGGAATGAGGTGGAAGCTCTAGCCCGTCGCTTCGACGTTCCCCTCACGTATCTAGGGCAAGCCGGCGGAGAGCGGCTGGTGATCGGCGATGCTGTGAGCGTGCCCATTGCTGACCTGGCTCGCGGCTATCGAGAGGGGCTGCCGCGGGCCATTCAGGGCCGCTAGTCCCCTTGCTCTCCCGCCTTGACAAGAATATTCGTTCTAGTTACGCTAATAGCGTGACCGGTACCGCGAGATACGGGCCCGAGTTTTGTGCTTGGGTATGTGGAAAGATTTCGCAAGGCAGTTTACCGATTCTTGGTTGACGGAGTGCCTGCCAATAATATGATGGGGACGGTGGTATCGCCTCTCCCCAAAACGTGAATCCTGGAGGAGTTTCTGTGAAGGTTGTTTTTCTGAAAGACGTCGAAGGCTCAGGCAAGGTGGGCGAGATCAAGAATGTCGCCGACGGGTTCGCTCGCAACTTCCTCTTGCCCCGAGGGCTAGCCGCGCCCGCCACGGCTACCGCCATCAAGAAGGGTGAGGCGGCTGCGGCCGCCGAAGCCCGCCGCCAGGCTCAACTCGATGAGCAGGCCCAGACGCTGGCTGACAAGCTGGCCGCCGGTGTCACTATCACCGCAAAGGCAGGTCGCAAGGGGCGGCTCTTTGGTTCCGTGACCCAGGCGGACATCGCCCAAGAGATCGCGAACATCCTGGGGCAGGAGATCGACCGGCACCAAGTGCTGCTGGCGGAGCCGATCAAGGAGGTCGGGATACATGAAGTCGCCCTCCAACTGACGCGCAACGTCCGGCCCAACGTGCTGGTGGAGGTCGTCTCCGAGGGCGGAGCCGTCGAGGAAGAAGCAGAACCAGAGACAGCGGAAACGGAAGAGCCGGCAGTCGACAAGGAGTAGGAGCCGGCTTCTCGCAGCTACCTCGCCGCTCCAGCGATAAGTGGGGCAGCCTCAGATGGCGGTAACAGGAGGCCGCCATGGCAACACCGCAGGAATACGAAACCGCTCTACGGGAATCTGAAAAGGAACTGGCGCAGGCTCAGACAGCCGACGATATCCGCAAGATCTGGCGGAAGTACTATCTGACCCTCGGCCATCGCTCGCTGGGCAGAATTCTCACAGGGCGACCAGCGACGGACTTGATCGCCCGCCGCCATGCCAAGCGCGATGAAGAAACCTAAGGCGAGACCCATCCATCTTTCTTATTCACGCCAAGGATAACGATGCAGTCCGAGAGGCTCCCTCCCCATGACATAGAAGCGGAAGAGGCGGTCATCGCCTCCATCCTCGTCGACGACGAGGCCATCCATAAGGTGGCGCCAATCCTCCGGCCCGACGATTTCTTCCGCGAGAAGAACGCCTGGACATATGAGGTCTGCCTCTCCCTGTGGGACCGCAACGAGGCCATCAACGAGGTCACTGTCGGTCACGAGCTGGCCCGCCGCGAGCGCCTGGAGCAGGTAGGCGGGCTTGCTTACCTGAGCCGTCTGGTTACCGAACTCCCTACACCCATCGGTGTCGAGCATTACGCCCGGATCGTCAAACGGGACGCCACTTACCGCCGTCTCATCGAGGTTGCAAGCAAGATCAATCAGATGGCCTACATAGGCGGCGCCGACCTGGAGAGCGCCCTCGCCCGCTCCGAGAACATGATCCTCTCGATTTCATCCGACCAGCGCCTCCGTGACTTCGTCCACATCAAGGATGTCCTGGACGGGTTCTGGGAAGGCCCAGGAATGGAGGCTTTCAAGGGTGGGCTGCAGGGGAACATCCGCACCGGTTTCATGGACCTCGATACCCTTTTGGGCGGTCTAAAGCGTTCCGACCTCGTCATACTGGCGGCGCGACCCAGCCTCGGCAAGACGAGCCTCGCTCTGAATATCGCCCGCAATTCAGCGGTCGGCCAAAACGCCAAGGTCGCGATATTCAGCCTGGAGATGGCCGCCGAGCAGTTGGTGCAGCGGCTTCTTTCCAGCGAGTCAGGGGTAGACTCCACCCGCCTGCGCCTGGGTCTGCACACGGAGGCTGAGGAACGGCGGGTCATGAATGCCCTGGGTATCCTGTCCGGCGTTGACATCTATGTCGACGACAGCGCCGTCCAGCGAGTAACGGAGATACGCAGTAAGGCCCTGCGTCTACACCGCGAAAAGGGACTGGATCTGATAATCGTCGACTATCTCCAGCTCATCGCCGGCACCGAGCGGGGAGACAACAGGGTTCAAGAGATTAGCTACATCTCACGCGCGCTAAAGGGGTTGGCGCGTGAGTTGGATGTTCCCGTTATTGCCGTATCCCAGCTCTCACGCGCGCCTGAGATGCGCTCTCCCCACATACCAATGTTGAGTGACCTGCGGGAGAGCGGCAGCATTGAGCAGGACGCCGACGTCGTCGTATTCATCTACCGGGAGGACGTATACGTCCGCAAGGAAGACTGGGATATGACACATCCGGACGGGAGCCCCTATCCCGCCGGCGACGCTCAGATCATCATCGCCAAGCACAGGAACGGGCCGACGGGGACCCTCCACCTACGCTTCCGGCAGAAGCTCGCCCGCTTCGAGGACCTGCTCCTCCGCGACGAAGAGCAAGAGCCGGCCAGCGCTGTTGGATTGGAGGCCTGATGGGCATCGAAAAGACACGATCAAACCGTGTGACGACATGGCCGAGAAAATAGACGATATCCTGAGAAGGTTATACCCAAGCCGGGGTGTATCACCTAGCGAGAGTCAGGCGGGTGCGGCGACATCATCGGAGGCGCCTGCAGAGCCGCCGCCGGACGAATCAGATAGCAGCGTCTGCCCTCTGTGCGGAGGGGCCGGCTTCGTGCGCCGGAACGTCCCCCTGGGCCATCCCGACTTCGGCAAGGCCTTTCCCTGCGATTGCGTGATCCACGAGCGAGAAGAAGAGCGCCTGACCCGCCTCCAGCGATACAGCAACCTCGGCCCTCTCACCCGCCTCACGTTCGCCAATCTGAGCAGCCGGGGACGCAGCAGCAACCCCCGCGACCAGGAGCGGTTCCAGCGCTGCGTTGAAGACGCGCAGGCCTTCGCGGAGGCTCCCGAAGGGTGGCTTGTCCTCTCCGGCCCCAGCGGCTGCGGCAAGACGCACTTGGCGGCCGCGATCACCAACCGCTGCCTGGAGCTGGGTTCGGCGGCCCTCTTCGTCATCGTGCCCGACCTGCTGGACAGCCTTCGCGCCGGTTATCATCCTGACAGCCAGGAGAGCTACGATCAGACCTTCGACCACGTGCGCAACGCACCGGTGCTCATTCTCGATGACTTCGGCGCCCACAGCTCCACCGCCTGGGCGCAGGAGAAGCTTTTCCAGATCATCAACCACCGCTTCAATGCCCGCCTGCCCACTGTGATCACGACCAATCAGTCGCTCCAGAAGCTGGACGACCGCCTCTACACGCGCCTCAGCGACCCCTCTCTCAGCCGAGTCTATGAGCTGGAGTCAACCTCCAGCGCGCGAGCGGGGCGGCGCAGGCTGGACATGTTCGAGCAGCCACGCTTCCGCGCGATGACGTTCGAGAGCTTCGACACGCAGGGTCTCCACCTGCCGACGGGAGAACGAAGAAAACTCGCGGATGCCTACCGCTTTGCCTTAGATTTCGCCCAGAAGCCGGAGGGTTGGCTGATGCTGACGGGGCCCCATGGCAGCGGAAAGACCCACCTAGCCGTGGCGATAACCAACTACCGCCGCCAAGCGGGAGAGATCCCCTACCTAGTGGGAGTGACAGAGCTTCTGCACTTTTTGCGCCAGAGTAGAGAGACCGGGAGCCCGCTCGTTCTCCACCAGGAGCTGGAGGAGATACGGGAGATCCCCCTGCTTGTCCTGGACAACCTTGACCTCCGCCGGCGCAACCCCTATTGGGATGAGCTCTACGAGATCCTAAGCCATCGCTATGACCGCCGCCTGCCGACAGTTGTCACCACCTCGCGAACGCTGGCCAACCTCTCTCTGGACGAAACAGGAGAGCGGCTGGCGTCGCTGCTCGGTGATCCGGCCTTCTGTTCGGAGGTACACCTGCCGGAATCCGTCCCCTCGCGGGAAGGCCCTCCGATTCGCAGGAGCGAGCCTTCAGACGAAGAGCCACCGCGTCGCTCCCGAAAGAGAGCACTCTAAGCAGTCTGCAGCGATTGTCTCATCGTCCGCCTTCCGTCACCAGTGAAAAGCGAACTGACCGTCATAATTGACCCAATTTTCCCAGATTAGCGCTTCTATAGTTGATCTACACCGATCACTCACCTATACTCTCGCCCGTGGCCTGGTCTTGCCTACTCTTCCTGTAGGTGTATCGCCGCGACCGACTACCAGCCAAGAGGAGGATCCTAAGGTGGCACTTCAGGACAAGACTCTAGCGTGTCGGGATTGTGGGGAGGAGTTCGTTTTCACTGCAGGGGAACAGGGTTTCTATCTTGAAAAGGGCCTTTTGAACGACCCTCAGCGCTGCCCTACCTGCCGAGCGGCCCGTCGCCGCGAGCGCGCGGATAGTCAGCGCCAGATGACCACGGTGGTTTGCGCATCCTGTGGTGCCCAGACCTCCGTGCCCTTCGTCCCCAGACTGGACCGTCCTGTCTACTGCAACCCCTGCTTCGAGAAGGTGCGGTCGACTGCCAGCGAGGACCCGGCGGTCGCTGAGTAGTTACGGAATGGGGGCCACGGGAACCCCCTCGGCTCTAACGTATTCTTGACCACAGCGCCCCGGCGCTTTGAACTAGGAGTGTGCCGAGTCACTCCCCTCTTGGATCGCATGGCCTTGCACCCAGACCTCTCCCCCCTCCCAGACTTCCTTCTTCCAGATCGGCACAGTCTCTTTGATGCGGTCGATGGCGTAGTGACAGGCAGCGAAGGCGTCCTGCCTGTGCGGGGCTGACACGGCAACAATAAGGCAGATCTCTCCCACCTCCAGCCGCCCTATGCGGTGACGCATCGCCACCTCGGTAATCTGCCAGCGGGAACGCAAATCATCGCCGATCTTCTGCATTTCTTTAACCGCCATAGGGACATAGGCGTCGTACTCAAGATGGAGCACCCGGCGGCCCTCGCTGCTCCCTCGCACGACACCGTAGAAGGACACTATGGCGCCACTTTCGTCCTTGCGAACGAAGTCCAGCAGAGGCTGAGGCTCCAGTGGATCGCGGGTGACCTCAAACATGGTGCCCTCCGCTGATGGGCGGGATTAGGGCTACTTCATCGCCATCCTGAAGAAGGTATTCCCGCGATTTGTACTCCTGGTTGACAGCACAGACGAGACTGGGCAGGAAAGGCGCCAGTTTGGGGAAATCACGGCCAAGTCCCTCCCGTAGGTCGCCGACGCTCGCCCCCTCGGGCAGATCGACCTCGAACTCGCGTTGGCCGATTACCTCCCGCAGGCCGGCGAATAGCTCAACTCGAACTCTCATGGTACCTTCCTAACAGCGATAGATATGATGTAATCTCCTCTCTAATAGTATAAGTTATCTCGACAGATGACAGACATCAGGCGGCCTTGGTACCTAGAGAGCCGACAGCCGCAAACTGCTGACACAGTTGCTGGGCTTATGTACTTCCGCTTGACAGGCTTTGCGAAACTATGACGATGGTTTCAGCTCTGACGAAACTCGGCCATGTGGCCATCGACATGCTGTTCCCGCCTCGCTGCGTGGGTTGCGGGAGCTTCGGGACGTTCTTGTGCCAGCGTTGCGAAGGGGATTTGCCGCCAGCGCTTCCCCCTCGCTGCCCAGTCTGCTGGCAACCCTACAAGGGATCCGATCTTTGCCCTCGCTGCCGCCAGGAACGGCCAGCGTTCGCAGGGCTACGGTCTCCCTACATTTTCCGGGAGACGGTTCGAGAGTTGGTACACGGACTGAAATACAACCACCAATCAGTGCTTGCCCTACCGATCGCTTCCCTCCTCAGCCGATACTTAGTCGAGGTATCTGTTCCGGCAGACGTACTGATACCAGTGCCTCTCTATCCGCGAAGGGAGCGCATGCGGGGCTACAACCAGTCGGCCCTCTTGGCGCGAGAGCTGGGCCGCATCACCGGGCTGCCGGTAGAGGAAAAGACGCTCACCAGGGAGCGCAACACGCCATCTCAGGCGGAGAGCGCCGGCGCCGAGGCGAGGAAGCTCAACGTGAAAGGCGCTTTCCGCTATAGGGGCGAAGGGCTTCAAGGGCAAACGGTATTGCTCGTCGACGATGTCGCTACCACGGGGGCTACCATCGACGCCTGCGCGCGCGTCCTGCGTGACAGTGGCGCCGCTTCCGTTTGGGCAGTGACCTTCGCCCGAGAGGACTGAGATGACCCGGCGAAGGGGCCTTGGGTCGCTGTCAGAGGGTTCTGGCGGCTAGCAACTGGGAGGGTACTTATGCCCCTGCCAGAGTTGGTGATCTTCTATGGCGGCATGGGCGGCAGCCCCGTCGAGGAGATGATGGCTGATGCCCTGGCCGAGGACGCCCTCGATGCCCTCGAGAAGATCGTCGCCTCAAACGCCGTCAGCGGGGCAACCCTTGTCACTGATAGGCCGGAGCTAGGTCAGCGCTGTCTCCCGGACGTGAGAGTAGACGTTGACAACGGCCCATTCCACTTTGGCCAGCGCCTCGCTGGCGTCATCGGCCAATACAATCTCGAGCGGCTGATCTACCTGGGGGCGGGAGGCGCACCTCTGATGACCGCGGAAGACTTCTTCTCGCTGGGTCACTACCTGGGCATGGTGTGGAATACCGTGCTGACCAACAACCTACACTCCGCCGACTTGGTCGCGTTCGTTCCCGGCGAAGCATTGCTCCACGTCGAGCCTTTACCCAGTGCCGACAATACGCTGGCCAGGATGCTGCGAGACCAAGCAGGACTAGCGACTCAGGAGTTGCCTCGCAGTACCGCCACCCAGCTTAATATCGACTCACCCGCCGATCTGCTGACCCTCAAGCTTGTCGGTGGAGAGGGCGCTCACTTGCGGGCTTGGCTAGACGCGACGAACCTGGATGTCTCCCGCTATCAGGAATGCCTTCGCTTCTTCACAGATATCGATGCCGAAGTGCTAATCGCGGGCCGCGTTGGAAGTCAGGTATGGCAATACCTAGAGCAGGAGACAGCCTGCCGGACGCGTCTTTTTTCGGAGGAGCGGGGGATGCGGGCCACAGGCCGCGCCGAAATGGGCCAGGTCCGCTCCTTGCTGGCCTATCACCTGCTGGAGGTGGGCTGCGAGCGCTTTTTCCAGGAGGTAGCCGGGATGGCTCAGGCTGCCATCATAGACACGCGCGTGATCATCGCCCACCTTAACACCAATCCCTCGCGGGCCGACCGCTTTCTCTCCGACCTCGGCCGCTATGAGGATATCAGCGACCCGCTTCTCCGTGAATTCACGGAGGCAGCAGTCAAGGCTCCGATCCCTATCCTCCTAGGCGGGCACTCCTTGGTCGCCGGCGGTCTGATGGCCCTGATCGAGGCAGCTTGGCGGGGACAGCACCGAGCAGCGGGCAGCCGCACAGCCGGTTGAGCTCAGCTTGACAGATAGTTGCCCTTTGAGATACGCTCACCAAAGTGTCAAGGGGCTCTCCGTCAATCCAACCACCTTCAGCTTTCTCCAGCGCGCGCTTGAGCCGCCGGATCCTGCTGGCATTCGCCGTGCTCATCTTCGCCGTCGGCGCTGCCTATGGTGCCCTCGTTCTAGTCACTCAGGTCGACGATATCCTTTTCCCCGGAAATGGCCTCCGTCTCAGCGGGAAGCTCGGCCTGCCGGGCGTTGACACCGGATCGGGTGACAGCGGCATCGGCAAGGATCGCATAAACTTCCTAGTCATGGGATTAGACCGTCGCCCCCGTGAAGGCCAAGCGCCGAGCCGCAGTGATACGATGTTCATCCTGACGATCGACCCCCAGACAAAGACCGCCGGCATTTTGGGCATCCCCCGCGATCTGTACGTCGAGATTCCCGATGGAGACGGCGGCTACTATGAAGACCGCGTCAACACGGCCCTCGTTGTGGGCGAGGTCAATGGCTACAAGGGCGGCGGGCAGCAACTGGCCATCGACACCGTCGAGCACAACCTTGGTGTCAAGATCCACCACTACATCATTATTGACTTCACAGGGTTCGAGAAGGTCATCGACGCCTTGGGGGGCATCGATATCGATGTCCCTACCTATGTCTCTGACCCTTATTACTCAGAGAGCGAGCTCCCCGGCGACTACAACCCTCAGGAGTTTGAGCCGGGTCTCCAACATATGGATGGCCCGACCGCCCTAGCCTACGCCCGCATCCGTCGTGACTCAGAT
>Ga0315276_10005296_pt1 | contig 11889 bp, 8 predicted proteins | sample YL17G05_0_MG_FD_204542 | JGI IMG/M metagenome (GOLD analysis project Ga0315276, IMG submission 204542) | Sediment microbial communities from Yellowstone Lake, YNP, Wyoming, USA - YL17G05_0 | ecosystem: Environmental > Aquatic > Freshwater > Lake > Sediment | place: USA: Wyoming | collected... | reverse complement strand
ACGATCAACGAAAGCCCGAGTCCGTCGGCGTGCTTGCCGTCGCCGAGTGTCTTGCAATCCAACGCGGTGAGTAGCTCAATTTTCTTGCCCATCGTCGGCCTCCGTTCCCCGTTCATTCCCCGAGTTATCCACAACGGGAGCGCCATTCCCCTGCCGTTCCCCGTTTCATTCCCCGCCCATTCCCCGAATTTCTGCGCGCTTTGATGATAACGCCAAAGCCTTAGCTGGAACAAGACGGATGAATACGTCATTCCTAAGTCTTTGGCTAGAAATGAAAAAAGCCCCTGTTTCGGGGCTTCTTGGGATGCTGTGGGAACGGACCGGATTAGGTGATATGGCGGAGAGGGCGGGATTCGAACCCGCGTTAGGCTGTTAACCTAAACACGCTTTCCAGGCGTGCGACTTAAACCGCTCATCCACCTCTCCGGACCGCGCATTTTACCTGATCCGGCGAGAGGCACCGACCGTGGTGCGCCGACTCAACGCAAGGAAATGATCGGCCAGTTGCGGGCCCGCGCCAGCTCGGCCAGCGCGTCGTCAGGCTCCACGGCGATCGGGTGAGTCACTTTTTCCATCAGCGGCACGTCGCTCTGGGAATCACCATAGAAATAGCTTTCCGCAAAGTCCGTCAATGCCTGCCCGCGGCCTGCGAGCCACGCTTCGAGCCGCAGCACCTTTCCCTCGTGGAAGCACGGGATGCCGTCGATTCTCCCGGTGAATTCGCCGTCCCGGCATTCCGGCTCGCTGGCGAGCAGATGCGAAACGCCGAACATGCGCGCGATCGGCGTGGTGACGAAACTGTTGGCCGCGGTGATGATCGCCGTCACGTCGCCGCGTGCTTCGTGCGTCGCGATCAGGTCGAGTGCCTTGGGCAGGATGATCGGCGCAATGGCCTGTGCCAGGTATTGCTCCCGCCATTGCTCCAGCTGCGCGCGGGGATGGCTCGACAAGGGTCGAAAATCAAAGTGCAGGAATGCATGGATGTCCAGCGTGCCGGCGGCGTAATCATCGTAAAACTGCTCGAGTTCGGCCTCGTAGGTACCGCGATCGAGGACGCCCAGCCGGATGAGGAAATGGATCCACTCGTAGGTGGCATCCCCGCCCAGCAACGTGTAGTCAAGATCGAACAGTGCGATTCCCGTAACGGCGCGCCCGCCGGCCGAGCCGCCGCTCACGCCGCCACCGCGAGGCCATATTCGGCGGCCGCGTCTTCCAGCCACAGCCAGAAATAATCCGCGAAGCTGCGGCGGACGACGATCTCGAAGGAGCACTCATCATCGAGCGGGCGGATGAGAATCGGCGTCTTGGCCAGATGGCTCTGCGCGCATTGTCCGACGCCGAACGCGCGCGGGTGCAGGTCGATCGGGCAGCCTTTCGCCAGCAGTTCGCGGACCGGGTCGCCGCGGACCACGACGACGGTCTGGCCGCCGCTGACGTCGGTGACGGCGACCCGCAGGTCGGCCAGCGCCGTTCGCAGCGCACTTTCGACGGCCGCTGCGCGCCCCTCCGGGGTCACGATCAGGCATTCGTCGGGGCCAAGCCAGTACAGGGCGTTGCCTTGTGCCTCGTGCACGGTATTCGCGGTGATCGGCGGAGCGGCTCCCAGGACCGCGCTGACGGCCGCCGCCAAGCGCGGGTCAAGCGGATCGCCGCGCAGATTGAGATGACCGAGGAATGCCCGTTCACGGACGATGATGGCGGCGGCGTCCGGCGATCGTGTCGCCCGTGCCCCCAGATCGAAGCGCACGAGAGGACTCTGCCGTCGTTGCTGATCAGACATTCTGCCGGGTTCCTTCCGGATCGACGAACGCGGGACTCGCGATGACCGCGCGGATGCTGCGGCCGCTCGGGAGCGGAATTTCCACCGTCTCGCCAAGCCGATTGCGGCCGCCTTGCACCAGAGCAAGCGCAATCGAGCGGTTGAGACAGGCACTGAAGTAGCTGGACGTCACGTGGCCCAGCATTGGTACCGGGACCGGCGCCGAAGCGTCGACGACGATCTGCCCGCCCTCGGGCAGAACCGCCATGGGATCCTCGGTCAGCAGACCGACCAGATGCTTGCGATCATCGCGCGCCGTGTCCGACCGCAGCAGCGACCGCCGACCGATGAAATCCTTGCTCCTGGCAAGGATCCAGTCCATGCCAAGATCCACCGGCGTCACCGAACCGTCCGTGTCCTGCCCGACAATGATGAATCCCTTCTCGGCGCGAAGCACGTGCATCGTCTCGGTGCCGTACGGCGTGATTCCCTGCGCGGCTCCCGCGGCCATCAGCGCTTCCCATACATGCCTCGCCTCGTTCGCGCACACGTTGACTTCGTAGGCGAGTTCGCCGGAAAAACTGATCCGCATCACGCGCGCAGGCACGCCGGCAATAATCCCCTCCCGGCACGACATGAAGGGGAAGGCTGCGGGCGCGAAGTCAATGCCCTCGCACACCGACTGCACCACCTTGCGGCTGCCGGGCCCGGCCACCGCCGCGGTCGCCCAGTGATCGGTGACCGAGGTCAGGTAGACCTCGAGCTGCGGCCATTCCGTCTGCAGCCAGCGCTCCAGCCACGCCATCACGCGCGCCGCCCCGCCGGTGGTCGTGGTCATCAGGTAATGGTTGCCGGCGAGCCGCGTGGTAACCCCGTCGTCCATCACCATGCCGTTCTCGTCGAGCATCACGCCATAGCGGCAGCGGCCGACCCCGAGCTTCGTCCACGCGTTGGTGTAAACCCACTCGAGGAGTGTCGCGGCGCCCGGTCCCTGGATGTCGATCTTGCCCAGCGTCGACGCATCCAGGATGCCGACCCCGTTGCGCGTCGCCAGGCATTCGCGCTTCACCGCATCATCGAGGCTCTCGCCCGGCCGCGGGAAATACCACGGCCGCTTCCACTGGCCGACATTTTCGAACTGCGCGCCGTGCTCCTCGTGCCACTGGTGCAGCGCAGTCTTCCTGATCGGCTCGAACCGTTCACCCAGGTCGCGGCCGACAATCGCACCGAACGAGACCGGCGTGTAGTTCGGACGGAACGTGGTGGTGCCGGTGCTGGCGATGTCGCTGCCGAGTGCGCGCGCCAGAATCGCCATGCCGTTGATGTTACCGAGCTTGCCCTGGTCGGTGCCGAAGCCCAGCGCCGTATACCGCTTGACGTGCTCGATCGAGTGATAACCCTCGCGCGCCGCGAGCAGGATGTCCGACGCGGCGACATCATTCTGCAGATCGACGAACTGCTTGGGACCGCGACCAATCGGCTTCACCGACGGCACTATCCAGAGCGGTACGAGCGGCCCTTCCGCCAGGTCGTCCACCGCGAGCTTCGGGAGCCCGTTGCTTGCCGCGGCCGCGGGCGGATCAAGCGCGTTCTCGTCGCGCGCGCTCGCGAGGTTCGCGGCCTCGGCGCCCGCCGCCAGCCCCTCGGCCAGGCACGCGCCGAGCGCGAAGCTGCCGTTGCAGGCCCCCGCCGAGCGCTCGGCCTGCACCGAAACACCGGGCACGAAACACGCGCTGGCGTCGTCGAAACGTGGCTTGCCGCCCGCCTGCGAATGCAGATGCACAACCGGGCTCCAGCCCCCCGACACCGCCACCAGATCGCAGCGGATGACGTTGGCGGTGCCGGTGACGCTGCGGCCATCCGGCGCGAGCGGCATCACGGTGGCGGCGCTGACCCGTTTCCCGCCCGCGACGTCGGTGACGACGGCGTTGGCGATCACCGTGATCCCCGCCGTCTTCACGCGCTCCGGCAGCGTGCCCTGCGGCGCGGCGCGCGCATCGACCACCGCCGCCACGGTGATGCCCGCCGCCGCGAGATCGAGCGCGGTGCGATAGGCGCTGTCGTTGTTGGTGAACACCACGGCTCGCGTGGCCGGCCTGACGCCATACCGGTTGAGATAGGCGGACACCGCCGACGCGAGCATGACGCCGGGCCGGTCGTTGTTCGCAAACACCAGCGGCCGCTCGATGGCGCCGGTCGCAAGCACCACCTGTTTCGCCCGCACGCGCCACACGCGCTCGCGCGTCCCCTTGCGCTCGTCGAGCGGCAGATGATCGGTGCGCCGCTCGTTGATCGTCAGGAAATTGTGGTCGTGATAACCGAACACGCTACTGCGCGGCAACAGCCGCACGTCGGGCATTGCCTGCAGTTCGGCGACGACGCGCGCGACCCACGCCGCGGGCCTGGCGCCATCGAGCTGACCGCGCGCCACGGGATCGGCGCCGTTCGAATCGGGGTCGCGAACATTCAACAGGCTGCCGCCGAATTCGCCCTGCTCGTCGGCTAGGATCACCCGCGCCCCCGCCCTGCCCGCAGCCCATGCGGCGGCAAGTCCCGACGGGCCGCCGCCCACGACCAGCACGTCGCAGTGAGCGTTCATCTTGTCGTAAGCATCGGGGTCGGGCTGTTCCGGGGCGGTGCCGAGGCCCGACGCCTTGCGGATGAAGTGCTCGTACTTCATCCAGAACCGCTTGGGCCACATGAACGTCTTGTAGTAGAACCCCGCCGGCATCAAGCGCCCGCAGAATCCCGCCAACGACACGAGGTCGAAATCAAGGCTCGGCCACGCGTTGACGCTGCGTGCCGCCAGGCCCTCGTACAACGTCACTTCGGTTGCCCGTGCGTTGGGGACCGTGCGGGCACCGGTTTCCAGCTGCACGATCGCGTTGGGCTCCTCCACGCCGCTCCCCACGATGCCGCGCGGGCGGTGGTACTTCCAGCTCCGGGCCACCAGCGTCACGCCATTGGCGAGCAGCGCCGAAGCCAGCGTATCGCCGGGGTGACCCTCGCAGCGCCTGCCGTCGAACGTGAACTGCAGCCGCGTCCGGCGGTCGATGCGCCCGCCGTCGGCCAACCGATAGCCTTGGCTCACGCGCGGCCTCCCGGCGGCGGTTCGCCCGCCTTGTAGACCGCCGTGATCCGGTAAGTGACGGTATCGCGCTCGACGTTGAACCACCGCCGGCAGCCATAGGTGTGCACCCATTGCTCGAGATGACGACCGCGCGGGTTCTTGCGCATGAACAGGTAATCGCCCCACTGCGGGTCGGTGAGCGCGTCGGTGTCGACCGGCCGCGCGATGTGCGCCTCGCCGCCGCAGGAGAACTCCGTCTGCTCGCGCGGACCGCACCAGGGACAGGTGATCAGCAACATCGCTTGTTGCGGTGTCTTCAGTGCGCGACGGCGGCCGCGCCGTGCTCGTCGATCAGGCGGCCGGTGTAGAAGCGGTCGATCGCGAATGCCGCGTTGAGGTCGTGCGGCCGATCCTGCGCAATCGTATGGGCGAACACCCAGCCGGATCCGGGCGTCGCCTTGAAGCCGCCGGTCCCCCAGCCGCAATTGAAATAGAGGCCCTTGACCGGCGTCAGCCCGATGATCGGGCAGGCGTCGGGGCACACGTCGACAATGCCGCCCCATTGGCGATTCATGCGCACGCGGCTGAAGATCGGAAAGAGCTCGACGATGGCCGCCAGCGCGTTCTCGATGACGGAAAAGCTGCCGCGCTGCCCGTAGCCCGTGTAGGGATCGATGCCCGCGCCGATCACCAGATCCCCCTTGTCCGACTGGCTGATGTAGCCATGCACGGCATTCGACATGACGACCGTGTCGAGCACCGGCTTGATCGGTTCGGACACCAGCGCCTGCAACGGATGGCTTTCGATGGGCAGGCGCAGGTTCACCATGGCCGCGAGCACGCTCGAACTGCCCGCGGTGACGACGCCGACTTTCTTCGCCTTGATGAATCCCTTGCCGGTCTCCACGCCAACCACCTGCCCGCCTTCGCGGCGGATGGCGGTGACCTCGCAATTCTGGATGATGTCGACGCCGCCGGCATCGGCCGCGCGGGCGAAACCCCAAGCGACCGCGTCGTGCCGGGCGGTCCCCGCGCGCCGCTGCAGCGAAGCGCCGAGGATCGGGTAACGCGCTCCGGGCGAGGTATCGAGGATCGGCACCATCGCCTTCACCTGCGCGGCATCGAGCATTTCTCCGTCCACGCCGTTCAACCGGTTGGCGTTCACGCGGCGCGCGATGTCGCGCATGTCCTGCAGCGAGTGGCCGAGATTCAGCACGCCGCGCTGGCTGAACATCACGTTGAAATTGAGATCCTGCGAGAGCCCTTCCCAGAGCTTCATCGATTTTTCGTACAGATGCGTTGCTTCGTCCCACAGGTAGTTGGACCGGACAATCGTCGTGTTCCGGCCGGTATTGCCGCCGCCGATCCAGCCTTTTTCGAGCACCGCGACGTTGGTGATGCCGTGTTCCTTGGCGAGGTAATAGGCGGTCGCCAGCCCATGGCCGCCGCCGCCGACGATGACGGCATCGTATTCGCGCTTCGGCTCGGGACTGCGCCACGCAGCCTGCCACCGCTCGTGATGGGAAAGCGCATTGCGAACGAGGCTGAAAAGCGAATAGCGGTTCATGCCCGGTGCCGCGCTGCGTGGTCCATCTGCCGCTCGGCGCTCGGCGGATGCCCGAACACGTTGCGGTAGCACTTGGAAAAATGCGGCGGCGACTGAAAACCGCAGGCGGTCGTGATCTCCATGATCGACATCGACGTCTGCAGCAGCAGTTCGCGCGCCCGTCGCAGCCGGACTGCAAGGTAGTACTTCGTCGGCACCTGATCGAGGTGCCGCTTGAACAGGCGCTCGATCTGCCGCCGCGAGACGCCGATCGACGCCGCAAGTTCATCGAGCGACATCGGCTCCTCGATGTTGGCCTCCATCAGCGCGGCCGCCTGCAGGAGCCGCTCGTGGAAGACGCCCACCTGCGCCTGCAGCGGAATGTGCTGGCGGTCCTGGTCGTTGCGGATCCGGTCGAGAATGAACTGCTCGGAGATCAGCGGCGCGATGTCGCGCCCGAGATCGGCCTTGATCATGTTGAGCATCAGGTCGAGCGGTGCGATGCCGCCCGAGCACGTGTAGCGGTCGCGGTCGATGGCGAACAGCTGCTCCGTGAAGATGATCCGCGGGAACTCCTCGCGCAGCGCGGACATGTTCTCCCAATGGATCGCGGCGCGGTACCTGTCGAGCAGGCCTGCCTTGGCCAGCGCATAGCCGCCGGTGCACAACGAGCCGAGCGCAACCCGGCGTTGCGCCAGCCGGCGCAGCGCGGCCAGCAATTCCTGCGTCACCGCTTGTTGCACGTTCACGCCGCCGCAGACGAAAACGACGTTGACCGGGCCCAACCGGTCGAGCGCCTCCGTGGGCGACAGCGAAAGGCCGTTGCTGGCGGCGACCGGCTGCCCGTCGAGACTGACGATCGACCACGCGTAGACTTCGTGCTCGCACAGGCGGTTGGCCATGCGCAGCGGCTCGACGGCGCTCGTCAGCGCGATCATCGAATAACTGGGCAGGGTGAGGAAGCCGAACCGGTATTTGGCGGACAGCCTCTCGGCATGCATCGGCTCAGACTCGCGCACCGCAGGGGCACGGGACGTGGCGGTCCGGCGCATCAGGACGTGCTCCGGGCACTGGAACGCCTGCCTCGGTATCTGTCCGGTGTCACAATCATCATGGAAAATGCGGGCTCGATGGGGCATGTCTGATGGCGACGGCAGTTTGTCAAATTGCGACGACACTGTCCAGCGGGACGGACCAACAATGGATCATCATGCTTCAATCGTGCGATCGCCGTTGTCGTAAATGGGCGCACTGCCGACGGAATCGGACAAGCACCGGCCACGCAAACCGGCGCATCCTCCGTGTTGCCCGCCGCACCCCGGGAACCGAGACCTCATGACCTCCTCGCCTCACCAGCAAAGCTATATCGGCGGCCGCTATGTGCCAAGCGCATCCGGCGAACTGTTCGATGACATCAACCCCGCCACCGGCGGGCTCCTGTGCCGGGTCGAGCAGGCCGGGGTCGCCGAGGTCGAGCAGGCTGTCGCCGCCGCCGAAGCGGGCTTCGCCACATGGTCGGCAATGACCGGCGCCGAGCGCGGCCGCATCCTCAATCGCGCCGCGCTGATCCTGCGCGCGCGCAATCGCGAGATCGCCGAGATCGAGGTGCGCGACACCGGCAAGCCGATCCAGGAAGCGGAAACGGTCGATGTTCTCTCCGGCGCCGACTGCATCGAGTATTACGGCGGCCTCGCTGCGTCCCTGCACGGCGAGCACTACCAGCTCAAGGGCGCGTTCGCCTACACGCGGCGTGAACCGCTCGGCGTCTGTGTCGGCATCGGCGCCTGGAACTATCCGCTCCAGATCGCGTGCTGGAAGTCGGCGCCGGCGCTCGCCTGCGGCAACGCGATGATCTTCAAGCCGGCCGAACTGACGCCGCGGTCGGCGGCCGTGCTGGCGGAGATCTATACCGAGGCGGGCGTTCCCGCCGGCGTCTTCAACGTGGTTCAGGGCGACGCCCGGACCGGCCAGTTGCTGGTCCGTCACCCGGCGGTCGCCAAAGTCTCGCTGACCGGGGAAGTCGGCACCGGAAAACGCGTGATGGCCGATGCGGCGGGCACCCTGAAGCACGTGACCATGGAACTGGGCGGCAAGTCGCCGCTGATCATCTTCGACGATGCCGACCTCGACAATGCGGTTGCCGCGGCGATGATGGGCAACTTCTACACGCAAGGCGAAGTCTGCACCAATGGCACCCGCGTCTTTGTCCATGAGTCCGTCCACGAACCGTTCCTCGAGCGGCTCGCGATCCGCACGCGCAGGATGAAGATCGGCGATCCGCTCGATCCCGACACCCAGGTCGGGGCGCTGATCTCCGAGGGCCACCTGCATCGGGTGCTCGGCTACATCGAGCGCGGCAAGCGGTCGGCGCGGCTGGTGTGCGGCGGCCATCGCGTCACCCGCGGCGGTCTTGGCAGCGGCAACTTTGTCGAGCCGACGGTGTTCGCCGATTGCACCGACGAGATCGAGCTCGTGCGCGAGGAGATTTTCGGGCCGGTCATGGCGGTGCTGAAGTTCTCCCGCGAAGACGACGTCGTGCGCCGCGCCAACGCCACGGAATTCGGCCTCGCCGCCGGCGTGTTCACGCGCGACCTCACCCGTGCGCACCGCGTCGTCGCGCAGCTGCAGGCGGGGATCTGCTGGATCAACAACTACAACATCACTCCGGTCGAGATTCCCTTTGGCGGCGCCAAGCAATCCGGCCTTGGCCGCGAGAACGGCCTCGTCACGATCGAGCACTACACGCAGCTGAAGAGCGTGTACGTCGAAATGGGCGATGTCGCGTGTCCCTATTGAGTTCACGAACGACGAGTTACTGAAGCCGCGATGCGCAGCCGCAATGAATTCGACTACCTCATCGTCGGCGCCGGATCGGCCGGATGCGTGCTCGCCGGCCGGCTCAGCGCGCAGCCGGAGATCAGCGTCCTGCTGCTGGAGGCCGGCCCGCCGGATCGCAGCGTGTTCATCCACATGCCCTCGGCCTTCGCCTATCCGCTCGCCGGCGACAAATACAACTGGGCCTATGTGACGGAGCCCGAGCCGTTCATGGATGGGCGCCGCATGTCCTGCCCGCGCGGCCGCGTGCTCGGCGGCTCGTCGTCGGTCAACGGGATGGTCTACATCCGTGGCCACGCGCTCGATTACGACAGCTGGGCCCGGACCCGGGGCCTCGAGCACTGGTCCTACGCGCATTGCCTGCCTTACTTCAAACGCGCCGAAACGCGGATCAAGGGTGCCGACGACTACCACGGCGGCAGCGGCCCGCTGTACGTCAGCACCGGGGCCATGGCCAACCCGCTCTACCGCGCCTTCATCGACGCCGGTGTGGAGGCGGGTTACGCGTACACGGAGGACATGAACGGCTACCGCCAGGAAGGCCTGGGGCCGATGGACATGACGACGTACCGGGGCCGCCGCTGGAGTGCGGCGATGGCGTACCTGCGGCCGGCGCGGGCCCGTTCGAATCTCACGGTCGAACCGGGGTGCCTGGTCACCCGCGTCGTCTTTGCGGGGACGCGCGCCGTCGGCGTCGAGTACCTGCGCGACGGCCGTCTCGTCCGCATGCGCGCCCGCCGCGAGGTCATCGTTTCCGGCGGCGCCATCAACTCGCCGCAGGTCCTGCTGCTCTCCGGCATCGGCGATGCCGACGCGTTGAAACAGCGCGGCATCACGCCGGTGGCCGATGTTCCCGGCGTCGGCGAGAACCTGCAGGACCACATCGAAACCTACGTCCAGCACGCGTGCACGCAGCCGATCACGCTCCATGCGACGCAGAACCTGCCGGCCAAGGGCAGGATCGGCCTCGAGTGGCTGCTGTTCCGCACGGGGCTCGGCGCAACCAATCATTTCGAGGCCGGCGGTTTCATCCGCAGTCAGGCCGGCGTCAGGCACCCCGACCTGCAATACCACTTCCTGCCGATCGCCATCACCTATGACGGCAAGGAAACGGTCGACCAGCACGGCTTCCAGGCCCACGTGGGTCCGATGCGCCCCACGTCGCGAGGCTCCATCAGGCTCGCGTCGGCGGATCCGCGTGAGCCCCCGCGGATCCTGTTCAATTACCTGGCGACCGAGGGCGATCGCCGCGAATTTCGCGATGGCGTCAGGCTGACACGCGAAATTTTCGCGCAGAAGGCGTTCGATCCGTTCCGCGGTGCCGAACTGTCCCCCGGACCGGCCGTGACCAGCGATGCGGCGCTCGATGCGCACCTTCGACGCAAGGCGGAGAGCGCCTACCATCCGTCGTGCACATGCACGATGGGCGCCGACGACGACCCGCTGGCAGTGGTCGACGGCGATCTGCGCGTGCGCGGCACCGAAGGCCTGCGCGTCGTCGACGCGTCGGTGATGCCGGCGGTGGTGAGCGGCAACCTCAACGCACCGACGATCATGATCGCCGAGAAGGCCGCCGACCTCATTCTCGGGCGGCCCGCGCTGCCACCCTCGGAAGTGCCGGTGTTCGTCCATCCGGCGTGGCGGACGCAACAGCGCTGACGAGAGTGTTCCCGGCAGATCGAATGGCAACGTGGTCGATGGCAGTGACGCCACGCACGTGCCGGAGGCTGGCGACGGTCCCCGTCAGGCCCGCAGCCGCTGGTTCCCGGGATCGAACGGCGACTCGACGAGCACCGTGGCGTTGCGGCGCTCGCCGAGAATCTCGATCTGCAGTTCACTGCCGACCTCGGCGTACTGTGGATTGACATAGGCCAGCGCGAGGCTCTTGCCGAGCACGTGCCCGCAAGCGCCGGCGGTGGCGCGCCCTGCCAGTGCGCCATCGGCGAACAGCGGCTCGTTCCCCAACGGGTCGGCGTCGGTCACGCCGTGCACTTCGAGGGTGACGAAACGATGCGGCACCCCCGCGCTCATTTGCCGGACGAGCGCCGCCTTGCCGATGAATTCACCCTTGTTCATCCGCACGAAGCGGTCGAGGCCGGCCTCGAACGGCGTGTAGTCCCGGGTGAGGTCGGAACCCCACATCCGGTACGACTTCTCGATGCGCAGCGACTCCATCGCCCGCATGCCGACCATGCCGATGCCGTATTCCATGCCGGCGGCGAACAGCGCGTCGAACAGGCCGTTGCCGTATTCGATCGGAAAATGCAGCTCCCACCCCAGCTCGCCGATGAAGTTGACGCGCAGCGCGTAGACGTCGGTCGCCAGCCCGATTTCGATCACCTGCCCGCTGAGCCACGGAAAGTTCTGGTTGTCGAGCGGGGCATCGGTCAGCCTGGCCAGCACATCGCGCGCCTTCGGCCCGGCGACGACGAACGTGCCGCGGCTGGTCGTGATGTTGCGCAGGTCCACCGTCCGATCCGGCGGCAGCATCCGTTGCAGGTAATCGCTGTCGTAGCGTTCGGCGGCTCCGGCACTGACGACGTAGTAGCGGTTATCCGCAAGCTTGGTGATCGTGAATTCGGAGCGAATGCCACCGTTCTTGGTCAAGGCGTGGCAAAGAGCGATGCGGCCAATCCTGGTCGGAACCTTGTTCGCCACCAGCGAATCGAGCCAGGCTTC
>Ga0315276_10005294_pt1 | contig 11892 bp, 10 predicted proteins | sample YL17G05_0_MG_FD_204542 | JGI IMG/M metagenome (GOLD analysis project Ga0315276, IMG submission 204542) | Sediment microbial communities from Yellowstone Lake, YNP, Wyoming, USA - YL17G05_0 | ecosystem: Environmental > Aquatic > Freshwater > Lake > Sediment | place: USA: Wyoming | collected... | reverse complement strand
AAGCGGGCCGACCTGGCCGTGATGAAGCCGGGCTCGGTCATCGTGGACGTGGCGGTGGATCAGGGCGGGTGCGTCGAGACCATCAAGCCGACCACGCACGAGAACCCGACGTACTTCGTGGACGGCATCCTGCACTATGCGGTGGCCAACATGCCGGGCGGCGTGCCGCGCACCTCGACGCTTGCGCTCACCAACGCCACGCTTCCCTACGCCCTCAAGCTGGCCAAGCACGGCTGGAAGGCGGCGTGCAAGGCCGACCGGTCGCTCGCGCTGGGCCTGAACGTGGTCGAGGGCAAGGTGGTGTATCCGGGCGTGGCCGAGGCGTTCGGCCTGCCGCTGGTGGCTGTCGAAACCGTCTTGTAGCGGCGGGGTCATGCCGGAACGTGACCTGCGTCACAGGACCCGATGACCGATATCCGTATCGTTCGGCTGCCGCACGGGGAGGGCCTTCCCCTTCCCGCGCGGGCCACGCCCGGCTCGGCCGGGTTCGATCTGTCCAGCGCCGAGGATGGGGAGCTGGCCCCGATGGAGCGGCGGCTTTTTGCGACAGGGTTTGCGATTGCCATCCCCGCCGGATTCGAGGTCCAGCTCCGTCCCCGGTCGGGGCTGGCCCTTCGGCAGGGGCTGACCCTCCCCAACACGCCCGCCACCATCGACAGCGATTACCGGGGCGAGCTCAAGGTGGCGCTGGTCAATCTCGGGGCCGAGCCGGTGCGGATTACCAGGGGCATGCGGATTGCTCAAATGCTGGTGGCCAGGGTGGAGCCGGCCTCCTTCCTGGAGGTGGATTCCCTCCCCCCGACCGACCGTGGCGACGGCGGATTCGGCAGCACCGGGCACTAGCGCCTAACTCCCGGTCTTGTCCTGATTTACGGCATTCGTTAGCTTTGGCTCAGCACCCCCCCCAACCGAACGCCGTGAGAATGCCCACAGGATGAAGCTGCCTCCATTTCGCTTTAGCTTGAGTTCACTCATCCCCGCCAATGAAATCGCGGTGGATCTGGGCACGGCAAATACGCTGATCTATGTGAAGGGCGAAGGCATCGTATTGAACGAGCCTTCCGTTGTGGCGCTCGAAAAGGCCACGGGCAAGATCAAGGGCATCGGACTCGAAGCCAAGCGGATGCTGGGGCGCACGCCCGAGGGCATCATCGCCGTGCGGCCACTGAAAGACGGTGTCATCGCGGACTTCGACGTCACTGAAAAGATGCTCCGGTATTTCCTCAAGACCATCATCGACAAGCACGTCTTCCGGGTCAAGCCGAAGGTCATCGTGTGCGTGCCGAGCGGCATCACCGAGGTGGAGCGGCGCGCCGTGCGCGACTCCGCGGAGACCGCGGGCGCCAAGGAAGTGTGGATGGTGGCGGAGCCGATGGCCGCGGCCATCGGCGTCGGCCTGCCGGTGGAAACGCCCACGGGTAACATGGTGATCGACATCGGCGGCGGGACCACCGAAATCGCGGTCATCGCGCTCTCGGGCATCGTGTCCGACACCTCCATCCGCACCGGTGGCGATGAGCTCGACATGGCCATCGTGCAGTTCATGCGCAAGAACTACAACCTGCTCATTGGCGAGCCGACGGCGGAAGCGATCAAGATCAAGATCGGGTCGGCGGCGCCGGTCGGTGAAGAACGCGAGATGGAGGTCAAGGGGCGGGACCTCGTGTCCGGCATCCCGAAGACGGTCCGGGTGCACTCCTCCGAAATTCGCGAGGCCATCCAGGAGCCGATTCAGCAAATTGTGGACGCGGTGCGGCGCGCGCTCGAAATCACGCCGCCAGAACTCGCCAGCGACATCGTGGACCGCGGCATCATCATGACCGGCGGCGGTGCGCTGATCCGCGGGCTCGACGTCCTGCTCGCCCAGGAGACGGGACTTCCGATCCATGTGGACGAAGATCCGCTCACCTGTGTCGTTCGCGGCACGGGCCGCATCCTCGATGACCCGCTGAAGTACCAAAGCGTCCTTTCCAAGTAGCATGCTGGCGCCGGATCGCACGTTCGCCCGCCGCGACACCGCCCTCTTCATCCTCTGCGTCGCGCTGTCGGTCGGCGCCCTGTTTGCGCCGGAGACCTGGCAGTTCGCCATGGCCTCCAGCGCCAGGAGCACGGCGCTGGCGCCGTTGATCGCGCTGCAGCGAAGGGCCGAGTCGTCCAGAACCAGTCGAGCCCGGTTCGACGTACTCACCGCCCAGCGAGACTCCGCCTCCGTCGCCGCCCAGTCCCTTCCTGTCCTCCTCGACGAAAACCACCAGCTCCGGGCGCTCCTCGGTCTCGCCGAGCGGCTGCCGCGCCCGCTGATGTCCGCGGAGGTGCTTCACCAGGCGCTTCCGACAGACGGACGCACGCTGTTGCTGAGCGCCGGCCGTCAGTCAGGAATCGTGCCCTTCCAGGCCGTCGTGGCGCCGGAGGGCCTCCTCGGCTTCGTCCTGACCGCAGGCTCCACCACGTCTGTCGTGCTGACGTGGGCGCATCCTGATTTCCGGGCCAGCGCCGTGACCCTCGACGGTTCGGTCACGGGCATCATCAGCGTCACGGCGGACGCGTCGATCCGGGAGCCGATGCTGGAACTGCGCGGCGTGCCGTATCGGGACTCCGTGCCCGCGGGGACGGCCGTCATCACCTCGGGCCTCGGCGGGGTCTATCCCCGTGGCCTGCCCATCGGCACGGTGGTCGGCGTGGTGCGTCAATCGGAAGGGTGGGAGCGGGTGTACCTGGTGCGGCCGGCGGCCGCGCCGGCCCGGGTGAGTCACGTCCTGATCATCTCCGCCGGCACCGTCTGGCCCGGCCAGGCGCCGCCAGAGGATTCGCTGCCATGAGCGCCGCGCAGACGCGCCGCATCCGGTTCAGCCTCGTCATGCTGCTCCTCGTCGGGTTGCAGTTCTATGTGCGGCCTCGCCTTGGCAATCCGCGGGTCGCCCCCGATTTCCTCATGCTCGGCCTCATGATCTTCGCCATCCGGAGCCGTCCGGGGGCCGCCGCGTTCGCCGGATTCCTCATCGGATTTGCCAGCGATGCGCTCACCCCGGCACGCTTCGGCGCGGCCATGCTGGCCAACACGCTCGTCGGGTACGCTGCCGCGTGGGGACGCGCCGTCTTTTTTGCCGACAACCTGCTGGTCAACGCCGGATTCATCGCGGCGGGCGTGTGGCTGCGAGACCTGCTGGTCCTCGTCGCCAGCGGCGCCAGCGGGAAGGAACTGCTGATCCAGCTTGGCGTGTGGAGTCCGCTGCTCGCGCTCACCACGGCCGTGACCGGCGTGCTGGTGCTCGCGATCTTCCGCGATTGGCTCGATATCCGGCTCGAGGAATGAACGAGTTCCATTCCTACCGGCGGGCCGAACGGGCCGCGGTGGCGCGCTGGTTCTTCCTGGCGGCCTTCCTTGTCCTGATCGTCGCCTTCTTCCGGACGCAGGTCGTGCAGCACGAGCGGTTTCGGCTCCGTGCCGAGAAGAACCGGCTGCGGATCGTGCCGCTCGTGGCGCCGCGCGGCATCATCTACGACCGGAACGGTTTAATCATTGCCGAGAACGTCCCCGGCTACGCCATCAAGCTTCTGGCCCCCTCCGCCGATTCCCTGCGCGCCGTGCTGGCCCGCTTCAATGCGGTCGTGCCGCTCGACGCCGGGGCGGTCGAGGGCATCATGGTGCGGTACCGCCAGGCGCAGTATCAGCCGGTCCTCGTGGTGGGCAACGGGAATTTCGAGACGGTTTCCCGGCTCGAGGAACACCGGGCCGTGCTGCCAGGGCTCGTCATCCAGTCGGAGCCGAGGCGGAGCTATCCCGACGGTCAGGCGGTGGCGCACCTCGTGGGATACGTGGGGGAGGTTAGCGAGCGGGATCTGGCCACCGACCGGTTTCCCGGCGCGCAGCTGGGGACGGTGGTCGGGCGGGCGGGCCTCGAGCAGGAGTACGACGAGGAACTTCGCGGGCGTCCCGGAATCCACTACGTCGAGGTGAATGCGCGTGGTCGCCTGGTGCGGGAGGAAGATGTTGCGCCGGCGCTGGCGGCCATTCCGGGTGAGGCCATCCGCACCACCATCGACCTGCCCTTGCAGCGGTACATCGACAGTCTCTGGCGGAACGCCCTGCCCGGCGTGCGCGGGTCGATGGTGGCGCTCACCCCGACCGGCGAAGTCCTGGCCCTCTACAGCGCGCCGGGCTACGACCCGAACGCATTCGTCGGCGGGATTTCCAACATGGAGTGGCGGCGCCTGAACGACGACCCGGCGCGTCCGCTGCTCGACCGCGCCATCCAGACCCGCTATCCGCCGGCTTCGCCATTCAAGCTGGCCATCTCGGCGATGGCGCTGAAGCGGGGCGTTGCCACCTTCACCACCCACATGCCTGAGCCGTGCCGCGGCGGGTTGCAAATCGGGAACCGGTACTTCCGCTGCTGGAAGCCGGAAGGCCACGGCAGCCTGGACCTTGAGGGGGCCATCGCCAAGAGCTGTGACGTGTATTTCTACCAGCTCGGCCTGCGCATCGGCCTCGACGCGATCCTGACCGACGGCGTGCTGATGGGATTCCGCGACAAGAGCGGGATCGACCTCGCGAACGAGATCGCGCCGATTTACCCGTCCAATGCCGCCTATTTCGACCGGAAGTACGGGTCGCGCGGGTGGAGCAAGTGGGGCGCCACACTCAATTTTGCAATCGGCCAGGGCGAGAACACCCAGAACGTCATCGACATGACGCGGTTCTATGCGGCGCTGGCGAGCGGTGGCGAAGCGCCGACGCCCTACATCGTCCGGCGGCGCACGGACCAGGTGCGCAGTCTCGGGCTCACGCCGGAGCAGCTGGCTGGCCTGCGGACGGCGCTGATCGCGGTCGTCGAGACCGGAACGGCGTCGGCGAGCCGGAGCAGCGACCTCAGCATCGCCGGCAAGACGGGTACGGCACAGAACTCCCATGGCGAAGACCACGGGTGGTTCGTGGGCTTTGCGCCGGCCGACAAGCCGCAGATCATCGTGGGCAGCATCATGGAATTCGCGGAGCACGGTTCCAACGTGGCGCCCTATGTCATCAAGGTCCTCCATCGGTACGTGGCGGGCCCCGGCAGCACTGACGCGCCGACGTCCATCAAGTTTGTGTCGCCGGCCGACTCCGCTCCCCGCGCCATCCAGATCGTCCCCGATTCCATCCGTCAAGTGGATCCCGTTGCTGATGACACGAATCCGCCGCCCCCTCCGGCGCCGTCCGGCCCATGAGAGACCTCGGTCCGGATCGTCCGCTCATCACGGTCACCCTCCTCCTCGTCGGCTACGGACTGTTGACGCTGTACTCGGCGGGGCAGACCGATGTGGTGACACAGGCGCAAGGCGTGTGGCTTCGCCAGCTGATGTGGATGGGAGTGGGCGTGGCGGCGGCGGCGGTGGTCTTCCGCTTCTCGTTCCGGCTGTTGGAGTGGCTGGCGCCGGCTGCATACGGCTTTTCCCTGTTGTTGCTGTTGCTGCTGTTGGCGATCGGGACGGGGCAGGGGACGGCCGCTGGAACCAAGAGCTGGCTCTCCATCGGGGGGCACCAGATCGGCCAGCCTGCAGAGCTGGCCAAGCTGGCCGTCATCTTGATGCTGGCGCGCTACCTCTCCGGGCTCCGGGATTCCCCCCGCAACCTGAGGGAGCTGGTCGCGCCCTGTCTCATTGCGGGCGTGCCGTTTCTCCTGGTGTTGAAGCAGCCCGATCTGGGCAGCGCCATCGTGTTTGTCGGCATCCTCTTTCTGATGCTCTTCTGGGCGGGCGTGAAGCCCTCGCTGCTGTTCATGCTGGCCAGCCCCGGCCTGAGTCTGCTCCTCGCGTTTAATACCTGGACCTGGGGCGTCTGGATGATTCTCCTGGCGGCGCTCCTGTTCGTGTGGCGCCCGTATGTGGTGGAGGGGGTGTTCTTGTACGTGGTCAACTCGGTCATGGGCGCGCTCGCCATGCCGCTGTGGCAGCGCCTCGCTCCGTATCAACAGAACCGCCTGCTGACCTTCCTGAATCCTGAGATCGATCCCCGTGCGGCTGGTTACCATGCCATCCAGTCTCGCGTGGCCATCGGCTCGGGCGGCTGGTTCGGCAATGGGTTCACCGATGGTCCCCAGAAACGCCTGGCGTTCCTCCCCGCGCAACACACCGACTTCATCTTTTCCGTTGTGGGCGAGGAACTGGGCTTCCTCGGCGTGCTCGCGGCGCTCGTGCTGTTCCTGATGCTCTTCCTGATCATCTTGAGGATCGCCCGTCGGGCGACTGACCCCTTTGCGAGCCTGGCGGTCTTCGGCGTGCTGGCGCTGTTCTTCACGCATGTGTTCGAAAACGTGGGAATGACGGTCAACTTGATGCCAATCACCGGCATTCCGCTCCCGTTCTTCTCCTATGGCGGCTCGTTCTTCCTGGCCTGCTGCATTGCGATCGGGCTGGTCCTTCGGGCCGCTTGGGACGCTCGGCTGTCGGGCTATGCCGATGTATAGCAACAGCTTAGGCCAGCCGGTCTAGCGCGGAACACCCGGATCGCGCAGATTGGTACCCTCCATGACGATTCCCTTCTCTCCCCCCGGAGCCTCCTCAACCCCACTAGGGGTGTAATGGCCTGGTTCAAGAAAGAGCGCAAGCCACGGACGCCGGTTCGGGAACGTCGCGAAGTGCCTGCCGATGCCTGGGAGAAGTGTGACGGCTGTGGTCACATGGACATCCGGGACAAGTTCGAGCGTGCCCTTCACGTGTGCCCGGAGTGCGGCAAGCATCGCCGGATGAGCGCCGAGGACTACATCGAACTCCTGACAGACGACGGGTCGTGGCGGGAGCTGTGGGACGATCTCCGCTCCCAGGACCCGCTGCACTTCGAGCACTATCCTGAGCGACTCATCAAGGCGGAGGCCAAGGCGGGGAGTTCTGACGCCATTTACACCGGTGCCGGCCGCCTGGACGGGCTGCCGTTTCATCTGGGCGTCATGAACTTCGGCTTCATGGGCGGCTCGATGGGCTCGGTGGTGGGCGAGAAGATCGCGCGGCTGGCTCGGCGGTCGCTCGAGAAGAAGCTCCCGCTGGTCCTGATCTGCGCCTCAGGTGGCGCACGGATGCAGGAGGGGGTGTACTCCCTCATGCAGATGGCCAAGACGAGCGCGGCGTTGGCCCAGCTGGGCCTGCACGGCATCCCCTTCGTCACCATCCTTACTGACCCGACCACGGGCGGAGTGTCCGCCTCCTTCGCCATGCAGGGCGACGTCATCCTTGCGGAGCCGGGCGCACTCATCGGGTTTGCAGGGCAGCGGGTCATCAAGCAGACCATCGGGCAGGACTTGCCGGAGGGATTCCAGACGGCCGAGTTCCTGCTGGACCATGGGCAGATTGACGACGTGGTGCCGCGCGGATCGCTCCGGGATACGACGGCGCGGCTGCTGCGGCATATGCAGGGCGCCCGGCCGCGGTACGAGGCGACGGACGCCGGGTGAGCGGAGTGGCTGGCCTCCCAAAGTCACGAAACTGAATCCACGAAAACACGAAAATACGAAAACACGAAACGGTTGTCTTTCGTGTCTTCGTGCTTTCGTGGACGCTGTTCCGGGCAACATCGGGGGTGGAATCGGTGCAAACGTACGATGAGGCGCTCGCATTCCTTTTCCCTCGCACCACCACCATCAAGTTCGGGCTGGACACGACGCGCGCGCTCCTCCGGAGCCTCGGCGATCCCCACGCCGTCATGCCCGCCATCCACATCGGCGGCACGAACGGCAAGGGGAGCGTTGCTGCGCTGGTGGCCGAGGCGCTGACGAGCGCCGGCTGGCGCGTCGGGCTCTACACCTCCCCGCACCTGGTGTCCTTCCGCGAGCGGATCCGGGTGGACGGCGTGGCCATCTCCGAGGCGGCGGTGACCATGTGGACCGCGCGCATGGCGCCGCTCATCCACGAGCGGGGCGCCACCTTCTTCGAGGCCACGACCGCCATGGCCTTCGCCGATTTTGCGGCGCGCGGCGCCGAGATCGCCGTGGTGGAGGTGGGCCTGGGCGGGCGGCTCGACAGCACCAACATCGTCACCCCGCTGGTCAGCGCCGTCACCAAGATCGCCATGGACCACATGAAGTACCTGGGCGACACGCTGCCCGGCATCGCCAGGGAAAAGGCGGGCATCGCGAAACCCGGCGTCCCGTTCGTCATCGGGGAGCGGGACCCCGCGCTGGTCGAAGTGCTGCGGCAGGAGGCTCGTCGAAGCGCACACGACGCTGGTGGGCGCGCCGATATTCGGGTGCTTCCACCCGAGTACGAGTGGACCGGGCCTCTGGGACTCCCTGGGCCACACCAGCGCCGCAACGCGGGTGTGGCGCACGGCATTCTCATGGCCCTGCCCGAACGCTGGAGGCCGGGACCTGAGGCCATTCGCGAGGGGTTTGCTGTCACTCGGGTTGCGGGTCGCCTCGACCAGCGGGGGAAGTGGCTGTTCGATGTGGCCCACAATCCGGACGGGATGGAGGCACTCGTGTCTGCGCTCCGCGCCGATCCCCCCCCCGGTCCGGTCCACGCGCTGGTCAGCATTCTCGGCGACAAGGAATGGCCGACCATGCTCGTCTGGCTGGACTCAGTGGTCGATCGCGGATTCCTGACCGTGGCTCCGTCGGCGGCGGAGCGGGGGTGGAATCTGGGCTGGCTCCGGGACTGGCTGGCGCGCCCGGACCGCCCGCCGGCCCACGCCCAGTGGATTCTGATTCCCGACTTTGGCACCGCGCTCCAGGAGGTCCAGCGGGGCGCCGGAACCGTCCTGGTAACGGGCTCCTTCCACACCGTCGGCGATGTGATGGAGGCTATGGGGCTCGGGGAATGAGCCGACCGTCGGCATAGCCAAATCCTTTGTTTTCAAGTATTTTGCCCTCCATGTCGCATCAGTCATTGCCCGGTTTCCGCGAGTTCTTTCCCGAGGATTTGGCGGTGCGCGCCCACCTCTTTGATGCGTGGCGCCGAGTGGCCACGCGGTATGGCTTTGAGGAGTATGACGGTCCCCCGCTCGAGCCGCAGGAGTTGTACACCGAGAAGAGCGGCCCCGAGATTGTCGGGCAGCTCTACAACTTCGTGGACAAGGGCGACAGGCAGGTGGCGCTTCGCCCCGAAATGACGCCGACCCTTGCCCGGATGGTCGCCTCGCGCGCCAACGGGCTCCGCAAGCCCATCCGCTGGTTCTCCATTGCCCAGATGTTCCGGTATGAGCGCCAGCAACGCGGCCGCCTGCGGGAACACTACCAGCTCAACTGTGACCTGATCGGGGAAGCGGGGCCGCTGGGCGACGCCGAAGTGATCGCCTTGCTCATCGACCTGGCGCGGGAGCTTGGGCTTGGGGCCGACGAGGTCCGGGTGAGGCTGTCGGACCGCCGAGTCCTCTCGGCGCTGCTGCTCTTCGCGGGCGTGACGGAGGCGCAGCTGCCAGTGGCCTATGCCGCCATCGACAAGCGGGATCGGATGGACCGGCCGGCGCTGTTGGCGGCGCTCCAGGGGCCTGACGGCGCCGGGATGTCGTCGGCAGTCGCCGAGCGGGCTTTGGAGCTCTCGGCGCTGCACCGACTGGACGACGTGGCCGCCGTCCTCGCCAAGGCGCCAGGGGGGGCTGCCGCTCTCGAACCGCTCCGGCGGACGCTCGACGCGCTGGCGGCGATGGGGCTCGAGCATTTCGTGGATGTGGACCTGACGATCGTCCGCGGGTTGGCCTACTACACCGGCACGGTCTTCGAGTTGTTCGACGCCGGCCGCTCGCTCCGCGCCATTGCCGGCGGCGGTCGCTACGACGACCTTCTCGGCCGCCTGGGGGGTGTGGAGCTCCCCGCGGTCGGCTTCGCGATGGGCGACGTGGTGATCGGCGCGCTGCTCAAGGAGCGTGGCCTGCATCCCGCGTTCTCCCCCTCAGTCGAGGTGTTCATTGCCGGCGTGACCGAGGAGGACCTGCCGCACGTGCTCTCGCTGGCGCACGAATGCCGGGATGCCGGACTCCGGACCGAATATGCGCTCACGGCACAGGCGGTGGGCAAGCAATTGAAGCTTGCCGACGCGCGGAAGGCCCGCACAGCGGTGCTGATCGGACCAGACGACCGGGCTCGCAACGAAGTCCAACTGAAGGACCTGACCGCCAAGGCGCAGCGGTCGGTGTCCAGAACCGACGCGGTGGCCGCGCTCCTGGCGGCTCGCTCCTGACCCCGGGGCCTGGTTCGGGCTCCACTCCACGAGGCAGCATGGCAGACGACAAGGCGCTTACCACGCGGGCCGCCGATTTCTCGGCCTGGTACAACGAAGTGATCGCCCGGGCGCAGCTGGCGGATTACAGTCCGGTCCGCGGCTGCATGGTCATCCGGCCCAACGGGTACGCCATCTGGGAGCAGATGCAGCAGGCGCTCGACCGAATGTTCAAGGACACCGGTCACCAGAACGCCTACTTCCCCCTCTTCATTCCCCAGAGCTTCCTCGCGCGCGAAGCCGAGCACGTCGAAGGTTTCGCTCCGGAACTGGCGGTCGTCACCCATGCCGGCGGCAAGGAGCTCGACGAGCCGCTGGTGGTGCGCCCCACGTCCGAGACCATCATCTACTCGATGTACGCCAAGTGGATCCAGAGCTGGCGTGACCTCCCCCTGCTGATCAATCAGTGGGCCAACGTGGTGCGCTGGGAACTGCGCACCCGGCTTTTCCTCCGCACCACCGAGTTCCTCTGGCAGGAGGGTCACACCGCGCACGCCACCGAGGACGAGGCGGAAGCGGAGACGCTCTTGATGCTCGGGATCTACCGCCGGTTTGCCGAAGAGTGGATGGCCATGCCGGTCCTCACCGGCCGGAAGAGCGACAGCGAAAAGTTTGCCGGCGCGCTCCGCACCTATGCGATCGAAGCGCTGATGCAGGACAACAAGGCGCTGCAGGCGGGCACCAGCCATAACCTGGGACAGAATTTTGCCAAGGCGTTCGACGTGACCTTTCAGACCGCCGACGGCGGGCTGGGCCACGTCTGGAACACCTCGTGGGGGGTGTCCACCCGGTTGGTCGGGGCGTTGATCATGACGCACAGCGACGACGTCGGGCTGGTGTGCCCGCCGCGCCTCGCCCAGTACCAGGTGGTGATCGTCCCGATCTACCGGAAGGACGAGGAGCGCGTGGCGGTGGTCGAGGCGGCCGAGCGACTGCAGAAGTCGCTCCGTGCCGCCGGCATCCGGGTGCATGTGGATACGCGCGACGGGCTCAAGCCGGGCGCCAAGTACTACGAATGGGAGTCGCGCGGGGTCCCCTTCCGGCTCGAACTCGGCCCCCGGGACCTGGCGGCGGAGCAGGTGATGCTGGCCCGCCGGACCGGTGGCAAGGAACCCATCCCGATGGCCGGTCTCGGCGACCGAATCCACATCGAAATCGACGCCATGCAGCAGGCGTTGCTCGGCGCGGCGGTGGCCAGGCGTGATGCCGCCACGATTCGCGGCGCCTCTCGCGACCAGCTCGTCGAAGCGATGAACGGCCCGGGTGGATTCGTGTACGGCGGCTGGTGCGGCGACGCCACCTGTGAGGCCGACATCAAGGAGCAGACCAAGGCCACCATCCGCGTGTTGCCGGACATGGAGTTCCGCTCCGATCCGGCACCTGCCCGATGCGCCTGGTGCAACCGCGACGCCGTGACGGAGGCGGTGTGGGCAAAGGCGTACTGATGCCGGCGGGGCAGCGCGGCAGCGGGGCCGGGGGGCAGGAGGCACTCTTCGCCGATGCCGGGCTGACGGCGGGAACGGACGGCCTGATGATGGCGGGGGTGTCGCTCGCGCGGATCGCGCACGAGGCGGGCACGCCCGTCTTCGTGTACAATGCCGAGGCCATCCGCCGGCAGTTTCGTGCGCTGGAGTCGGCCTTCGCGTCAATCCCACACCGGATCTGTTACGCGGTGAAGGCCAACAGCAACCTGGCCGTATTGCGGCT
>Ga0315276_10005291_pt1 | contig 11897 bp, 5 predicted proteins | sample YL17G05_0_MG_FD_204542 | JGI IMG/M metagenome (GOLD analysis project Ga0315276, IMG submission 204542) | Sediment microbial communities from Yellowstone Lake, YNP, Wyoming, USA - YL17G05_0 | ecosystem: Environmental > Aquatic > Freshwater > Lake > Sediment | place: USA: Wyoming | collected... | reverse complement strand
TTCATCATTCCCTTATACAAATTGACCCAGTCTTGTCTCACACGAGACCAAAGATATTTTTCCGCCTCGGCCTTGCCCTGCTGCGAAAGTCGTTCGCACAACTCCTGGTTTTCGACCAGTTCAATCATGGCGTCTGACAGTTTGACATGGTCACCCAGAGGCACCACCAATGCGTTAACCTTATCGCGTACCATATGAAGCAGCCCGTCCGCATCGGTTGTCACGATCGGAAGCCCTGACGCGAAAGCCTTAACCAACGCGACCGGCGACTCATCCACCAGCGGGCAATGAAGGAACAAGTCACACTCATCATACTGTCGGCGGAGATCAGCCGGCTCAGCAAAGCCCCGGAACTCTACTCCGTTGATATTGCCGGATGCCACCATATCCGCCAGGCACTCTCGCTGGGGTCCATCGCCAACGATGACCAGCTCCGCACGGGGGTATTTTTGTTTGACCAGGCGAAACGCCTTGATTGCCGCTGCCACGTTCAAATCAGGCTCAAGGCGGGTGTTAACGAGTATTTTCGGCTGAAGTTTTCGGCGAACGCGATGCCCAATTTGATCCACGTCAACCGGTTGCGGCAAAAGACGCACTTCGAGACCGATCCGCCCCAGCGCTCGCTGTACATACCGAGAACCGGCGACCGAGCAATCGGCAAGTCTCAAGATCGGAGCTACCCAGCGTCTATGCCGGTCCAGTACCTGCTCAATGCCAACCGAAACAAAGTGAAGAACCGGCTTCTTTCCGAAAAATCGTGTCAAAATTATCGCCAGCAAAGCTTGGCGGACTATCTGGCTCGGCGAATCGCAGGGAATGTGAACTACATCATGAGAACGAAGCTTGCTGAAGAACGGTCTCAGATTTCCGATGGTCCGACTCAACCCCTTGGGAAACCACTGTTTCGCTACCGCTATTGACCGGCTATCCTTGCCAGCATACCAGACCGATGTCGTCCAGCCTTCCTCGAAAAGGCAGGCGGCAATTAGCGTCAGCGATGATGCCACCGGCTGGCCGGCTGGCTCCAGAAACAGCACCCGTGGGGTATTCCGAGCGATTCCGGCCGCGACCAATTCACCTTCCGCTGCCCAAATGTTTTCCTGTGAACTCATACCAAATCTCTGCGCCAATATGGTCCTTGCGGCCTCGGTAGTCTTATACACCTGATCGGATAACTCGGCGCAAAGTGAAGAAGACGCCGTCTGTAACGAAAAAAAAAAGCAGCCTGCTGATACAAGCTGCTTTCACAGTAAAAAGGTGTTCCGTGTGCCAAGCCCAATCCCTGAGCTTTAACACCCACCCCCCTATGCGAGTCCCCAGTCCCCTCATTTGCTCGAAGATGCTTGGACAAGCGCTCTTCGGTCCTCCCCACTTGTCCCCCTCCCGATATCGTCCTGGGACCTCAAACGGGGTTCCAGCCCCCGAGTAACCTCGTCGAGGTTCTGAGACGCAGAATACTGTTGTAAGATGCGTGCCAAACGATCCGATCTTCTGACAGGCACTGGGACTTATTAGCAAGATCAACCTGGACAACGAGATAACCGCATAGTCGTGGGAATGTCACACGCTCGGATAGAAGATCGGTGGAGATCGGGTTCCGAATCGGAACAGGGAGTGTTCCGTTCACAGTTCAAGGTGAAACAGATGAAACAGTCGGGCAGCTCAGACAGCGGCCACTTACTTACCTTCAGATCTACCCGTTGCACAGATCAGAACCGGAATCCGACTGCCAGATTTATGCCGTATTGGGTGCTGTTCACGGTGTGCTCTTCGGCAAAGCGGTCGCCCTTAAGAACACCTTCGTCCGGGTTGTCGGCGTAGTATTCCCGGTATCCTGAAGTCTGTATCTTCGCCCGGAAAGTCTCTCCGGTCAGGCAAAAGAACTTCTTGATTTTTGCTTTGGATCGCGGTTCGAAGTTAAATGTCGCTCGACCTCCATAACCGAAGCCCCAGCCGTCGGTCCTGATCTGAAAATACCGTCGTACATGGTCATCGATATCTTTGGCGTACAGAAGCGGGGACACCATTCCTCTCAGTTCGACTGTAACTGAACCCCATAAGAATCTTGGCGCCAGACCGAGTTGGGGACGAAAATAGCGTATTTCGTAGGTCCCGGCCAGTAGGTCATCTGAAAAACGATAAACGACTATATCACCCTCACCGTCGAAGCCTCTCTGCCAACCGGACAGATTGGTCATGCGCTGCTTGATCTTCTGAAGATTGTAGCCTCCAGTAACAGCCAGTTCTGCAGTGCGTCCGGTGAACAGCGTCCGGGCGACTTCAAATTCAAGCTCTGAGAATGAGACGTTGACTCTCGATTCGGTCGAACTCCATATGAACTTTGCACCGTAAGTGTCATCCCAATCTTCGTCAGTCATTTTGGAACCGGGATCGGTGAGCGCAAGCAACAAGCGCAGATCGGCCGTCCAGACGCGATGGCCTCCCCGCATGACCCTGAATCCAAACTGCACACCCGCCTGAGTGACATCGAGCGGAAACACCAGTTCACTTCCGCCACTGCCTATACTCGAATCAGAAGAAAGATAGTTGAAGTTGATTTCGAATCTGGTGTTGCCGGACCGCGTTCCACCCACTGGAGATACACTGAACTCATAGGTCTCCTGGGCTGAGGTTGTTCCTGATAACGAGAGAATCGCTAGCGCTGCCACTGCGAATGTGTGCTTCATCGAGTAACTCCGGAGAATTGCCTGAGATGTCCTTGGTCGATCATGTGGCCGGAAACATATATTGACGCAATCCCTCAGTCAATGATAGTTTGCATCGGGAAGTGACATGGAAACGGCGGTTGGGATGCCAACCGCCGCATCTGCCATGTTCAATATCGTGCGTCAGGCTTCAGCCAGGTCCGGACTGCCGACAAATAAGCGAGAGCCAAATACAGCGCGTTCCTTAAGCTCGACCGCAGGAACCTATAAGCAGCTCTTCAGCGGCGCGCTCACCGGGCCGGCGATAAACAGGTGATTCACCAGCGTCTGGATATCGGCGATCGTGATATCTTTGCAGGCCGGATTGGCTCCGCCGGACTGGTTCACATCGCCTTCGGCAATGCAAGACACCAATCCTTCGCATGTTCCCACAATGAACTTAGCCGTGACTAAGGCCTGGATGTCACTGATAGTGACCTCATTGGGATAGGTTCCAATGCCGTTGGCGTTACCCACTCGGACTTCGCAGCAAGTGCTGCTTTCAACAACCAGGAATGGCGACAGCGTCGTTGCGGACCCGCATATCAGGTTGGTCTCGGTGTCAAGAGAGGTGGTCACGTCGACCCAGGAATCGCCCTCGTAGTGAAACAGCTTAATAGTGCTCTCATCCCGAGTGACATCGGCGTCAGAGTAAGAAATGCAGACATGAACATCACCAAAGAAAACGGCGTCTGTGGACAAATCATAATATTGTGCCGGAGCAGTTGGGACGGCAGCGTACCCTGAAGGCGGAAGCGGGCCTGTATCAGAGATTGTCGCCGTTGTGGTACCGCGAGTCAGCACCGACTCAAATGTCACCGACAAATCAGGGAGCATACTCAGTTGAATGTTTTCACCCTCCATCGTATTGCCGACCCATATATCATCGATGTACCAGCCTTCGTAATTGACTGCACCGTCAGCGCCAAACCGGAACATCAACTGAACAACCCCCGTGTACGCAGAGAGATCGAAGGTTGCTTGTGTCCAGTCATAGTTGCCCGAGTAACAAGGTGTCTCCGGTGCGAAAGGACTGGCATCATTGTCAATAATTGTATACGGGTAACCGCCTTCGGGGAATATCTGTGTCCAGGTACCGTCGCCGCTCGAAATCATCACGATTCCGCCGTCCCAGGCTGTCATGCCGGCATCATCCTCGGCGCGCATCCAGTGCCAAAACGTCAGCTTGCCGTTTAACGGCAGGAGAAAAGGCGGCGTGACAAGACCACCGTCGGAACCATCGGAGTAGTTCTCCACGCCGGGGCCACCAGCCTTCCAACTCGTGCTGCCGCTGTGAACGCGGCTGGTTTCAAGATGCCATTCATCCTGATACGCTACTCGTATTGGCGAGTGGGTCCATGAGCCTTCGCCGCTCTCCAGATCATCAGACCACCCGGGTCGCGCACCAACAAAAACAAGAAAAGCCCGGGTCTCAAGATATCCGCCGTCGGCCGTGATCTGCAGTTCAAGCAGGGCGACGTGCGGGTCGGGGCAGGCGGCATCAACTTCGATAACAAACGGTGTCGCCGATGGACTCTGTTCTCCCCAGCCAAAAGAGGGGTTGAACAAGGCCGAGGGTGTGGTAACATTAACGAAAGGGTCGGAAGTACTTAGCGTTCCCGTTGAATTGGTGGCGATATTGCCTGAATTCTTGACGGTGATCGTGATCGCTACCGTTTCGCCCTTCTCGACCAGACCGTCATGATCGCCACCGCTGTCATCCAGGGTTCGGCCGACATAATTGACGTCAGGAAGATACTGAGGTTCTATATGGATAGTCACGTCTTCCTGTTGATACGGGCAGACGTTTCCGGTAATCCAGTAACAGTAGAGATTGTCGAGCACATACCAGGCGTTGTTACCCTGCCCCCAACCGTAGTTCATGTGGTATTCAAGCTGGCCGCCGTTGTCTCGGTAACCGTCACATACAATAGCATGGGAATTGATATGGTACCACATCACCCGCCCGGAGTCGATTTCGGATTTGATAACGTCAAACCAACTCTGCTGAGTGTGGTTCACGCGATATTCCCTGGATATGGACGGGCTATATTTGAAGTAGTTCAGGAATACGCCCATGTCCATGCTGGCCCCCGAACCACAGGCACTGTAGTTCATACCTACTGACACGCCTGCTTCGCTACAAAGCTCCGCCAGGGCTGCCTCCTGTTCCGGAGTACAGCCCTCGACACCGTCGCAACTGTCCGGTATGTTGACCCAGTCGTAGCTGTCTGAAAAATCAGCAGTGAGAATCTGCCCCGGCACCGATCCACCATGGCAGTTGTCTCCGTCCCAAGCATACGAATGGTTTCCTACACCACTTGACGGCCATTCCCAATAGTCCAGGATCTGTGAGAGAGATGTCGCGGTGCATCCGACTACACACCGACCACCGTCACCCATGGGACAGTTATTGCTATATGGGGCGCGTTGGTGCCAGCTTGAGGTTATCAGGGGACCGGCCTCAGCCTGCACACCCAGGGACTGATCAATGCGGAAATCCTTAGCCGCCACGACCAGACGCGCCCATCCGGTTTTCTGACTCCGATCAAACGGCACATCACCCGCTGCAGGCTGTTCCGCGTTCAGATCGCCATATGCTTGGTGATACAGATCCATCCGTTCCGAAAGAACGTCTTTGAGAAGTTGCAGCATCCCACCTTCCTGGTTTTCATCAAGATTCGATTCGTCCGAGTAGACCTTGATTGGGCCCATTTCCTTGAGCACGGGGACCACCACATATCCGCGCGGGGATAGATCATAAAACCGGGCCAGGAGCACTCCATCTTGAATGATCTCGTGAACGCCAGTTACTGTCGGATTCGTTACTCCGGCCCAACTGCCTTTCTTGTAGGCCATTTCAGTCACCCAGTTCCGGGCGACGTTGCTCATTTCCTGCTCAGTAGCCAACTCCGCCTGTACTCTGGGTACAAATGCAGAGCATAGCAGCAGAGAAGCCACCAGCCTGATCATGCAGCGCCACATAATATTCTCCTGTTGTAGACGGGTAGAAAGATCATACAGTAAGTATCCTGCAATAACGCTCATAGTAAGATAATAAGATGAGACGAGTCTGTCAAATTTCCAATCACCCGGGTAGTTCAGACAATGCAGAATTCCTTGGAGATTCTGCCACTCATCGCAGGAGCATCCTTCGCCAGGTTCAGGACGATTCGTGGCTCCTGTCTTGCATAGACTCGGTCCAGATTACCTATAAGCAACTTTTCAGCGGCGCGCTCGCCGGGCCGGCAATAAACAAGTGGTTCACCAGCGTCTGGATATCGCTAATAGTGATGTCGCTACACTTGGGATCGGCTCCGCCGGACTGGTTAGCGTCGCCCTCAGCAAGGCAAGGCACCAGGCCATCGCAGGTCCCGACAATAAACTTGGCCGTAACCAGCGTCTGGATATCGCTAATAGTGACTTCCTGCGGGTATGTGCCAAGACCGTTGGCGTTACCGACTCTCCCCTCACAACAGGACACGACCCCGCCACATACCGGTTTGACATGCGCCAGACACCAGGCCTTGGCGGCGCGGATACTGGACTCGAAATTCGCACTGGTCCCGTCACGCTGACTGGCCAGAACCGAATAGACGTAGATCGTGTCATTCGGACCAATAGTGAGATTGTTCGCAAAGGTTATGAGCGTGTACTGATCGGCCGCTGCGGCATCCGGGAAATATCCGGACTGATGCATCAGGTTGTACATATTTTCCGCGACAAAACCGTTACTTGGGAAGATATCTACCGAGTTCCGGCGAGTGTGGGCATTGGCCGGGACTGCGCCGGTGTCCACACAATTGTTGTCGTGGCCAATGCCGATCATCGCCTGACCGCCGTACCGTCTCGTATTATCGACGCAACCGGTACCAATACCCTTCTGATAGATCAGTTTCGCGGTCGCACTCGCACCGCCGATATTGTTGGCACCCGAGTTCGATGCTATGTCCCAATCAATCGCTTCGCCGATTGTCACGTCTTGATACGCGTTGCCGGACCACGAGTAGACCTTAAGCCGCTGGATAACGAAATTGGCGGAATCGGCCTGCTGCGGCGCAAAGAACGATTTTTCCATTGCCAGAGCGCCATCAGAAGTGATGAACGTCCCGGAGCTGAAGAACTCGCGTTGCCCATCGTTCACAACCGGTTGCGGGGGAACGCCATTGGGGGACCGCTTGAAACTGTTGTTTCCATGCATGAAGTAGTCGATGCTGAAATCAGTATCTGTACGACGCACAATCAGCGGGGAACCATCATAAGCATACACTTGGGCGCAATCACCCTGAGAAGAGTAGTCGAGAGTCACACCGACCGACCCCTGTCGAGCGAAATTGCCCTGATCGCTGACTACCAGCGCTACCAGTGGGGTGCTTACGGTGTCATAGGTGGGAGGAACCGACAGCAGTTCGCAGGCATCACCGAAACCATCACCGTCAGTATCAGTTTGATCGGGGTTGAGCACCGTTGGGCAATTGTCGATCAGGCAGGTCGTAGCGGGATAACCCGGATTGCCAAAGCCGTCACGGTCCGGATCAACACAGTTATCGCAGGCATCACCGATGCCGTCGGCATCCAAATCCGCCTGATCGGCGTTGGACACTGACGGACAATTGTCGCAAGCGTCGCCAATACCATCGCCGTCCCCATCAACCAGCGTGGGGCAAGGCACTACCGTGGAAAACATGGAACGCCCGTGCGTACCGGCCACCAGTTTGCGGGTTTTGGGATCAATAACCAGATCGATCACGGCTATCAGCGGCATCCCGCCGCCGAGCAGCGCCCAAGAGCCGCCCAGATCATGTGTTACATAGACACCTACATCACTTGCAACATACAGCGTTTGGTCGTCAGCCGGATCGAGAATAACATCGTTGAGCGGGGCATCCGGCAGATTACTGCTTATCTCAGTCCAAGAGAAACCGTAGTTGGTCGTCCGGAAGATGTGCGGCAGTTTCGAGCCAGTGGCAAGGTATCCTGAAATGGTCGCGTAGCAAATGCCCGCGTCATGCGGATCAACGGTCAGGCGGGTCACCCAACGGTCAGGCAGGCTGCCTCCGATATCCGTCCAGGTGCCACCGAGATTGTTGGTAACATAGACGCCCCCTGACCGGGAACCAGCATAAACCACCTGGGGATCACTTTTAGCTGCTGCAATGGTGGTCAGGTATCGATCTGTGAGGTCCGAACTGATGGGCACCCAATTGAGGGCGCCATTGCTGGTTCGATACACATAGTCGCTGCCGTAGTAGAGCACATTCGGGTCGTTAGGATCCATTTCGATCGGTGTGTTCCAACCGTGTGTATCCGTGCCGTTCGGATCTATTCCGGCTTGCGCCCAGAAGAAGCTCACCCCGCCGTCAATCGACTTATTCAGGTTGCCGTTCTGCGACTCGGCATAAATGATATCCGGATTGGTATAGTCGACGAGGCAGTAGAAACCGTCGCCGCCAAGGATGTGATCCCAGTTGTCAGTGCTTCCGGTGAAAGTCCGGAGCGTGCCGTTATCCTGTGTGCCGCCGAAAAGCCGTTCGGGATTGTTGTAGTCCATCGTGATCGCATAGAATTGGGTGTTATCCATGTTCCGATAAACAAACCAACTGCTTCCACCGTTGCTGGAATAGTTCACACCGCCGTCACACCCGCCGTACAGGATATCGGGGTTGCTGGGCGAGATGTATAGCGCGTGGTGATCCACGTGGGTTTCGTTAGTCACATCGCTCCAGTTGGCTCCGTAGTCAATGCTCTTCCACAGCGTCACGCCGAGAGAATAGACGATATTGGGATGTCCGGGCGCGACTCGCACCTGGCCAAAATACCAACCGAACGCACCATAACTATTTGTGATGGCACCGTCATTAACCTGTGTCCAGTTTACACCCCGGTCACTGCTCCGATATAACCCGTAGAGGTTGTAGTTGCTGCCGATGATGATAGCGTAGCAGTAATTGGACGAGGGATCAAAGGTCACTCCGATGCGGCCCAGGTTGCCGGTAGCCGGCAATCCCCCGGTCCCGGAAATCATCGTCCAGGTGCCCGCATCACCTTGCGAAGTGGATCTGTAGATTGCGCTAGTGGGGCCGTAACCAAACGGCCAGGAGCTCGCAAGCACGGTTCCCGTCGACGGGTGCAGAGCTACATCCACACAACCCGTGACGTCATCAAAGTACAGGACTTTTTCCCAACTGGTTCCGCCATCCTCGGTCCGATAGAGTCCTCTATCAGCACTGGCTCCCGCAAACCTGGTGCCCTGTACGGCAACAAACACCCTGTCAGAATTGGTTGGGTCGACAACGATTTTCCCCACTCGCGCCGTGGTGAGAGGCAGAACGTTGTTCCACGAGGTTCCTCCGTTGGTACTCTTATAGACACCGTCTGCTTCGTAAGAGTCTATGGAATTCGATGCTTCCCCAGGCCCAACCCAGATGACGTTGTGGTTGTTGGGATCTATTGCCAGACCGCCAATCGAGTAGGTGCCGTCCTCACCGAACACTATGCCCCAGGTGACGCCCAAATCAGTGGTTTTGTAAACACCGCCCGATGCCGAACCGGCATAGACCACGTTCGGATTCGTTGGATCGACGTCAAGACAGCTGATTCGTCCCGGAACGTTGGTCGGGCCGGCCGGATTCCAGGTGATAGCCTCTCCGCTGAGGGCGGATACTTCCTGACGGCGCTGCATGACTTTCGCTTCCGCGACCGCTTCGTAGTACCGCTGATACGGGATACTATCGTAGGGGTAGGCGCGCTGCTCGAAGAAATAGTTGGAGGGTTGCCGCATGGCCTTGGGCAGTCTGTTGAAACGCTTGTATTTATAGTACGCCAGCTCCTCCGGACCTAGCTTCGATGTCTTCTTGTCAACCTTCGGCAAGATCAGTACCACAGCCAGAGCAGCGGCTACAAGAATCATCCCCAGTCCCATCAGTTTTCTCATACGACTACCTTTCGCCTTATCAGACGTCCTATATCAAAGATTCTTACGTATCTGTACTCAGCAATACTTGCGTGACCAACGAGCAGACTAATTGACCTGTTCCGAACGGAAAATAGCTTAATATCATCGATGATGCAAGTAAGAACCGGTGGCAATGTCCCGAAGAAGTTGCACGCCACCTCAGCCCTTTTGGGGTGGCGAAAATCTGAATAATCCTTAAATTAGAACATGTCTGCGTTGAATCTTCTACGCGGTTTGCTGGTTATAAGCAATATGGTTCGTTTCGAGTTTCAGAAGAATCGTGACAGCCTCTTTCGGGCAACGCTGTCGTTCGCGGTTCTCGCGGTGATTGTACTGGTAGTCATGGCAGAGATGCCCACCGGTTTCTGCGATGACGATTGCGACGGCCAATGCGGTACCGACTGCGACTGCCTGAGCTGTCTGCCGCTCCTGCCGGTGGTTATTGAACCTGTTCAGGAGCTCGGTCTGGTAGACGAACCGTTCAGTTGGTCGGTCCCGATGGCTCAGTATCGATGCGATCTATCGCCCGTGAGCGACATCTACCACCCTCCTCAATTATCCGCTTAGTACTCGGCCAGGCCGCTTCATGATCTGCGGCCTCATATCCGTAACACGATTAGCAGCAAGTCAGGCTGACTGACCCGACTGAAGATATGGTCGGTGTCGGCAGGTCTGGTATTACGACGATGATTCCTGTTGGAGAATGACATAATGAAGCACATTGCAGTAACTACTTTGGCAACTCTGGTTCTTTTGACCGGAGGCGCTATGATCTGTTCGTGCAGCGGCGAGGTAACCGACGACAGGAGAGGGGATACCAAATCGCCTGCGACTATCGTCGACGAGCACGCAGGGCACGGCCATAGCCCGGGCGAACACGGTGCGACCGTGAGCGCGATGTCAGTCGCGACACCCGCGATTTCTGACTGGTGTGCCGAGCATCGGGTCCCGGAATCCGAATGCACTCGGTGCCATCCGGAACTGGCCGAGACGTTCAAGGCTGATGGTAACTGGTGCGGCGGCCACGGGTTGCCGGAGACGCATTGCCGCTCCTGTAATCCTGATCTGAAGTTCCCTCAGGAAGAAATCCTGAAGTCATCGCCGGCTCGACCAAGCGATGACGAGATTAGAGTCTCGCTTTTTTTCCGACCTAATGCTGAAGCGTGCGCGACCAACGGGGCGCTAATCCAGTTTGCCTCCGAACAGACCGCCGAGCGCGCCGGTATTACCGTGCAGCAGGTTCGCTCGACCGCTCTGGAGTCAGGAATCGAAGCTCCGGCAGAAGTGGTTTTCGACGAAGCACGCACAACGGTAGTAACCACGACAGTGCCGGCTTTGGTCTCTCGCTGGCTGGCTGCGCCGGGTGACGCCGTATCCTCCGAACAGGAACTGGCGCTGCTTCAGTCGCCTGAGATCGCTCGACTGGGGGCAGAGCTTCTGTCGGCCCGCGCTGCACTTCAAGCCGAGGATAAAGAACTCGCGCGCCAGGATGAACTGCACCGCCGTGATCTAACCAGCGTGCGCGAATATGAGAACCAGCAAACGGCAACGGAACAGGCCAGGGCGGCCTTCACCAGTGTCCGGGGGCTGCTGCTCTCGGCCGGATTGAGTGAAGGCGATGTCGATGATCTGATCGCGCGCGGGCAGGTTTCCAATCAGTTTGTCCTGCGCTCCCCCAATCGCGGGGTTCTGGTAGAGCGGCTCGCGCAACTGGGCGAGTTGAATGACGCCGGTCGTGCGTTTGCTATCGTGGCGGATCCGTCATCGATGTGGATCGAGGCCAGACTGGCCGAGGAGCAGATGCGTCGCGTGGGTGTGGGGCAGGCCCTGACGTTTACGTCTGATGGGCATGGGTTGGATCGCGTGGGTGCGGAGATAATCTGGGTGTCGCGTTTTCTTGATAAGCATACTCGCATGGGTACGGTGCGCGCGCGGGTTCTCGACCGCCATCACAACCTGCAGGCCGGAGAGTTCGGTCGAGTGACGATAATTGGACAGTCAGATCAACAGGTAACGCTCGTTCCTAAAGACGCAGTCCAATGGGAAGGGTGCTGCAACGTGGTTTTCGTGCGCGAAGCGGTGGATCGGTATCGGCCACGCAAAGTGCAGCTGCTTGATGGCAACGGGGCCTACTACCAGGTGACCGGTGGCCTGACACCGGGCGAGGAAGTTGTAGTCGAGGGCGCATTCTTGATGAAGACGGAACTGAAGAAGACCAGCATCGGCGCCGGCTGCTG
>Ga0315276_10005290_pt1 | contig 11899 bp, 9 predicted proteins | sample YL17G05_0_MG_FD_204542 | JGI IMG/M metagenome (GOLD analysis project Ga0315276, IMG submission 204542) | Sediment microbial communities from Yellowstone Lake, YNP, Wyoming, USA - YL17G05_0 | ecosystem: Environmental > Aquatic > Freshwater > Lake > Sediment | place: USA: Wyoming | collected... | reverse complement strand
AGGATCTCACCATTGCCAGTTGCTGTGATATTCCGTAGGAAACTCGTTGAAGAAAGGGTTTCCTGGATTACAGATGATACCAAGTGTATGAGGCGGCTGATTCCCTGTCCAGGCAGTGTTCCAGAAGATGCTTGAAAAGCCGATAGCAACCCGGGCCCCACAGTTTTTCCTAATATTGCCATAAACCAGTAATAAAACCGAGCCTCCTTTTTTCAGCATATCAATGGCGTTAAGGTCGAGTCTGTCTGTTATGTACACACTACCGTTATCAATCTTCTCCTTATCAGGATACACCCAGAAATCCCAGCAGTTCCTGAATGGCGTATCCTTAATTGATACTTCAAGCGTTAGCTTCTGAGCTCTTTCAAGATTATTAAGATCCATCCGGAATGACCCGATCTCCGTGCAATTACCAATCGGAATACTTTTTTTTGCAAATATTTCTTTGCCTGTTATTTCCCCTTTGTCGTTTACCACCTTGCATAAAATTTCAGCATTTGTAATCGGTTTTTCACCAAAATGTGATACTTCGATATCTGCAATGAAAGATTCAGTATTCCTGAATACCAGCTTTTTCATCCTGGCCAGCGGGACTGTCTGGTTGCAAAACATCCTGAACTCCGCGGAAGTTACATAGCCTTTGGATTCAAAGAAAGGATTAAGTATTCCCACCAGCGCAGTTCCCTGTCCCGGGAAATCATGAAGCTGCAGCAGCTGGAATCCTCCAAATCCGGGTGTACGAAGGGCCGCCTCGATCTCGGCTTTATAGCACAGCACCTGAAGCTTGCCTGATGCCATGAGGAAGTTATCTGCCTGATCACCCATATTGTTTCCGACAAGGGTTTCCCTGAATATCTCAAAATTTGTCGGTTTCAGTACACCGGTATATCTTTCAATCTCCCTGAAATCGGGATATACACACCACTGGCCAATTTCATGGCTTACAGTGGGGACACTGTATTTTGATATAAAATCGCGATAATCGAACATCGTTTGCGGCGGCTCAGCATTAATGATACTTTTCAATCCCTCTTCCCAGTGCTGAATTCTGGGCTTATCCGTCAGGTTGTAATCATTCTCGGGAATAATCGGCCATCCGGCTGCGGAAGTATATAATCTTCTATTATCTTTTGATTTCCAATATGTTATCAACTTACCAAGATAACTATTCCTGTTCACTCCGGCAGGTTCATTTCCGTATGCCAGCATGCAGAATGACGGATGGTTACCATATGCTTTCAGAATCCTGTCACTTTCCTCATAGATAAACCTGTCGACCGGAAGATTATCACCAAGGGAGCTTCCCTCTCCATTTGCCCATGAGCTGCATTCTATGTGGAAATAAATCCCAAGCTTGTCAGCTGCTCTGAAAGCAGCCTCAGGCGGGCAGTAGGAATGAAAGCGTATATGATTCAAACCGTAGTCTTTACAGGTCTGCAGGACTCTTTCCCATGAATTTTCATCAGCGGGGGGATACCCTGTCAGCGGGAAAATGCAGCACTCGGTGGTTCCTCTGAGGAAAACAGGCCTTCCGTTAACTTCAAACATGGTCCCGCTGGTCTTGAATTCACGCATCCCGAACTCGACTGACTGATTATCTATTATATCCCCGTTCGAGTCTTTCAGATCAGCAGAAAGCTTGTATACGGCAGGTTTAAATTCACTCCATATCTGCATTTTCTTACCCATTTGATAGTCAACCACCATCTCCACCCTGTCTGAACTTGTTTCAATTCTTACAACTTTTTTTGCTAACATCTCAGATTTAGCCGAATTAAAGCTGCCAGCTTTCAGAATTATCTTACCTCTGAAAAAAGACCCCGGTTCATTAGTCAGTGAAACTATTATTTTCGCTTTCCTGTTTTTTATATCAGGATAAACCTTTAAATCACTTATAAATAAGGGTGACGTAGCTCTCAGGCTTATATCCCCGGTTATTCCGTTCCAGTTTGATTGTGTCTGGTCGCTAATGCTGTGCGAATTAACTCCGACAGGTATGATCATCCGGTTATCCATTCTTATGCTGATGATATTTCTGCCTGTTGCAACCAGACCGGTAATATCATATTCGTGTGGAGTTGCAAGACTATTCTGATTGCCGGCCCTCCTGCCGTTTACATAAACTGTCGATTCCCAGTGACATCTTTCAAGGAAAAGAACGATTCGTTTTCCCTGCCAGGCAGAAGGAATTTCAACCTCTTTCTGGTACCAGGCAACACCTTTATAAAATTTTACTGGTTTCAGCCAGAAGGGAATCTTAATGTTACCGGGCTGACGATACTTTTCATATTCTTTTTCTGTGAAATATGATCTGTCAACAATGTCTCCTGTCCAGCCGGTATTAACAGTCACCTCATTTCCTTTTCCGTTTTCGGCCATTGATCCCGGCAGGTTTACCGATTCATCAAAAATTATCGAATACCATTTACGGTCGACACCCTGATCGAGAGAATCAATTCTGAATTTCCATTCTCCTGCGAGAGAAAGTTTTATCCTTGTCTCCTCATGTCTTATGCTGCATCCCGTTGCAGCAACCAGTGCAAGAAACAGCAACTCCTTCATAATCAGATAGCTTTTGAAATAGTTACCATTGATGATATTCTTTCTCCGTTGTTCATAATGATTGATCTCAGTTTTTCGGGACGACCCATTTGACCACTGCGGGTGACATTTAGTGGCATGCAAGTTCCGGAGCGACCTGGAGCAATAATGACAAGTCTTCAGTATTAAGCATTTTTGAATTTCCTGTAAATACAGTTTTTATCATCGCAGATATTACAGGTGTAGGGTCTGAACTTCACATTATGCCCTATACCGATAACACCGCTGACAGATTTTATAGGATCCATCAGAGCTGATCCTGTCAGTTTAATCCCGCAGAAATTTTCCGGGATAAGCCGGAATAATTTGTGCTGCTCCGATACATTCCATCCGCAGTAACCAGGGCTGAACCGGTTAGTGACAGATTTATTTTCATTACCCACAGCGACAGACAGTTTTTCCTGCATGATATCAGCTGCCGCTTCAACAATTTCACTTCCGGCAATATCGTAGATGTATCCTTTCAGAAAGTCTTTCTTGTACATATATTTCCTGCTCAGATCACTTATTTTTTCTCCTGCTGTGCATAGAAAAACGGCTACGGATTCCGATTTCTTCAGCTGACTCCATACAATCTTGCCGATATTAAAATCAATACCGTTTACCTGCAATGATTTTTCTTCATTATTAAAGCTTATCCCCTGCCAGATAACATATTCAGCTTTTATTTCACATATCTTCTCTGCTTCAAGAAGAGCCTCACCGATCATCCCGGTGACAAGTGCCTGGTTCTCGCCCTTCTCATAACCTATAACTTTCTCAATATGAGAAACATTAAGGTTAAGATCAGAAAAACCGAACCGGAATGCAGTTCTATTCATGAAGTTTATAAAGGTTCATTTCAGGATAATTCAATTATGTTAAAGGATTTGTTATCTTGTCTCAAATCCTGACTCTTTTACAATCCTTTGAACTGTTGTCTCACAACCTAGTGTCATCAGATGGATCCCATTCACCCCCTTTTCCCTTTTTATTGCATCGATTATCTCAAGGGCGATTGTTATTCCTTCCTCCTGGGCAGATTTTCCGGCCTTTTCAATTCTCTTAATTATTTTATCAGGAATAAAAACCCCGGGTATCTCATTATTAAGATGGTTTGCCATGGCAGGACTTTTGAGAGGAGTTATTCCAACCAGAATAAAAACCCTGTTTAATATATTCCTGCGGTCCAGCTGCTCAAGCCATCGTTCAAGTCCCTCTGGATCAAAGACCAGGTTTGTCTGTAGGAACTGTGCACCCGCGTTTACTTTTTTCTCCTCCCTTAATGCCTGGAATTGAGGCTCTGAGGAGAAAGGTGATGCAGCAGCGCCAAGAAAATATTTCGGAGGGTATTTTATTTCTCTGCCATCGAGGTATCTACCCTCATCGCGCATCTTTCTCAATATCCAGATCATCTGAACAGAGTCAAGATCGGTGATTTCCATAATGGTTTCCGGGGAAGGTCCTATTACAGGGCTGTCTCCTGTAATACAGAGGATGTTTTTGATACCCATTTCATTTGAACCGATCACCTTTGATTGTAAACTTATCCGGTTATTATCCCTGGCTGTAATCTGAAAAACAGGTTCAGTCTGAAGATCATTCGCAACTTTACAGCAGACCATTCCTGACATCCGTGCCTGTGCAGAGGAGTTATCAGTAAAATTGACTGCAGTAACAAAAGGTTTGACAATCTCAATATTCTTTTTTAGTCTTTCGGTATTTGAATGTAATGGAGGGATTATCTCAGCGGTAAACACAAATTCTCCGGAGCGCAATTTCCGTTCCAGTTCAGAGGCATCGCCTGTATATGCAGGTTTATGATAAACTGAATCACCATTCCACCATTCAGGTTGTCTTACAGGCCTGAAAACGCTCTTCCATACCTCTTTACGTTCAGAACTACTGCCAAATAAATACTTTTTTACAAAAACAGTTGTACCTACTTTTCTGACCTGGCTGACCACATCGCCCCATGTTTCTGTTCCGACCTTCTGCCAGTCGAGAGGCGGTAATACTTCAAGCAGTTTCTCTTCTCTTCCCCGCTTAAAAGACTTTTCATATATGCAGTACCATATGCACTTCCGTGTTTCATCAACATAGCATTTATCTGATGCGGATCCGCCGCAAGGTCCGTTCCTAAGACCTTTTGGACATTCCATAGGACAAATAAATGCTGTCTCCTGCAGCAGACAATTGCCACACATACGGCAACCATATAAAGCTCCTTTTACCAGCAGTTCAGTCTTTGCCAGTAATCGTCCTGAAAGTTTTTCCTTCCTGAAAGGATAAAATGCTGGTTGCCATCTGCGTGAAGGGGTAAAAAGTGACATGTACAGATTAATTATTTAACAGTTTTCATTCTGTCGTGTCTTCTCAAAATATTCCACGAATCTCATGGCAAAGTCATCGCGTCCCAGTACCAGATCAGCGGCCCTGATAGCTGCAGTTATCTTTTCAGGGTTTGCTATCGGGCAAGTGAGACCTGCCCTGATTGATAAGACCATGAATGCTATGTTAAGCATCTCGCGGTTTGGCAGTCCGAAAGAGATGTTACTGGCTCCCATGGTGATATTATGATGAAGATTATCGTGAACAAGCTTTATTGTCTCAAGTGTCACAAGGCAGGCATTGGGATCTGCGCTGATAGCCATAGCAAGCGGATCAATTATGACATCCTCCTCTTTAATACCCGTTCTGACAGCCCTCTCTATGATTTTTTCAGCTATAGCAAGTCTCTTTTGAGGATCATGAGTTATGCCATCATCATCCATTGTCAGTCCGATTATTGCCGCACCATATTCTTTTGCGACAGGCAAAAGAGAATTCATCGATTTCTCCTCACCGTTAACAGAGTTGATAAGACATTTCCCTTTTGAGACTCTGAGGGCAGCTTCGATAGCATGGGGATTTGGAGAATCGAGACATAAAGGTATATCAAAATTATCCTGCAGCCGTCTTACTGCTTCAGGAAGGAGCTTAACGTCATCCACACCTGGGAATCCAACATTGACATCAAGCACATCGACCATTGCATCTATCTGGTTTTTTGCCAGTTCAAGCACATATTCAAAGTTCCCGGCCTGTAAAGTTGAAACCAGTTTTTTTCTTCTCGTGGGATTGATGCATTCTCCAATAATAACAACAGGTCCTTGAGTGTCAATAATGACCTCTCTTGATTTACCGCTGAGTACAGTTTTCATTTAAAAAGTTGTGGATTTATGCAATGAGCTTCTTCAGATAATTTACTGCGCCCTGCGGGTCAGGAGAATAGAAATCTGCGCCTATTTTCTTACAGTAATCCATTGTGACCGGCGCTCCTCCGACCAGTATTTTCAGATCAGGGTGTTTTTCTTTTATTGTCGCTACAATTTTCTTCATATTTTCCATGGTTGTTGTAAGGAGAGCTGATAACCCAACAGCAGCTTTCGGATTTTCATTCACCGCCTTAAGAAATTTATCGGGACCAACATCTACACCAAGGTCGATTACCTCCCAGCCTCCACCTTCAATCATCATTGCCACAAGGTTTTTCCCGATATCATGAAGGTCTCCGGAGACAGTCCCGATAATAAATGTGCCTTTTCTCTTTGTCTCTCCCGAAAGGAAAAAAGGTTTTAGATGAGCCATTGCACTGCTCATAGCTTTTGCAGACATCAGCATTTGCGGAACATAAATCTCCTGCCTGCTGAATTTATTCCCGACCACGGCCATGGCAGGAATAAGTGCCTGTTCGAGTATCTCATCGGGTTTAATACCCTCTTCCAGCGCTTTTCTTGCCAGCTCATCAGCGCCATCCTGATCTTTCATGGCCGGAGGATAAGGTGATATTTTGTTTATTTTTCCAACCTCTACACAAAGGGCAATTTTAGATAATATCTCATTCATAACTTTCTAATTTATATTATTAACCTGGTCTGAATCAAAGCTAAAAATCAATTTACCAATGATCCTGAATAACGCACAATATATTAAAGTTCTTTCAGTGAAGCAAGAATCTCCGTGACAATTAATCTAATTGAGAAACCTTCAGGAAAAATATCTTATTGCTTATCAGTCAAATCCAATATATTGGCTCATCATTTAAGATCAAACACCATATTGCAGAATATTAAAAAATATTTTACTTTTGGAAAGTCATTAAAGGACCATGGAACATAACTGGTTACTTGAATATAAGATAAAAATAAACCGTTCGGGACTCTGCTGAATCAAGGCAGGAAGAAATTCCTTTTAAGCTTCACAAATCATTTCAATTTGAGGAAATTCAAATTGTACAATCGTTTCGCATAATTTAACTGAATAATGAAATAATTTCTTTAACCATGGAAAAACTAATAATAACAGGTTCTGGACTTAAGATAGAAGATGTTGTAAATGTGGCGCGTTACGGACAAAAAGTCGAGCTTCATCCTGACGCGAAAAAGAGGATTAATGAATGCCGGGCAATGCTTGAGAAGAAAATCGTTGCCCATGAGATAATGTATGGAGTGAATACGGGTATCGGTGAATTCTCCGAGATCGTTCTGAATGACGATCAGATAAAAGATTTCCAGAAATATCTTGTCTACAACCATGCTGCCGGGATTGGTGAACCTGCCTCTCTTGAAATAGTAAGAGGTTCGATGCTTGGCAGGATTAATGTTCATGCACATGGTAATTCGGGAAGCCGTCTTGAGATCACCGAGACGATGGTGGAGATGCTTAACAAAGGAGTTACTCCATTTGTATGTCAGAAAGGTTCAGTTGGAGCATCAGGCGATCTTGCCCCTATGTCGCAGATAGCACTTCTACTGATGGGAGAAGGGCAGGCGTACTATAAGGGTGAGCTTCTTCAGGGAGATGAAGCAATGAAAAGGGCAGGGATAAAAGTTCCGGGGCTTCATGCGCGCGACGGGCTTGCTGCCATCAATGGATCGAACATGCTTACAGCAATGGCAGCATTATGGCTGGTCGATGCCAATAACTGGCTGAAACAGGCTGAGATAGCTGCCTCAATGTCGCTGGAGGCATTAAAAGCAAATATGAAACCTTATACTCCTCTTCTTCATGAAGTGAGAGGTTTTAAAGGAGCTGTCAGAAGTGCTAACTCAATTAATAAATGTATTGCCGGAGGTGATCTGAAGGAAGGAAAGGTTAAAAGTAAGGTCCAGGATGCTTATTCCATGAGATCAACCCCACAGGTAATTGGAGCTGCCCATGATATGCTTGCTTATGCCCGTTCACAGGTCGAGATCGAATTAAACGGTGTTGGAGATAATCCTATCTTCTTCCCCGATAAAAATCTTACACTCTCAGGTGCCAATTTCCAGGGATCACCCGTTTGTGTACCAATGGATATGGCAGGAGCCTGCATCACAATGGTGAGTGTTATGTCGGAAAGGAGGATGAACCGCCTGAATAATCCGGCACTCAGTGTAGGTCTTCCCGACTTCCTTACAAAAGGAGCAGGTATGTTCTCCGGTCTTATGCTAAGCCAGTATACGGCTGATATGCTGATCGTTGAACAGCGGATCCTATCGATGCCTGCATCCATACAATCGATCCCGGCTGCAGCCGACCAGGAGGATTTTGTATCAATGGGGATGAATACTTCCATCAAAAACAACCAGATTCTCGATTGTGCCTACGGGGTTCTTGGCATTGAATTTATGGCAGCTGCCCAGGCCCTTGACTTCAGGAAAGATGAATATAAATTCGGAACAGGTGTCCAGAAAGCAAAAGATGTAATAAGAAAATATGTTGACTTCCTCGATATTGACAGACCATTATATCCCGATCATACAAGGATGAAAGAGCTTGTCAAATCGTGCGAGATACTCAACGAAGTTGAAAAGACAGTTGGCAGCCTTGAAAAATAATCTATAAAACCAGGATTAGCTTTTCCGGTTGTTATTCGGATACAGGCAATTTCAGATAGTCCGGCTCAGATGTTTTTTCGGCCGGACTTCATTTTTTAAACAGCAGACAGCTCAGGTTAAGACCCATAAGTTCTGCTTCACTGGTATGAGCCTTAAGGTAAACACCAAATAAAAGATGAGGCAGAATTTTATATGCAAGCTCATATTTCTGGTAAACCGAATTTTTAGCTTTATATGGCGAGTAGATATAAAATCCCAGGTATTGCGTAAATATCATCTTGCCCAGCAAAAAGTCCTGCCCGGCAGTAATGGCAAATCGCTTGTAATCGACCATCAGGTTTTCTCTTTTTATAGTCTCTTTAATTGAGCCATCGACGATGAATTCACCACCGGCATTCAGCGCATACCACGTCCTGATCTGCCTGGCTAATCTTGCATGAACGCCATATACAAAGGCAGCTTTCTCAGGGTAGCTATCAGTCTTATCAACCACTTTATAACATGCCAAAGCCTCTATAATAAAATATATGCCTGGTTTTTGAACCTTGAGATCACTTGAAAACTTCCTGCTTAAATCAGGGATAGAATCAGGAAAATATTCAAGCCCCAGGGAAAGTGTCGGAAAATTCATTCCATAGTTTGGCTGCTTTATCCCTCCGTTTGAAATGTGATTATAATTACCTGAAACCGAAATATAAGTCTTCCGGCATAACCTGTATTTAAACTTTGCACTTACGTACAAAGGGAAGCTTATTCTTGTACAGAAGAATTGATTTAAAGGATTCCTTTCCGGATTGTATATTCTCGTCTGACAGGAAAAGCCCGCCCCTCCCCTGATGGAAATAATATGATTTTTACCACAGGAGACTACAGGCTCGGCAAATGCAGTAAGAAGAAAGGCTCCTCCCAGAACGGCAGGATTCTGAAAATTGAAATATCCCGCCTGGATGCCGGAGATCCAGTAGGCATTAAAAACCTTCCAGCTGTTGAATGAGGTATTTAACTTATTGAGGTCAATCTCAAACCCGTACGGTTTTGTATGCGAAACTGCCTCAATTGCCCTGGAATGCGGTATTATAAATCCATAATGAGCCTGAAAACCTGTAAAGAAACGAGGAATTGTATCTGCATTGGAAAAGCAGATGGAGTGATTCAGAAGGAAAATGATCCAAAATACAACCTTGTTATTCATGCTTTCAAAGGTTCATCCATCTAAATTAAACCCTTAGTGTTCTAAATCCAAATAAAAGACATCTGCAAAGAACTGATATTTAAGGTTTAACTCAGATCAATCATGCCCGGAAGAGATATTATAGATTTTCGATCACAGAATCAATATATTTCTTCATCCTGCTGTAATGTGATCCCTCCCAATAAATGTGGTCACAGTGGTTACACTTTTTAAACGATTGATAATATCTGCTGGTTTTGGGCAGTAAACGGTCAATTATTTCATCTTTTGAAATGTCAGTCAGAAGGCCATTGCATTCCATACACCGGCTGAAAGGCTTTAATTGTCTTATAAGATCAAACCTCCGGAACACCTCCTTGATCTGCTCAGTTAAATATTGCGAACGTAACCAGTAACCATGTGTCACCCTCTTGTTTTTCAGGATCCCCAGGTCGCGGGTCAGTATTATTCTCTTTTCCGACAGGGAAAGCCTGATAATCTCCTTATCATCAAGGTCTTTATTGTAGAATGTATCAAAACCGCATAAGCGCAAGTACTTAGCCAGCTTTCCCAGGTGAACATCAAGTATAAATTTTAATTCGCGTAACGGTTCTTTCCTGAGATGGGTCAATGAGCTGATATCCAGGCTTTCAAAAACAGGATATACCGATACAGAATCTTCATTCCTGATCCTGAATACGAAATCGACAGAAACGCCATTAACCAGTATCAGGTCAACTTCTACATGCGGGACGCCCAATGCCTCAACAGCATCCTTTACAGTGGGACTTCCGCTGAAGAAATATGGAAACTGCAGCTTTCTCTTTTCCGGAGTAAGGAACTCATTTAATTCTTCATAAAACCTGAACCAGGCAAGGCTCATTATATAATATAAATTTATAGCAACCTGTCGGAGATTATTTCAAATAAAACTTCTTTTGTCAATTCTACCGGGTTGTTCTTTATTTCTGTTTTTGCACATATCATTTCCAATTCATTTTCTTTCAGACCATATTTCATTAATCCCGGCAGTTGAAATTCATTTGTGAGTCTATTAAGGTATTCGATAAAGCCATCAATATAATAATCATTCGTTTTCCCTGTCTTGTCAAGAAATATTTTTCCCAGTGATGCATATTTATTTAAAGCAGCCGGATTTACTGAAGTTTTCCTTAATTCCCTAACATTGATTTCATTTGATTTTGCCATAAGGGTTCCGCAAACCACACCGTGAGGAATGTCGTACATCCCCCCTATTGATGAAGCGAAACCGTGGATTACACCCAATCCTGCATTTGCCAGGCATATTCCAGAAGTCAGAGCTGCAAACGACATTCCCGTTCTGGCTTCAACATCCTTGCCGTTTGTATAACTTCTTACCAATGAAGCCTTTATTTCTTTGAGTCCCTCCATGGCCAGAGCTTCAGTATATTTGTTTGAATTAACTGACAGATATGCTTCAGTGAGCTGAGTAAAGCAGTCCATTCCGCTTGCTCCGGTTATTTCCTTCGGACAGTTCAGTGTCAGTTCAGGATCAACAACAGCAATGTCGGGCACAAAATTTTCATGACGAAGCGATCTCTTGAAGCCTGTTTTTCCGATCTCAGATATAACAGCGTTTTTAGTAGCCTCGCTGCCGGTCCCTGCTGTTGTCGGGACAGCAATGAAAGGGAGTTTCGTGCCGGGATGTTCTTTGGCACCGGCACCTTCAAGAAAATATTTAACCGGATCTGTTTTGTACATCATTGCAGATAAGGCTTTTCCTGCATCAATCACACTTCCTCCCCCTATGCTTACCACGAGCCTTATATCATCATTATTAAACCTTATTACCATATTATCGATGATTTCCGGTGAGGGTTCAGACGATACGATGACATCGTGATGTACAATGCCTTTCTCCTCCAGGTTCCGGAAAAGGATAATGCCGGCTTTAGAATTGCAGAATGATTGCTTTCCCGTGAGAAGAATAATAGTATCACCAAAGGTTTTAATAATCCCGGGAAGTCCGGCAATTTTACCATTTCCAAAATGTATTTCAGGTAATCTGGCAAAGTGAAATGGTTTTACCATTTTTTTCTCTCTTTGGGTTCAATGATATTGTATTTTACCCCGTTTCGTGGTTCAGCCATAAGGTACTTAACCTCATCGCGCCATTTCATGTAATGCGCGGTATTTTTATGAGATGCAGCCGCCTCATCGGATTCGTAGGCTTCATAGATCATAAACCGTGTCGGATCTTCGGATTGCCTGATAAAATCAAACCTTAAATTCCCTGGTTCTTTAA
>Ga0315276_10005289_pt1 | contig 11900 bp, 12 predicted proteins | sample YL17G05_0_MG_FD_204542 | JGI IMG/M metagenome (GOLD analysis project Ga0315276, IMG submission 204542) | Sediment microbial communities from Yellowstone Lake, YNP, Wyoming, USA - YL17G05_0 | ecosystem: Environmental > Aquatic > Freshwater > Lake > Sediment | place: USA: Wyoming | collected... | reverse complement strand
ATCTTGTCGGTTCACAAGCCCATTATGCCCCAAGGCGGCGGGAGTTCAATGCTTGGCGAAGATGCGTGGTCTGATACACTGAAACCAGAATTCCAGAAAATGTTGATAGAGGCGATCATTCAGTGCTTGCTGCAGCAGTTCGTCAAGCTCGGCTAGGATTTCACGAGGTAGGAGTTCAGAAGCCGATTGAATGAGTTCATGTACGTTCGCCGGTTCTCTTTCTGAAGTTGAACCTCGCGAGACCATGCAGAGGTTGAGCAACTCGATAATCAGGTTCTTAAAGTCGCAAAGCTCGCGGTGACTCGCGATGGCCTCGCGCAAATGCTGCTGGGCATTGCCATAGTTCTGCTTGTGGTACTCAACAACCCCCAACAGGCCTTGGGAAATCGCCCTGCGGCGGGCATCGCCCGCTTTCTGCGTTAACTCCAACGCGCGCTGCAGTGTTTGTTCAGCCCACTCAATCGGCACATCCGCTTGGGACAAATACACCATTCCGAGGTACATGAGAATTCGACCGTTTTCCCTGATGTCGTAGGCTGGAGATTCTGGGTTGCCAGCCCGCTTCAGCGCGAGCTCAAAATGGGTGCGGGCAGCCGGGACTTTCCCCGAGTAGAATAGAACCAGCGCACGATTGCAGACGTTCTTGGCATGGATCCCAGCGTCGCGCGTGTCGGGGCAATAGTGAAGCGCCTTTTCAGTCCAGGCATACGCCTCTTCAAACTTCATCAGTTCGCAGTGGTTGTAGCCTAGATAGCCCATGCATAGTGCCGTTCGTGGATCTTCTGCGTCCTGGTCCAGATCAACAGCAGCCGCGTAGTAGTCGATTGTATCGTTTGTGTTCCCGAGATCGGCACTAGAGATTGCAAGTAGCCTGTATGCATCCCTCTGCAGCTGAGCGATCTCCGGCGACTCTGGCTCGCGGTTAACCTTGTCCAGCGCTTCGCGGAGGTATTCCAGGCACCGATAATGCCGGCTGAGGTCAGAATATGTCTGGCTCAACTCGATCAGCAACGTGGCTTGCTCGATGGCGGAGAAGTGGGTCGCGGCTCCGCGCAACTGTTGCAGAATGGGTTCCAACTGCAGAGCCAACCCCCGGTTGTGCAGCTGGTCGAGACCACTAGTGTGGAACACGGCGGCATACGCCGTTTCATAGTCCCGAAGTGCGAGGGTATGGTATGTGTAGTCGTCCAAGGCGGGGAGATCTGGGTGGTCTTGACGGAAATCTTGGGGGATGCATGCCCCGTAGAATTTGGCTGCGGCAGAATGTACGCGGCGGAGCCATTTGGCTCCTCTTGCCTCCGACATTCTCCTTAGATCGAGGTGCACGTCAGGGTGAACGCGGTAGCGATTGGTTTCGGTGATGCCCTCAATCAGAATCTTGAGTTCAAGAAGGCGTGCGACCACCTTACCATAGCGGTTGGCACTATCTCCCACCAATTCATCCCACAGGAAACGAAGGAGGTCGTGATCGACCTCAATCCGGCGGAATAGGCCGAGCGCCTGGAAGTGGTCGGTTGGCTGGCCGATGCGGCGCAAGACCTCACGGACTGGTTTGACATCAGTTGCGCGGCTAAGCATTTCGACCGCTTCGGCTAGTTCGACAGGGGTGGTCGGTTGCTGCCAGCTCAAGTAAAGCAGCTTCTGAGGAATGTTCCTGAGCTTAGCTGCGGCATCAAGAAGGACATCGTCAGCAAAGCGCTCTCTCAGAACGTCTCCGAGAATCGCGAGTATCGCTGCACGCTCTTGGAGTCCCTCTAGGGGCAACGTGCAGCCGTAGCCCTCTATGAGGGCTTGATCCTCCCGCATCGTCAACATTAGGGTCGAGTGGTGGTCTGCCTTGGTCCAACTGTCCAAGAACTGCCTGAACCCATCGGACACTATGACATCCCTTTCCACGTTGTCGACAAACAGGAGACAGCTCCGCTTGGTCGCGGCGTCTATGATGCCTCGTGCCATAGCTTCCGGCCTCAGCAGCGCTTCGCGGTCAAGGGGGAAGCAACGGAAAATGTCATCCAAGAGCGCGTCCCAGTTCCGGCCGTAGGCCGGAACTGGGTGATACGAATCGTATTCGACGCCCGACTGCGAACTCTCTGTGAAAGCCAAATTCGCCAGCGTTGTCTTGCCAACGCCTGGCTCTCCGGTAATGAAGAGCACCTTCTCGCTGGCCGAGCGCAAGACACGTCTCAGTTCGGCCAGCTCTGTCTGCCGGCCTCGAACCACGGTCGGCGGCACCACGACGTGATCATGCCCTTCAGTCATCTCAACTCTCGTGCTGATGGTGGGGTCCTGTGTCTACCAAGTCCTCGTGTCCTCTACGTATGTCGTCTTCAGTTAGCCCGGCTTGCCTCGCAGCTGCGACGACCATGGCATCGAGGAGTTCACTGATTATGTACTCACCGGTATCGGCCAGTGCGTGAAGTGGGTTGAGAAGGGGATTATAGGCTAGATCGATGCCGACGAAGATATCGCAGAGCTGTGCAAACTCCGGTGCAGACTTGTCCGCGATACCGACGATACGTATCTCGGGATTCAGTTTCTTGGCTCTCCTCAGCAGATCAAGAATTGCCTGCGTTCTTCCCGAGGCGCTGGCCGCTAGGATGGCGCCACCCCTTGAACTGTTAGGCAGGGGCACGCGGTCATGTTGGATATACACACGGGCCCCACAGTGATGCAATCGATTAGCGGGAATCGCAGCAGCCAGAAGGGCCCGCCCGTATCCGACGACGCGAACGATTTCTTCCTCGGAAATCCACTGCCGCATTTCTTCCACGGCCGCGAGAATATCCGTAGGAGCCGAGTTCACTGTCTGCAGGATAGAGAAGTTAATCGACGATATGCGCTGTCCTATTGCCCTAACGAGAGCGTCTTGGCTGCTCAAGTCGGAGAGGGTGTCGGGCAGGGACGACGTGGCCGATCGAGCCCCTGAGGCCGTTTTGCCGAGGCTGCGACGATGCTTCACGTTTCGATTCGGGAAGTGCAGGCTTTTCCCAAGCTTGATCAGCTCGGGTATGGTCGGGTCCCTCGGATCATCGTTTGTCATTGAAGTCTCCCCATGGCTCGCCAGCATTTGTGTGGCACTCAGTTTGGAAGACGTTTTCATTCACTGGCTTGCCAGTTCAGCCCCAATCGTCGAAGAAGATGAGCCTGCAAAGAATAGCAGCTCTTGGCCCACTTTTCAAGCGGCACAGGGTGTTTCAGGCCTCGGGATCACCTCACGAAGGCCATAATGGACATCCGGTGGAGTGACGTTGTCAGGGGCTTTGTCGCAGCGGCGAGGTTGTGGCAAATGTACAGAAAGCCGCCAGCGCTCGCTTGAAGGCTATGAGGTTATCGTATGCCAGCAGGTTGACCTGGCCCTTGACGATCCAGTCATGGCGCTCAGTCTTGCGGCCAGTATGAACGTGTTATGGAAAAGCGATACCTGGCCGCGTCATCGGTCCCCGGCTTGAGAACTCCGGAGTTGCTGTTCGTATTCTCGAAGCGGGGCTAGGGCACCATCAGATAAGTAGTTTGACAACACCGGCGACAGCTCACTGAGGATGCTGGATAGCGCCACTTCATCCCTTGCCTCGCAACGCAAGATGAGTACGGGGTTGGTGTTTGATGCGCGGATTAGGGCCCAGCCCTGCTCGAACTTCACCCGGGCACCATCGATGTCAACGGTCTGGTACCGACTGCGGAAATAGTCCCCCACGCGGCGAGCTATGTCGAACTTCGACGCATCGTCCGCAGGAATTTGGAACTCGGGGCTCGACGCGAATCGCGGCAGATCGGCGAAATGCTCACGCACAGTCGCTCGGGAATTCGAGACAATCGAGGCAACTTTGCCAGCTGCTATCAAGGCGTCATCAATGCCGAAGTAGTCTTCGCCGAAGAACATATGTCCACTGGCCTCGCCGGCAAAGCCAATCCCTCGGTCACGCATTTCCCGCTTGATTAGGGAATGGCCGGTCTTGTACATGTACGGTATTCCGCCGTGGGACGCGATGTCCATCTCGACGATCTGGGAGGCGCGCACGTCAAATAGCACCCTCTGTCCTGGATGTCGACTAAGGAAATCACGCGCGAGAAGGATGACGACGTACTCTGCCGGGTAACGCGTCCCCGCCTCATCCACCATTCCCAATCGGTCGCCATCACCGTCAAATGCGAAGCCAAAGTCTGCCCCGACTGCTAGAACGCGATCTGCCACGGGCGCGAGATTTCGTTCATCAGCTGGATCCAGACCGCGATTGGGGAACCGGCCGTCGAGATCACAGTACTGCTCGATGACTTCCGCCCCGAGACTCCGCAGAAGCTTGGGAGCGAAAAGTGATGCCACTCCGTTCCCACCATCCACGACGATCTTGGTCTTGGGGAGCACTGGCCCGTTCTTCCCAAGGACGTAGTCGGTAATAAAGCTTAGATAAGGCTCACCCGCGTCATATTCCTCAACGGCCCCTCTGCCCACCGAGAAATCAGACCTCTCGATCCGTCTGCGAACCTCCTGGATCTCGTCGCTGGACAGAGGGATGCCGCCCGGCCCTATCAGCTTGAAGCCATTCTCCTCTGGCGGATTATGGCTCCCCGTAATACTGATGCCTCCTGCCAGCCGGTCATGGGCGACTGTGAAATACAATAACGGCGAAGTGGCCAGGCCAATATCCAGTACCTGGCATCCGCTCGATATCAGCCCTCGTATTATTGCTGCCGTTAGTGAAGGGCTGCTCAAGCGATTATCTGAGCCGACGGCGACCTTGTTGCTGCCGTTTGCCGAGATCAGCGTGCCGAACGCTTGGCCGACAACTTCAGCTACTGTCTCATTCAGGTCTGGACCGGCTCGACCACGTATATCGTATGCTCTGAAGATTAACGGATTTGGCTCCATCATTCCTTACTTGCCAGACAGAGAGTGGTTCTAATCGACTCGAAGAGGCCCACACGCGACCTCTTCGAAATTGAGCATGTCAAATCGTCCTGGGCCTTCTAGGCGAGCCGAGTTTCTTCCGGTCATCCTGAAGGCAAATCCTCTGTCGGTAGGCTTCCATTCGAACCGCAACGCCTCGGTATCGGTCTTATGCTCAATGGAACCGTAGCTCGCGGTAACGAAGCCATCCCGCAGGCGCTGGAACTCCATCTCATCCAGCATAAAGGAGAACCTCTCAGTCTCTCCAGTGTCCCAGTCGAACACATACGACAGCTCCAAGAGGACCCCTCCGTCCTGGGTCCTGAAGAATCGGATACTGTTTGTCCCCGGCCGCGAGCCGCCAGTGAACTGAAACCACTGACCTTGAAGAAGCTCGTCGATTTGCATGACCCAGCACTACTCCCTGCGCGCCAAGCGGTTTGGTCTTGGGCATTGTTGCGCGCCGGATGGGGAGACGTCAATAGCTGTTGGCGTAGACGTGTGATTTGCCCCTTTAATCCTACCATAGCCCAGACTGGTGTGGAACCGCCGGTATCCAGGAACCACCCGGGGCAGCTTTATGCTCCAGGTTTCTGATTTGTCTGAGAAGACAAGAGCGCCCGAACCTGCATGCTGGGGTTTTCTAAGCACGACCGTATGAACAACAATAGCATTGAACCAGGCTACATAGGCCAACATACCCGCAAGGGCGCCGGGGACTCGCACGCGAGGTGGCTGTCGGAGATGCCGGTGAGAGGCCAACCTACCAGGATGTAGTTCCGCCCTGCGAACACTCCTCAGTGCCGGGCATCACGGGAGGGCACTGGCGGCGCCGGCCGATGGGGCCGGGGGGAGCAAGTAGCCTCACGATGACGGCACACTGGATGCGCCGGGAGTGAGCCTCTTACGTGGGCTCACTTTGCCCGGCTCCTGGATGCTTCACCGATCAGAAGGTCGATGCCTGCGATCCCACTGCAGGGTAAGGTGGGCCGATAGACGAGGGCGCCGCCGACGGGAGGGACCGCACTGGCGGAGGGGACATGCGAGTTCGGGTGGACTTCGTCGACTGGGGCGGCGGCGTGAGGCCGGCGGGGGAGTTCCCCTCGCTCGGGCAGGCGAGGAGGCGCCTCGGGCTGCCCTACCTCGAGCGGGACCGCGACCCGGACCTGCTGGAGGGCTTCGGCCTCGGGCGGGCCTACTCCCAGCCGACGCTGGACGGGGTGTGGCTGGCCTACCCGAAGAGGCCCGAGCCGCAACCGGAGTCGAGGGAGGCGCCGGGGCCGCCCGGTCGACCGAGGACGGCGAGGCGGGGGGAGATGATGGTTCTGGCCGGCGGCAACCTCGTGGAGTGCCACGTCTGCGGCGAGCCGGTGACGAGCGCCGGGCACCACGCCCGCTGGCGGCACGGCCTCTCGCCGGACGGGTACAGGGAGCGGTTCGGCCTCAACCGGCAGACTCCCCTCTGCGCGCCCGCCTACAGCGCGAAGTGCCGGCGCCGGAACTACCGCCTCGGGCTGGCCCGCCACGTGAGGCCGTACGAGTTCGCCGTGCGCCCCGACTCGCCCTCCTCGCCTAGGCGGCTTGAGGCGCGGCGGCACATCGGCGAGGGAAGGCGGGAAGTAATCCCCAGGCCGAGGCGCGCCCCGATCGGCAGTGGCCACGCAACCGACTGGGGGGCGCTGTTCCGGGGGCGCTAGCCGGCCGCGCCATGCGGCCACTGGCGATAGTTTGCGGAACGGCGCCGCGTTGAGATCTAGCCCACAACCCCCGCCCGCTCGCCAGGAAACATCGGGCACGCCGGCCTGTCGGCCCCCCGGTTCCTCTTCGTCTTTGAACCCCGAACCACCCCAGCGTGCCCACGACCGGGGGCCTCCCTCCCCATCGGCCGCAGACGGGCCTGCCGTTCGTGGTTCGCAAGATATCTCCCCTGGTCTCCCCAGACGACATTCTGGCGATCCGGCTAGTAGAAGCTAGTAGAACCACTGCCCGCCGCCAAAGAGGGCCGCCACGGTCGCCGTGGGGCTTTCCCCGAATCTGGCGTTTTCGAGCCCGCACCCCTGTGCGTCGCACCGGCGGCAGCGATGCCAGCGGTTGTATCAGTCCAGGCAGAGGTAGAGGAGGATTGGTCGGCTCGGGACATGAGATATGACACCTGATACGGCCTCGCACATGGCCGATACTTTGACTAGAGACCCATCCGGTTTCCGAGCAATAAGGGACGGTGAGAACGGTGATGACCGCAGCCGGTCAGACAGCGCGCCTTGAGCGCATAATGACAAGGAAGACCATCCTTCTGTATCCGCAACATCTCGTCTATGACCTATTGCAGGCCTTCAACATTGCCCAGACCAACTTCAGCGACGATGTCATGCGGGACATCGGGCTCTTCAGCCGCATGATACTGGACGTTGAAACCGTCTACATGAGCGTCGACTCAAGCGGACGGTTCTCCGAGGTTCTCAATTTCCTGCAGAATGCCGCGGAGACTGGCTACGATGTATCGACGGACGACGTCCTTCAGCGCCCCGACGCCGTCACTGTCTCAACCGTACACAAGATGAAGGGCCTAGAGTTTCCATGCGTTTTCTTGGTCGACGTTGAGGCGCACAGATTCCCGAAGAGGCGAAGCAGCTATTCGGGATGGCTCCCCACGACTGTTATGGCTCCTGCGATCAACCGTGGTGCCTACCAAACGACCCCCTCTGAGGAGACTCGGCTCTTCTACACGGCTGCGACACGCGCCGAACGTTATCTCTACGTCACTGGCGCTGCGGACCTGCCGCTCGCCCGCCGCCAGGCCCGCCCTTCCCCCTACGCCCTCCGACTGGCCGCACATCCCGCCGTCCTCCACGACCCTCTCGGCCTGCCGCTCGGACTTGCCCAGACCACGCCTCGTCGAAGAGTGCAAGACGCGGACTACCCGACCAGTTTCAGCGAAATTAGGTACTACTTGCAGTGCCCCAAGGGGTACCAATTCCGCCAGCGCTATGGTCTCAATCCTTTTGTCCCCGACATGTTTGGCTACGGCAGGACTGTTCACACTACCATTCAGAAGCTCCACGAACTTCACCCCGACACTGCGCCTGATGCAGATCAGGTGAGACAGATCGTTTTGGACACCTTCCACTTGAAGCACGTCCCTCAGAGCGGCGACCCCGAGAATCGCCCCGGCGCCTACGAGAATTCCAGGACCCGTGCCGTAGAGATCGCCCAGCGGTATGCCGCATCTTACGGCGGGGACTTCGAGCGGGAGCGACAGGTGGAGGCCGTTTTTGAGATCCCGACATCCAATTGCGTAATCTCGGGTTCCATAGACCTCCTGCTTCACGAGGACGATGACGGAAATATCCTCGAAGCAGAGATTATCGATTTTAAGACAATGGAAGGCGGGGAGAATCCCGAAGAAAACCCTGAGCTTGATTGGACTGAACTCGCCTTGCAGGTGCAATTGTATGCGAGGGCAGCCGATCAGGTCCTCGGCCAAAACGCTGGCACCGGCAGCGTGCATCTCTTAAAGGACAACCAGCGGATCGAAGTGCCGATCACGCCCGAGGCCGTGGATGCCGCCATCGCTAATATCGAATGGGCCGCCGACCGAATCTTGGCCAGCGACTTTCCTATGCGGCCGCATACGGAGAAATGCGGCACCTGTGACTTCAGGCAGATCTGCTCTAAGACACCGCAACAGTTCGCTGTCTCTTCTCTTCCACCACCCATACACTTGCGTGGAGCCGAGCAACGACTCGCTCCGGCCTTCAGCGAATTCGACGGCTAGGCTAGCTACAACGCCCATTCTTGTTGAGCTATCATGGTGGCGAGATGGCCGATAACTTGACGCCTCAGCAGCGCAGCTACTGCATGTCCCGCATCAAGGGGAAGGACACGGGCATGGAGGTACGCGTCCGGTCGGAGCTTCACAAGAGAGGGCTTAGGTTCCGGAAGCATGTGAAGGGACTCCCTGGCAAGCCGGATGTTGTCTTTTCGCGGGAAAAGGTCGCCGTATTCGTTGACGGTGACTTCTGGCACGGATACCGCTTTCCAGCATGGCAAGACAAGCTCTCTCCTTTTTGGAGAGAGAAGATAGCCAAGACGCGCCAAAGGGACCGCCGCAACTTTGCTGGGCTTAGACGACAGGGCTGGCGAGTCATACGAATCTGGCAGCATCAACTCAAGAAGCACCCTGCCCAAGCTATTCAGATGATAGCCGACGGCGTTGCCTCAGCGCGTTTGTCGTCCCACTAGAATTCTGCGTTTCTTCCCGCAAGGGTTTAGATGAACTCGTTTGGCGTTCCCAGCCCTATCTTTCCCTGAGAGGCTGGCGACCATAAACGGTCTCCCTCCTACGGGCTGTCTCCCATTTATCCATCTCCGGCCAGCACCTCTTTGAGGGGCCTTGCCCCTCTTTCCGCAAGGGTCGAGATGAACTCGCTTGCCGCTCGCTGTGGGGTGCCGATATTCCATCCGTATCTGCGAGAGCGGCGAGTGGCAAACCAGGACCGCCGAATGCCGGCAGAGGAGCGCAGACCCTCTGCCGGGAAACCAGAAGGTCTGCGACTCAGAGCGTGATAAAGGCCGGGCTCAACGCCCGGCTTCCTATCTAACGTGCCGTGGGAGAACGTTGGAGCGGGGGACGGGATTCGAACGCGCGACGTCCTGCTTGGAAGATAGCGATGCACCCACGGAGATGCTCTTTGACCCCGTTTCCTGAGACCCGCCCGGAGAGCCGACACAATCAGGGGAGAACCGGCACCCCTTTTCCCCACCGGGTGCTACTCAAGCCAGGCCATTTTCTCATCACGGAACTTCCGCAGGATGGCTCTGAGGGCTTGCCGCTCCTCTTCCGTGAGCACGTCGAACATCTCATCGTATAACTGCTGGCCCGGCTCGCGAATGCTTTTCAGCAGGCGCTCCCCCTCCTGTGTGAACCGCACTAGGGTCTTACGCCGGTCCTTCGGGTCTCTCGTCCGTTCCACGAGTCCGCGTTCACTCAGACGGTCAACCATTGTGGTAACGCTGGGACTCTCCAGGACAAGAAGACGCGCCAGCTGGCTTATGGTTATGGGGTGGCCCACTTCCTCGAGGAAGGCGAGGACAGACGCCTGCAGAGCGGTGATCCCCCGGGGAGCGAGCGCCTGGTCGAACGCCCTACGAAGGATAGCAGAAGCGGAATAGAGCAATCTGCCTTCTCCAGCGGCCAACCCTTCTGTGCCCTCTTTTGCCTCTGTCTCCGTTTTCATCTGGGGTGGTCAGCAATTAGGCCCGCGGAGTGGCTTTACAGGGCTGTTCTCGCGGCGATCTCAGATTCAGACTGGGGGTCTTGGGGAGGATTTCGAAATCGGACCCTTTGGTACCCCCAGGGGAAATCGAATCCCCGTTTCCACCTTGAAAGGGTGGCGTCCTAGGCCACTAGACGATGGGGGCCCAACTCAGTCTAGCACTTACATATTGAGCCCTGCAAATGGAATCGGGCGAGAAGCGCGAACGATAGACGCTGACTCGCGTCCCTCCCCCGCACTTCCCGCCCGACCTGCGGGCTTCTCTGCTATCCCTCAAGCCCTGCTGTAGGACAGAAGCGGCCGCCAGCGGCGCACCGACTACTCACTGAGGATGTCGAGACCTTCGCACTTCGGCTCGTTCGCAAACGCGTCTTGGTATTCCGACGGCAAATCCTGAAGCGACCCAAACGACGCGTCCAGTCCCTCCAGCTCCGGCTGCAGATCGGTGATCCCAACCATCGCCTCGTCCAGAGGCTTATCTAGGATGTCCTTCAGCTTCCCGAACAGCTCCGCTGCCGTCGTCATGCCCGTCACCATGCCCTCATGCCAGTCCTTGACCTCTGATGGCGGCTCGATCTTATCAAGGTCGTCGGCCATGCCTTGGATAAGAGGTTGCGCCTTGGCGATCGCATCCTGTAGCTCCGTCGGGTCTTCCGCGTTCTCGAAAGCCGAACTGTCGCCGAACAGCGTCTCCCCCTCAGCGTAGTACTTCCCGACGGCGTCACATACCGCCTTTGCGTACTCGTCCGGCCCCGCCGCCTCCTTCTTTCCGCCGCCGCCGCAGCTGACGCTCAAACCTACCATCAGCAACACCACGGTGGATATCGCCAAGACCTTCGCCCACTTACTGATCTTCACAGTGCGTTGCTCCTTCCTTGTTTCAGTCTTCGTTCGCTAGCCGTTTCCCAAGGAGGCTCGACTCTCCCTTCGATGCCAAGACTTGGGTGCTCTCAGCCTCCCACTTACCTGTCCGGCCCTGCAATGGAATCGGGCGAGAAGCGCGAACGATAGACGCCGACTCGCGTCCTCCTCCGTGTTTCCCATCCCAGCATTGTCATGTTACCTGATGCCCCCGCCTGCCAAAGGTTCGGGGGGGGGCTAACCACTTGTCGCCTACTAGTCGAAGATGCCCAGCTCCTGGCACTTGGCGTTGTTCTGGAACGCATCTTCGTACTCTGTCGGCGGAGAGCTCAATGCATCGAAGGCGCCATTATCGTTGAGCTGGGTCGACAGGTCCGTGATCTCTGCCATCGCCTCATCAAGCGGCTTGTCGAGCACCTTCTCCATCTGGCCCATCAGATCGCCCGCCTGGGCGAATGCCGCGACCGCGCTGTTGTGCCAGTCTGCTATGTCCGATGGCGGATCGATCTTCTTCATGTCCGCTGACATGCTCGTGAACATCGGGCCCATCTGGGATACGGCGTCCTTCAACTGGGACGGATCGTCGCCCTGCATGTCGCTGTTCATGAGGGTTTCCAAGTCAGCGACATACTTGCTCAAGGCGTCGCACACCTGGCCCGCGTATTCGTCTGGGCTTTTCGCTGTCTTCTTGTCGCCGCCGCCGCCGCAGCTCACGCTCAAACCCACCATCAACAACGCCATGGTGGATATCATCAAGACCTTCGCCCACTTGCTGATCTTCACGGTCTATTGTTCCTTCCCTGTTTCGGTCCTCGTTCCTTAGCCTCTTTCGAAGGCAGATCGACTATCCTTATCGATACCGCGGGGTTGGCTGTCCT
>Ga0315276_10005288_pt1 | contig 11900 bp, 2 predicted proteins | sample YL17G05_0_MG_FD_204542 | JGI IMG/M metagenome (GOLD analysis project Ga0315276, IMG submission 204542) | Sediment microbial communities from Yellowstone Lake, YNP, Wyoming, USA - YL17G05_0 | ecosystem: Environmental > Aquatic > Freshwater > Lake > Sediment | place: USA: Wyoming | collected... | reverse complement strand
GACGCCTGCAGCGAGAAGACGACCTCCTCCAGAAAGAGCGGGTTTCCCCTGGTCTTCGAGTAGATCGCCGCGCCGACCTCGGCGGGCAGCTCGGCCAGGCCAAGCGCTTCGCGCACCATGGCCAGCGACTCCGGCTCGGTGAGCTCCGCCAGCACGATCCTCGTCGCCTCCGCATCCCCCAGGTCAGGAGGGCTGTCGGTGGGCCGGCTGGTCAGGAGCAGCAGGACCCGCACCTCACTGACGTGTTCGGCCAGGTGGCGGACGAGAGCGAGGGAGCTTTCGTCCATCCAGTGAACATCCTCGATCGTGAGCACGTGGTCCCGGTCTCCGGCCGCCTCGACAAGGATGCGAACGATCAGGTCAAGCAGCTTCTCGCGGCGACTCCGGGCATCGAGCGAGCCGACCACCTCGCTCTGAGGGAGCGACAGGGCAAGCAGGGGGTTGAGCAGCGAGCCAAGCTCCGCGAGGTCGGGGAGCCACGCCTCCAGGTACCCGCTCACCATCTGCGTGCGGCGGCTCGCCGAGTCGCCGCGGGAGATCCCGAGGATCGCCTCCAGCACCTCGATCCAGGGCGTGAAAGGAGCCGCCTGCAGGTGCTCGAAGCAGGCGGCGCGCGTCACCCGGCCGGGACGCGGCGCGCCCAGGAGAGCCTCCTGGAGAAGGCGCGACTTGCCGACGCCGGCTTCACCTTCGATCAAGATGGTGCGTCCGTCGCCGCGTCGGGCCTTCTCCCAACTCTGCCGGATCACGTCGAGCTCGGCGCGACGGCCGAACAGGCGCCCCGCCCGCGGCCCCGATCGTGCACCGCCCCGGATCTGGCCGCCCGCTCGTCGCTCCGCCTCCAGAACGCAGACACCGACCGGCTGCTCCCTGCCCTTCACGTTGAGGGGCGCCAGTTCCCGGGCGCAGAGATCGGGGCCAACGTAGTCCAGGAGCTTGCGGCTGATGAGCGCCTCGCCGGGCTTTGCCGCGCTCATCAGCCGCGCCGCCAGATTGACCGCATCCCCCATGACCGTGTATTGGCGACGGTTGGACGGCCCCACTTCTCCGGCGAAGACGTGGCCTCCGTTCAGGCCGATCTTGTGCTGAAGGTCGAGCCCCGATTGCCGCAGCTCGGCCGTCAGTTCGAGGGCGAAGCGGGCGGCGTTTGCCGGGGCGTACTCGTGGGCCACGGGCGCGCCGAAGGTGAGGATGAGCTTGGTCCCGTCCGCGGCGATGTCGCTGCTGACGACGAAGCCGCGATGCTTGGCCGCAAGCCGGGTGAGCATCGTGGCGTAGCTCTGCAGTTGTTCCAGGGCAGCGTCGACGCCGCCGCTCTCGATGATCTCGCTGAGCCCCAGGATGTGGACGAAGACGATCACCGTCCGCCGGTGTTCGGGCGTCGACTGTGCCCGATCCCCTCCCTCTTGCGTTGCGGCCCTTGCGTAGGTGTGCAGGAACGGTGCGAGGTGCCGCAACTGCTCTTTCGAGACCGGCGGGCGCTCGAGTACGGCCTGCGGCAGGCCCTCGGCCGCAAACTGGTCCATCCTCCAGTAGTCGCCGATACGGGTGACTCCCGGGTCGCCCGGCAACAGACGCAAGGTGGCGGGCGAGATCGCGAGTCGTCCGCGCTCGGCCTCAGACTCAGCCAGCGCCGTCAGCTCGGCCCCGCGACCGAGCACGAACCAGTGGGTGCGCTCCTCAGCCAGCCCGGCTGCCGCCAGCACAAACGGTCCGCTGTGGGCGCCGACCGACATGCCGATCTTCATCTTGCCCTCGCCCGCGTCAACGGCCGCCGTGCGCTCGGTCTGCTTCAGCATCGCCAGCGACGCGGCGACGGCGCGGCCGGCATGGTCGGGACCGTCGAAGAGCAGGAGGATGGCGTCGCCGCCGAAGGTGAGGGTGTCGCCGCCGTACCGGGAGGCGGTCTCCAGCATCCGCGCGAAGAAGGAGTTGATGATGTCGGTCAGCCGCTCGGCGCCTTCGTCTCCCAGGCGGCCGAGCCGCTCGGAGAGCGCCGTGAAGCCCGAGAGGTCGGCCATGACCAGCGTGCCGTCGACCTCGTCGCACCACGGCACAGCGCGCGAGGGATGTGCGGCGGTCGCCCGCACAAGGGAGGCCGGCAGGTAGGTGACGGCGTCGATCCCGCTGTCACGCATGTGCCGGCCTCCCTCGTCGCGGTCTCCGCGGGCAGGAGCTCCGCGTTCGTCTCCTGCCGGGCAGGAGGGATCCTCACGCGTGGTTCACTTCACCACAGAGCAAGGATCGACTTCGGTACCAAGCTATCGGTCGTCGTGCCGTCGCCCACCTGGCCGTAGCCGTTGTAGCCCCAGGACCAGAGGCCGCCGTCGGCCCTGAGGGCGAGGCTATGCCATTCGCTGGCGGCGATCGCCGTCCATGTGTGGTCGCCGCCGATCTGCACCGGGGCATTCCTGTTGATCGTCGTGCCGTCGCCCAGCTGGCCGTGGTCGTTACGGCCCCAGGCCCAGAGGCTGCCGTCGGCCTTGAGGGCGCGGGTGTCATTACCGCCGGCGGCGATCGCCGTCCAGCTGTTGTCGGAGCCGACCTGCCCCGGGGCACTCCTGCTGGTCGTCGTGCCGTCGCCCAGCTGGCCGCCGCCGTTGCCGCCCCACGCCCAGAGGCTGCCGTCGGCCTTGAGGGCGAGGCCGTGCGTCATACTGGCGGCGATCGCCGTCCAGTCGCTGGCGCTGCCGACGCGTACCGGTGCAAGGCGCTGGGTGATCGTGCCGTCGCCCAACTGGCCCTGGTTGTTGAAGCCCCAGGCCCAGAGGCTGCCATCGGCTTTGAGGGCCAGGCTGTGATAGCCGCCGGCGGCGATCGCCGTCCAGTCGGTGTCGGTGCCGATCTGCCCCGGGAGACTCTTATCGATCGTCGAGCCGTCGCCCAGCTGGCCATTGCTGTTGCTGCCCCATGCCCAGAGAGTGCCGTTGGACCTAAGGGCGAGGCTATGCTGGAAGCTCGCGGAGATCGCCGTCCACGTGTAGTTGCCGCCGATCTGCCCCGGGACGCTCTTGTTGATCGTCGAGCCGTCGCCCAACTGGCCCTGGTTGTTGAAGCCCCAGGCCCAGAGGCTGCCGTCGGTCTTGAGGGCGAGGCTGTGCAGGTAGCCCGCGGCCATCGCCGTCCAGCCGCTGGCGCTGCCGATGGGCACCGGGACACTGCTGTCGCTCGTCAAGCCATCGCCCAGCTGGCTCTGGCTGTTGTTGCCCCACGCCCAGAGGCCGCCGTCGGCCTTGAAGGCCAGACTATGGTAACTGCCGGCGGCCAGCGGCACGGGGGCGAGCGTGACAAACGCCGAGAGCTCGAGCATGCTGGAGCCGGCGTTCCGGTACTGCACCCAGACCGTCTTGTCGCCGGGAAGTCCCGGTAGCGCGACGAGGCTGTGGGCCGAGTAGGGTCGCCAGGCGCTCCAGTTCACGTTGTCGGTGCTGGTGCGCATCTCGGTGGCGCCGACCACGTTCGAATCCAGCGAGACAGGTGAGTAGCCGCCGTTGAGGGTCGCCGTGCCCGCGGGCGGTAGCGGAGCGAGGGCGAAGACGGCGGCAATCGTATGTCCGGCCGTGACGCCCGGGAACGTGTAGGTGTACGAGCCGTCTCCGTTCGGGACCAGGTTCGGGTCCGCCGTCACCGGTGGGGTCGCGATGAGGGATTGCCCGTTGACCGTCACGTCGACGACGTAGTTGCCGGCGTCGGGCACGATCGAGAAGACCTGGCTCTGCCAGTCGCTGACGATCGCATCGCCTCCTGCTCCACCGTGCGTGACCGTGCCACCCGCACCGGCCGTGACCGTGATCGTGTGACTTGCGTTGAGACGGCTGAAGACCTGCGTTGGCACCGAGCGATCATGCGTGGTGCCGTCGCCCAGCTGGCCGTGGTCGTTCCAGCCCCAGGCCCAAAGGCCGCCATCGGCCTTGAGGGCGAGGGTGTGATAGCCGCCGGCGGCGATCGCCGTCCAGTCGTTGTCGCCGCCGATCTGCACCGGGGTTTCGCGCTGGGTGGTCGTGCCGTCGCCCAACTGGCCGTAGCCGTTCCAGCCCCAGGCCCAGAGGCTGCCGTCGGCCTTGAGGGCCAGGCTGTGAACAGTGCCGGCGGAGATCGCCGTCCAGGCGCTGCCGACGCCGATCTGCACCGGGGTTTCGCGCTGGGTGGTCGTGCCGTCGCCCAGCTGGCCCTGAGAGTTCCCGCCCCAGGCCCAGAGGCTGCCGTCGGCCTTGAGGGCCAGGCTGTGCCCACCGCTGGCGGCGATCCCCGTCCAGTCGCTGTCGCCGCCGATGCGTACCGGGGCGCTCTTGCTGATCGTCGTGCCGTCGCCCAGCTGGCCCACGTTGTTCCAGCCCCAGGCCCAGAGGCTGCCGTCGGCCTTGAGGGCGAGGCTGTGAACAGTGCCGGCGGAGATCGCAGTCCAGGCGCTGCCGACGCCGATCTGCACCGGGGTTTCGCGCTGGGTGGTCGTGCCGTCGCCCAACTGACCAAAGCCGTTGTCGCCCCAGGCCCAGAGGCCGCCGTCGGCCTTGAGGGCGAGGCTGTGCTGGGTGCCGGCGGAGATCGCCGTCCAGTCGCTGCCGATGCTGATCCGCACCGGGTCACTACTGCTGGACGTCGTGCCGTCGCCCAGCTGGCCGTAGTAGTTCAAGCCCCAGGCCCAGAGGCTGCCGTCGGCCTTGAGGGCCAGGTTGTGCGAATCGCCGCCGGAAATCGCCTTCCAGTCGCTGTCGACGCCGACGTGCACCGGGGCACTCTTGTCGATCGCCGTGCCGTCGCCCAGCTGGCCTTGAGAGTTGTCGCCCCAGGCCCCGAGTCTGCCGTCGGCCTTGAGGGCCAAGCTGTGCCGGTAGCCGGCAGTCAGCGGCACGGGTGCACGCGTGACCGACGCCGAGAGCTCAAACACGCTGGAGCCGGCGTCCCGGTACTCCACCCAGACCGTCTTGTTGCCTGGGAGCCCAGGCAGAGCGACGAGGCTGCTCGCCGTGTAGGGTCGCCAGGCGCTCCAGCTCACGTGATTGGTGCTGGTGCGCATGTTGACGGCCCCACTCACGTTCGAGTCCAGCCTCACCAACGAGTTGTACGTCAGAGCGGAGCCGCCGTTGAGGGTCGCGGTACCCCCGAACGATTGCGTGACCTGCGCCCCCTTGGCCGTCGCCGTGGTGACGTTGCCGGCGCGGTCCATCACTGCGACGGTCACCGACACGTCTGCAGGCTGGACGCCGGGCAGCGGGACCAGGTACGGACCGCTGACGCCGGCCGCGACGGCGAGATTGAAGGCTTGAGTCGCGCCGGCGCCCACCTGCGTCACGTCGATGCGCGAGATGCCGCTGGCGTCGGAGGCGTCCACGCTCGCCGTAACCGTGGTGCCGTCTGTAGAGAGGTTCACGATGCGCACCGTCGGGCCCACGGTGTCGGCCGAGGGTGCCGATCTGATGAGCTCGACCGTGAGATCGGTCCAGAGGCGCTCGGTGCCGGCGATCGTAGCGCCGGCCGCGCTCGTCGAGAGGAACTGGCCGGGAAGGACGACCAGCCTCTGCTCCGGCCCGCCCGTCGTGGCGATCGTCGACACGCTGGTCGGGTCGGCCGGCCACCAGCCACTCGTCGCGATCTGGTACTCCTGGGGGCTCACTTCCCACTCTGTCGTCCAGGCGGAGATCGCCGGGTCGAACTGGGTCACATCGACGTAGCTGCCACCGGTGATGAATGCAGCTTTGACAGGGTTGCTGCCCGCGAGGAGATCGACCACCATACGCGGCTGCACGGGCCGGTCGGCAGTCGCCTGCGCGTCGCCGCCCGCCGTGAAGAAGGCACCAGCGGCACCAGCATTCACCTGGGCCAGAGGCACGGTGTAGGTGCGGGTCGTGCCCCCGTCGACGACGGTCAGCGTGACAGCGGTCGGAACGGTGCCGGCCTGCTTCGCGCTCGCCTTTGCAGCGGACTTGGCGGGCGCCTGCTCAGCAGCTGCCTGCAGGCCGCCGGCAGGGGCCGGCGGCTGGGTCGCGGTCGACGGAAGCCGGTACTGCGGCATCCCGTACATGGTGAACTGGATGCTCGACTTCTCCTCGTACGGCGTCACAGCCGAGAGGGAGCCGAGATATGCGCGCTTGGCCGCAGCGAGAGCCAGGCCGATCGGCTGGCCGCCGGCGGACCCGTCTGCCTGCGTGATCTGGTCCGCGAACCGGCCGATGAGCTCTTCGGTCCCGGCGATCGACACCGTGTCGCCGTACCCGTAGCCGGTGCTCCCGACCAGCACGCCTCCCTGGCCTGCCATGGCCTGGGCGACGTCAAGGCTCGGGTCGACACCGTAGGCTGGGTCGAGCACGCTCGCGTCGACTGCCTGGTCGTTGGGCACGCTGAGGCCCGCGTGGCAGCCCATCGAGAAGACCAGGTTGCCGGTGAAGTCGGCGGCGGTCGAGATGTCCTTGCCCGTGAACAGTTCCTTGGGGTTCCACTGGCCACCAGCGAGCAGTTGGTTGTAGCCATAGGCGGAGATGCCGCCGAAGTGCGTGAAATGGGCGTTGAGGCTGGCGACATCGGCGGAGGCACCGAGCAATCCAGCGCGCACCTGGTCCGCCGTCCACGAGTCACCGGACAGCACCTGGGGCCTGAGATTCGCGTTCGCCAGGATGCCCTGCACCTTCTCGGCGCCGTTGATCATGAAATCCTGGCCGGTCACGAGCGAGGTCGCGCCGCCCAGCTGACCGTTCTGCGCGATGAATGTGTCTATCGTCTTGGCGATCTCGGCCGGCGTCTCCACCAGCCTCGAGACCGCCAGATCGGGGATGTAGAGCGAGCGTCCGTTGAACGGGATCGGCGCGGCGTCCACGTAGTAGTCGTCGTTCAGGACCATCGACTGGTACATGCTCCCGAACAGCGCGCTGTCGTTCTTGAGAAGCGAGGAGTCCGCATACGAGCGCTCGTTGCCGATCACGGTCTGGTCCTGGACGCGCCGCTGCGGCACGACCTCGTCGCTCCCCACGATCACCACGTACTTGATGGTCGGGTTGGCCGTCAGGTAGCCACGGATCACCCCGCGGATGCCGTCGGCGGCCTGGTTCGCGAGGTCCGGCTTCCACGGCTCCTTGTCCCAGGCGTCGTAGAGGTTCGCCGGCACGGAGATGACCTCGCCGCGGACCAGGGGGCTCGCGCAGGCCCTCTGGAGAGCGGGCAGGACGGTGGAGGCCCACGCGCCCGGGTAGAGCGCATCGATGCGCTGCGCCTGCGTGACGAACAGGGTCAGAGGTTGCGTCGCCGGGACCTCCACGGTGGTCGACCCGCTGCCGGCCGGGACGAGAGGCGGCTTGTCTGCCAACGTAGAGAAGGCGTCGAGGGGCTGGGAGGTCTCGAGCTGCAGCGTGTACGGCCGGTCCGAGAAGGCGCCGTTGGCGCCCTTGACGGCGATGTAGGTGGCGCCCCCGACGAAATCGGTCTTCGCGAGGACCGTCTCAGAGTCCGTTCCCGACGCCGCGGAGAAGCCGGCGATGCGCTTGCCGGTCATGTCCTCGTTGTTGAAGCCGAGCTCCTCGAAGGTGATGTCGCTGCCCGAAGCCGTGCCGTTGTTGAGCGCGACGTAGCTCATCTCCGAGAGCGGGTAGCCGTCCAGGCTGTTGCTGGTCCGGTTTGCGGGTGAGTGGGCGTAGGGGGAGTGCGCGTAGGGCGAATGGGCGTAGGGCGAGTGGGCGTAGGGGGTATCCAGGAACGGCGAGTGGGCGTAGGGCGAGTGGGCGTAGGGGGTGTCCACGAACGGTGAATGGGCGTACGGAGAGTCCACGAACGGCGAATGCGCGTAGGGAGAGTGGGCGTAGGGCGAGTGCGCGTAGGGAGAATGGGCGTAGGGCGCGTCCGTGAGCGGGGAGTGCGCGTAGGGCGAGTGGGCGTAGGGCGCACTTGCGAAGGATGAACTGCCAAAGGCCGCCTTCTGCACGGAGGCGTCGGCTGCCGCGCTCGCTCCGAGGTCCTGGATCACCGCGAGATCGTAGTCGGCGGGCAGGTCCTTCAGAGTCGCCAGGAGCTCGGTGCCGTACGGAAGCGGAGCGCCGTCGGGCATGGTGACCTTGAAGATGTCGACATCGCCGGCCGACTGGATGTACGAGAGGTGAGCTTCTCCATGCGCGCCGCTCAGCACTGTGGCCGAGCCGAAGGTGTTGTTGGGTTCGTTGGCGGTGGAGACGTCGGCGACGACCGTGATGCTGAAGGCGGCCGAGGTGCTTTCACCGTTGGGCCCGGTTACGGTGAGGCTGCATCCCTGGATCACGGTGCCGGCCGCCTGAGTCACGACCGGCGTCGTGCCGGTGACGTGCCCCGAGTCGATGGTCGCGATACCGTCTTCGGTCACGACTCCGGCAATCGGGCCCATGCCCGGGACGTTCCAGGTCGCCGAGTGCGTATCGGTCCACCCGGGGTCGAGGAACCTTCCCACGAGCTTGGCTGGTTGACCGCTGATCACCTCGACGTCCAGGGCGTTGACCCTCGCCGGCTGCGGGCGCACGTGGATCGTCTGTGTGGTGACGCTCTGCAGGTTCGTCGCCGTGTCCTTGACGGTGAGCTGCACCGTCCAGTCGCCGGCGCTGTCGGGCACGATGTAGCCCGCCGGCCCGTCGTACGGCTCGGGGGCCTTGCCGCCCGTCGAGATCGCCCACGTCCAGATCTTGCCCTCGAGGCTGCCGCTGGGGTTGCCCGTGGCATCGGCGTAGAGGCCGACCACGTCGCCCTGGTGCGGGTCTGCGGGGGCGAAGGTGAACGCCGACGACGGCGGCACGGCAGTGGCCACCGTGAAGCTCGAGGTCGCCGAGCCGGAGTTACCGGCCCGATCGTAGGCGGTGACGACGAGCGTGTGGGGGCCGTCCTTCAACGTCGGCAGCGTGCTTCCCGGCGTTGCGGGGATGGATTTGCCGTCCAAGGTGACCTGCGTCCGAGCGGAGTCCAGCCCGCTGCCGCCGGGGTCGTCCGCCGCAGTGAACTGAAGCACGGGGCTGGCGGTGTTGACGGTGCTCCCGTGTGCCGGGGAGGTGATGGTCGCCGTGGGCACGGTGACGTCAAGCGTGAGCCTCGCCACTTCGGGGTCGTAGGTGATGACCGAGCTGCCGCTGGCGATGTAGGACCCACCGCAGAGCACCGATCCCGTGATGATGCCGGTGCCACTCTGGGTGAAGCCGCCGTAACGGTTACACAGCAGGCCGTAATAGGTGCCGGTGTTGCTGAAGGTCATCGTCTTGCTCTGGCCGATCAGCAGGATGGTGACCGGTCTGGCGACAGCGCCCACCCTCTCGCCGGCCATCGTCAGGCTGCCGCTGAGGGTGAAGTTGCCGCCGATGACGAGCAGCCCCACGTTCCATTGGCCGCTGCCCGAGAACGTGGTGTTGCCGGCGACGTTGGTGGGACCCCACTGCATGGCGGAGCCACCGCTCACGGTGAGCGAGCCACCGACGTGAAGTGACGCGAAGCTGACCTTCCCCGACGTAGTGCTGATGGTCACGTTGCCGGTGACGTAGACCGAGTCGAAGGTATAGGTGCCGGAGCCGGAGATCGTGAGGCTGCCGTTCACCGTGATGGGAGCCGCGTAGGTCGCGCCCTTGGTGCCGCTGAGAGTAAGGCCGTTGTAGACGGTGCCGGTCTTCTGCGCGGCTTGCGAGGCTTGCGTAAGCAGGGCGATGCGCGCGTCGGGCATGAACTGGCTCAAGGGGGGGACCACGGCGCCCTTCGCTGTGATGTACTGCACCGTTTTGGTCAGGTCCACAGTGCTGGTGGCCGTCAGCTTGCCGTTCACGTAGACGGCCGCGCTCGGCTGGCCGCCGATCAAGGGGCTGGCGACCTTGCTGCTGCCGCTCATGGTCGTGTTGCCGCCCGCATAGAGGGCGACGCCGAGCATCTTCACTCCCACGCTCTTGGCGAGCTCGACGTTGGCGGGGGTGGCCTTGTCGGCGGAGCGATAGAGGATCGGGATGACGCCCGCCGCCGACACGACGACCGAGGTCCCGCGCGTCCAGGAGACGCCGTTGTCGGACGAGAACTCGGTGTAGGCGACGCCGGAACCAGGGTCGGTGGCGCTGAACTTGAGCGTGACGGGAGCGTTGTGCCAGAGGCCGTCGTAGTCGCAGATGGTCGCCGGCGGCGCGAAGTCGGCCAGGGCGCTCAAGACGCCGCCGCTGCCCGCCCTCGCGGGCTCCGCCCCGAAGGCGATCAGGGCTCCGGCCAGCAAGAGTACGCAGGCAAGCGCCTGCAGAAGCGGGAAGGGACGGATCGATCTGCGCATGACTCCCCCGATGTTCTCATCTGCGGAATGCAGTGCCGTCGCACACAGTACTGATTAATAAGTCTAAAGCAACCGACATTGTCCGAGAATCGGCGGAAGTCTTATGCGCTTGTAGGACAGTGGCTGCTCAGTTGTCAGCACTTGCCCTACAAGCAGTCAGGGTCAGGGACCGGCGAGTGCGTCGCCGAGCACTCGTACGATGGTAGAGTCATCTTCTTGGGCGCGACACCCCTTCAGGTTGCAGCCTTTGCGTCCATTCTCACGGGTCAGCAAGAGCGGGGCGGCTCGATACAGGGGCCAGACGGTTGAGCGCACAATGAAGCGACCCACCCAAGCGTCAGAGGACCTCAGCCCCAAGGCAAAGAGGGCCGAAGAGCCATCATGCACGCAGGCCGCCGACGCGGACCTTGGGCTGCGCGTCTCGGATGTCCTTGACGCTCTGCCGTTCTACGTGCTGCTCCTTGATGAGCACCACCAGATCCTGCAAGCGAACAGCGCGGTGCGGGAGCATCTGGGGCTCGACCCCGAGGCCATAGTGGGCAAGTACTGTCCGCAGGTCGTACATGGCCTTGATGAGCCCTGGTATGCCTGTCCCCTGGAGGAAGCCGTCGAGAAGGGAATGGCGGTCGAGCGGGAGGCCGTTGACCAGGCATCAGGGCGCTGGATCAGATCGGCGGTCTATCCGACCGCGAGTCTCACCCCAGACGGCGGGAGGATCTACTTCCACACGGTCTCCGATATCACCGACGCCAAACAGGTTGAAGACCAACTGCGGGCTTCTCGGGAGCAGCTGCGCGAGCTTTCTCGCCATCTCGAATCCGTTCGGGAAGAAGAGAGAACGAGCATGGCACGCGAGATCCATGATGAGCTCGGTCAGACCCTGACTGCCCTGAAGATCGACTTGTCCTGGCTCGCCAAGAGACTTCCCCACGAACAGCAATCGCTCGTTGAGAAGACCGAATCCATGTACGAGCTGGTCGACCGCGCCATTCAGACCGTAAAGAGGATCTCCACCGAATTGCGGCCGGGGGCACTGGATGACCTCGGCCTGGCGGATGCCATGGAGTGGCAGATACAGGACTTCGGCAAGCGTACCGACATCAAGTCCACGTTCAGCGCAAGGCCCGAAGGCATCGTCCTGGACCGCGAACGCTCCACGGCGGTCTTCCGCGTCTGCCAGGAGGCGCTGACGAACATCGTTCGCCATGCCAAGGCGACCCGGGTCAGCGTGAGCCTCAGAACGGGACCGAACCGCGTCTCCTTGAAGATCAGCGACAACGGCCAGGGAATCGAAGAAAGCCAGATCCTCGATCCCACAGCCTTTGGGCTGATCGGGATGCGCGAGCGCGCCCGCTATCTGGGTGGTGAGGTGCGCATCAGCGGCGCTCCGGGCAAGGGGACGCTGGTCGTGATGAGTATTCCCCTCGTATGAAGGGAGGATGTCGATGCTGAGAATACTGATCGCCGATGACCATCCGCTCTTCCGGCGGGGGCTGAAGCAGATAATCGCGGAGACGTCCGACATGGTGGTCGCCGATGAAGCCGCCGACGGGCGGGAAGCGCTGAGCAAGGCAGCGACGGGCGACTACGATGTAGTACTGCTGGATATCACCATGCCATTCCACAGCGGCGTGGATGTCTTGTCCCAGCTGAGGGACGAGAG
>Ga0315276_10005287_pt1:10000-11900 | contig 11900 bp, 3 predicted proteins | sample YL17G05_0_MG_FD_204542 | JGI IMG/M metagenome (GOLD analysis project Ga0315276, IMG submission 204542) | Sediment microbial communities from Yellowstone Lake, YNP, Wyoming, USA - YL17G05_0 | ecosystem: Environmental > Aquatic > Freshwater > Lake > Sediment | place: USA: Wyoming... | reverse complement strand
CTACGATCCGCTGAGATTCAGCCGTTGTTCGAAGATTTGTCCGATTGGAGTTTCCACTCTAATCACCCCCCCCCTCTACACCTGGCGGGATTTTGCTCCAGGGTGGGTTTAGGATGATTTGGGACGCCAGCGCCCAAGGTAAAAACTTTTTTTTTTTTTTTTTTTTTTACAGGGCGTGTTTCGGGGAAATCCCACCGACCCGGGCGGCGCGGGCGCGCGGCGGCAGCCGGACCCTTGGTCCCGCGGGCGGGGTCGCCGGCCCCGCCCCAAGCTCGCAAAGCGTCGGTTGTTGTCGCGCCCTCCCCGCCCGGCCTGACTGGCGGCGCGCGACCGGGGGGTCGCGCCCCGCCGGGTCGGCCGGTGAAGACTCCCACGGCGGCATCCCACGGTGCCGCACGGGCCCCCCGGCGGGCGTGGTCAGACTCACGCGCGCGCGCACGGGTTGCGCGCCGCCGCGGCGCGCGCCGCGCTGCGGTCGCCAAAGTCCGCCGACAATTGCCGAGCGGTTGTGACATGGCCCGGCAATCGTCGGCGCGTGGACGTTGGCGACCGCCGCGCGGCGTCGCGCGGACAGCGCGGGGTCGTGGTGCGGGACCGCCCGCGGTCGGCGGTCCCGCGCCGCCGCCGTGGGTGTGTGGTCAGTTCCACTAAAACCCCGGCCCCCGCGCGCGCGCGCGCGCGCGCGCGGGGGATGCCATGGCGGACGACGCGTCGCGCGCGCCCGGGCGGCGCGCGTGGGCGGTCGTCGAAGCCGAGCGGAGGAGGGGGTCTGATGGCGAGACCGCCCAACCCGCGTCGTGATGGGATCCGCGCCCCCCGGCGGCCGTCAAGGTGTCCGCCGCGGGGGCGCAGAGGGGGCGGCGCCACGCCGCCGCCCCCAAATCTCGCAAGATCCGACAGTTGTAGACCAAAAAAGGCCGACACTGCCCATCGTCAGAGAGCGTGCGCCGGGCCGCGCGGGGCCGTGGCCGCCGCGCGCGCCGTGGCGCACGCGCCGAAAGCTTGTCCCGAAAGCGGCGGTGAGCAAGAGCTTGTCCCAGACCGGGCCCGCCAGTCGCCCGTCGCCGCCCCCCACCAGGGCCGCCAGCGCGGTGGTGGGGTTAGGGTTAGGGTTAGGGTTGGGTCTTGTCGAGTAGAGCTTGTCCACTGGCTCTCGCAGTGCTCGTCCCAGAAAGCGTGTCCCAGAAAGCTTGTCCCAGAAAGCGTGTCCCAATGAGCTCGTCCCAGAAAGCGTGTCCCAATGAGCTCGTCCCAGAAAGCTTGTCCCAGAAAGCTTGTCCAGTAAGGCGACGTCGCGGCGGCGAGTCGCCAGTCACTCGCCGCCGCCCCCAAACCGGACGGCCAGCACGGCGTCGCGGTGCGCCGGCAGCACGACGGCCAGGAAGCGTCCGACGACGGGGGCGGTGAAGAGGGCGCCGCGGCTGGGCTCGCCGACGACGACGTAGCCGCGCGCGGCGACGCCCGCCGCCGCGCCGCCCAGCGCGAGCGTGGCGGCGTCGTCGTCCCCCAGGCCGCGCGCCCGGGCCGCGGCGGCAGCCGCGTCCAGGCCGGTGCGCGCGCGCGGGGCGGCGTAGGCCGGGCAGCGGAGCAGGATGTGGGCCAGCGTGTCGGGCGCGTCCAGGCTGCAGGCCGGGCAGGTGGCCCGCGCCGGCTCGCGCGGCAGCGGGCCGGTCCGGTAGTTGAACGCGGTCGTGACGGCGCCCAGGCGCGCGCGCACGAGCGCGGCGGCGTCGGCGGGCGTCACGAACGCGTCCGCCGCGCGAAACGCGGCGACCGCGCGCGTCGCGGCCAGGCGCGCCGCGGCGTAGCGGCGCATGCCGACCCGGCCTGCGGCCGAGTCGCGGACCGCGTTGGCGCGCGCGTGGTCGCCCACGCGCGCGGCGACGGCGGCGCCCGCCGC
>Ga0315276_10005287_pt1:0-2500 | contig 11900 bp, 3 predicted proteins | sample YL17G05_0_MG_FD_204542 | JGI IMG/M metagenome (GOLD analysis project Ga0315276, IMG submission 204542) | Sediment microbial communities from Yellowstone Lake, YNP, Wyoming, USA - YL17G05_0 | ecosystem: Environmental > Aquatic > Freshwater > Lake > Sediment | place: USA: Wyoming... | reverse complement strand
CCCTCTCGAGCGCTCCTTTCCAGGAGACTTTGGCGGTGGCTGTCGCAGAGGACGCCTCTCTAGACTACAATTCGCCGCCCGAAGGGCGGAGATTTTCAAGTTGGGCTTTTCCCGGTTCGCTCGCCGCTACTAGGGGAATCCTGGTTAGTTTCTTTTCCTCCGCTTAGTGATCGGTTCTTCCCACCGGGGTGCGCGCGAGCGCGCCCCCGGCTCCCCGGGCTCTGCGACGTTTAACGGTCGCTCTTCCCGGGGCTCCCTCTCGGGAGGGCCGGACTATATCTTAGACCCGAAGCGCACTCACATGCGTTTGGGGCCCACCGCCATCTAGTCTCTGAACTGCACGCGTGACCGAGTGGCCGACGCGCTTGGCTGCCGATTGTCCCATACCCGCCCGGGTTTTTACCGTGCCCACGACTTTCGCCGTGGTGCTGCCCCCTGCCTTTCGGCGGGGGAGCGGTACCGGGGGTCTGACGGGATGTTCCGGCAATTTGACGGTGTCGCAAAGCAGGGGACCTGCTCCACTAGGCGTGCCCTTTTCAGGCCGCCTTTTGTGCACACACTAATTATATGCTTAAGTTCAGCGGGTAGTCTTGCCTGAACTCAGGTCGAAATGTAAAAGGTGGGGTTTTGTGGCCTCCAACGAGCCCAGGGCCCACAGCGGCATGCGGCATGCGCCACCTACCAAACTGTTTGCCCGAACGGGACATCGCTCAAGCCTCTGCAATTCGGCGGACCCGCCGCGCGAGCGCGGCGAGACGGCCAGGTCCGAGCCCGGCCCTTTGGCCCCCCGGGTTGAGCACCCGGGGGAAGGGGGGTCGAGGGTGACGACGACGCTGAGGCAGACATGCCCTCGGCCGAGGCCTTGGGCGCAATTTGCGTTCAAAGATTCGATGATTCACATGATTCTGCAATTCACACTACGTATCGCATTTCGCTGCGTTCTTCATCGTTACGGGAGCCAAGATATCCGTTGTTGAGAGTTGTCTTTTGTTATGTGGCGAGGGCGACGGCGAGCCGACGCACCTCTGGCTTTAGGGTAGGTTTTGGTTTGGGTTGAAGTGGGGTTTCGCCGGCCGGTTAGTGCAAGAAAGACGAGGGAACGAATCCCCCCCTCTCTCTTGCCCGACCCGCCAGACCTGGGCAGCCGCTCGCCGGGGCGGGCGGCGCCAGGGACAGGCGCACCGCTCAAGCCCGGGGGCTCGAGGCGGCGGGTGGGACGTGAAAACGCCACCGGTGTGGATGTGATAGATTCAATGATCCTTCCGCAGGTTCACCTCGGTTGGTCCGGACTGGGGGCGCGGGAGCCGCATGACGCGGCTCCAGGCCCTCGACGGATCGCTCCGGCGAGTATTTCCCAGTCTCCTTTGGGCTCTCGGCCGCCCGTGCGGGCGGCGTCCTCCCAAAGGCACGCCTCTCGGCGGGGCCCGACTATATCTTAAGCCGAATTGAGGGTGGCGGTCGATGACCATCCAATCCTCATTTCAATCGACCCACCCACATTTAGTCTGTGAACGGCATGCGTGACCGTCGAGCAGGAGCTCGGCGGCTGTAGCACTTGGCTGCCCATTGTCCCTCGCGCCCCGGGTTGTTACCTCGCCCGCGGCTGTTCGCCGCGGTGTCGCGCCCGCTTTTCAGCGGGCGGACGGTACCGGGGGGCTTGGCAGGACTTTCAGGCAATTTGAGGGTGTCGCCCCGACGCGTGCGCGCGCCCGGGACTAGCAGGAGACCCTTTTCAGGCCTGCTTTTCTCCGCATGGTGCAATGAATACGGAAACCTTGTTACGACTTCTCCTTCCTCTAGATGGGAGGGTTTAATGATGTTTTCGGTGGCAGAGTGCGGCGAACCGCCATCAACCGCCAATCCCAACATTTCACCAGCACATCCAATCGGTAGGAGCGACGGGCGGTGTGTACAAAGGGCAGGGACGTAATCAACGCGATCTGATGAATCGCGCTTACTAGGCATTCCTCGTTGAAGATTAATAATTGCAATAATCTAGCCCCATCACGATGCAGTTTCGCAGATTACCCGGACCTTCCGGCCAAGGTTAGGCTCGTTGATTGCATCAGTGTAGCGCGCGTGCGGCCCAGAACATCTAAGGGCATCACAGACCTGTTATCGCCTCACACTTCCATCGGCTAGTCGCCGAGAGTCCCTCTAAGAAGTCAGCACCCTGGAAGAACCAAGGCGGACTATTTAGCAAGCTGAGGTCTCGTTCGTTACCGGAATCAACCTGACAAGGCAACCCACCAACTAAGAACGGCCATGCACCACCACCCATAGAATCAAGAAAGAGCTCTCAATCTGTCAATCCTCACTATGTCTGGACCTGGTAAGTTTTCCCGTGTTGAGTCAAATTAAGCCGCAGGCTCCACGCCTGGTGGTGCCCTTCCGTCAATTCCTTTAAGTTTCAGCCTTGCGACCATACTCCCCCCGGAACCCAAAAACTTTGATTTCTCATAAGGTGCTGGGGGGGTCATCAAAGGAACACCCCCCAATC
>Ga0315276_10005286_pt1 | contig 11901 bp, 10 predicted proteins | sample YL17G05_0_MG_FD_204542 | JGI IMG/M metagenome (GOLD analysis project Ga0315276, IMG submission 204542) | Sediment microbial communities from Yellowstone Lake, YNP, Wyoming, USA - YL17G05_0 | ecosystem: Environmental > Aquatic > Freshwater > Lake > Sediment | place: USA: Wyoming | collected... | reverse complement strand
GGGGATCGGCGATCGGGTCGTCATCCACGACCGGGTCCATCCCTCCGATGTTCCTCTTTTCGTGACCCTCGCGGACGTCCTCGCCTCTCCCCGCTTGACGGGGACCAACACGCCCCTGAAGATCTACTCCTTCCTCAAATCGGGAAAACCGCTCGTCGCCACGAACCTCACCACGCACACCCAGGTGCTCAACGACAGGATCGCCGTCCTCGTCGAGCCGATGCCCAAAGCGATGGCTGAAGGCCTGTCGTTCGCCCTGACCAGCCCGGAAGCCCAGCGGAGGGCCGGGGCCGCTAAAGAGCTGGCGGAAAGGGAATACACCTATTCGGCCTATAAAGAGAAGATGGACCGCTGCCTCAGGACGGCGCGCGGGAATTTCGTTCGATAGGAGACGCCTTCGATGCGGGCCTTCGTCACGGGAGCCTCGGGATTCATCGGAAGCCGCCTCGTTGAATCCTTGATCGAGACAGGCTGGAGTGTCCGCGCCCTCGTCCACGAAAGCCCGCTCCAACGCCCGGGCGGAATCGAGGCCGTCCGCGGCGACATCCGAGATCCGGGCCCATGGAAGGGCACCCTCCTGGGAACTGACGTCCTGTTCCATCTGGCGGCGGCCCTAGGCTTCTCGCAACTCTCAAAAGACATGTTCCTCGAGGTCAACGTCCGCGGGACCGAAGCCCTTTTCCGGGCAGCCAAAGACACGGGCGTCCGGAAGATCGTCCATGTCAGTTCCGCCGGGGTCATCGGATCGGTCAAAAAAGGTCTCATGGCCGCCGAGGATTATACGCCGAACCCGCGGAATACCTACGACCGGACCAAGCTCGAAGCGGAAAGGGCCGCACGCCGATTCGCGGAAGAAGGGATGGACCTCGTCGTCGTTCGGCCCGGATGGGCCTACGGCCCCGGGGACCGGCGGACCTTTAAGCTGATCGAAGCCATTAACAGGGGGAGGTTCGCCCTCGTCGCCGCCGACAGCGGGCGCCAGACACCGATCTATATCGACGACCTCGTTCGGGGACTTCGGCTCGCTGCGGAAAAAGGCAGGGCCGGAGAGATCTATCACCTGACGGGAAACGAGGTCCTGATCGTCCGAGAAATGGCGTCGGCCATCGCGGAGGCATGCGGGGTCCGGATCCCGAAACTCGCGTTGCCGAAATGGTTTGCGGTCGCTGCCGCCTGGGTCCTGGAGAAGGCTTTCGCTCCGTTCGGAAAAGAGGCGCCCCTCAACCGTTCCAGGCTAAGCTTTTTCCTCCACCCCAAGGCCCTGTCGAATGAAAAGGCCCGGAAGGAACTTGGCTTTGAACCGGCCGTCGATTTCCGAATGGGGACCCGGAAAGCGGTCGCTTGGTACCGGGAACAGGGCTGGTTATAGCGCTCTTCGCGCGTTTCAGGGATTCCCGCTGTAATTTCCCCCTGCCACGAGGTAGCAGTTGCCGGCGAGGAAACAGCACTTCTCAAAAAACAACGCCCAGGCCGATTCCAGCCTGGAGCCCTCCCAAATTCGCCTTGACCTCGGCGGGCTTCACTTGACAGTAAGAATAATCGACCTGGATATCGAGAATGAGCCCGGAGACAATATTGAAAGATATGCCGGCCTTTCCAATATAACCCAGATTCCCTTTTTTCACTTTTCCGATCGGGCTTTCTTCTTTATAGGCGAAGTGTCCGATGCCGAGACCGACGTAGGGGCTGATTCGCCCGCTGAGAAAATAATATTTCACTCCCCCGCAGACCGCGATGATCTGGATTTTTGTCTCTTCTCTCGTAAACGTCAATTTTCCTGTTGCATTAAAATAATCGCCGCTCGCCCAGAGGGCGAATCCGTCCCAGATCCGGATTCCAAGCTCAACTCCATAGGTCCGGCCGTTTCCGTAAATTTCTTTAAAAACGTTCTCCGTCGGCTGGAAATATGCGCCTTTGATTTCCAGGGAGAAAGCTTTCCCCTGAAGAAAATTGCCCGGAGGAACCAAGAGCAGAGCTACTCCAAGAATGAAGGCTGTCTTTTTCATCTTTTGTCCCCCCTCATTATTCTATCGTTATGTAAGTCGGCGTCCCTTCCATATATCTATTGGTGGCCGTCATGCAATATGTATATTGCGTTTCTTTTCTAACGTTATGATGCCGGTATTCAAATATGTTTGAATCCAATTCAATGATAAGATTTTTCGTATCTCCTTCAATTTGATATATCGAATATTTTTCAACCGCCGTTTGATTATTAGGATTGGCCTCCCATTTCAGAACATTAAGATACTCACTCCGTAATAAGGATCGATTAAAAGCTTTTTGCCCAGTAACGTTCAATGGTGGGAGGGGAATGGGCGGAGAAATATGGACATTATCAATAAAAACGATCATGTCTCCACTCGGAGCCCGGTTTAATTTCTGGGACTGAAAAGCGAAATGTGATTTCACTGCCAAATCTGGACCGGGATTTCCGTGATCTTGCGGAGTTTCTGAAAATAGCAGAATATCATTAACGAAGAAATCAAGACGCAGTTTGTCTCCGTTCGAAGCAATGTCCATTCTGAGGTTATACCATTTATCGAAATCGATTTTTCTAAGCATGGGGGTTCTGAAATAAGTCAGATTCTTCGAAGAGGTCGGCACCGGCATTGATTGGTTGTCAGTAATTCCTCCTCCCACATGAACCTTGCTTCCTCCTCCCCTCACTTCAATCCCCGTGAACCAACTGGCAGGGCGGGGATATTGGGAAATTCCATGGATATCAAGCCCCAGGCGGGGGAAAGAATCGGAATTTGATTTTGAGGAGAGCAATAAATCAAAAGATACTCTCTGGATTTCGCCCCAGGGCACGCTTTCTAATGGTTTCAACTCTACCCTCCAAGTCCCCAGACTTCCTTCTTTATGAACGACCTTCATGACATATCCGTGACGGTCGGATTCAATTTTGTATTCCTCGGGAGGAGCCACCGTGACGAAATCCAGACTTCCTTGATCCCAGAGCTCCAAGTTCAGAGATCCGGTTTCGAAATTATCGTATAAGATGCCTAATTTAGCAGGCATTTTCCGGCTATAGACAGCCTTCACATTATCAACAAGGGCTATGGCTTGATCATTTTTCTTTTCTTTCTGGATTCTTATGCTTCTCCGGGGCCCAAGAGGTAAGTTGACAGCATTAGTCAGAACGGCAGCTTCAGGGGATAGGATTGAATAGATAGTTTGATCGTCCAATAAAAAATCAATTTTAATATACTTACTGTCCAACTGTTTAATGTCTATTCGCAAGTTGTACCATGTATCCAATCTGGCGGGAACGAAAAAGCTTTCCGACGTACTTGTCTGCTGATAATACCAGATGCAATTAATAGCAGCGCTCTGACCATCGCTCCCCAATGTGATATAAAGCATCCAAGGCGACCAGGCCTCTTGTCCAAGGATCTTAATCTCGCCTTCGTAAATCAGACCGATCCAGTAGCCCTTGGAACTTGATACGGAGGGGAGCATCACATCCGCACTAAATGTACGGAAGTCAGTCAAGCTGATTACCTGTGGATTGACGAGTGTTAATTCATTGTAATCCTCTTGGTCCCCCGAAATCGTAAGTTTAACGGCATTCTGGTGACCCGGCTCTTTCACAATCTTCCCATACCCATGCCACATGTCAGAACTGAGTTTTCCCTTTTCCGCTAAATAAGTGCCGTCGCTCTGCCTCCCTCCGTGCCCATCGAAGTCATCATAAAGATTGACTTCTTTCTCTGTCGAGAGGGATTCCCATTGACTGAATATAGTTGCTTTATCCATAAACCAAGCCTTAGAATCAAGGGGATTGTTACGCATGAACGGAATTCCCGTCCAGGGAACTTCCTTCCCTTCAACACCATCAAACATTCCGCACTCCAATGCGAACGGCGCGCAAACGAATGCTAGGAGAAGAGCTAGAAAGCAGTTGTTTATGGCAGCAATTCTATGTTGCATGTTTCCCCCTTCGAATTCGTAGACATCTTTTGGCTTGCCCCCGAGCCATGTTGATTTATTCTCTCCCCATTTTTTGGACAATTTGGGGGCCTTCTTAAAGTATGTTCCCAGCCCTCAGTTTATGACCATTTTAGCAACTCCGATGTCCCAAAGCGAGTTTTTTCTGAAGCTTGAGAAAACTGCATCGTATTCGTCTTATAAATGATGAACCCGCCTCAGTCCATGTTTTCAGCTAGATCTCAAAGCTCGGGCCTGCTTCTTGATAGGAAATTGCTTTTTTCGCGGCGTAGCAGATAGCTACTCCCGCCCATGAATCTTCCCTCTTCCCCACACCGGCAAAATACATCCGGCCGCGTGGCCATGTCAATAACAGTAAAAAAAGTGTCCGAATTTCGCTGGCTTCAAGCAAAAATGAGGAAGGAGTTGAACCGGATAGCGATACTTGAATCCTTGCCAAACGGCGCCAGCTAAATTATCATGAGAGACGAAATCCGTAGCTTAAGAAATCAGCACGCGAATCCGAAACCGTCTGACGACGAACAATCGGCGATCCGGTCCAAAACAACTTGAAACCATACACAGGGCACTTCTTGCAGCCGTTTATGGTTCAGATCGAACCCGGCGCCAGACCGATCCCAGTTTTGCGTCGAGATCTAAGAAATTCCTTCATTTCATATCGTCGTATTAATTCAGACATGTTTATTCCGTGAAATGACTGGGGTTGTCATGAAGACTCCCTCGGCGAGCAAGTGAGCTTTGATATCATATGGCGCTTGTCTGAGGAGTTCGTATAAGTTTAGCTCCGTGTTCCCCTGACTTTAAAATTCCCATCCTAATCCCACTCCCCCTTTTAGTCCGCCTAGGTTCGCTTCAACGCCGGCCGGGTTTACCTTGCAAAAACTGTAGCTGCTTCTGACGGCAAAAAAGAATGGCCCTGAAATCTTAATGTCGCATGCCAGTCGGGCGATATATCCAAATTCGCCTTTTTCAACCTTTCCAATCGGGTTGGTCTCTCGGTACCGGAAATATCCGAAACCAAATCCAGCCGAGGGACGTATTCTGGAATCACCCAACTCAAACATCAGTCCCAAGCCTAAGGGAATTATATTTATTCTCGTTTTCTCAGCCGTGAGGGTTGTTTGTCCCTGTTTGTTATAAGCATCTCCATTTGCCCAGATCCTCATCCATTTCCAAAGCCTGAGGCTCACCTCTCCCCCGAACGCCACGCCGCCACCATAAATGCTTTTAAAGGTCCGCTCGGACGGTTGAAAATAGGAGGCCATCGCTGCAACTCTAAAATTGTTCCCCGCATACGAAACACATCCCAAGAAGAAAAGAAGCGCGACTGAAAATAGTCTTTTTTTCATTTTGTCGTATTCCCTCTCATTGTATCGTTATGTATGCAGGCATAGATTCCTTATCTCCATCTGATACAGCCACTATGCCATATTTATATTGTATGTCCTTTTGAACCTTTCTATGCCAATACTCGAATGTTTTGGAATCCAGTTCGGTCAGCAGAACCTTCGTGCTTCCCGCAATTTGATAAATTCTATATTTCATGGATATGTTTTGATTCTCAGGATTCGCCTCCCATTTCAGCAGGTTTATATACTCGACCTGCAATAATGATTGATTCAGGTACCTTTGGCCACTGGGATTTAGCGGCGGATAGGGGGGCCCGAAGTTGGCGAAGACGGATTTTACCGAATCCATTATTATTTCCGCCGGATTTCTATGACCTGAAAGATCGCCGCTCCAACCAACAAACCTGTGGTTAGGATCAGCCACAGCCTGGATGCTCACTTTCCTACTCGCCTCGAAAAGGTAATTCCCTGGGGCTGGCTTAGTCGTTCCGCCTTTCCCAGCCTGAATGGTCAACCCGTAGGTTCTGACCCAACGAACATTGTCTATATAGACTATTGTATCTCCGCTGGGTGCCTGACCTAATAGTTGCGATTGAATTGCAAACCAGGACCCTATTGCTAAATCTGGGCCTGGATTTCCATGGTCTTGAGGGGTTTCAGAAAAAAGAGGGATATTGTTGACAAAAAAATCAAAATGCAATTTGTTTCCAACGAAAATAATGTCCATTCTCAAATTGTTCCAAGTGTCGAAATCTATTTTTTTGATTTCTGGCCATCTGGAATATGTATAATAGGAAGGGGTCACTCCTGATTGGTTGTCTTTAAGCACTGCTCCAATTAGAGCCTTGCCTCCACCCCCTCTTCCCTCAATATCTGTGTGCCAGCTTACCCCATCGGGAACAGAAGAATTGAGTTGAGATATACCATGAATATCTAGCCCGATATGAGGGAAGACATCGGCATCCGATTTAGAAGAAATCAGAAAATCAAAGCAAATGCTCTTCACCTTTCCCCATGGAATTCTGCCATACATCGTCGCTATTTGCAGAAGCTCGGCTCTCAAGGTTCCCAAGAGTCCTTTCGGATGCACTGCCTTCATCACATGCCCATGATGGCTTGCATCGACTTTGTATTCTTCGGGCGGAACTACGGAAACAAACCCAGCGTCCCCCCCCCATAGTCCAGGGCTCAGTGTTCCGGCCTCAAAATCGTCATAGAGGACCGAAAAGGAAGCAGGGGCAACTCTTTGGTGATATACAGCCTTAACGTTATCGACAAGTGCAGTCGCCTCCCCCTGGTTCGTTTCTTTCCAAAGCCTTATGCATCTGCGAGGGCCCCAAGCCATGCTTAATGGATTCGTGAGCGTTTTGGCTTTATAGCTCGTCACTGAAAACCTTATTCTTCCGTCCACCAAGAAATCGGTTCGGATCTTCGTCTTGTCTATGATTGCGATATCGATCCTAAGGTTATACCAAGTGTTGATACTTGCGGGAAGGTTATAGCTCTTAAAAGTATTCGTGGGATGATATGCCCATCCGCATCCGATTCCTGCATTTCTGCCATCGCTTCCCATATGGATCCATACTTCCCACCCACCATCTTCCTCTTGGGTGTGTATTCCGCCCTCATAATCTAGGCCGACCCAAAAGTTTTTGGAGCTGGACCCGGACGGGATCATCACGTCTGCGCTAAATGATCGGAATTCTGAAACATCGATAACATGAGGGTTTACTAGAGTGAGTTCGTTTAAATCCATTTGACCCTCTGCCATCTTGAGCTTAAGAACATTTCTATGCCCCTCAACCTGAACAACATCCGCATAGCCATACCACATATCGGTGCTGAGCCTTCCGCTCTTTGCCAGATAAGTACCATCATCCTGTTTTCCACCGTGCCCGTCAAAATCGTCGTATAAGAGCTCTTCAGGGTTCGCAAAGAAGCCACTCCTTCTTTCTTCCGGAAGATTCTTAGCAGTATTATCCTTTTCTGCTCTTAGGGTCGGCGCGCCAATAGCGGATGCTATGGATAGCGATAAGAACAGATACCAAATGCCAAAAGGAGTACCGTTGTTTTTCATGTCTCCTCCTCCGACGGGGTCCTTTGAAAAGCTGGATTCATGTATTTCGCATAGATTTTTATTATCAACCAGACGCAGGATTTCTTTGGATGCGCTCATCGGCTTTAAGTTTTCAACCCATCCCAATAGCAGCAATATACCGCCGATGAATTGGGGTGTCAATTAATAGGCCCTGCCCCTGGGGACAATGGCCAGGACGCCGATCCGCCTGTTTTCCGCGTCTAATTCGAAGATCACCCGATATTCTCCAACGCGAAGCCGATAAAATGCCTTAAGTTTTCCCTCCAGAGACCGGACGTCTTTTTGCCGGAGGGGATTTTCGGCTTCCGCCAGACTTTCTAAATAATCCAGGATTCGTGGCGAGACCGTTTTGTCCAGACGTTCCAGCGCTTTAAGGGCGGACTTGGAAAACTCAACGCTCCAGCTTTTTTCGGACATCATTCAAAGAGACGGTTTTTCTTTGCCGGAATTCCCGGGATGAAGCACGTACCTTTTCGTACAGGCCTGGAATGGCCATGAGTTCGAGCGTTTCCTTTCGGCGTTCGATATATTCGTCAATCAAGTCCACAATGAGATCGTTCATTTTTCGGTTCTCCAGGCTGGCTACGGCCTTGAGGAGGTTTTTCTTTCCTTCAGGAATACGGATGGTCGCGGTCTCCATGAGGGCTCTCCTTTACTAATAGCTTAAGCTATTAAGCGCTTTCTGTCAATGGGCGAAGGATTGTCATTTCTCCTGCGCGATACCTTTAGAGAAAGACGAAGGAACGGGGGGAGAAATCGTCATCGTCCACAGTTCTCTTTCCTTCTCCGGGCCGCCGCCTGGTGAAGAAAGCGGAGGAACCTGGCGAATCCGAGCCCCGCGAAAAAGTCGCCTTATACTTCTCCCGTCGTTTTGAACACCACGTCGTTCGGGTGGACTTTCTGGATTACCTTCAAGGCCACTTCCTGGCCCGGCTTGGCCTCGCTCACGTTTTGGTGCTCGATCTGTAAAGAACTCACCAATTGTTTGAAATCGGTTGAATGGCCGAGGAAATGGAGCGTTTCGCCGACCTTAATCCTGTCCGTCAGTTCCAGGACGGCGACACCGATACGGTCGAAGCAATGGGTCACTTTGCCGACGCGTTCGTCAGACATGGCTGCCTCCGATAATGTATTCCCCTCATGGCTTGCTTCTTCCCTAAGAAGCCTCTCGATATTATACCACAATCGTTGTGGTTCGGATTTGAGAATGGCAGCATGGTTTTAGATGGTGAGAAGCACCGTCTGGTGCAAGACGTAGAGGGGGGGGATTGCCCTCAGGTCCGGGATATGGCATCCTGAGGGGGACATGACTTACGACTACATCGTGATCGGATCGGGTTTCGGGGGCAGTGTCGCGGCTCTCAGGCTGGCCGAAAAAGGCTATTCCGTCTGCGTGATCGAAAGCGGGAAGCGGTGGCGGGCCAAGGATTTTCCCAAGACAAACTGGACGTTCTGGAAATTTCTCTGGGCGCCGGCGCTTAACTGTCACGGCATCCAAAGGGTCCACCTGCTGAACGACGTCCTCATCCTCGGCGGCAGCGGGGTCGGCGGCGGGAGTCTTAACTTCGCCAACACGCTGTTCGTTCCCCCCGACGTCTTTTTCGACGACCCCCAGTGGAAAGGGCTGGTCCCGGACTGGAAGGCCGCTCTTGATCCCCATTACGAAACCGCGAAAAGAATGCTCGGGGTCGTGCCCAATCCGAAATTCTGGCCGACCGACCACATGCTGAAGGACTATGCCCGGGAGATCGGCCGGGAAGAGCATTTCAAGGCGACCGATGTCGGGGTGTTCTTCGGAAAGCCGGGCGTCACCGTTCCCGACCCCTATTTCGGGGGAAAGGGACCGGAACGGACGGGGTGCACCATGTCCGGGCACTGCATGGTCGGCTGTCGCGACGGCGGCAAGAACTCCCTGGACCGGAACTACCTCCCCCTGGCCGAGGGGCTCGGCGCCGAGGTCGTCCCGGAACACAAAGTCGTCGATGTCAGGCGGGACGGGAACGGCGAGTATGTCGTCACGGCCCGGAAAACCACGGACCACGTTTTTAAGAGGAAGCTCGTGACGAGGGCCAGGGGGATCGTTTTCGCCGCGGGCGTCATCGGGACCTTGGACCTCTTGATGCGGTGCCGGGAGAAGGGTTCCCTGCCCGATCTGTCCGATAAGCTGGGACATATCGTCCGGACGAACAGCGAAGTCCTGGCCGGCGTGACTTCGAGGAAGAACCAGCAGCACTCCCTAGGCGTGTCGATCACTTCGAACGTCTTCGTCAACGACACGACGAACGTCGAGTTGGTCCGCTACCCCAAAGGTTCGGACGTGATGGCGGCTTTCGCCGGGCTGATAACGGACGGCGGCGGGAAGATCCCCCGCCCCCTGAGATTCTTCGGGAACGTCGTCCGCCATCCCCTGCAGTTCTTGAGGCTCCGCATCCCCATCAATTGGGGGCGCAACAGCGTCATCCTGCTCGTCATGCAGACGCTCGACAATTACCTGACCGTGTCGAGGAAACGCCGCTGGTGGGCCTTCTTCCGCAAGGGGCTCGTCTCGAAAAACAGCGGCAAGAGGATCCCGACCTATATCCCGGAAGCCAACCGGGCTGTCCGCGCCATGGCCGAGCGGATGGACGCCATCCCCCAAAACGCGATCACGGAAGTCTTGTTCAATATCCCCATGACGGCCCACATCCTTGGCGGCTGCATCATCGGAAAGGACAAGGACCACGGGGTGATCGACCCCTGCCACCGGGTCTTCGGCTACGACAACATGTACGTAACCGACGCTTCGGCGATCCCCGCGAACCTGGGCGTGAACCCGTCCCTGACGATCACGGCCATGGCCGAACGGGCCATGAGCTTCGTTCCGCCCAAAACGAAATATCAGGCAAAAGTGACCTCGTGAAGATGAGTTCGATTTTTAAGGTCGTTGGCCTGGCCGTTGTCCTACCGGCCGCGGCCGCCTGCGTCCGCTTCCACCCCAAGCCGATCGCGCCGGTGAAGGCCATGGAGGATTTTGAAGCCCGGCGGCTCGACGCCCCGGAGCTCAGGGACTTCCTGCTCCGCAATCAGGACATCAAAGATTGGCCCCCGGCCGCCTGGGACATCAAATCCCTGACTCTTGCCGCGCTCTACTTACACCTTGACATGGACGTCGCCCGGGCCCAATGGGGTGTCGCTCGGGGCGGCCGGATCACCGCGGGCGAACGGCCCAATCCGTCGCTGAACCCGGTCCTGGGATACAACGCCACTTCGCCGAGGAGCGAGGTCACGCCCTGGATCCCCGAGATCTCACTCGAGATCGCCATCGAAACGGCCGGGAAGCGGGGCTACCGGATCGCCGAGGCTCGGCATCTTTCCGAAGCTGCGCGCTGGAACATCCTGTCAGCGGCCTGGGATGTGCGCAGCCGCCTGCGCGGCGCCCTGCTCGAAGCGTACGCGGCCGGCGAGAAGGAGGCCCTCCTGTCCGAGTCGCAGAAACTCCAGGCGGAAATCGTCAGGATCCTCGAACTCCAGAAGGAAGCCGGAGAAGTCTCCGTGTACGACCTGACTCTAGCCCGGGTCTCCCTCGACGGAAGCCGGCTGGGCGCGATCGAAGCCGCCCGAGTCAAGGAAGAGGCCATGGCCCGCTTGGCCGCGGCCATCGGCTTGCCCCGTCGGGCGCTCGACGGCGTCAACTTCTCATTTGATAGCTTCCGTCGCCCCGAGCCGGAGATCCCGGCAGGCGAGGTCCGCCGCCACGCCGTGGTCAACCGGTCGGATATCCTGGCCGCCCTCTCCGAATACGCCGCCAGCCAGTCCGCCCTCCAACTCGAGATCGCCAAGCAATATCCCGATATCCGCCTCGGACCCGGCTACCAGCTCGATCAGACCGACGGCAAATGGACGATCGGATTGGCCTTTGACCTGCCCATCCTCAGCCGCAATCGCGGCCCGATCGCCGAGGCCGAGGCCCGGCGCATGGAAAGCGCCGCCCGCTTCCTGGCCCTCCAGTCCCGGGTCATCGGAGAGCTCGACGCCGCCGTCGAGGATTGCCGCTCGGCTCTCCTCAAAGCCCTGGCTGCCGACGACCTCCTGACCAACCTGACCCGGCAGGAGGCCGCCGCCAGGACGAGGCGCGAGGTCGGGGAGATCTCAAAGCTCGAGCTCGTCGGCGTCCAGATCGAGCTCAACGCCGGCGCAGAGGCCCGGTTGGAAGCGCTCGTCCAGGCCCAGGAGGCGGTCGGGCGGCTGGAGAACGCGGCCCAGAGCCCGCTCGACGTCCGGGATTGGATCTACACCAAGGGGCGGGAGGATTCCGCGCCCGCAAAGGAGCGCAAGGATGACTAAACGCCAGGTGGTGACCGGGTTGATCATTCTGGCGGTCGCCGCGGCCGCCTTCCTCGTCCTCATCAACGGGCTCGGGCGGAAGTCCGCCGGGGAGGAAGAGGGAGTCGTCACCGACGTCGCCGTCCATGTCGGCAAGGTCGTCCGGGCGACGCTCCACCGCTATGTCACGGCCTACGG
>Ga0315276_10005285_pt1 | contig 11902 bp, 8 predicted proteins | sample YL17G05_0_MG_FD_204542 | JGI IMG/M metagenome (GOLD analysis project Ga0315276, IMG submission 204542) | Sediment microbial communities from Yellowstone Lake, YNP, Wyoming, USA - YL17G05_0 | ecosystem: Environmental > Aquatic > Freshwater > Lake > Sediment | place: USA: Wyoming | collected... | reverse complement strand
TTCTTCACTACTGGCTACTATTTTTGCTACATCACTGAGTTTATCATCGCTATCTAATTTTATCAATCGTACGCCCTGGGTATTCCGGCCGGTAACAGAAATTTTACCTATATGCTGCCGTATAACTACCCCATTTTCAGTAATCATAATAATATCTTCATTATCGACCACATCGAGCACACTCACCACAAGACCTGTCTTTTCATTTATTTTCATCGCAATAATGCCTTTACCCCCTCTGCTCTGGCGACGATAATCACCTACATCACTTCTCTTGCCCAGACCTTTTTCAGTGATGGTTATCAGGGTATCCTCACGTTTTACGACAACCATACCAATTACATAATCACCTTTTCTTAAAGTTATGCCTTTAACCCCAGCGGCAGTTCTACCCATTTGCCGTACTTCTTGTTCATTGAAACGAATTGAAAAACCATTTCTAGTCACCAGGATAACATCATTCTTCCCTTCCGAAAGTTTGGCAGCAATTAATTCATCTTTTTCGTTAATCGTAATTGCCAGAATACCCCCTCTTCTTGGGCGGCTGAATGCACCTAACTCGGTTTTCTTGATAATACCCTTTTTCGTTGTGCAAATAATGTAACCTTGCTCCTCAAAATTCTTTACTGTGACAAATGCGCGAATATTTTCACCCTTTTCTATATCAATTAAATTTACTATCGGTCGCCCTTTGGACGCTTTTCCCGCCTGTGGGATTTCATGAACTTTTAACCAGTAACATCTTCCCTGGTCTGTGAAAAATAAAATATAGTTGTGCGTACTGGCAATAAACATATGCTCGATGAAATCTTCCTCTCGAGTAGTGGCCCCGGTTGAACCTTTTCCACCCCGATTCTGTCTTCGGTAACCACTTACCGGGAATCGTTTGATACTCCCGCGGTGTGATATAGTTATTACCATGTCTTCTTCGGCGATCATATCTTCAACTGTTAAATCTTGATAATCGCGGATGATCTCGGTTTTACGCTCGTCACCATAACGCTCCCGTATTTCAGATAATTCATCTTTAATTATCTGCATTCTCAGACCTCGGTTGGCAAGAATGGCCTTCCATTTCTCGATTAGTTTTATTACTTCCCGATATTCTTCTTCAATTTTTTTTCGCTCAAGACCGGTAAGTCTTTGCAGTCTCATGTCCAAAATTGCCTTGGCCTGTATCTCAGATAATTTAAAACGGGTCATTAAGTTACGGTGTGCTGTTTCGGGGTCTTTAGATTTCTTAATCAATTCAATTATTTCATCAATATTATCCAGTGCAATCTTAAGACCTTCCAGAATATGCGCCCGCTTTTCCGCTTCATCAAGATCAAACTTGGTGCGACGAACGATCATTTCATGACGGTGGTCAACATAACTTTGTAAAATCTCTTTCACATTTAGAACTTTGGGTTGACCTTTTACCAATGCCAGCATGATAATACCAAAAGTAATTTGCATCTGGCTATGTTTATACAAAAAATTTAATACGGCTTTCGCATCCACATCCCGCTTCAACTCTATCACAATCCTCATTCCATCACGGTCGGATTCATCCCTTATGTCAGATATTCCCTCTACTTTTTTGGTTTGAACTAATTCAGCAATTTTTTCTATCAAATTTGTTTTATTTACTTGATACGGAATCTCTGTAATTATAATATTTTCTCTTCCATTACGTGTAACTTCTACGTTGGCTCGGGCTCGTACCATCACCCGGCCGCGACCTGTCTGAAAGGCTTCTTTAATTCCTTCATAACCGAAAATTATTCCACCCGTCGGAAAATCCGGTCCCTTGATATAACGTGCTAATTTTAACACTTCTATATCAGGCTGTTCTATCAAAGCATAAAGTCCGTCCACAACTTCAGATAAATTGTGAGGGGGTATATTGGTGGCCATACCCACGGCAATCCCAGCTGAACCATTGATCAGAAGGTTCGGTAGCATAGCGGGAAGAACGGTTGGCTCCTTAAGGGTATCATCAAAATTCGAGGTAAAATCTACGGTATTTTTGTCGATATCACGCAACATCTCTTCCGCTATGCGAGCCAGACGTATTTCCGTATATCGCATAGCCGCGGGAAAATCACCATCCACTGAGCCAAAATTACCCTGGCCGTCAATCAAAGGGTAACGCAACGAAAAATCCTGCGTCATACGAACAATGGCATCATATACCGCAGAATCTCCATGGGGATGATATTTACCCAGAACTTCTCCGACGATACGGGCACTTTTTTTATAAGGTCGGTTATACGCAAGGCCCAATTCTCTCATCGCATATAAAATACGCCGGTGAACCGGTTTCAAGCCATCCCGTACATCCGGAAGAGCACGTGAAACAATAACGGACATCGAGTAGGCGAGATACGAATTTCGCATCTCGTCTTCAATTAAAGTCGGAACAATTTTTTCTCCGGTAGCCATTGAAATCCTTATCAGGTTAAATGTCTAGGTTCTTCGCATACTTTGCATTGGTTTCAATGAATGCTCTGCGTGGTTCCACGTCATCGCCCATCAAGGTTGAAAAAATGTAATCAGATTCAGCGGCATTCTCCAACGAAACCTGTAGAATGGTTCTTTTCTCCGGGTCCATAGTTGTAGCCCATAACTGTTCCGGATTCATCTCACCCAGACCTTTATATCGCTGTACTGAAATATTACTATTCCCATCAAAATTTTTCATCGCCTGTTCTTTTTCTTCATCATCATATACATAATATTCCTGTGACTTACTAGAAATTTTATACAAGGGCGGTTGCGCAATAAATATTTTACCATTTTCGAATAATTCCTTCATGTACCGATAGAAAAAAGTCAGCAATAATGTTCGAATATGCAATCCATCAATATCGGCATCTGTCATGATGATGACTTTCCCATAACGCAATTTAGAGATATCAAACTCGCTATCCCCTATGCCCGTACCAAGTGCCATAACAATTGTCTTGATTTCTTCATTGGATAATATTTTGTCCAATCTGGCTTTTTCTACATTTAAAATTTTGCCTTTCAAAGGGAGAATGGCCTGAAAACGCCGATCCCGGCCTTGCTTGGCAGATCCTCCTGCTGATTCACCTTCTACCAAATATACTTCACAATGATCCGGATCTCCTATAGAACAATCGGCTAATTTCCCCGGTAGTGATCCGCTTTCCAGTGCTGATTTTCGCCGGGTTAAATCCCTGGCTTTGCGGGCTGCTTCTCTGGCATGCGCAGCACCTCTGCACTTTTCAATAATTACCTTAGCCGTAGAAGGAGTTTCTTCCAGGAATTCTGATAATTTCTCATTAACTATTGTTTCAACAATCCCTTTAATCTCAGAATTTCCTAACTTGGTCTTGGTTTGTCCCTCAAACTGAGGTTCCGGTACTTTCACGCTTATAATCGCAGTTAGTCCTTCCCGGACATCTTCTCCCTGCAGCGAAAATTTATCATTAGCCTTAATGATATTATTTTTAAGAGCATAATTATTCAGGGTCCTGGTCAAGGCCGATTTAAAACCTGATAAATGTGTTCCACCTTCGATCGTGTTAACATTGTTACAATAGGTTAAAATATTTTCCGTATATGTGGAATTATATTGTATGGCGATTTCAACAGGAGTATCAATATCCAGCTTGGCGATATAGATCGGTTTCCGATGTATTGGATTTCTCGCTTCATCAAGATAATTGACAAATTCAATTAGCCCGCCTTTATACTGAAATTCCTCTTCTTTATTTTCCCGTTCATCAATAAATAGAATTTTAAGATTTCTATTCAGGAAAGCTAGTTCTCTTAATCTCTGTGCTAACGTATCATAACTGTATTTAATTTTACTGAAGATTTGATTATCTGCCAGGAAACTTACCTTGGTACCTGTCTTTTTGGATTTACCAATTACCTTTAAGTCCCCAGCAACTTCCCCCCTTTTATATTTTTGAAAATAAATTTTATTATCCCTGTAAATTTCAATACTGCACCATTCAGAAAGAGCGTTTACAACTGAAGCACCAACACCATGCAATCCACCTGAAACTTTATATGAACTCTTATCGAATTTTCCTCCAGAATGCAACATGGTCATGATCACTTCCACGGCAGGTCTTTTTTCTTCGGGATGAAGGTCAACCGGAATACCGCGACCATTATCTTCAACGGTAATTATCTCTCCTTTTTCAATAATAACTTTAATATGAGTCGCAAATCCAGCCATCGCTTCATCAATACTATTATCCACAATCTCATAAACCAGGTGATGTAGGCCTCGACTGGATACATCTCCGATATACATGGCGGGTCGGCGACGCACAGCTTCAAGTCCTTTTAAAACTTGAATCTTCTCAGCTGTATATTCTTCAATATGATTTGTTTTTAAAACCATTCCCTTCCTCTAAATAATTTTCACTTTTGCTATTGAACTTTTATGTCCCATTTGTTTGATCAGTAAAAATAAGTCATCCTGAAATGTACGTATATCAGGTATATCTATGGGTTGGGTTTTCTCGACATAGAGAACACCATTTTCAATGTATTTGGGATGAAAATAATCAGCTATATTATGACCAACAAGATAACTCCAGTTCAGAAAGAGGTTATTATCTTCCATGGGCTGGTGCAATTTATATTTTTTAAACAATCTGTTTAATATATTTTGTATTTCATCAAAATCACTATTAGAACGCATAAACACCCGCATTGTCAAAAACATAATTTTTTGCAGTAAGATTTCTGGCGAATTCACTCCTCCCCGTAGTAGTAATAAATGACTGCCCCATATAATAAATTTAGATCATCGGTGGTAAGAACTACACCAGGAATTATTCCAATAACTTCTGTAAATTTTTACCTTCTTTATCCGAAGAGTAAATTCTAACGTCGTTTTTATCCAGTTGATCTGATAAAACCTCACCACTGATATCAAAATAATTACAATTAAATCTGATTGCTGTTGAATCGTTGTTCGCCCTAAAACTTTTAGTAAGGGCCAAATAATGTATGGCTTCTAAAATTGACGTCTTGCCAAGTCCATTCGAACCGGGCAACAAATTAATTTCATTAGCAAACTCAAGATCGATAAAAGGAAGGCGGCGGAAATTATTTAAACACAAATGCTTAAGAAACATCTATTAATTACTCAATCTCACCGGCATAACTAACATTACCAATTCTTCTTTCTCTCTTTGTTTCTCGGGATATAATAAGCCCGGTCCGTCTGACGTTTCGAGTTCTAACTTTATTTCTTTCGTATCTATATGCCGTAAAGCATCCAATAAATAATTTGCATTATAAGCAATTTCCAATTCCGCGGCATTATACTTACAATCAAGTGCTTCGTGTGCTTCTCCTCCGAAATCAATATCTTGGGCATTAATATCAATCTTGTTTTTATCAAATTTTAGTCGTACCTGATAACTAATTGGATTTGAAAAGAGAGAAACGCGTTTCACTGATGCAATAAAAGACTCTCTATCAATTATTATTTCTTTACTATTTTTCTCCGGTATTACTCTCTCATAATCCGGATATGGTTCGCTTATAATTCTAGAAAAAAGATGCGTATCATCAAATTTAAATAGGACATGATTCTTTCCTATAATGATTTCCTGTTGACCGTCTTCGCTCAAATTTCTGGCAACTAAATTTAATGCTCTCGTGGGTATAATAATATCACGCTGAACATTTTTAGAATGAAATTCTCTGTTTACGATTTTGACTAATCGGTGACCATCCGTGGCAACCATTCTGATATGATCATTAAATATTTGACAATATACTCCCGTTAAAGCCGGGCGCAAGTTATCTGAAGAACATGCAAATAATGTTTTTTCGATCATTCTTCTGAAATTTTCTTTTTTTATTTTCACCGTATCTTGAGTTTCAAGCGAGGGTGTGCTGGGAAAATCATTTACGTCTTGTCCTGAAATTTTATATTCACCAAAAGGTGAACTAAGAATAATTTTTAAATCATTATCTATTCTAAGATCTAATTCTGTGTTTGACATTTCCCGTAATATATCTGCTAATAATTTCCCTGGTATAACAACTGCTCCACTTTTCTTCACATCGCAATCACACCAGGATATCTGTGTTATTTCCAAATCCGTAGCTATGATTTTCATTTTGTCGTTTTCTGTACTTAGTAAAATATTATAAAGAATATCAATGGTGGTTTTACTCGGTATTACATTAATTACTTTTTGTAATGCCTTATATAAATTATCTCTAGAAACAGTTAGATGCATATTATCCTCCGCTTCAGTAAATAAGGAATTAAAAATACAGAAAAATTCGAATTATTTCAAGATATAACATTCTATATAAATAACTGAAATATAATATAGTTGTAATAGTATGTACGGTTGATATGTTAGTAACCAATTTAATATATGTAAATTATATCTTTACAAGAACAAATTGATAACATTTAACATCTAACATCTTATAATTGCCGGTTAATAACTTTATGTGTTAAATCTATTTTTTTTATTAACAAGCAATGAATATTTGTTAACATGGGTATGTTAACAAATACATGACATTATGTATGTTAATATATCATGAAGCCGGATTAAAAATTAATAATTTCTATAAGAAGAATACCTTAAATATTTTACCGAATAGTTGACTATAAACCTTTGAAATATTAACATTAAAAGTTTTAAACATAAAAATTAAAAGAGGAAAAAATAATGAAAAGAACATTTCAACCCAGAAACAAAAAAAGAAAAAACAAGCATGGATTTCGGGAACGAATGAAAACCAAAGATGGCCGAGAAGTCTTGTCGAGAAGAAGATCCAAGGGAAGGAAAAAACTTACTGTAAGTGATGAATATACCAGATAAGCACAAACAAGAATCTAATAACTATACGCCTAATCGATCGGATAATCAAAATGAATATAGAATAAGGACCGCTTTTGGCCAGTTAATTTTAACAAAAAATCCTGAACGTAGCTATCAAGTAGTAAGAATTTTAATAAATAAAAAAACCGGACATGCTGCACACAGAAACTATTTGAAACGTATCATCAAGGAATGCATCAGGAAAAATTCTGTAAAGTTTAAAAAATTCAACGAAATAAAATTCTTTTATAATTTTATTGGTACAGCTAAGTTTAACGATATTAACAATGAGATTAGTAAGAGGGCATCTCTGATCCCATGGTAAAATATTTTATACTTCTTATTCGATTTTATCAAAAACGCATTTCTGTTTTAATTCCCCCAAGTTGCAGATTTTACCCAACCTGTTCCGAGTATAGCTATCTGTCTATCGAAAAACACGGGATATTAAAGGGATCTTGGTATACTGTATTACGAATCGGTAAATGTCATCCTCTGCATGAGGGTGGTTTCGATCCAATTAAGTAAAAAAAACATTATGGGATTAATTTAATTCTATGGATAAAAAATCTATACTTGCTATTGTTATAATTACAATAATCATTTTATTGCTACCTGCTTATTACCGACTGGTATACAATGAGCCTACGGCTAGCCCCCTGCCCCGAACAGAGTTAGAAAAATTTATTCCGGACACTTTGATAGCGAAATCGGAAAATTTACCTGCGCCTGAATTTAAGGAAAGCGGTGAAACGTTCAAGGAAGAAATAGCAACTTCCATAACGGGAAATATTATTGATTCTTCAACTGAAGAAAAATTTATTGAAATTGAAACCCCTTTAATAAGGGCTAAAATATCAAATAAAGGTGGTGGAAAAATATATAATTATTTTTTAAAGAACTATCAGAACTGGGATCAATCAGCGGTAACACTAATAAATGAATCACTTCAAAATGGCCTGGATATTAACTTCTTGTCGGCACAAGGCATCAAGGTCCAGCTCGATCAATATAATTTTTTCACGGAAGATGAATACCAAGCAAAGAAAGTTTTACGAAGCGAGGATTCGTTCTTTAGATCCTATTATGTATACTACAATGAAATCAAGCTAGAAAAAAGAATCACTTTCTATGGGAATCGATATCATGTCAATATTCAGTTTATAGTAAGTAGGCCAGAAGGAATTTTTCTTAATAATGAATACCAATTATCCTGGTTAAATGGATTACCATCTAATGAGGAGAATAAAGTCGAGGACTATTCTTATAGTGAAATATATACCAGCATGGGAGATGAATTAGAAAGTTTCAGCATTGCTTCTGAAGGAGAGGCGAAAGAAAAATCCCTCAGTGGTTTAAGCGCATGGACAGCCATTAGAACCAAGTATTTTCTTGCAGCCATCATTCCCATTAATGTAAAAACGGCAAGTGTAACATTCGGTGGACGAGGTGTCAGTATAAATGAGATCATCGAACGCCAATACAATGCAAGTTTGAATATTATAAAAAGCAAAGACACAAAAATTGATTCCTTTATGGTTTACATGGGCCCTCTAGACCAAACTATACTCTCTGATTACAAAATCGGACTCAATAAATTAGTCCTGAGTCATGGCTGGTATGAACGTACGTTCCGGGTAATAAGCCTGCCCATCGTATCGCTTCTAAAATTCATCTACTTATTTGTGCCGAATTATGGTGTCGTGATTATCATATTTTCAATTCTCATAAAAATCCTGGTCTATCCTTTAACCAAAAAAAGTTACCGGTCGATGAAAGAGATGAGCAAACTTCAGCCCCTGCTGCTGGAACTGAAAGAAAAGTACAAGGGTGATCCCCAGCGTTATCAGAAAGAAACCATGAAACTCTACAAAGAGCATGGTGTAAATCCAATGGGAGGATGTTTACCGATTCTTTTACAACTTCCCTTATTAGCTGCTCTGTTTACTGTATTCAGATCGACAATTCAGTTACGGGGGGCATCTTTCATTCCCGGTTGGATCGACGATCTTTCACGGGCAGATACTATCTTCACCCTCCCTTTCAGTTTGCCTTTCTACGGGAACCAATTCAATGTACTGCCGATTTTAATGACCGTATCGATGATTATTCAGTCAAAAATGACCATGAAGGATCCGAAACAAAAAGCAATGATATATATAATGCCGATTTTTATGTTATTTTTATTTAATCAATTTCCATCGGGATTGAATTTATATTATACCTTATTCAATATCTGGACCATATTACAGCAGAAGTTTATAGATAACAGGGGATAATTAGAAAGAAAGATCTGGTTCTCTCAAGAGACTTTAATTTTCATAACTTTTTAATAAGCAGCCCCTGAAACTAAAAGGGGCATTTTTATTTATTCGATATGTACGACATGAATGATACCATCATAGCTCTTGCTTCTGGACTTGGAAGGGGGAGCATAGCAATTATCAGGCTCAGTGGAAGTAATTCAGTTTCTATCGTTAATCAGAATTTTAAAGGAAAAGATTTAAGATCTGTAGAAGGAAATACTATTCATTTCGGATGGATTTGGAATAAGGTAAATGAAATTGATCAGGTTTTGGTATTCGTGTTTAAGTCCCCATTTTCATATACCGGTGAAGACAGCGTTGAGATATCCTGTCATTCCAATGCGCTTATTATTGATGAAATAATAAGCGTGTTAATTAAACAAGGTGCCAGACTTGCAAAACCGGGTGAATTCACCTTCAGAGCATTTATGAACGGGAAGATGAATTTATCCCAAGCAGAAGCCGTAGCAGATATTATTAATACAAAATCTCGACACGGAATCAGAAATTCTCTCAGGCAATTAAACGGAGAATTAAATTCTAAAATCACAAAGTTTCGTAATCAGATAATAGATATCCGAACATTATTAGAAGCGGTGCTAGACTTTTCAGTAGACGAGGAAATTATCGATTTACCAAAAGAGAAGATTCTTGAAAATATTAAAAGTGTTGAAACCGAAGTAAAGCGATTGTCGAATAGTTATAATCATGCCAAAATACTAAGCGGAAGCATAACGATTACGATTATAGGAAAGACCAATGTTGGAAAATCAACATTGATGAATGTTTTACTCGGCGAGGAGCGGGCCATTACCAGCCACACACCAGGAACAACAAGGGACATAATCCATGAGGATTTTATAATTGATGATATTCATTTTAAACTTATAGATACAGCTGGTTTCAGGGATACGCCGGATCATATAGAACGCAAGGGCATAGCAAAGACAAAAGCACAAATTGCAGTATCCGATATTGTTTTATGGGTAATAGATATTTCTGAACCTTGGCAACCAAATTTGTTTGATCAAATAAAGATGGCCTTAGAAGAAAAAACAGACAAGCTAATACTGGTGGCAAATAAAACAGATCTGCAATACGATGAAAGCACTTTGAATATTCTAAGAAATATTGGATTAATCTACGTCAAAACGTCAGCTAGCAATAAGTCCGGCATTCAAAACTTAAAGAGGTCCATTATAACTAAAATTTCCAAAGAATCGCAAAAATTTTCAGATGATTTAATTGTCACTAATATAAGACAAAAAAAAGTATTGGAAGGAGTGTCAAAATATCTTCAGAATGCACGAAAAGCGATAAAGGAAAATCAGGGATATGAGTTTGCAAGTGTTGATTTACAAGAAGCCTTAAACCTGATTGGTGAAATTAGTGGGGAAACCGCGACAGATGACATATTAAACAAAATATTTTCAAATTATTGTATAGGTAAATAACGTTTCACGTGAAACATAAAATATGATGGTTGACTTTGATATAATAGTTGTGGGTGGTGGTCATGCAGGAATAGAAGCTTGTTCTGCTGCATCAAGAATGGGGCTTAATGTTGTATTGATCACCATGGACCGCAGTAAAATCGGTTTGATGTCCTGCAATCCTGCTATTGGGGGCATCGCAAAAGGTCAGCTGGTTCGTGAAATAGATGCTCTTGGCGGGGAAATGGCTAAGATTATCGATAGGGCCGGCATACACTTTAAAATGCTTAATAAATCCAGGGGCCCTGCTGTATGGTCACCACGGGCTCAGGCAGACCGCAAATTATACGCACAAGTTGCTCAGGAAAGATTAAAAAGACTAAAAAACTTTTACATAATTGAATCTGTTGTTAACGACCTATCCGTTAGGGATAATAAAATTCAAGGGGTAAAATTAATCAGCGGAGAAAAAATTTATGGTAAAAGTATTATTCTAACTACTGGAACTTTTTTAAATGGTCTTATACATATTGGATTAAATAGTTTTGCAGCAGGTAGATCTGGAGAAAGGCCGTCAAAGGGTATAACAGATGCACTACGGACCGTCGGTTTAGAGTCGGGAAGATTAAAAACAGGAACACCGCCAAGAATTCACAAAGAGTCAATAGATTTTAGTAAATTATTGATCCAGTACCCTGATGTTCCACCCGCACCTTTTTCATATTTCAACGAGAAGATTGATAGAAAGCAGCTACCTTGTTATATAGCCTATACCAATAAAGAAACACATGCTATCCTCCGCGATGGATTTGATCAATCGCCAATGTTTACTGGAAAAATTCAGGCTAAGGGCCCCAGGTACTGTCCATCGATCGAAGATAAAATCAAAAGGTTTTCAGAAAAGGAGCGACATCAACTATTTCTAGAGCCTGAAGGGTATGATGATCCCGCAGTGTACTTAAATGGATTCTCTACCAGCTTGCCTGAGCATATTCAAAGAAAAGCAATCAACTCGATAAATGGTTTGGAAAAAGCTGAAATTATTCGTTTAGGTTATGCGGTTGAATACGATTTTTTTCCTCCGCATCAACTAAAATACACCCTGGAGTCCAAGCGAGTTTTAAATCTGTATTTTGCAGGTCAGATTAATGGCACTTCTGGATATGAAGAGGCTGCAGCGCAGGGCTTAATGGCAGGAATCAATGCCGCATCAAAAATATTGGGGTTACAACCGCTAAGACTTGAGAGATCTGAAGCATATATTGGAGTCTTGATTGACGATTTAATAAATAAAAGTACTTCAGAACCATATCGAATGTTTACTTCAATGGCAGAA
>Ga0315276_10005284_pt1 | contig 11902 bp, 15 predicted proteins | sample YL17G05_0_MG_FD_204542 | JGI IMG/M metagenome (GOLD analysis project Ga0315276, IMG submission 204542) | Sediment microbial communities from Yellowstone Lake, YNP, Wyoming, USA - YL17G05_0 | ecosystem: Environmental > Aquatic > Freshwater > Lake > Sediment | place: USA: Wyoming | collected... | reverse complement strand
GAGCGATTCCATTGAGTCTGTCCAGACGGTGGGCAGCCTGACCGGGCGAAGGCCTGGGGCCCAATAGGGTTATGTGAGCGTTTGTATCTGTATTTGTGTGAATATTTTTTGACTATTACCCGCTTTTGCGGGCACAATTTTGCGTGCGATTTTACTAGTAAGAGATTAACAGTATCACAATTATTACCGAAAGGATGAATGTTCATGCAGGAATATGACCAGTTAAAAGATAGTGTGGCAGCCGTCGAAGATGATATCATCAAGGCCGAGGGTGGCAACAAAGCTGCTGGAACCCGTGTTCGCAAAGCTATGCAGGAAATCAAAGAAATCGCCCAGTCTGTCAGAATTAAAATTCTCGAGACTCGTTCTGAATAATAGCTGTTAGTCGTGAGTTGGCAGTCTCAGTTGGTTCCTCCGGTGATGGGGGGAAAAATAGTGCCCCCCTTCCGTCACCGCTCACCGCTGTTTGTGTGAATACTGTCTGGGGATGCTTTTTGCCCGGATAGCCGTTACTTCGGAGTAAGGTATGCCTCCGCTCTTGTTGATAGATCTTCACACTATCGATTTTAACAATATCATTTACGACACCAAGGCTATCGAGGAAATTAATCCCCATCGTTTCGAGATGCGCCAACTTGACGCTGTTGTCCATCTCGACCTTAACGCCGGTGAAATAGCCGGCTACCGGGATACCCGCGAAAATGATTTTTGGGTTCGCGGCCACATACCGGGCCGACCCCTTATGCCCGGCGTCCTGATGATCGAAGCTGCCGCCCAATTGGCCAGTATTGGTTTCAGCAAATCAAACCCTGACGAAAAACGCTTTCTCGGTTTTAGCGGTATAGAAAACGTCAAGTTTCGAGGTCAGGTACTGCCCGGACAGCGGTTATGTCTCCTGGGTAAATTCCTGGAATCTCGACCGCGACGATTCAAATTAGCCGCTCAAGGCGTTGTCGATGGCGAATTGGTCTTCCATGCCACTATCATCGGAATGCCCATCTGAACGGACAAATATACCCTGAGAGGAAAAGTTGCAAACTCAAACGCGATTGGTACCGTACCTGGCGTCTTCATTCAGTATGGATATAATGTGCTCGTCCGGCCGTCTTCTCATTTATTCATCCACTTGAAATGGTCGCTGACTTTTTGGGCCAATTCGTCAGTTAAAATGTTTACGTCTGTGCTCATGCCCGTGTCGATCTCCTGGTTTTTGTCGGCACGGATGCCAAGGCGTTGATCTCTCAGCGATCTGTCCAGTCGAAGATAAAGGCCCCTGTCTCGGGTATTCTTCCGCCGGTAATTCAGCAGGTGAGCAATCCACGCGAAAAGCTGCTGTTGAGAACGCCCATACAGAGCAAACCTGTCCTGCAAAAGAGCAAGATTAAGATGATCGGGCAACCCCTTACAGCCCTCGACGGTATCCGCCAAAGGGAACGGTTCGATCTGATCGACCCAGCCGGGACCTATAAGAAAAGGACTGATGCTCGGCTGCCACCTGTGAGAATCGGGCAACTTGATCGGCGGACCGGGCTGAAACGCCATGACCAGAAAATGTTCCAGGCGACCGATCCAGCGAAAAGCGGGAGAAAGCAGTTTTTTTGCTTCGGTCACCTTTTTTTTGAGCCTTTGAGCCTCTTCGAATTGCAGGGACTCGGACAGCTCTTTCATTTTCTGATGAAGCGCCTCTATACCCTGCGGGAACGGCCGATTCAAAAAATCGATTGCCCGATCGATATTTTCGCGATATTGGGCCACCGAAACGCTGCCGTCACAAACACAAACACAACGGTTCATTTGTCCGTAAGAACAAGCCGTAGCGTCAGGAGCATGGGCAAGCACTTCCCGACAACGACACAAATCGAAAATATCCTGCAAAACATCCACGCAGACCCCGGCGGATCTGGCATCGGCAAAAGGCCCCCAATATAAACCGGTCCCTGACTCAAAACGCCTGGTCTTGACAAAAAAAGGATAGTCGGCGGAAGGATCGACATGAACAAACCAAACACTAAGGTCCGGAAAGAATTCTTCGTAACTATCGGGATAGACCTCTGCGGCAATGTGAAAGTAAGCCAGACGGCTCTCAAACCACGAGAAGCAGCGACGAAACCAGACACGCTCGACAACCGGACGGATTCGACTGTGATGTTCTTTGTCGCCGTCTTCGGCCAGACGCCGGCGGACCATTCCGCGAAGATTAGCGCCCGTCAGCAATAAAACCGCTTTATCCTCAACGCCGCTGAAAAGGCAAACGCCATTGCAGGTGGGCAACTCCAGGGTTATCTGGGCCATATCCCCCTGAATGGGAATCTCAACACAACCGTCAAAAAGTTTCCTGGCTTCCATAGGAGCCGATCAGCAAACGAGTCAATGGTTACCCAATCACCGGCCTGGTCATCCATCCATTACTCATCTGTTTTTACCCATCAGCACTATAATGACCAGAAGCGCCACTACCAGCATACCTGTCAGGACGATAATCAGTATTTTCGTACCCAGTTGCTGAGGATACTCATTCAGTACTTCTTCCAGTGTTGCATCAGCCTGTGGGCTTGTTCTTTCCAGATCGACAAGTGCCCCCGCGTCGAACCCTTTATGGGCGTGTAACGGAGGCTCACCTGATTGAACACTACGCAGGTCTTCCAACAACAGCTTAACACTGCCGTAGCGATCCTCAGGATTCTTGGCCATCATCACCTCGATCACCTCAGCCACTCCAACGCTCAGTGAAGTATTGATATGATCAGGTGGCACCAACTGTTCCTTAAGATGTTTGTGCATTACCGCCGAAGGCGTCGGCGCCTCGAACGGAACCCGGCCGGTCACCATGTGATAAAACATCGCCCCCAGCGAATAAATATCCGCCCGAAATCCTATATCAAGCTCACCGCGTATCTGTTCCGGAGAGATGTAATAAGGAGTACCATAAGCCCTGCCCGCTTCAATCTGCGCCGTTTCTTCGTCCGCCGCCTCTCTGGCCAGTCCCATATCCGCCAGCTTTGCTATCCCGTCTTCGGTGATCATAACGTTTTTGGGTTTCACATCACGGTGAATCAACCCACGCGCATGGGCGTGCTCCAGGGCCTTGCCAATCTGAATGATTATATCCAGCGCCTCTCCTTCGGAATATACAAGACCTTTGGAGAGGTCATCATAAACCGTCTTGCCTTTGACATATTCCATTACGAAGTAATGATAACCCCCGGACTCTCCCACATCGATCGCCTGTACAATATTTGTGTGATTCAGCTTTGCCGCCGCCTTACCCTCTTTGTAGAAACGCGATACATATTCAGGATTCTCGCTCAACCGCTTCGGCAGCACTTTTATCGCCACAATCCGGTCCAGCGACAACTGCTTGGCCTTGAACACCGTCGCCATCGCTCCGGAACCCAGCTTTTCCAGAATCTGAAAGCCTGGAATCCGTTGCGTGGGACGGGCCTCTTCGATCGCTTTCTCCAGCCGCGATATCTGCGTCTTAGTCACATAGCCCTGGGCCAACAAAGCATCCGTCAGATCGTGAGGCTTTCCCTGCCGGGCCAGATTCTTCATCACCGCAAAGCATTCCCGTACTTCGCCATCGGTACAGAGATTCTTGTCGATCACCAGGCGACCCAAAATCGAATCTACATTGGTCTCTCTGATCTCTCTACTATCTCCGCTATCTTTGTTATCTTTGACTTCTGACATAAAACTCTCTATTTACTCAAGAAATAGCCGTCCACATACAACCCGTCCCCCTGCCGGCGTACCGCAGACAAGGTCACAACTTCTGTTGACCTCTCTATTAAGTCTATTATTTCCCATGGGCATCGTCAAGTGGCAATTGTGCCAGACTCCACACCCCACCCGCATCCATCCATCGTGACCGATAATCGACCCGACAACAATCCACTTTCTGATTATCGGCCTTTCGGCTCAGCCGAACCTGCCGAACCCTGCCCATAGCAAACGCCCGGTCCCAAAAACCGGTGGAATTGGTTCCTTTCGTACAGGAATCGACGCACGTCATAGCAGATATGACACTTATCGGCATAACCGGCTTTCGGCCGATAACCCATCTTCTGAGCCTGGACCAGAAGCTCCGTTGGTCCTTTCTCTGCTAAAATGGAAAATATAGGGTGCTTGCGATAGTCGAAATCCCGCCATAACTCTTCCAAAGACGTTTCTTTGTTCGAGCCTGCTCGCCCTGCCACGATCCCGATACATGTCCCACAAAACACGTTTCCAACACCGTCAATATGGACATGCCTGGCTCCGAGCAGACTCCGGCTGCAGTTAGTCTCGGCAAAATACTTGTAATCTCTTAAGGGAAAAAGACTAACCAACTCCACCGCCGCCCGTCCCAGCATCCGTTCTTTACGTCTTCTCAACGCCTTGGCAAACGCCGCCGCTCGATGGGCGCCGTCCTTGCCCGCTACCAGAACAGGTCTGACCAAAAAATCCCGCCACCGCACCTGTACACCCGAGTCACCTAATATCTCACGGGCCACCTGCACTGCCAATCGTACCCGCTCTATGGGTATATATTCCTGATGATAAACATCCGTACTTACCTGTAACTTGCTCAAGCCCAACGATTTGAGTTCGCTCAGACGCGCCCGTACCAGTTGTTCGTCCGTACACCAATAAGCATTGGTTTCGACTTTTTCCAATCCGCCTAGCCGTTCCTGACAGGCAATCTGCAGAACTGTTCTTAGCCGTTCATAATCACCGAACGGCTCTCCACCGGTTATATGGACTTTGCCCCGCTCGCCAGCCAAGGCCCTAACGCTCCGCCAGCACGCCACCGCCAATTCAACACTCATCTCCGTTGAATCGCCCCCCACATGAGGACCCGAATACACATAGCAACACGCGCATTGGGCCGGGCACCAGTAACTGAGCATCAAACCAGCCGAACTCCATATCTTAAACTTAGGCTGCTCAGCCGAGAGTGTGCGATTTGCCACATTATCTTCCAGACGAACCGCCGACATCAATCAATCAAACCTTTCTAACTTTTGTCTTGCCCTGTTTTTTTTTGCCGTCATCTGACCGCTGCAACTGCTTTCTGACAACTGATCGTGGTTATTATGGGACACCGTTTCAAACTCTTTTCAAACCGCTAAAAGCGCTAAAGAAAATCAAACATGAAGGTCGATAAATCTAGCGATGAGGCCCAGCCCTACCGCTTAGCTCCGCACGGACCGGCACCTCGCGAAGAACAACTTTTTTGCAGGATAACCAAAACCCAAAACAGAAAATGGAGCACTCATGAGCAAGTCTGAGCTTATTGACACCATACGTGAACTCAATTCCACCGCCTCCGTGGAATTCCTCTCTCAGTTTGACGAGAAAGATCTAAAAGAATACATGAGCCACTTACTCGAAACAGACCGGGCAGAACTGACCGCCGCCGCTCCAAGCGTTCCTTTCAATTGATGTTACGCCAATTCTTTGTCTTATTATCGGCCGTAAGTCCGCCGCCTGGGCAAACCTAGCTGACGATGAAATCGCATCACAATCCATTGGCCATACGGCGCCAGCCCTGCCGTCAGCAGCGCCGAAAACATTATTATCACAGAAAGCCCACCGCAGTCCTCGCTGGCGAAAACCCCCTTATACACACAAATCATCAACACCAACTGCTCTACCGCAAAACTACTCAGAAACGTGATTATTATCAAGGTTATAGGATGTTCACCATAGAACACCTCACGTCCTCTTATCACCGCCCATGTCATCAGTCCGAAGACAAACGCATAACTTCCCAGTGGCGCCTGACTGCTCAAATCCTTAGCCAGACCCAGCAGCCAACCGGCCACCATCGCCTGGTCCCTCTGACCCCGAAACGCCAGCACCACCGCCAGCAGTAAAAACAAATCCGGCGTCACCCGCTGCGGCCCCAATCCAAACAGCTGCGCCAGACCCACCTGCACCACCAGCGTAACAAACAACAATATACTAAAACTAAACCAACGCATCATACCACCAAAAATCTGGAATATATTCCCGTCGGGCATAACATTTCTTAAGAATATATAAAAAATAACCATCAGCCGTCAGGCCGATATCACAATTTTGCTCTTTAATCTTTGTTTTTTGATCTTCAAATTGACCATCGGTCAGTTTGAGTCAATTTCCAACCACCACCACTTCCCGCAGGTTGTACAGGTCCACCGCCGGCCGCACGCTGATCTGCCATTCCATGCGATTGTTCTCTTGCGGCCGACAACTCATTACCGTCCCTATTATCATCTCCACCGACAAATCCTTCAATTGCGACAGAACCGTATCGCCCGGCTGCACCGGATCCCTGGTGGAAATCATCGTCACCTCGATCTGCCCCATACCCTTTCCTTTGAGCAGCCCTTCCGCCCGCCAATTTTCCCCTCGCTGCCAATTCGGCTCAATCACCACCTTCTGACAAAAACCCGGATCACTGACCAATTGCAAATTCGAAGTCACCTTGCCGGCTTCCCCCACAATTTGCCCCACCACTGCCATCCGGTAAATGTCTTTCGCCTCAGTCTTTCCATCGCCTCCCTTGGCCGTTTCCACGCAACTCAAAACAGCCTGCCCCATTTGCACCTGGTCAGATGCGCCCCGATCCAGATATTTTACTTCACGCAGGTTACTTGTGTCACTGCCGGTAACTCTGGCCACGATAAACTTCACACGTTCCAGGCCAAGCTGCTGGCGAACCATTGAGAGTTGTTCCGTTAGTTTTTGGTAGTAACGCAGCTCCCCCCTGGTGTTGACAAACTGGTTTTCCAATTGCTGATATGACTTGGCGGATATTTCCGACGACCTGTCCCTACGCAGATTGTTAATCGGTACGGCCAAATCGCGGCTGCCTTTGCTGAACGGCGTAACCAACATCGACAAAACGTGATCTACGCTGTTGGTGACACGCAATGGCAGCAGAAGACATACAACCGCACCAATCATAAGATAAACAAAAAGCTGCCTGCTCGAGATTCGCTCCCGTAGCTTCCGTGCCATAATATTTCTCACCCTATCCGTTTAATAAATTTTACCGTTTATCAGGTCAGATACTCGTATCATCCGACTCCAGCGTATCTTTCCATTCTTCCAGATTTTCCAGATACACGCTCGTGCCACGGGCCACACATGAAAGCGGATCATCCGCTATCCTCACCGCCAGTCCCGTCGCGTTGCTCAACACCGTGTCCAGTCCCCGCAGCAGTGCCCCGCCGCCGGCCAGACACATACCGTTATCGATCAAATCCGCCGCCAACTCCGGCTCTACCCTTTCCAGCGTACGAGTCACCGCCTCGATTATCGACGATATAGGTTCTTTCAACGCCTCGCGTATCTCTTCGCTGGTAATGACAATCTTGCGAGGCAGACCCGATATCGTATCCCGACCGCCTATTTCCATTGTCAGCTCTTTGTCCAGTTTTGACGCCGAGCCGATCTCTATCTTGATCTTCTCCGACCGCAATTCGCCGACCAGCAGATTATATGTCCGTTTGAGATGATTAATGATCGCTTCATCCATATCATCGCCGGCCACTCGCACCGATTCACGTACGCTGATATCGGCCAGACTCATAATCGCCACTTCCGTGGTACCTCCTCCGATATCCACAATCATCGAAGCCGTCGGCTCAGCAAACGGCAGCCCCGCTCCCATAGCCGCCGCCTTCGGTTCGGCCACCAGATAAACTTTTCGACCACCAGCCCGTTCGGCTGAGTCCAGCACGGCTCGTTTTTCAACCGCCGTTATTCCCGACGGTACCGCAATCACTACACGCGGACGAATCAAACCACGCCGACCATGCACCTTGCGAATAAAATAACTCAGCATCGCTTCGGTTATCTCAAAATCGCTGATAACCCCGTCTTTCAGAGGCCGAATCGCCGTGATGGACCCTGGAGTCTTGCCAAGCATCTCCTTGGCCACAATACCGACCGCATTACCGTTCTGCAAAACAATGTTAGTGCCTTTTCGCACCGCTACCACCGACGGCTCATTCAGGACAATACCTTCCCCGCGAACACAAACCAGGGTATTGCAGGTTCCCAGGTCGATACCTATGTCCAACGAAAACAACCCTAATATAGAATCCAATATCACGATCTGATCCCTCTCAACCGGCAAAAGCAATTCTTATTGCCAATTGAAATTGTAATTAAACGGAACCTTAACTGTCTGTTTTCTGTTTTTGCCGTTTGAGGCGAAAACAGGCCCGCTTCCAGTTCAATTAATTATCCAAAAACCAATAAAAACCCGCTTCGCTCGGCGGCAAGTCCATCCTGTTTTCCTTTCGCGTCTCGAATTGCGCTGTCGAATAACACCGGTCTTTACCGGAATTCCAGCCCTTACCTGACTGGGAAGATTTTAACGTCTTGCTTAACTCTTGGCAAGCGCCTCTTTTACCCACCCGAATATTTTCCCGCCAACAACCGACCTCCATGCGTAAATTGCGCCGTACCAAGAGGTTACAACATCCGATTTTCCCGTCTGGAACGCCCTGCTAATGACCACCCTCGCCTTCTGCCAGACCATCCTACTAATTTTTCCGCCAGACAGTGCCATCAGGCCGGTCCTCCAGAACGACATCCATCTCTTTGAGCCGGTCACGAATATTATCAGCCAAAGCAAAATTCTTGTCCTTGCGAGCTTCAAGACGCAACTCTATCAACAGTTCCATCAACCCTTCAGCAAGTTCATTACCGGCGCCTGGGCCGCCTAACTCGATCGGCCCTTCCAGCAGACCGAGAATTTGGCCCAGCGTAGTTACCATCCGCCCGCTTTCCAAAACCAACCGCTTAGCCCGGTCACTTCCCTGCAGCTCCAGCCGCTCCCGATCAATGTAACGATTTATCTTGCTGCGAAGCTCAAACAGCACCGCCAAAGCCCCCGCTGTATTAAAATCATCGTCAAGCGCTTCGAGATAACGCAACTGATCTTGCGTAACCGCCTCCAAAACCTCCTGGTCAGCTTCACTTTGGACCAACTGTGTCATCTGAACCATATTACAATTGCTGGCATAAACATCCTCACCGGCCAAGCGAACAATGCGATCCAGCAGACGATAGATGTTCATCATGCCTTTTTGCACCGCTTCAATTGATTCATCCGAAAAATCAATGGGCCGGCGATAATGCGTGCTCAACAAAAAGAAACGGATGCACTGCGGATGGTACTGCTCCAGCAATTCCTTGAGCTGACGGATATTGCCCAGCGATTTGCTCATCTTCTCATAGCCGGCCAACTTTGTCTTGATGCGGGTCAGGCCGTTGTGCATCCAATATTTGACGAACGGCTTATTTGTGGCAGTCTCCGATTGAGCGATCTCGTTTTCATGGTGTGGAAATATCAGATCCATCCCGCCGCCGTGGATATCGAAGGTCTCTCCCAGATAATGCATACTCATTGCCGAGCACTCGATGTGCCAGCCTGGCCGACCCCTGCCCCAGGGCGAATCCCAGCCGATCTCATCGTCCGTAGCTTTCTTCCATAAAACAAAATCACCCGCATTACGCTTGTTTTCACCCGCCAGCTTACGCGAACCTTCCATCTGATCTTCGCTGCGCCGGCCCGAAAGCTTACCGTAATCGGCACACTTGCTGATGTCAAAATAGACATCTCCGTTCACCTCGTAAGCTGCCCCGTTCTCGCCCAACCGTTGAATCAGATTGATAATCTGTCCGATATGCTCCGTAGCACGCGGATATTCGTCAATGCTGTTGACGCCCAGCTTGTCCATCGCCTCGAAATAACTGACGCTGACCTGCCCAGCCAGTTCACTGATACTTATCCCACGCCGATTCGCCTCGACAATGAGCTTGTCGTCCACGTCGGTAATGTTAATGACAAGTTTTACCTTGTAGTTCTTGTAGGTAAGATATTTCTTCAGCGCATCGAAAATCACCGGACCGACGGCATGCCCGATGTGAGAGTCCATATAGACAGTCGGGCCGCACACATAAATACCTACTTTGCCCGGCTCAACCGGCTCGAATATCTCCTTTTGTTTTGTCAGTGTGTTATAAATACGTAATGTCATTTTATTGGTCCTGTCCGGAATTTCGAGACTGTTCAGCTTATTGCCAGCGATACGATCGCCTGGCAGGCGATCGCCTTACCTTGGCCCACATCGCCCAGCCCTTCATTGGTTTTGGCCTTGATGCTGACGGCATTGGTCTCCAGACCAAGCATTTTAGCCAGATTACGCCGCATTTCTCCCTTATAATCGCTCAGTTTCGGCTTCTCAGTAATGACGGTCACATCGACGTTGACAGGAACGTACCCAGCCGCCTCGATCATTTCCCGCGCCTGCCCCAGCAGCTCACTGCTGTCGATATCCTTATAAGCCGGGTCGCTGTCGGGAAAATGTTCTCCAATATCGCCCATCCCAGCCGCCCCGAACAGCCCGTCAATCACCGCGTGCAGCACCACATCCCCATCGCTGTGACCTGCCGGGCCTTTATCCCAGGTGATCGCCACACCAGCTAAAATGAACTTCCGCCCCGCCTCCAGGCGGTGCAGATCATAGCCCTGGCCTACACGCACAATAGTCTTCATCACCTTTCCACCACAGCACGTAATACAATGTCAGCAACCAAGTTAGCAGAATTTTCCACAAAATCAAGATCCTTATCCACAACACAGAAATTACGCATTTGTGGGCTGTTGCAAAGCGGCGAAACAGCGATTTGGCGGATACCGGCCAAAAAAAAGGCCTTAAGTGTTGGCGCCAGCGGGATTTGACGCCAGCGTTAAAAGGAGTGTAAATCGTTGATTTTGGAGTCTAAACGACGTTTTTAGGCGTGAATATCGACTTTTGACGCCAACATTATTTTGGTCCAGTTATAGAAAAACATCTGACTGAATTCATCGAAGGAAGGGCAATTTGTTCGACTGAGCCAACGTAAAAAACGGTCAAAAAAGTGACGAAAATCGCAAAATTTGGATGAATTCTGATGAAAAGTGATGTGGTTTGTACTATGTTTGCACTATGTTTGTATGTACTTTGTACTATGTTTGCACTATGTTTGCACCCTGTTTGTACTATGTTTTGATGAGTTTTGATGTTAAGATGGGTAAGATTAGCCACCAAGTAACAAAGAAGCGAAGAACACGAATTTTCGAAAATAAAAAACGAGAAGGACACGAAGATTTTAGAAGACACAAAAAGAGGGAGGGAGTTTTATTGGGTAAATGGGTAGGGTAGGGGGGATGGGTAGAGTAGGTGTGATAGGTAAAGTTAGAGGTCAGATTTCAGAAGACAGAGGGAAAGAGGGCGGACCAGTTGGGGGTGGCTCGAACTTGAAGGGGGGAGAGCGGAGGGGTCGGGGGGCGGAAGAAGGCACGAGGCACGAGGCACTAGTAAGAGAGAAGAAGGAAGAAGACAAAGGGCGGACCAGTTGGGGGAGGGCTCGAACTTGGAGGGGGGAGAGCGGAGGTTAGAAGAGTGCGAAAGGTGGGTGAGTCGGTGGGGGGGTCGAGATTTTGTTGACATTTTGGATGGGCCGCGGTAGAGGAGGGTGATGTGTATGTCGTATTGCGTATTGCGGGGGAGGAAAGAATGGAACGCGGATGGGGCGGATGAGACGGATATGTACGAATTGAACCATAAAAAGAAAGGATATTTAACCGCTAATGAACGCGAATTGACGCGAATCAGGTTGGAAAATAGGGACAGAAGAAATGAAGTAAGGCAACGGGGACGAGGGGGGAAGAAAAAAGGAGAAGGGGAAGAATAGGATCCGCAGATTACGCAGATTAACGCAGATTTGAGATTAGGTTTAAGAATAATGCGCGTGGGCTAAGAGCCCACCCTTGTATATTACGATATAAGCGATATTATGGTTATTGGTGATGTGCCAGTAATGTAGTGTTCGGGCATGTTCTCTGGCTCTGGCTAGCCAGAGCCAGAGAACATGC
>Ga0315276_10005283_pt1 | contig 11904 bp, 7 predicted proteins | sample YL17G05_0_MG_FD_204542 | JGI IMG/M metagenome (GOLD analysis project Ga0315276, IMG submission 204542) | Sediment microbial communities from Yellowstone Lake, YNP, Wyoming, USA - YL17G05_0 | ecosystem: Environmental > Aquatic > Freshwater > Lake > Sediment | place: USA: Wyoming | collected... | reverse complement strand
ATTACGGGAGTTCAGGCATCAAATGTTTGTACCTGAGTTATGACGAAGATTTATTCAACTATTACCAGGCATCTGGTTGCTGTAGATTGTATCATTTTCGGATATGATATTATTGAAAAAGAGATACAGCTGCTTATTATTAAACGGAGCTTTGACCCTTCAAAAGGAAAATGGTCTCTCGCAGGTGGATTTGTTAATGAAAAGGAGAGCCTTGATGAAGCGGCAAACAGGATCTTAAAAAGTCTTACCGGATTGAGTAATGTTTTTATGGAACAGTCCTATTCATACGGGGATATAAACAGAGATCCGGGAGCACAGGTAATTTCAACATCTTATTTTGCACTTATCAAGATACAGGATATAAATAATCGGCTCAAGGAGTCAAATGGCGCACAGTGGAGAGCTATATCACAGCTTCCTGAGCTGATCTTTGACCACTCATTGATGGTGGCTAAAGCGCTTGAAGAACTTCAGAGCCAGATCAAAATAAAACCTGTCGGTTTTGAGCTTCTGCCTGAGAAATTTACTCTTGTTCAGCTTCAGGATCTCTACGAAGCAATTTATCAACGTAAAATTGACAAGAGAAATTTCAGAAAGAAAATCCTCTCTATGAACCTGCTGCAAAAATTTGATGAAAAGGAGAAAGAGACTTCTAAAAAAGGTGCCTTTTATTACAAGTTCATCCCGGAAAGGTACCGGAGCTTCAGACAGAAAGGATTCTATTTTAATTTGGATGTCAGTTGATTATGACAGGGTATTATAAATAGATTTATGGCCATTTAATTATTTTTGTTTAATATATACCAGGGAGGAGATATGCTGGATCAATTAAAGGAAAGGGTTTTACAGGCGAATCTCGATCTTGTTAAACATGGCCTGGTTATTCATACCTGGGGTAATGTGAGCGGCAGGGATGAGGATAGCGGGCTTGTCGTGATTAAACCATCGGGAGTTTCATATGATGTGATGAAAAGGTCAGATATGGTTGTAATAGACACTGACGGTAAAGTTGTGGAAGGAAAATTCAGGCCTTCCACCGATGCTCCCACTCATCTTCTTCTCTATAAGGCCTTCAGCAGCCTGGGTGGAATAGTCCATATGCATTCAACTTATGCAACATCGTGGGCTCAGGCAGGAAGGTCAATTCCTCCCTTTGGCACAACGCATGCCGACCATTTTAATGGAGAGGTTCCCTGTACAAGGTTGCTCACCGATGAGGAGACAGAAAAGGATTATGAGGTAAATACAGGGAAAGTAATAGTGGAAAAAATTGGTATTAATGATCCTCTTGTAAACTGCCATGGCCCTTTCTGCTGGGGTAAAGACCCGGAAAATGCTCTTTATAATGCGGTTGCCTTGGAAGAAATATCAAGAATGGCTTTTTATACTGTTCTGCTAGGGAAAAGCGAACCCGCAGATAAATCACTTCTCAAAAAGCATTTCCGGAGGAAACATGGGAAAGATGCCTATTATGGACAGGGAAAATCAAGCTGAAATTTAAAACTTAAATCATGTCAAAGAAATTTGTGATCGGAATAGATTATGGAACCGATTCTGTGCGTTCCATAGTGGTTGATACAAGCAATGGTGAAATTGCCGGAACTTCAGTATTCGAATACCCGAGGTGGAAGAAGGGTCTCTTCTGCGATCCTGCCGCAAATCAGTTTCGCCAGCACCCTCTTGATTATATTGAAGGCCTTGAGGAATCTGTCAAAGGAGCCCTCCGGGGCCTTGGTAAGGATGTCATTGAAAATATTATGGGTATTACAATTGACACTACCGGGTCAACACCTGTCGCAGTAAACGAAAAGGGCACTCCTCTGTCGATGACGGCAGGTTTTGAAAATGACCCAGATGCAATGTTCGTTATATGGAAAGATCATACTGCCGTGAAAGAGGCCGCCGAAATCAATGATCTGGCCAGGAAATGGGGAGGTGTGGACTTTACAAAATTCGAAGGGGGAATCTACTCTTCGGAGTGGTTCTGGGCAAAGATACTTCACGTTATCAGGAAAAATGAGAAAGTAAGAAAAAATGCCTTTTCGTGGGTCGAACATTGCGACTGGTTACCTGCCCTTCTATGCGGAAACACCGACCCGTTGTGGATAAAGAGAAGTCGTTGTGCAGCTGGACATAAGGCTATGTGGCATGAAGATTTTAAGGGCTTACCTGAAGAGAAATTCCTGGTTAAACTCGATTCGTTACTCGCAGGATTGAGAGAGAGGCTTTTTAATGAAACCTATACATGCGATAGTGAAGCCGGTACTCTTTCGGAAGAATGGGCAGCAAAATTAGGATTATCTGCCATTATAAAAGTTGGAGCAGGTGCTTTTGATGCTCACCTGGGAGCCGTTGGCGGTGAAATAAAACCACATCACCTTGTAAAAGTAATGGGAACCTCTACCTGCGATATGCTTATTGCCCCGCTTGAAAAAGCCGGAAATAAACTGGTGGCAGGCATATGCGGTCAGGTCGACGGATCAATAGTCCCCGGTATGCTGGGGCTGGAAGCCGGACAATCTGCTTTCGGAGATATATATGCATGGTTTGGCAAACTCCTGATGTGGCCTGTAAATGAGATCATTGGTAAGATGAACTGGCTGGATGAAAAGACGAAAGAAAAAATTATGTCTGAAACTGCCGACAGGATGATTGAGGAGTTGAGCGGACAGGCAAAATCTATTCCCATGGAGGAGACAGCGCTGGTGGCACTCGACTGGCTGAACGGCAGACGTACACCCGATGCCAACCAGGCACTGAAAGGAGCAATTACAGGGTTATCTCTGGGCTCTGACGCACCAAGAATATTCAAAGCGCTGGTTGAAGCTACAGCTTTTGGATCAAGGATGATAAACGAGAGATTTATCTCCGAAGGGGTCAGAATAGACGGGGTAATAGCCATCGGTGGGGTTGCGAAAAAGAATCCGTTTGTTATGCAGATAGTTGCAGATGTTCTGAATATGCCAATAAAAGTTGCCAGCTCTGACCAGACCTGCGCACTCGGATCAGCAATGGCCGCTTCGGTGGTTGCAGGCATCCATAAAGATATCCCCGCTGCACAGAATGCAATGGGTGGAGGTTTCGAAAAAGAATATCGCCCTGACCCGGAAAGAGCAGAAAAATATGAGATTCTGTTTAAAAAGTATAAAAAACTGGGGAACTTAATAGAAAAGGAATTACAGTGATCGATTAATTGAAACTAATATGAAAAAGCTATTTTCATTTTTTGTAATTATTCTTCTGCTGGCAGGTTCAGAAGCCGGTGCTCAGAAGGAAAATATTCTGCCGGTCAATCAGCTGGTGCTTGTTGTAAACCATCCCGGACCGGTAATCAGTAAAGATATATACGGCCATTTCTCAGAGCATCTTGGAGCCTGCATATATGGAGGTATCTGGGTTGGCATAGATTCGAAAATTCCAAACACAAATGGTATAAGGAATGATGTAATTAATGCTTTGCGCGAAATGAAGATCCCGAATCTCCGTTGGCCGGGAGGCTGCTTTGCAGATACATATCACTGGAAAGATGGAATAGGACCGAAGGAGAAAAGAGCTTCTATAATTAATACCAACTGGGGCGGGGTTACTGAAGATAACTCTTTCGGTACCCATGAATTCATGAAGCTAATTGAACTGCTAGGCTGCGATGCCTATATAACCGGGAATGTTGGAACCGGCACTGCAAGAGAAATGGCAGAATGGATAGAGTATCTTACCTCCGATGCAGTAAGCCCTATGACAATACTTCGTAAACAGAACGGAAGGGAAGATCCCTGGAAAGTTAAGTTTTTTGGAATCGGTAATGAGAACTGGGGATGCGGAGGCAATATGACAGCCGATTTCTATAGTAACGTGATGCGCCAGTATTCAACCTACCTGGGTGATTATTCCGGTAATAAATTGTACAAGGTTGCCAGCGGCCCATATGACTATAATTATCAATGGACAGAGACACTTATGAAAGACCAGGGGACACGCGATATGTTCCAGGGATTGTCACTTCATTATTATACTGTTGTTGATGGCTGGGGATTTAAAGGTTCAGCCACAAAATTTGATGAGAGAGAATGGTTCGAGACTTTCCGGCTTAATCTTGAAATAGAGAAAATACTTAGGGGTCATAAAGCCATAATGGACAGATATGATCCTGAAAAGAAAAAGGGCCTGGTTGTTGATGAATGGGGCAACTGGTTCAGGGTTGAACCTGGAACTAACGAGAGTTTTCTTTATCAGCAGAACAGCCTGAGAGACGCAATTACAGCTGCTATTAATCTGAATATTTTTAATCAGAATGCAGACAGGGTGAAAGTGGCTAACCTGGCTCAGATGGTTAATGTCCTTCAGTCTGTGATACTCACGAAAGATGATAAAATGGTTCTTACTCCAACTTATCATGTGTTCAGGATGTTTAAAGTACACCAGGAAGCACAGTTGCTGAATCTTGACCTGAATTGTGAAGATTATACCTTTGGCGACAAAAAAATTCCTGCAATTTCAGCCTCAGCATCAATTGATAAAGCAGGAAAAATCCATATCTCACTTGCCAATTTAAATCCTCATAAGGATATCATAATAACATGTCCGATTATCGGAAATAATTACAGCAAGGTTACTGGAGAAATTCTGACGGCCGGGGAGATGACCGCTTTCAACTCTTTTGAGAAACCTGAAAATGTAAAACCTGTTTCATTCAATGGATGTAAGCTTAACGGTGGAATTCTGACTATTACCATGCCTTCAAAATCTGTTGTTGTACTGGAGATTACGAAATAATCAGCAAAAGAAGTTACAGATGAAAAAGATTCAGGGTTTTTGTGCATTCTTCATTGTTGTTTTTTGCATTTCATGTTCAGAAAGACCTGCAGTGGATGATGGCTACCCGATAAAGCCGGTAGCAATAACCAGGGTTAAAATTACCGATGAGTTCTGGCTGCCAAGGATTGAAAGGAACAGGACAATTACCATACCTTATACATTTGGAAAGTGTGAGGAAACAGGCAGGATAGGAAATTTTGCGATTGCGGCCGGATTGTTAAAAGGTGAATTCACCGGCGAACGATATAATGATTCGGATGTATTTAAAATAATGGAAGGAGCCTGCTACTCGCTTATCCAGCATCCCGATCAGAAGCTGCGGAGATATGTCGACTGCCTTGTTACCCTGATTGCAGGTGCCCAGGAAAAAGATGGATATCTCTATACAACAAGAACTATCAATCCTTTGAAAATGGCCCCGGGGGCGGGACGTGAACGATGGATCGATGAAAGGGTCAGTCATGAACTATATAATATCGGGCACATGTATGAGGCAGCTGTTGCACATTATAATGCTACAGGGGAAAAAACATTCCTTAATGTCGCCATAAAGAGTGCGGATCTCGTTAATAAAGAGTTTGGATGGGGCAAGAGGGAGATTGCCCCTGGACATCAGGAGATAGAGATCGGTCTTGTGAAGCTTTACAGGGTAACAGGTGAAAGGAAATACCTTGATCTTGCCAGATTTTTTCTTGATGTCAGGGGACGGCAGGGAAATTATATAAGGCATCCGGAAGGATCGCGTTTCGATGTTTACAACGATTCCGTTTATCTTCAGATGCATAAGCCTGTACTTCAGCAGGATGAAGCGGTTGGACATGCGGTAAGAGCCGCCTATATGTACAGCGCGATGGCTGATGTCTCTGAAGCAACAGGCGACAAATCTTACCTCGATGCTTCCTTTAAACTGTGGAATAATGTGACAGGAAAGAAAATATATATCACCGGCGGAATCGGCTCTGAAGAGAAAGGCGAAGCATTCGGCCCGCCATTTGTTTTGCCTAACCTGACTGCCTATACCGAGACCTGCGCCTCTGTCGCAAATGTTTTCTGGAACAGCAGGTTGTTCAGATCTTCAGGCGATGCACAGTATATGGATATCCTTGAACAAACACTCTATAACGGCCTTATCTCAGGAGTGTCACTCGACGGAGAGAATTTTTTCTATACAAATCCACTCGAATCCGACGGAAGTTTCAACAGAAGTGGCTGGTTCGATTGCTCCTGCTGCCCCGGAAACATAGTGAGATTTATGCCGGCGATGGGTCAATATATCTATTCTACAGACCCCCAGGGTATTTATGTCAACCTGTTTATTGGTTCTGATGCCAATATGACGATCAAAAACAGTGAAGTCGCATTGACGCAAATTACAAAATACCCATGGGAAGGCAGAACAGATCTGATAGTGACTCCGGATAAGGAAACAACCTTCATTGTCAGGATCAGAATACCTGATTTCACCGGCAAAAATCCGGTTCCGGGTGGATTGTATTCTTATCTTGATTCTGAGAATGAGAAAGTTGAAATATCGGTAAATGGCGATATAGTCGAATATAAAACTGACAGAGGATTTGCTTTGCTGGAAAGGACATGGAAGAAGGGGGATAAAATTTCTGTCATTTTTCCCATGAAAATAAGGGAAATTGTCGCGAGACCTGAGGTAAAATCAGACAGCGGCCGTATTGCCTTTTCACGCGGACCAGTAATATATTGTGTTGAAGAGGCTGATAATGGTAAAGTCAGAAATATGACTGTCGGTAAAAACCCTGATCCTGCTTTTAAATATAGGAGTGATCTTTTGACAGGCGTAGGTATTATTAAATTCAAAGGATTTGATTCCAAAGGGAAAGAAAAGGAATATATGGCAATACCATATTATGCCTGGGCAAACAGGGGAAAAGGTGAAATGGCTGTCTGGATAAATAAAACTACTAAATGATAAGAATAATGAAAAATCTGACCAAAATTTTAATTTCAGTTTTCACCTTTTTTATTTTTATTCTTCCCGGATGCGTAAATAAGACAAAATCAGGCGATTACCCCATTCAGCCGGTCCCGTTCACATCGGTAAAACTTACAGATAATTTCTGGGCTCCGCGTATCAAAAGGAATGCTGATGTCACAATCCCTATTGCATTCGGTTACTGTAAATCGACAGGAAGGATAAAAAACTTTGAAATTGCCGGCGGGCTTGATACAGGCAAATTTCAAACTACTTACCCGTTCGACGATTCGGATGTTTTCAAGATCATTGAAGGTGCAAGCTATTCTCTTCAGACATATCCCGATCCGAAGCTTGAATCGTACCTCGATACCCTGATCTGGAAAATAGGGCTTGCCCAGGAACCCGACGGCTATCTCTATACAAACCGTACCATTGCAGAGAAGCATGGAGGTGCCGGTCTTCATGAATGGGCAAGTAAAAAAAGGTGGGAAATGGATTCCGTCCTGAGTCATGAGCTTTATAACCTGGGTCATCTTTATGAAGCTGCTGTTGCACATTACCAGGCAACAGGCAAGAGAACCCTGCTCAATATTGCACTAAAATCAGCTGATCTGGTAAACAAGGATTTTGGATGGGACAGGGAGAAAGTGTATCCCGGGCACCAGGTGATTGAAATGGGACTTGTTAAACTTTACAGGGCGACAGGCGAGAAGAAATATCTCAATCTTGCAAAGTTCTTTCTTGATGTCCGCGGTCCAGGGGGTCAGGAATATAACCAGGCTGACCTGAAACCGGTTGACCAGACACGGGCTGTTGGTCATTCCGTAAGGGCAACTTATATGTATTCAGGCATGGCAGATATTGCTGCAATAGAAAATGATAAGGCATATCTGAATGCTATTACAAAAATCTGGGAAGACATAGTTTACGGAAAGATATATTTAACAGGTGGGATAGGCGCCACGGGTGGAAATGAGGGATTTGCTGATCCTTACGTACTGCCGAATATGTCGGCATATTGCGAAACCTGTGCATCAATCGGAGATATCTTTATGAATCACCGACTCTTCTTATTGCACGGGCAATCAAAATATTATGACGTACTTGAAAAGACTTTATACAACTCGATGCTATCGGGCGTTTCACTTACTGCCGACAGGTTCTTCTATCCGAATCCTCTGGAATCTAACGGGCAGCACCAACGGCAGGCATGGTTCGGCTGTGCATGCTGTCCATCAAATATTGCGAGATTTGTGCCTGCAATTCCGGGTTATATTTATGCAGTAACCGGCAAGGAACTTTATGTGAATCTGTTTATCTCAAATGAGGCAAATGTTCTGGTTGGAGACAAAAAAATTAATATTTCACAAAAGGCAAATTTCCCATGGGACGGGAAAGTTGAGATTACAGTAAATCCTTTGAATACAGACCGGTTTGCATTGAAAGTCCGGATACCTGACTGGGCAATGAATGAAGCAATTCCGGGAGGACTCTATAAATTCACAACACTAAATAATGAACCTGTAAATCTGTCGGTCAATGGTAAAAAAACCGTTATTAATCTTAAAGATGGATATGCTGTATTGCTGCGTAAATGGGCAAAGGGTGATAAGGTCGAAATTGAATTTCCGATACCCATAAGAACTGTTTCTGCAGATGAAAGAGTGGCTGATGACATCGGTAAAATTGCTGTTCAGAGAGGTCCGGTTATCTATTGTGCTGAATGGCCCGACAATAACCGGGGTAATGTTCTGAATCTAATAATTAACAGTGAAGCAGGATTTTCAAGTGAATTTGTACCTGAACTCATGGGTGGAACAGAAGTTATAAAGACTATGGGACATCAGGCGCAGCGAACGCTTAATGGTACAGTGGAAATGCTGCCCGACGAACCCATGACTCTTATACCCTATGCCTTGTGGAACAATCGTGGTCCGGGTCAGATGATGGTATGGATTCCAACTTCAGGGAAGAATGCAAAACCTTCACCGGCTTTTACTATTGCTTACAGGAGCAAAGTGTCGGCAAGCATAAGATCTCGGACATTATCCTCTGTTAAAGATCAGTACGAACCGGCAAATTCAAACGATCATTCATGGCCTTATTTTCACTGGTGGCCAAATAAAGGTCAGTGGGAATGGGTACAATATGATTTCGAAAAGCCTGAAAAGATTTCCAAAACAAAAGTGTACTGGTTTGATGACGGGACTGATGGAGAATGCCGTATCCCGGATGAGTGGGAGATTCTTTATAAATCGGGAAACGGCTGGTTGCCGGTTAAACCGCTGGCATCATGTAAAGCTACAAAGGATGCATGGAATATTCTGACCTTCGACCCGGTTATCACATCAGCAGTGAAGATAAGAGTCAAGCTGAAAAAGGATTTTTCGGGAGGTATACATGAATGGATAATTGAATAGCTACATTTATTTCATCAAGGCAAATAAACCTTTAATCGTATCAAAATGAAAAACTTATTGATATTTGTTTTTGCTCCTCTTCTGGTAGCGGGATGCAGCAGGGGGCCCTCAGGGCTTGAACTGCCTTCGCTTATAGGCGATAACATGCTTCTCCAGCAGAATATGGATGCAACATTATGGGGCAAAGCATTCAGGGGTCAAACTGTGCATATTACCCCGTCGTGGGGAAAAGAGGTAGAGACAAAAGCAGGGAAGGATAACAAATGGAAGGTTGTAATTCCGGCTCCGGCAGCGGGAGGTCCGTACACTATCAGAATTGATGCGTCTGACACAACTGTCACCATAAATAATATTTTGTGCGGTGAAGTATGGTTCTGCTCCGGACAGTCAAATATGGAAATGCGGTTGGCCGGGTCGCCTCCAACCGATACGGTAATGCATTCTGCAAAGACAATTGCATCAGCAAATATTCCGGAGATACGTCTCTTTATTGTTCAGCGACGAGTTTCAGGAGAACCTCTGGATGAATGTATTGGCAAGTGGGAGGTCTGTTCACCCGAATCTGTAAAACAGTTCAGCGCAACAGGGTTTTTCTTCGGAAGGAAGCTTTATGAAGAGCTTCAACAGCCTGTTGGTTTGATAGAATCTGCATGGGGAGGAACACCTTCAGAGGCATGGACATCGGCAGGAGCACTTGAAAACGCCGGTGAATTTGTTCCGGAGATAAAAGCTATGAGAGAATCTGAACCACTCATTGCTACATACCAGAGCTGGTTAAACGGGCATAAGCAGCAGGCAATAAAACCTTCAGGTGATTACCAGTGGAAAGATCTTGATTTTGGAGATATGGATGCTGTTTCACCAGGATTTGATGATAGTTCATGGCCGGTAATGAACCTTCCATCACCGTTCGAAAATACAATAGGAGATTTTGATGGTGCTGTCTGGTTCCGTAAAAAAATAGAAATCCCGGCATCTTTAAAGGGGAAAGACCTGATCCTTTCACTAGGCCCGATAGATGATATGGATTGTACCTGGTTCAATGGTCAACCTGTCGGATCAGCTCAGCTTGGTAGCTTCTGGGAGACAAACAGGAATTATAATATTCCCGCAAAGATTGTGAAAGAGGGAATTAATACTATTGCCGTAAGGGTACTGGATACCCAGGGTGCCGGAGGTATATGGGGGAAACCGGGATCAATGAAAATATCAGTTAAGGAGGGTAAGCAGGCAGGGACCAGTATTGAAGGAGAATGGAAATACCAGCCTGTTGCAGAACTTTCCGGAAATACCTTTTATATTTTCGACATTGTAAAGAATGATTTTTTTGTACAGAAGAGACCGGTAATGATAGGGCCAAACAAACCTTCAACTTTATTTAATGGTATGGTAAATCCTGTAAAAGATTACAGGATCAGAGGAGCTATCTGGTACCAGGGTGAGTCAAATGTCGGAAGGGCTGAACAGTACTCAAAGATATTTCCCCTCATGATCAGGAACTGGAGAGACGTGTGGAAAACAGGTGATTTTCCATTCTATTTTGTTCAGATTGCTCCATATAGATATTCAAATGTTGACTCTTCAGAGCTTGCACTGCTGCGTGAAGCTCAGACCAAAGCCCTCGAACTGCCAAAAACAGGAATGATTGTTACTCTTGATATTGCAACAGTAATGAATATTCACCCTCCCTTCAAAAAGGAAATTGGTGAAAGGCTGGCAAATCTTGCACTCTCACATGATTACGGCAAGAGTATACCCTGCTCCGGACCGGTATTTAAATCAATGGTCAGGGACGGGCGGATATTAAAACTACAATTTGATAATACCGGTACCGGTCTTAAAGCAAAGGACAATTCCTTATCGGAGTTTGAGATTGCAGGGAAGGATATGAAATTCGTGAAGGCTTCAGCAAAAATAGTCAAAAATGAAGTCTGGGTCGAATCTATGAAAGTTTCTGATCCGGTATCGGTCAGGTATTGCTGGAGAAACGGGGCGGTTGCATCATTGTTTAACAGCGATGGACTGCCGGCTTCCCAGTTCATGGCTAATAATAAATAAAACTGTGATACTTGATTCTGATCTGAAATGCAAGCAAATATTAAACTATATCAGCTATGAAAAAACTGCAGTTATTATCTCTAACCCTGGTTGTTACAGCCTGCCTATTTACAGCCTGCAATCAATCACCAAAAAACACGGCAATGATCAAAAAGGAATTATACGGAACATATAAGGGGAAAGAAGTATTTCTTTTTACCCTTACAAACAAGGAAGGAAATGTGATAAAGCTTACCAATTTTGGAGCAAGAATTACATGGATAGAAGTCCCGGATAAAGCCGGGGTAAAGGATAACATCACCTTCGGATTTGATACCTTCGATGGAATGATAAACGGTGATCCATATTTTGGTTCTGTGGTAGGAAGGTATGCTAACAGGATTGCCAAAGGAAAATTCTCCCTGGACGGAAGAGAATATACCCTTGCTCTTAACAACGGCCCGAATTCTCTTCATGGAGGCCCGGGTGGCTGGCACAGCGTTGTCTGGAGTGCCGAAGTTCCCGAAAAAACTGAATTCCCGTCGGTAAAATTCACCTATAAAAGCCCCGATATGGAAGAAGGCTATCCGGGCAATATGGATGTTGAAGCAACATACACATGGACTGACAGGAACGAAATAGTTATTGATTACAAGTGTACTACAGACAAGAAAACTGTTTTGA
>Ga0315276_10005278_pt1 | contig 11908 bp, 10 predicted proteins | sample YL17G05_0_MG_FD_204542 | JGI IMG/M metagenome (GOLD analysis project Ga0315276, IMG submission 204542) | Sediment microbial communities from Yellowstone Lake, YNP, Wyoming, USA - YL17G05_0 | ecosystem: Environmental > Aquatic > Freshwater > Lake > Sediment | place: USA: Wyoming | collected... | reverse complement strand
AGACAATCCTCTAAGTGATTGTAAGTTGCGATTATGATGCTAACTTTCATAGTTTTGTTTAGCTCCTCTCATTCCTCTTGCTTTAACCCATTCCCTAAACTCTAGTTCGAGTTCTTTAAATTGCTCTCTAGAAAGCCATTCTGTATCTATGTTGCATCCGCCAGTTCCATCTTTAGAAACCTGAAAATAGTTGCTATAATCGTAGGACATGCCAATAATGCCATACTTTTCAGGATTTTCAGCAACTTCAGTCCCAGGATACGGCACAAAGTTTGAAACGAAGTATTGGTCTGGGTCCGATTCTTCTATAAAGCGCTTTGTTTCCTCTATTGTTTCTTTAGTCTCTCCAGGGAAGCCTATCATGAAGAAAGCCCGGGACACTATGCCATATTTCTTAGCCCATTTGATAACATTATAGTTGTCTTGAACCTTTATTTCTTTTCGCATACGGTCAAGCATGTATTGAGAACCTGATTCTATTCCCCAAGCTATTTGACCACATCCAGCTTCAGCTAATTTCTCGTAAGTCTCTTCTATATCGTAGCCAGCTCTGCCCATACAGCGGAATCTAAAGCTCAACTCTTTCACTGATTCAAGTATCTTGAAGAGTCGAGGACGATTCATTGTAAAAATGTCATCCTGAAAGTTTAGCCTGTCAATACCAAGTTCGTTTTTTATGTGACGAAAATGTCTTTCGGCTGTGTCAGATTCCATCATGTGGTATCTGCCGTTGATGTTATGCATCTGTGCTAGTCCACAAAAAGAGCATTTGAATGGACAGCCTCTCGATGTCAAGAAGGGAACCGAGGGTTTTCCGTCTATTAGCCTTGAATAGGACTCTAAATCAACTTTATGGAATGCAGGGAACCTAAATAAGTCCACTGGCGCTTGCCTACCACATAAATCCAGCATGGGACCTTCACCATAGCCTTGAACCACCTTGTCGGCATACGGAAAGTCTTGCGGTCTGACTGTTGCGTGAGCGCCTCCGACAATCACTTTAGCCCGAGGGTTAGATGCTTTACATTGGGACGCTATCTGCTCAGTTATGTCCAATGTCGCAATGTAAGACGTTATTCCATAGACATCAGCGAAAGGAATCGTCCAATCGCTCTGCCCAGATAAATCAAGCACATCTACATTGATACCATTCGCCTCTAAATGCGATGCGATATACAAAAGACCCATTGGAGGGTCGAGTCTATCATCAGTTGAGTTCGGATGCGGTGGATGTATTAGCAAAACTTTCATACATAACTCCAGTTGCAGTATTGACTAGTCCATTATATCATACTAAGCCAACAATAATGCTTTAGCTTCTTCTTTTGTAATATCTAGCCCATATCTCGTCGTAGAGCGCTATTCTATTCCGTGGATATAGCCGGAGGCCCTAGCGGAACGGTCTTGAGGGTTGCCAAGGGTGTCGCAGACTTTTCACATATGACGTTGTTCCCGTCAACGTAGACCAACCTCGGGCCGGCGTAGTCGCCCTTGTCGTCAATCTCAAACGTCGCAATAATTATGACATCACCTGGGTTGATTCGCCTGGCGGCGGCACCATTCATCTGAATACTGCTCTCAGTTCCAGTAATGGCGTAGGTAATAAGTCTATTTCCATTGGTGACGTCCCACACGTAGACCTGTTGAAACTCGACAATCCCAGCGGCTGCCATGAGTGCCGGCCCAATGGAGATGCTCCCCTCGTAATTTATGTCGGCCGCTGTGACCGTAGCACGATGGATTTTACTTGCAAGAACTGTTTTTAACATTTATCTCTCCTCGCTTTTCTTGTTGATTACTACGCCTTTTGGCCACCAAAGCCATTGGCGGTTTTCCGAAAGGTGCTCAGCGCATATCTTTATTGGCACGTAACCAGTTGACTGTTCAAAAGCTATGCACAAAAGCGTTATTTTATCGTCATAGGCAAAATCGCACGAAACCTTCCACGGGTCTCCTTCAAGAAACATGCACGACCCCTTGCACAGCGAGATCACCGGACAGTTCGGACAATCAGGTCTTTGAGACCAGTGAGTCGATGTTTTTAACCTCACGTCTTCTAGCGCGTCCATGGCGCCAATCAGGTGCGACTCTCCGTTCGGAGCTATTGCTGCCGAAGAAACGTTTTGACACGTCAGCACATTGCCCTTTAAATCAATGACAATGTTGTGACACAAGTCCATACCACATCGTTGACAAAAATTTACGACGGCGGGGACGTCGCTGTTTTCCCAATTAACCCTCGCAATGTTATCACACATCATAGCTTGCGCACTGCAGTGTTTCCCGACCTTTTCTGGAAAACGAAACTCAGCCCACATTCTGCGCCTAATCTCGAAATGTTCCTCGGGTTCTACATCCAAAGAATCCAAACTGTTTTCGTTATGTGCAGTGATAAACCCCATTTCGCCGCTAGGAAGAAATGTCCGCGGAAATTCTTTTTCAAAAAAATCTATTACTTCTAGCCGTGAATAGTGATCCTTGTTAAAAACAGTGTTGAATGAAAATCTCCCCTTTGGTAGAAGTTTATCAAACAAATACTTGATTACTCCTTTTTTATCCTTGAGCGGATCTCCGCCCCTCTTGTATTGTCCAGGACCATCGTGAGAAACAGCAACTATAAAATCTAAATTAACCAGCCAATCTACGATTTCGTACGTAAGCAAGGACCCGTTTGTGACCATAAAAAGATCAGCGTCTCTGTGCCTAAATCTGATGGCTTCTGCCAATGGCTTTAGCGTCTCCCAGTACACAAGCGGTTCGCCGCCCCAAAATTCTACTTTAAGCTTATCGGACTTAGGCAATTTGTCAAATTTCTCCAAAAATACTTCGATGTCCGCCTTAGACGTTTCTTCAGCACACTTCATGTATCTTTGTGAACAGTAACTGCACGAATAATTACACGATAAGCCAAGTTGAATCTTGATTGTACTAAACGGACCAGTCTTACGAGCAAATTTTCTCATGTCAGCAAGCACAAACGCTGTTTCTTTTGCAGGTAGAATCTCTGTAATCTTGGTCGAAAATGAATCAAAATAAAACATCTTGTGCGTATTAGTTTTTAGTTCTTCTGCAAGAACTTTAAATATTGGCATACACTTACTTCCAGTCTATTTTTGTATAGTCAACCGCAAAACCGTCAGTTCCGCCAGACGTTACGTAACTGTTAGCAAAGAAAGTTTTGTCTCCGTCGTCATCAAGAATCAAGAAATAAAACTGTAGGTCGGGCGAAGCCAACTCTCCCTCTATGACTACGGGCTTGCGCTTTACCCAGCCGGTTACGTGGGCAAACTCCTCTTCTCCGCCACTCCATTTGTAGATGGAATCGTTGTCCCTCAGGCCCTTGATCGTACCATTCTCCACTTCCCTTAACCATTCCGCATAACCTGCCGTCCACCACCACTGTTTTCCGTCACGACGAACCCACAAAGGATGCTCTTCCGACCACAGCAACGAACCGTCGTTCATGGCCATTAATTTTCGCTGGCCCAAGACAGGGTATTCCAATTCTACGACCATGTTGACACACGTCGCACCTCTGACCCTCATCCCTACCTTGACGTTCTCGATAGCCATCTCTGTTCCGTCTTCCATGAGGACCCTGGTCCCAGCTGGGAAGCAAGAGCAGTCGCAGTTGCAGTTGCAATTATTATAGTTACAGTTGCAATAGTTACAGTTACAAACACAATTACAATTAGGACACAAGAACGTGCCTGGATTGTAGCCACACTGGTTGGAACCGTAGGCAAATCTTGGATAACAATTTGTGAAACCACCGCCGCCGTCAAAACCGGACTGGTTATCTTGAAAACCGCTGTTCGCGTAAGAACAGTACGTCGTAGTCGTGGTTGACGTCATGCCGTACCCTGTGCTGGCAGTCACGGCATAATACACGTAACCGTGAATAGCGTCAAGGTTGTAGTACTGGATTCCAAAAGTAGCGTTACCGTGGGCATAAATGTTCGAGGCGGCTAGCTGTGCCGTAGCGGAATGGCCGAGTTCCGTGTTGACCTGGTTGTAACTTATCTGTCCCTGGTGGGCCGGAAGCGTCATTGTTTCGCCCTCTTTAGCTCTTCAACTTCCAGCTTTAGGGAGTCCACCTGGGCCGAAAGCTCCTTAATGGATTCCACCAGAAGGGGAATCATCCTGTCGTACTTTATCGTCAGGTAATCCGTGTCCGTGTCCTTGTTGATAGGCGCTGAGACCACCGCCTCCGGAAGAACTCTCTGCACCTCTTGGGCGGAAAGTCCGACGTCCGGGACTGCCTTGTAACCGAGCGCCTGTGCTGCCTCGTTGGACTGGTAGTGAAATCCGTTTAGGGACCGCACCTTTTCCAGGGCTCCCTTGATGTTTCCGTAGATGGTCTTCAACCTCTCGTCGGAGTAATACGCTACTACATCACCTGAAGCCCACAGTGCACCGCCGCCAGATATGTACATGTAAGTACTATTGTCGGTATACATCAACGAGTTGGCTAACTGGGTGGCAGAAGAAAACCTTGGAATGTAGGTCGTCGTGCCAGCTACGGCACTTGACGTCGTGGAATTGGATGCGGAGGTCGCGGAGGTCGCGGACCCTGCAGTGTCGGCGTACCCTGCCTTTATCTTCTTCCACGCGCCCCAAGTGGTAGACTCTCTCAACCTGTACGATACGTACTGGTCGTTCGCGTCGGTCACGGTGTGCCTCGGAAACGCGACCTGACAGACATACTGAGCGTACGGGTAGTCGATACCAAGGCCCATAGACCACGAGTAAAACTGACCTGCCCCTGTCCCAGGGCCGTTCGTAGTGCTCTGGAGGTAGTGAAATCCAAAATTGGTGGGGGCGTTAGCGTCGCCCTGGGTTGCGTGAACCTGACCAAAGTTGTTAAACATCTGGGAAGACGCATTGACCCACGCACCAGACACCTTGACCCAGACCTGCGTCGTGTCGGTCTCGTAAAAGGTCGCACCGTCAGGGACAGTGGTCGGCTTCGTGTCAGCGAAGAGCCCGGTAAATTTATTTCCAGCGTACCTAACTATTGCCATTACAATCCGTACCTTCCTCTCTGAGCGTTGTAGTTCTGGGCAATTTCGGTGGGCGAAAGGACCCGGTTGTAAAGTTTCGTCTGATAGATGTTTCCGTCGAGAGCCTCGCCGAAGCCCGCACCAGTGTCAGCGCCCATCCTAAAGTTGTAGGTGCCCTGTGCTATGGAGTAATCGAGCGTACCGGAGTTGTCAGAAATTCCATTCTTGTATAAAATGGTCGCTCCATCCGTCGCGTGAGAAACGGCAATGTGATAAGTTCCTGTCCCTAAAGGATTTCCAACGAAATACACTCCAGTGTTTATGTAAATGCCGTACCTTCCAGCAATCCAGAGCCTATCGGTCGTCGCCGTACCGTAATTACCGAATATTTCAGCAACATCGGTTGTGGCAGTGATCTTGTAAAAACACTCGAACGTCCACGGGTTCCTTCCAGAAACGAGGCTCGTGTTCGCTATATCGATTGCCATAGCCCCAGAAGAGGCAAAAAAGATGCTTCCGCCGCCAGTGGAATCGAACGTTGGAGCGCCCACTAACACTCCGTGATTACCGTTGCCACTCAGGTCGAATAGCGTGTTGCTAGCGTTGTTCAAGAGGTCGGTTATCGTAGGTTCAGTACCATCCACGCAGTCGATCCGAGGTTGAAAAAAAGATAAAGCACAGGCCGCGTCGGTGGCGTAATAGAAGAAAGTCCTATGTTGAGCTAACGTGGTGTTAGTGGGCCACCTACCGTCGGCTATGTTTCCGACTAAACTTCCTCCACGAACACCGTTTACGTACCAACCGCTCTCAGGATGTCTGGTCGCAACACCAACGTAATCGCTACGAAAAATATGACCAACGAACAAAAACCACACGTCTTTCGTAATATCAGATGTAGCTCCGTAATGAAAATACGGATTTGACTCGATAGTACCTCCGCTAGCAGCGTTGTAGACTCCGGCAGGCGTGCCGGTACATCCAAAATAATAACTTCCAGTAACCGCCGTAGAAGTCCTCTTAATCCACACAGAGAAGCGATACGTCTTCGAATGGTCTACGCTCACGTGGTCCGTGACCCAACCGCCGTCAGCGTCGTTTAGTCCCGCGGTGGTTGCATTCCAAAGTATATTAGAATTTCCCCACGGGTCTGTTCCTGCGGCTCGATTGTTTTCTCCAACGGCACCGTTGATGGGGTATCCAGTGACAGTTCCACCTCCAACCGTCCACGTGTCCCACGTGAGCAGAGAGCGGCGCGCCATGGACTTGTGGTTGCCCGCGTCCAAGCACATCTTCAGCCCGTCAGTAACTATTTTTGCCCCACCGTGCTGTAACATTTATTTGACCCACTTGTCCAAAGGACATTTCTCGTGCTTAAAAACAACCCGCGTGTGTAATTCTACGTCGACCTCGGTGCATTCCTGTTTCTTGTCTTCCGTCTTATCCTTAAATTTATTGCATTTCTCACATTCTTTGAACCTTTTTTCAGCGTCCTCAGGGTCTGCCAGCGTAACGTCCACGAAACTCATAACCCGAACCTCGCCTTCGACGCGTTGTAGTTCTGCTGGACCTCTGCCGTCGTTAACATCCTGTTGTAGAACTGCATGGTGGCAATCCTTCCGTCAAAGTCTTCGGTATCGGCCGCGCTTGCGCCAGAAATGTGAAAGTAATCGAGAGTCAGAGCGTAGGTGGCTGCGACGCCCATGTCCTCCAAAGTTCCGTTGACAAAGTAATGGATGTCCGCAGCACTGCAGGCCACTCCGATATGCGTCCACGTGTTGTCCGCAATCGGCACCGTGGATACAGTGTTCGGGTACAGGTACAAGTGGCGATGGCTGGTGTACAGGTAGATGGCAGCGTCTGCGGTGTTCGTCCCCTGCCAAACAGCCCTGTAATCTCCGGAAACGTAAGTGGCGGGGTATATCCAAGCAAGAATCGTGAACGCCGTGTATGTCCCGTTTAGACTGGTCCCAAAATCCACGAAAGCGTTGTTGTTCGCGAACGTTAAATACTTATTCTCGGCCGCCGCAGTGGCGTTAGTAATGGTCCCGTCAATACCTCTGACAAGGTCTTTCAGAACTCCAGTCCTTGAACCGCCTGTTGCCACCGGCTGAGTTGGGTAAGACTTCTTTTCTAACATGGCACCGCTAAGGTAGTACCTGCCAGCACCAAATTCATAAAAACCAACTAGCCAAGGAGCACCCGACGGACCCGTCTTAGTTCTGTATATTCGATACCAACCATTGCCACAGTCCTCAATCGTCCCAGGGGCACCGTCGTCGCCGTTATAATACACGTAGACGCTCAGAGAAGATATGGCGGCCCTGTCCTCTCTCCGAACATACGCTGAAAATGTCCACACGGTGGCATTCGTTATGCCAGCAAGATCAACCTCGTACAAATAACCGTTCCGCGTCGCGCCGGGGGTGCACAAGTAAGTGTCACGATTGTCATATTTTAAAGCAGGGTTCGTAACAGTCGATACCGCCCATCCCGCATCGCCACTCGACCACGTAGTCGCAACGACATAATTTGTAGTCGACTCTCCTCTGAAACTCTTTGGGTTGGAGCAATCGACGTGCAACATCAGCCCGTCTGTCGTTATCTTGTTTCCGTGCGTGGTTCCCATTAGATACCGAACCTTCCCCTTAGTGCGCTAAAGTTCTGCGTAACTTCGGCATCGGAAAGGGCCCTGTTGTACAGATTCACAAGCCCTATCCCGCCAGAAAACTGTCTAGTAGAATCACTTGCTTGCATCCCTATGACGAAGCCAGAAGTAACTGCGGAATTTCCTACAGCAGTCGCAGAAGTTTTCGTACCATTGGTCCACTGGTAGATCTTACCGTCGGCAAAGTTCCAAACCGCGACAAGGTGGTTCCAAGTGTCCCGAGTGATGGCCGCTCCAGTTTCGTGATAACCATTGGTAGGATGATCGTACCAATAGTTTGCCAATTTTAAAGAGGACTTATCGAGACTGTGGTACAACCCAGAACCGCCGGTCATGACTACTAAAGTCGCCATGTCTCCAGAAACGACCTCCGCCTGCGGGTAAATCCACGTCTCTACGGTCACACTGGTAGCTGGCAAGGGCAAAGCGTTGACGTCTCCAATAAAATACTGCCCAGTGGCGGTAAACTGAACGCACGTAGCTCCGCCTAACGTAGTCAATACCTGAGCCCCCGACCCGTACATCGCAAGGTCGGAGTGACCAAGGGACAGGTCAACCCAACCGCCCCCTGACGCCAGGGTCCCAGACCGCGTGCCAGAAGTGTACTTCGTGGCGTGACCCATCACCTCCAGTTGAATCTCGGCGATGTCTACCGACGACACAACACCGTTGCTGCCGTGAAAATAAGAATAAAAGTTTCCTCCGGCAGTTGCGCTTCCAGTGAAAGTAAACGACGCCTTCGTCCACGCCACAACAGGATAAAACTGACCGGAAACAGGCGTGTACGGAGCAGCGTAGCCATGATCGACATCGTCGCAGTAAGACGTGTACTGGTAAACACCACCGCCTCCACTGACTAAGCGGTGATAAAAAGAAAATGTGTAAACAAGGTTGTGAGTGATGGTCGGGAGCACCCCGTAGGCCATTCCGCCGATGGTAGTGTCGTCGCTTCTGAACCAGTGTATTCTCATGCAATCGTGCATCCTGTCTTCTAACTTGAACCCGTTGGTTATCAACTGCTTTACGCACTGCGTGTTTGGCTTGTGCGCGTAACCCCACCATGATGTCGGAAAACTGGTGGAATTTATAGAGACCCTGGTATCTGTGTTGACAGAGTTGTGAGCCGCGAACCCGTACGCGTCGAAGCCCTTGCTCCCGTCTTCCGTAGCATCGTAAACGTGAAGTGTGAACGTATTGGTGCCGGTCTTCTTGACAAAATAATACGTTCCGCTGGTCACTCCGCCACCGGTTGACTGTGGAGCCACGGCGTCGTAGGTCAACAGCCTGTGCGAAGGGCTGGTCACCTCGTTGCCAGACACTCCAGAAATTGTGAGAGTGAACGGAGCACCGCTGTTGTACGTGTCATGACCGCCGTTCTGAAAGACCTGGTAGGTTCCCCATGCATTCGAAATAGTTGGGTATCCGTTCGCCGTTCCAGAGATCCTGTTGGTCGTCTGCTCTCCGCGAAAGCTCTTGAAGTTGGCGGCGTCAAAACTTGCCACCAAACCGTCCGTCACTAAGTTTTTACCAGTTCTTGTGCTCACGTTACACCAGCGTCGAAGCTATGACGTATGAGTTTCCGTCTTCAAATTTTACGTTCAGAGCAATCGTCCTACTCGGAGTCGTACCGGAAGCCGTCAAGTACAAATAGACGTTGTTTACGGCAGGCGTGGCCGGAGTGTCCTTGGTGTCCATATGCAATGTTCCGTGTACGACCACTCTGTCGTCAGCATACACTTCGAATACTGGAACGCCAGTGATGTCGTTTACTGACTGAAGGACGGCGTCCAGGTTGTCCGTGACCGAGAACAGTTCGCCCTGGGTTCCGGTGACCTTTAGTGGAACGTCGTCCTTTGTGTCTGAAACAATTAGAACTCCAGAAACTCCGGTTCCTTCTGACACTAAAACAGACGGAATTATTCCGGAAGCGCTGTTCCACTTCGCCATGTAACCGCTAGAACCGCCAGAAAGAGTCGCACTACCACTACCTGGGAGGCCACTATAACCAGATGTTCCAATGCCGCTATAACCACTTGCACCGGAATAGCCAGAGCCAGAATAGCCAGATACACCAGAATAGCCACTTACACCTGAGCCAGAATAGCCACTTACACCTGAGCCAGAATAGCCAGATACACCAGAATAGCCACTTACACCTGAGCCAGAATAGCCACTTATGCCACTGTATCCCGAAATTCCCGAATAGCCACTAATACCGCTATAGCCCGAGACACCTGAGCCAGAGTAGCCACTTACACCTGAGCCAGAGTAGCCACTTACACCTGAGCCAGAGTAGCCACTTACACCTGAGCCAGAATAGCCAGAGAAGCCAGAATAGCCACTTACACCAGAGCCAGAGTAGCCACTTACACCAGAGCCAGAGTAGCCACTTACACCTGAGCCAGAATAGCCACTTACACCAGAGCCAGAGTAGCCACTTACACCTGAGCCAGAATAGCCACTTACACCTGAGCCAGAATAGCCACTTACACCTGAGCCAGAATAGCCAGAGAAGCCAGAATAACCGCTTACACCAGAACCAGAGTAACCGCTTACACCAGAACCAGAGTAACCGCTTACACCAGAACCTGAATAGCCAGAGATGCCAGAATAGCCAGAAATACCGCTATAACCAGAATAGCCAGAAATACCGCTATAACCGCTTACACCAGAGCCAGAGTAACCGCTTACACCAGAACCTGAATAGCCAGAGATGCCAGAGTAACCAGAGACGCCACTATAACCGCTGTAGCCACTTACACCTGAGCCAGAGTAACCGCTTACACCAGAACCCGAGTAGCCAGATACGCCAGAGCCAGAGTATCCACTTACACCAGAGCCACTATAACCAGAGACACCAGAGCCCGAATATCCAGAGACACCAGAACCACTGTAGCCAGATACACCAGAGCCAGAGTAGCCTGAAGTTCCGCTATAACCAGAAACACCTGAATAGCCACTTGTGCCGCTGTAGCCCGAAATACCGCTGTAGCCAGAATATCCACTTATGCCACTGTAACCCGATATTCCCGAGTAGCCACTAATACCACTATAGCCACTTACACCAGAACCAGAGTAGCCAGAAACACCAGAACCTGAATATCCACTGATGCCAGACCAACCTGAAAGACCAGATTGACCTGCAGCAGCTGTGATTGTAGTTGCTCTAATAGCAGTTGGAGTAGCGGCTAAAGTACAGAAACCGTCACTCGTATTAGAAACAGAAGCTGCCCATGTTAGTCTATAGCCAATGAGGGATTCAGCAATTGGAAATCCTGTCCAATCAAAAGCTAGCGGGTCTTCTGTAAGCGCATCGGCAAGGGATGTGTATTCGTTGCGACCAGGAACAATAAGATATCTTCCAGCGCCAACAAGATCTGTGTAGAGAAGATACGAATTATACCATCTTGGAGGAGTGCCTGTACCTTGCGTCATTGTTCCATTTACGTCGTATTGGATATATCCCGCCGCCGTGTAGCGGAACGGCATGTTCGAAGCTTCCCAGACCCATGTTGTAGCAGTATCTCTAAATGCCACTACGTAGTCTGTATTTGTGCCATTGGGCTGGTCGAGCTGTGAAAGAACAATAAGAATGTCTTCGTCGGCAATTGTTGTTTGAGCAATCTGGAAAGTTTTGTTAGCATTTACATCAGAGCCGACAGTATATCCAGATACAGTTCCGCCATTGAAGTACTGCGTGCCTCTGGTTGTATGGAGATATAGATGGTCTCGTCTATCAATGAGAACAGTATGGCGTTCTTCTGCTAACCAATATTTTGGAGTATTGGCATCGTTCCAGAATACAATAGCAACAGGTACTTTGGTATCGTTTAATGTCCACGCAACAGACGACCGAGTGAGCGTGCCATCGGTAGCGTCGATATAAATGTAGTAAGCGCCACGAGTAGGAGGAGTGCCAGGGAGAGTAGCTGTTTTATTGCCGCTAATTGTATATTTTAAGCCGGCTCTATAATATGACCATCCAGAACCAGCATCGGCAAGCGTGAACTGATAAGTTCCAGAATTGAAACTCATTGAGGTTTGCGTTTGATTCAAAAAGCCGTAACGATTAATATCTACTGGGAATACAAGGGTGTCTTGAGCATATCCTGAATAACCTGAATAACCGCTATAGCCTGAAATTCCAGAGTAGCCGCTATAACCAGAAATGCCACTGTAGCCTGAGATGCCTGAGTAGCCTGAAATTCCTGAATAACCGCTATAGCCTGAAATTCCAGAG
>Ga0315276_10005275_pt1 | contig 11912 bp, 6 predicted proteins | sample YL17G05_0_MG_FD_204542 | JGI IMG/M metagenome (GOLD analysis project Ga0315276, IMG submission 204542) | Sediment microbial communities from Yellowstone Lake, YNP, Wyoming, USA - YL17G05_0 | ecosystem: Environmental > Aquatic > Freshwater > Lake > Sediment | place: USA: Wyoming | collected... | reverse complement strand
CGAGGTACTCGTTGTTCTGGTCGTTCTCGTACCTGTCGGGGTTCATCTCGAACCCAGCCTGATCTGCGATAGCTTCGTAGATCACTGTAGCCATCCAGTAGCGGTCAGAGTTGTAGCCTTCGTTCTCGGCTTCTGAGTCTTGCTCGAACGTAGCGTAGTATTGAGCGTTGGATCGGTCAGTCGTCCACAGTCCACGAGTGAACTGGTCAGCCAACTGGGCCGGGTCTTCCAGCACGTTCCATGGTGCTACTCGGGATGCTCCTCGATACACTGTCGTGGCGCTAGCCGTCTTGACAGAGCCTTGAGCGAACTGCTTGTCCCAGTCTTCAGGCGATGTATCCCAGCCATCATCCATGTCCATGTCGGCTTGTTCGGCGATGCTGTCGGGATCATGGCCCTTGGTGAGCGGCATACCAACGGCAGCTTCAAGCCTCTCGATGTGCTCGGGTGTGACATTGGGTCGCATCCAGATCGCATGCGTGTTGCCCTGAATGGCACCATCAAGGAACTGACCAGGGTACTTGAATGGATGCTGGTTGTACCAGTCCAGGATAGGAGCTTCTAGGTGGCGGTGGAAGTGACCAGGCGTTCCCATGTGCAGGATGTCATTGCCTCGGTCGTACTTGTAAGGCGTGCGGTTCTCCCACATGTCGAAGTCCTGGCCCATCTCGCCCTCGAAGTTCACTCGGTTGCTGGGAGTGTGGTCAACGATGTGGGTTGCCGTCCTCACGCGGGCAGCCTTCCAGCCTTCTTCTGCGTCATCCTGCTTGTCGAGTCGGTTCCACTCCATGCGGTTGGTGAGGGAGTCATCTTGATGGTCTTCATCGTCGTACTCGAAGTCGTCAGTGTCGATCCAGGGCTGGCGCTCCATCCAGTCTTCAAGAGCATCGCGCTCCCTGTCGTAGTATTCGTCCTCGTCATCGTCTTCACCCGGCCCACTCCACTCGGGGTGATCCTTGTAGAAGTCGTCCATGTACTCGCCGTCTTCGTCCATGATGCGGAAGTTGCCGTGCTCGATCTTGGACGGGTGGATCGGCCCGTAGTGCATTACGGGGTACCCATACTCCTCGCTCAAGAACTTGGCTGTCTCTTCCCTCAAGTCGTTGGGCATTTGGCGCAATACGTTGACCGAGTGCTGGTGATGTCCACCACGCTCGTACCCGTACGCCTGCGCTCCTCCCAGGTCATCCTGGTCGTACCCAGGGTTCTCCTTCTCGTACGCATCGATGTGAGGCTGGATGCGATCAACGAGATCACTCTGCGTCGAAGACTCGCCATCCCTGTGCCACTCGGCAGCTTCCTGCTGCTCGGGGTAACGTCCCATGTATTGGTCGTAGAAGTGCTCGTGGTCTGGGCCGAGGTTGTTCTTGTCGATCCCCTTGACGCGCAGGATGCGAGGGTCAGTCCAATGGCCCTGCATGCGCTGGTACTGAAGGGCCTTCTGTGCGTTGGGCCACAGATACACAGCGTTCTCTTCGATAGGTAGGTTCCACTTGCGCTCGGTGCCTTGCTCTGATCCCACCAACCCCTGCTTGGCGATATCGGGGATGCGGTCGGCCTCGGTGACGTGGTACCAAGTGTTGTCGTCGTAGGGCATGGAGATTGCGGTCATAGCCAGCTTGAGTTCGGGCTTAGCCAAGCTCACGAGATCTTCGGCCCTGCGGTTCTCGATGTCAGAGTCATGGGGATACCACTGGACGTGGTACGTTCCATCGTCGTACCAGTTGTAGCCCTCGACATGGCCCGTCATGCCTTCACGTCCTGACCCAGGTGCGCCGGTAACAGCTTCGCCCTTGACGAAGGACTGCTGGCCACCACCTTCAAGCACGACGGGGTTGAATGCTGCCGTGTGCTCAGCCAACGTGATAGCGGGATCGATGCCTGCCTCGATCATGTCACGCTGGACTGACTTGCGGTGCTCGTTCATGTCACCCAATGCATATCCCTTGTAGGGTAGGATCTGACCTTCAGCGATCTCGCCCGTGATGCCTGAGTACGGTAGGCGCTTGCGGATCGAGTCATGGTGCTTGCCCTGCTCGCCGAACTGGGTCTTGTCTACCTCGGGATAGTGGATGTACGGGATGCGGTTCTGCCAGTAAGCGTTCATGCGGTCGGTGCGGAGTGGCTGCTCCTTCTGCTCATTCAAGATCTCCTCCCACAAGTCAGTGCGCCCTGCGTGCTTGGCCGTCTTGCTCACCCACCCGTGCAGTGCGTTCTCAGTGTGATTGATGCCTGCCTGCTGCGCCCACTGTCGAACCATCTCGGTGTGCTCGGGCAGGGGTGCCTTGTTGCGTGGGCCAAGCACCTGGCCCAGGTTGCCCGTACCATCTGGCTCGTGCCACACGCCATCCTCGTACGTCTTCCAGATGCCTCGCCCCACCTGGAAGGATGCGAGAGGTAGGTTGGCGGGGTCACGCAGCGAGTAGTGCTCTGAGCCATTGATCGGGATGTGCTCGCCATCCTTGAAGATCGACCCATTCTGCTGCCAACAGTTGCGCATCATCACGCCTTCACGGTTCTTGTCTGCCATCGTCTTGAGTTGGCGAATCGTGTGACCATCTGGGAACTGATGCACGATCTCTGACTGATCAGGGCCTTGCGTTAGGTCGATCTCGTCGTTGGCACGCAGTCGCTGGTTGTACGTCTCGCCCGCTAGCTTGGTCTGAGCGTTGCGGTAGTAGTCGTTGCCTGCTTCGCCCCATGGCATGGTGTCGGGCCACTGCGTCTTGGCCATCTCTTCCACCGTGTTGTCTGATGGGATAACCTCGTCGTTGCGTCCGATCTCGTACTCTGTTCGGCATCGAGGACATGTGGCCCCGCCTTCGAACAAGATCTCTAGCTGGCTGCCACACAACGGACACTCGGGGTACACATCACGATCTCCAACAGTGTCGAAGTTCCAGTCGGTTGAGTGTCCTGCCGTGGATAGCTTACCCTGAATTGCGATCCGAGATGGATCAATGTGGTCTAAGGTAGCCGCTGTCTGCGTCCACGAAATCGCTTCGTCAACGATTGTGGGATCACTTACAAGATCGTGCAGAGACACAGCGCCCTCATCCGACTCGATATACCCTGGGCCTTCCTCCCACCAAATCTCATCACCGTCGATTTGTCCACCTGTATCCACCAGACTCGGCAAGTCGGCCATGAGCTTCAGGCCATTGACGTTGACCTGGAGGATGGTGTAGTCTAGACGATTGAACGCCTGATTCTCCTTGGCCAACTCCCACGGCGAATATGCTAGGTAGACGGGTCGTCCACCATAGAAGGCGTCAGCCCACGTACCAGCGTCCGTGAAGCCACCTTCTGCGCCTGGGGTCAAGCCCTGCTGCATGATGGTGGCAACGTTCTTGGTCTCGGTCACATGATACATGGTCTCACCTTGTGCCATCTTCAACAGCTTGGTCACGACAGGATTGGGTGCTGGGATGGGCCTTGGGTTCTGAGCTTCAGCGTTGTAGTAGTCTGATTCGGTGTTGGGCTTGCCGAGGGGCTGGCCAACCACCGGCATCTGGAAGTGAGGCAAGCGCTCGATCTGCTCGTACCAGTTGGGGCCATGGACGTAGCCTGAGCCTTCGCCGTTGCCTCGATCCTGCACCCACTGTTGCCTACCAGCGAATGTGTTCTCGGGGTACTGATGACCACCAGGGATGTGGGGGTAGTTCAAGTTGTTGTGGTTCAAGTCGTTGCCAGGTGCGTTGTGTACCGGCAGCGTGGTCTCCAACGCAGTCTTTTCGTATGTCGCCACCCAGTCAAGCAGGTTGTCCACTCGGACGAACTGTTGCTCTCCTTGATCGAAGAGGGCCTGCTGCGGGTCGGCTGAGTCCTGCTGCTTGCGGCCAGCCTTCCATAACTGGATGCGGTCGTCCAACAATTCGAGGAGAGCTTGACCTTCTCGTCCATGTACTTGCATGAGATGGTGGGCCGTGGTGTACAACACTTGGGCTAGATGTCGAGCGTCCACGCCTTTGTTGGCTGCTGTGATGGCTTGGTCGATGATCGGCTCGATGGCTTCGTTGTTGTTGTGCCCGGCGTTGTAGTTCTGATACCCCTGGATGTGGTTCGGCGTCTGGTACATCCAGACACTAGGGTTGCCGTTGGCGTCGTGCTCGACCTCGCCTTCTTCGTCTGTATGTGCCCACGGGTCACGATCCATCACGGCTTCGTGGTAGTCCTGCGCTCCCGCTAGCGTGTTGGGGTAGACCGTCTGGGCAGGATGGTAGTCAACGTCGGGGTCGTTGTACCAGGCTTCTTCGTCAAAGCCTTCGCCTACGTCGTACCCTGCTTTGTCCAAGTGCTCGTACCACTCATCGACCATAGCCTTGTACTCGGGCTTGATGTTGCCGTTCGACTTGCCCTGCTCTTGTACGACCTTGAACTCCTTGTCGTCGTAGATGGTGCGGTCGCCATTGGCTATGGGGCCAGAAGCCATGGGGTTAACATCGCCTTCAACTTCGATGGTGACATGCGGATGGCCCTTGGGGTCACGGAGTGAGAAGATGGTTGAGTTGCCGTTGCTCACAGTGTCGCAGTACCCACCAACGCAGTGACCCATCAGTTCGCCCTCTAGCGCTAGATCCTTGGGGCCGACTTTGTCGATGTGCCAACCATCATCGAACGTGTGGACAACTGTTGAGTCAACCCACCCGCCGCCGTTCTCTTCGCGGTGCTGCTTGTCCATGTCGTAGACCCACTGCTCAAGCTGGGCGAAGTCGAACTGCTTGTTCATGTAGTCTGGGAGTGGCTTGTTGTGCTCGTTGGCCCAGACCATCCACTTGGTGGCTTGGTCGAGGATGTCCTCAGCGTGTCGTCGGTTGTTCTTGGTGATGCCTGGTCGATCTTCGCGCTGGCCAGGATACGCCTCGATGAAGTTGGGGTCGATGGGCTTGAGTCCACGCTTGTACTCCCTAACTGCCCACGGCATCAGCTTGAAGCCCTCGTCCGGGATGCCGTCGAGGATGATCTTCAAGCGCTTCCAGTCAGTCATGATGGCGTTGCCACCATCTGAGTAGTCGTACGGCCCAGCGTTGTTGGGCGGTGGCATCTTGGTCGGGCCACCTTCATCAGTGTTCTTCAGCTTGAGGATGTCCTCGCGGTTCAATAGCTGCTCTCGTGTCTTGGTTGCCAATGCTGACACGTCCGCTGCTAGTCGTGGCCAGAAGCCCCGCATAACACGTCGCTTGTGATGTGTTAAGCGCTGATTGGCTAGATAATCCATCACATGTGATGTCTTATGGTCACCCATCATCTCGACGTGCTGAGCATACGACTCAGGGTCGTGCTTCTGTGCCCACTCTCTGCCAGCGTCTGACTGGTTGTCCCAATCGTGCTCGGGGTTGTGGCCCTGATCTCGAAGGTGATTGAACATGGCATCAGCCACACCACGCCGACGCCATCGAGGGTTGACCTCGACCTGCGTGACCAGGCCATCGGAGTCGATGAACATGTGCCCAACTTCTGAGTTGCCGAATCCAGTGAAGGCGTAAGCCTCGATCAGTGTTGACCCCTCGCCATCTTGATCGCTTGTGACCTCGAACGTCAGTTGAGGCAGATCACCACGCTGACCCATGCCCAGCTTTGTAGACAAACTATGAGGAGTTGTCGAAACTGCACCCCCCTTTGACTTTGCAGTGTTACGAGCTTCCTTCTTGGCTGCGATCAACTCACCATCAGTCCACTGCTGTGCCAACTCCAACGTGAACGTGCCACCGTTGGCCTCGACCGCCTTAGCGATCTCCTTGTGCTCAGGCTCGGCCAACCCGTACATCCAGTAGCTCATCTTCTCGTCAATGGGATCGAACCCGTACTTGGCTAGGCATCCTTTGCGTAGATCATCGTGGCGCTCCCAGAACGAGGTCAGGATCGTGTCTGCGTCGTGCCCAATCTCCTTGATCTTGACTGGAGTGAGAGCTTCGCGCTTGTCCTTGACGCTCGCGGTGTAGGCAGGCTTCACAACGCCTTCTGCGTAGCCTCTCAACGCATTCTCAGGCGTGTCGGGGAACTCGGCTACCAGGTATGAGGTCAGGGTCTCGATAGCTTGCTCGAAGGGCATAGACTGGTACTTGAGCTTGTCCCACGTCTCGATAGCGTAATCCTGCGGTGATGTGGCACCCAGATGTGCCCCTAGAACGCCCTGTAAGCCATTCTGCGGGGCATTGGGGGTTGTACCCTCACCAGCACTCACCCAGGCCGTCTGGAAGGCTGAGATCGCCTTAGGATCGTCTGACGCTGCGTACCCGAAGAAGTTACCACTCTGCCAATACGGCGTGACATGCGTGAACAGCCCACCCAGGATGCGCTCGACCTCGTCCTTGTGTGCCATGTTAGCCATCATGCCCTCGGCAGGCTCGCCCTGCACGTTGACGATGTTCTGCTTCTCGGCCAACTGCTCAGGCGTGTAGAACTGAGCCTTCCAGTCATCCTTCGTCTGCTCGTTGCGCTCGTAGTCGTCGTTGTGCATCTTCTCATCGATCAGCATCAGGCCGTTGGGCTTGAGTGACTGCTTGGCCAATGCGATCTGTCCTGCCCTGTTGGCGGACACGAACTGGAAGCCCATCGACTCGTTCACGATGTCGTACAGCTTGGACGGGACATGAGCGGGCCACTTGCGACCATCCGAATCAGTGAACGGCTCACCGAATGCTGTGGACTCTAGCTCGGCACCAGGCACCTGTGACTTGGACTTGAACAAGTTGTTCATCTCTGTGTTGGCGTCCAACGTCGTGGTGGGATGACCCAGCGTGCTCAGCGTCTTGCCCCACGACCCTTCGCTCCCCATCAGGTCGAGCACTGATGCGCCAGGGAATGCGTTGTGGATCGCTACGCCCTTGCGTGTCATCAGTTCACGATATCCAGGGATGCTCGTCTCGATGTGCGAGTCGAAGTTGCCAGCATGATTCTGACGCTCGGCCTCGAACTGTGTCATCTGAGGATTGTCGAATGTTTGTTGTAGCGTCACATTGGGCGCATACTCACCCTTGGTTGCGTCCTGGAAGAACTTGTCGAACTCGGGTGAGTTGGTGTTGCCACTCTTGGCGAACTGCTTGTCCCAGAAGCCAGGGTCAGTCACGTCAGCTTGATCACGCTTGCGCACTTGTCCGGGCATGCGCTCGTTGCGCAGGACTTGCTCCCAGTCAGGCTTGTCAGGTGTTGCGCCATACAGGGCTTCGGGATCGATGTCACGACGCACAGGATGACCCACGGCTTCCTCCAGCGTGGGGATGTATTGCTTGACTCGACTACGGTCATGATCCCACACGGAGTGATACACCTGGGATGGATCGTTAGGGTTGATAGCCAACGACCCCTGGAGGCGTGCAGCCCAGTCAGTCTTCGGGAGATCGTGCTCATGGTTGTACTGATTCATCTGATCGCTCAAGGTGTAGTGGAACTGCCCCGGATGTCCCCAGTGCAAGTTGTTGTTGACAACGTCGTAAACATACGGAGTCCTGTGCTCCCAGGCTCCACTAGGGTCACGGTCGAAGTCGTACGATGGTTCGTCATGGTGAATCTGGTTGGGCGGTGACGGCTGACTTGCAAGGACTTGATCCCAGTGGTCAGCATTCCCTATGTCGTCGTCATCTTCTTCAGGGTTCATCCTGGACTCGGAGTACACAGGAACACCAATGCGTCGGCTCAAGAGGTCAGCGCCTTCGGGCGTCATGTTCGGGTACTCGGACTCAGGGTCATAGTTGGGATCGGATCTGTCCACGTATGCGTTGGGCCACGACGAACGATGTACTTCGTGAACCTTCTGGCCAGTGTAGGGATGATGGAACACGCTGCCCGCCACCATGGGACGATTGTTCCGCTCGTCCGTCCAGGGGTACCGCTTGTCCATGTGGGGCTGGCTCCAGTCGTACAAGTCGTTGTGGATGCCACCCATGTTGCCCCAATACAACTCGTCCTCGGTGGGGTAGTAGATGTAGGGCTGACGCTGCCCCAGAGCGTACGACATGTCTGTGGTACCAGGCATGTTGGGAGGCATCTGGCGAGTGCCCCCGGCCTCACGCGCGTGGGACGTACGACTTGGTACGGTAGGCGTCCCAGGTGGGGCAGAGTGGGGACGAGTGGGTGCAGCCCCTTGTGGTGCAGGGGGTGATGCGTCTCTAGCCCGCATTACTGCGTCCCATACGGCGTTTCTGTCCACCGTGCTCAGCCACACCTGAGGGTACTCATCGTTCATGGTTCCAACAGCTACCTGTTTATCACTTGGCACCGTGTTACGGGCAATCAGATTCGAGATGTACGACACAGTGGTCGCGTCTAGTCCCAGTGTGTGCCCTAGCGTGGTAGCCACGTCACTGTGGTCTTGTCCGAACGCTACCTGGCCATCGATGTAGACCCAGTTGTCTGACGGATGTGAGTGGCTTGGGTTGTTGTCGTTGAGTGCGTCGTTGTCCATGCCGACACCCTCGAACGTTGTGGTCTGCGCAGGCTGGTACCATGCGTCAGCGTCTGCGTGGTGCTGGGTGCCAGTGCCCTCGTAGTCCTCAGGGAACTGTAGGCGGTGCTGGTTCAAGATGTGAGGCTCGTACGTCTTGTCGATAGGGTCGTACACATTGACCTGGCCGTTGTAGATGTCGCCCATGGCCATGTGCTGTGCCATGGCTCCATTCGAGCCAAAGTAGTCATCGTACCCAGGATACGAATCATGATGCTCGCCTCTTTCGCCGAACCACACATCTTCTGATTCAGGATCAAGCGCCCATGGCTGTCGGTTGTCCCAGTAGTGCATCTCGTTGGCTGCTGACGGCACAGTCTTCATGATCTCATCCCACTCATCCTTGTCCTTCTCGTAAGGCATGCGAGGATCTTCAGGGAAGGGGAAAGTTGCGGGCTGGTGCCATGGGTTCCCTGCGATGCGAGTCGAAGGTGAGTTCTCATTCCAGTCTGACCAGTGACCATGAGTCCAGTTGATGGGCTTGTTGGGGTGCTGGGGCTGGAAGTGATCGACAATGTCCTTCTGAACATCTGCCTCGTTGTATCCCTTGAGGCCATGAGTACCTACGGCCACATGGTCGTCTCTCACGGTTACCACACCATGCACTGCGTTGGACTGCTCCCAGTCCTTCTTCCAACCCAGATTGGCTTCCATCTCTGAATGCGATGGCTCGAAGTCAGGATACGGATCACCACGCTCTCGACCCCATGCATCCAACTCGGGATCGCCTTCGTCTTGCCACGTATGAAGACCATGCTTGGGGTGCCATACGAACTTGTGGTACTCGCCATCAGGCTCGTAGGGTTCACCAGAATAGTCGGGTGGAAGGAATGCGTTGTCCCAGTTGAAATCGTCAGCACTTACCTTGGATACCCAGTTGTCTGTGCCAGGCCCATACCCTTCCTGGAAGAGATGCTTGGGTGGGATCAAAGTCTTGCGGCGCTCACGAGTTTCAGCGTCAGCCTTCAGCCACTTCTTGGGCACGTCTGACTCATCGAGGAAGCCCAACTCATTCATGATGAAGTGCTTATCGCACATGCCCCTAACGTGGCCTGCGGGGTACGTCTCGTTGGGAGGCATCCTGACCCAGTTGTCAGCCCTCATGCCGTCACCGTAGTAGCACAACGACGTGCCCGTGTTCTTGCCACTGAGTGTTACGTTGTACACGTTATCCGTGTACTTCGACTCAACTCTGTCCTCGGGCTTATCCTCACGCTGGTAGTAGTAGCGCTCAGCGTGCTTGATCGCCGTGTCACCTTGTGGGTTGTCGTCACCCCAGAAGTGCGAGAACGTAGGCGGATCTGTGTCATGATCGATTGCCCCCTTGACTGTGTAACCAGGAGACAAGCCCACTGCATCGATGAGAGGATGGAATGTGCCCTTGGCACCCATCCAGATACGTGGGTTAGGATTACCAGGGTTGCTCATGTCTACCATCCAAGGCGTTCGGTTCTCATACTCAGGGCCAGGGTTGGGCTGCCAGTCGTCAGAGCCATTCTTAGCGCCTGCGGTGGTCTGTGAAGGTGAGTAGTCCCATTCGCTCCCAATCGCGCTTAGATCGTCTCCTGGAGCCTCCTGAGGGGTCTCCTGGTACTTGTCCCCGTGCTGTTCTGCAAACTGAGCTTCAACCTCGTCATTGTACTCATCGCCAGCGGGCACAAGCTGTCGAGCTACGCCAGTTCGATTGATCTCGCCTCGTGCGACAACCTCATCGGGATCGATGTCATTGTCCACCACGAGATCATCATGTAGCACGCCTGCGTCACCGATCACGATGCTGCCAGTGTTCGTGACGAGCCAGGCGTGCCGATGATCCCAGTAATGAGGGTCAAGCTCGGGCACAGACCAGTCGTCCATCAGTAGTTAAGGGTACGAACAGACCCCCTTTCGGGGGCCTGGGTGTTACCGTCGAAGTGACTGCTGCTTGAGTCGCTCTTGCTTCAGCTTGCGTCTCTTGCGGTCGTCGTGCGAGTCGAGGAGTGCGACGATCAATACCCCGATCCCGAAGAAGACCAGAATGAAGAGCACGATGGCCCATGGAATCCAGAAGGGCGCAAGCACCCAGAGCCATGACCAGTCGATGTTGTCGGTCAGCTTGAGCACGACGAACGCCACGCCCAGAAGACTGAGAGGGCCGGTGCCAACTCGCACCACGCTTGCTGATCCCTGCGTTGCGCTGCTCATCTAGCTGACCAGTCCGATCACGACCGTGGCTGTCGCGGCCACCACAGCGGTGTAGACCGCCAGAAGGGCTGAGTTGAACGCAACGAACAGAAGGATCGGCCACCCTCCCTTGTTGAGGCTCATGGGGAACAGTGTGATCATCATTCTCCTTTGTTGGTTTACCAGAACTTGGCGATGAAGTGCCAACCCACGAAGATCACCGCTGCATCGATGGCGAGTTCGACCGCCAAGACAGCGAAGAAGATCGTCCAGAACTTACTCATGATCGGAGTATACACGAGGGTCAGACAGGTAGCTCGACAAGGGCTGCATGATGAGCGCCCCAACAGACTCGTGAGCAGGCCGTGGGCGATCAGACGCAGGAGACTCACGCCCCTCGGCCACAGCCTTGTACCAGTTCTCCGACTCGATCTCGTAGGGGTAGTCCATCACCAACCCCTCTCTTGCTTGATGAGATCAGTCTCGCGCTTGATGCGAGCCGCGTTGTCTTCCTCGGTCATGCCGTTCTTCCAGTCACTCACGGCCTGACGTGCTGCCCCGCTGGGGCGCTGGCCAGGCGTGGTGTTGAGGAGGTAGATCGCGTACCCGCTGACCCACGCGGGCGCATTGGCCTCTTCGAGCACAACGGTGAAGGCGCTCTTGGTGGCAGGCATGACTAGACCTCGAACCTGTCGATGGGCGAGATGCCATACGGAGCACACACGCGCTTGTTGACCTGGTAGGCGATCTCCTCGCTCGGCTCGGTGTCCCGCGCCTCGGGGTGCGTGGCACGAAGGGCCTGGTGTGCATTCCGCATCCAGTCGATCACCAGGTCGCGCGTGAAGCGGTTGTCGCTCACCATGGACTTGGCCGCGCGCTCGATGCCAGCGACCGCATCCTCGCAGGCGTCGTTACCCGCCTTGGAGTACATCTGATAGTTGGCGTAATCGCCACGGTCGTCGTCATCGCCGAAGTTGAAGTCGAAGTCGGCGTCATCCTCGTACGTGAACTGGAACTCCACGCCGAGAGAGCCAAGAATGCGAGCCGCCGCGTGAGCCTCGCCCGTTGAGACGAAAGTGTGTGCTCCGTTGTCTGTGGTGATCGTCGTGGGCATCAAGTTCTCCTTTGTCGAAGGCTTATAGACGAAGTCTACTACGAAACTGCGGACTTGTCAAGCCCTCTGCTCTCGGTTGTAGGCGGCGTCACCCTTGTACTCGGCCTGGATCAGAAGCTCCTCGATGTCCTCGCCCGTCTTGAAGTTGATCGCCTCGGCCAGCTTGACAGCGAACTCGAACCGGCTGCCGTC
>Ga0315276_10005274_pt1 | contig 11913 bp, 11 predicted proteins | sample YL17G05_0_MG_FD_204542 | JGI IMG/M metagenome (GOLD analysis project Ga0315276, IMG submission 204542) | Sediment microbial communities from Yellowstone Lake, YNP, Wyoming, USA - YL17G05_0 | ecosystem: Environmental > Aquatic > Freshwater > Lake > Sediment | place: USA: Wyoming | collected... | reverse complement strand
AGACCTTTCATTTCTATTCCCCCTCACCCCGCCCCTCTCCCGCGAGGGGAGAGGGAGTTTCCGGGTGAAGACTAACTAGTTTTATTAAAAAAGCGCGGAGGAACAGCCAAGTGCCCACATCAGTGGCCATCGTCAAAGGAAAAAATGGAAAGGACCTGAACGAGGTCCGGCGCATGATGAGAGAGCTCTTTTCCCTCATCGGGCCGGCCTCCAGGATCATCCCAACCAACAGCCGGGTTCTGATCAAGCCCAACCTCACGGCTGAGGAGAACCTCTGGGAAAAAGGAGCTCTCACCGGGCCGCTTTTTATGCGGGCTCTGGTTGAGGAGGTACAAAAGGCCAATCCAGCCGAGGTGATCATCGCCGAGGCCATCGCCATCGGTTTAAACACCAAGAAGGCTTTCGCTGCAAACGGCTATGAAGAAGTAGCGAAGGCTACGGGCGCCCGTCTTCTGGACCTGTATGACGGGGAATTCGAAGAGATCAAAACTCCCGCAGGAGGCTTACTCCAGAGCGTGCTCGTTTCCAAAACGGTGCTGCAGGCTGATTTTTTCATCAATGCTCCGGTCCTCAAAACTCATTTCGCCAGCACCCTTACGGCCGCCATGAAGAACCTGAAGGGAACCACCCCCTATGACGAGAAAAAAAGATTTCATTATTTAGGCCTCAATAAAGCAGTGGCTGAGCTCAACGCGGTTTTGAAGCCCCATCTGATTGTGGTAGACGGGCTGATTGCCCTGGAAGGAGATGGTCCGGTTGCGGGAACCCCCGTGGGGTTAAACCTTCTCATCGCGGGAACGGACGCCGTCGCCGTAGACACCGTTTGCGCCCGGGTCATGGACATTGATCCCGCAGAAGTGCTTTCCCTTTGCCTGGCCCAAAGTATGGATTATGGCGTCTGGGATGAAAGGGAGATCAAAGTCACCGGAAAATCCATCGCGGAGGTCCGTCATCCCTTTAAACGTGCCTGCGCCCCCTTGGAATTGGATTGGGAGAAAATCCGCTTCCTCGACGGTGAGGCCTGCAACGCCTGCCGCAACGGACTGCGGATTGCCATGGATCGTCTGCGGGCTGTGGGCGTTCCTTTGGATAAATTGCCCAGGCTGGAGATCAGCATGGGGTCCCAAGCCAGGCTCTCAGAATCTTCGGGTTGTATCCAGATTCCCATCGGCAATTGTCAGAAACAATACAAGCATCTTCCCAACTTCGTGCCCGGATGCCCCCCTCAAACTTTTCTCATGGCCGATCAATTGCGGGAGATTCTGGGGGAACCCCGAAAGTTTGGGCCCAAGAAAAATTTTATCATGGAATAGAAAAAGACCGGGATGATGGAAAGATGGAATATTGGGATTGTAAATTATTGATGAAATCGTAAAAAGTCCGTAAATTCGTTTTTCTGTCATTCCCGTGGAAACGGGAATCCAGTCTTTTCAATAGGTTTCGTGGGGCCTGGATTCCCGCCTACGCGGGAATGACGACTTTTTACGAGATCATCAATTATTAGTACTACTACGTTAAGTTATTCTTGACATCTTTATGAGCTTTGGTCTATTATCTTGGGTATGGAAACCCAAGAGATTGATAAACTGAGACAAGAGTTGGAAGCCTTCTTGGCAGACCTTGGACTGCTGATGGGGCGCAAGGAAAGGCAGCAGCATGCCCAAGAATACATTCGGGGGCTCCTCATGGATGGAGAAAGGAAATCCATTGAACCCCTGGCCCGTCGGCTTCCGGATGGAGATGTGCAAGCGTTGCAGCAGTTCGTGAATCAAAGCCCCTGGCCCTTTGGAAAGGTGCGAGCCTCCCTGGCCCGGAAGATGGAGAAGGAAGTTGTACCGGAGGCCTATTGGCTCCTTGATGATGTTTCGTTTCCCAAGCAGGGGGAGCATTCGGTAGGGGTTGATCGTCAGTATTGTGGGGCCTTGGGGAAGGTGGCCAATTGTCAAGTGGCGGTCACCCTGGATTTGGGGACAGAGGAATCCAGTATTCCCTTGGATTGGGCTTTGTACCTTCCGGAGGAGTGGGTAGAGGACCCCCAGCGCCGAAAAGAAGCGGGCATACCGGAGGGAATTTCTTTTAAGACCAAACCAGAGTTGGCTTTGGAGCTGATCGATGAAGTCCTTGGTTGGGGGCTGCAAAAGCGTGTGGTCCTGAGCGATTCTGGGTATGGGGAATCTTATGAATTTCGTCAGGGGTTGCGGGGCCGGGGTTTGGATTATGTTCTCCAGGTGGGAGGGGACCTTACCGCCTGGACGGAGGATCCTCATCCCAAGGAGATGCCCACGAAAAGAGGGGGAGAAATTCCTCGCAAGCGGCTTTATGCGAAAGACCTTCCTCCTTACAAAACCCTGAAACAAATCGCCAAAGATCTGTCTTCCAAAGCCTGGAAAAACGTTACTTGGAGGGAAGGAACGAAAGGGCCCCTTCGGTCCCGATTTGTTCGGATCATCGTTTGGGCCGCCAATGGGTTGCTGCAGGGAAAAACGCTTAGGGTGGAGCCCGAGGAGTTGCTGATCGAATGGCCAGAGGGTTGCGAGGACCCTATGAAATTCTGGTTCTCCAGTCTGGGGCCAAAATGTTCCTTTCGAAGGCTGGTCCGAACGGCGAAGGGGCGATTTCGGATTGACCAGGATTACCGGGAAATGAAGATGGAAGTGGGGTTGGATCATTTCGAAGGCCGTTCCTGGCAAGGCTGGCATCATCATGTGACCCTTGTATCGATGGCCTATTCTTTTTTGGTCCTGGAAAGGTTGGCCAATAAAAAAAACTTCTGGGTGGACCTTGCAAGCTGTCCGCCGGTGGATGCAGAAATTATTGCTGATGTATACAGGCATATGCCCCATCTGCGGTCGGAAAGTTCCCATCAAGAAAATTCACCCGGATGATGATTCTTAATACTTAACGTATTAGTATTAGTCAGTCCATAATTATATAGACACCGAAGACGAAATCCCTCCTTCCCTCCCTTTACAAAAGGGAGGAATTTCCCCTCTTTGAAAAAGAGGGGTCAGGGGAGATTTTGCAGGAATATGTCTGGTCAATTATGGACCACTCAGTAAGTAATTCCTGAATTCCTCAATCCCTCAATTCCTAAAGGGGTGTTGCTTTATGGAAGAATATCCCATGGCCATTGTTACCGCGCCGGGACGGGTGGAGTTTAAAGAAAGAGCGCTCCCCCCGCTCGGACCCCATGACGTCCTGCTCAGAGTCAAGGCCTCCAGCATCTGCGGCGGGGACCTCCACCTGTTTAAAGGGAAACACCCTCTGGCTTCCCTGCCCATGGCCATCGGCCATGAAATTTCGGGTGAGGTGGTCGAAATCGGTCAGGCTGTTTCCAAGGTTTCTGCGGGAGACCGGGTGGCGGTTGAACCTGTGATCATCTGTGAAAAGTGTTATTTTTGTCTTCGGGGAGAATATCATCTATGCCAGAATATCCGTTATCAATACAGCGCCGGCCAGGGAGGATTTACTCCTTTTTTTGTCGCCTCAGAAAACTGGGTTCACCGCCTTCCCGATTTCGTTTCTTATGAAGAGGGTGCTCTTCTCGAGCCCCTGGCCGTTGCCGTGCACGCAGCCCGCAAAGCCCAGTTGGACCTGGGCCACAGCGCAGCCATTTTCGGCGCAGGGGGAATTGGCCTCTTTTTGCTCCAGGTGGTCAAGGCCGCGGGATGCGGTTCGGTCTTTATCGTTGACCTTCTGGAGCATCGTCTGAAAACCGCCCTTTCTCTCGGAGCCAGCCAGGCCATAAACGCTGCCCGAGACGATCCCGTTGAAAGAATTTTTAAAGAGACGGATAACCTCGGAGTAGATCGGTCCTTCGAAGCTGTGGGCTTGGAAAAGACCTTGCAACAAAGCGCCCTGTCCTTAAAAAAAGGTGGGATTTGTGTTCTCATCGGGCTGTTTGAAGATCCCCTGGACGTGAAATTCCCGGTCAACCTTTTCGCCCAGCGAGAGATCCAGGTCCGGGGATGCCGCGGGTATTGCTGGGATTTTCAAGTGGCCCTGGAATTAGTAAAGAACGGCCAAGTAAAGCTCAAACCCCTGATCTCCCATCAACTTCCCTTGAACGACCTACCCCGGGCTTTTGAAATCCTTCTGGACCCCAAAGCCCAAGCCCGAAAAGTGGTCATTCAACTTTGATGAAGTCGTAAAAAGTCAGCAGAACGATGGTTTCGATGTAGGGGCGTCCTGCGGACGCCCATGTCGGGGCGAGCGCAGCTCGCCCCTACAATGCAAGGCGCGCATAATCTAACGAGTAGGGGCGGTTCGCGAACCGCCCCTACGGGTACGCTGCAACGACGAAGTTGAAGCGCAATCCCGCTCGGAGCGGGACAGATGGACTTTTTACGAAACCATCAACTTTGATCTGTCATTTCGAGTACAGCAGGTTGGGGAGCCATAAAACGAGCTCGGGGAAGAGGACCAGCAATACCAGCAGAATAGCCGTGGGAATCAAGAATGGAACAGTGCCGGCAAAGATATAAGTGATTTCATACTTAGGCACAACGCCCTTGAGGACAAAAAGGTTAAGACCGAAAGGTGGGGTAACCAAGCCAATTTCAGCGAGCACAACATAGGCAATCCCAAACCAAACAAAATCGAAACCCAGGTTCTTCATAATGGGGGCGACAAAGGGCATCGTCAGCACCAGCATCGAAAAAGAGTCAAAAAAGCACCCCAGGATAATATACATGATACAAATAACGGCATATATGGAGTATTTGCCTATAGGCAGGCCGAGCATAAATTCGGCAACGGCCTCGGTAAGACCGATATATTGGAAGACTTGTCCTAACATCCTGGCCGCGAACAGGACAAAGGCGATCATGGCGCTTATGTTTACCGCGGTCAGCATGCTCTCCTTGAGCGCCCGGAAACTCATTTGGCGATAAAAGAGGGCGAGAACGATACCCAGGAAGGCCCCTAAGGCTGCCGACTCAGTAGGGGTCATAATCCCGCTGAAAGTAGAGCCCAATACCAGGGTGATGACTGCCGCAAAAGGCAGCAAATCCCAAAAGGCCGTCAGTTTTTCTCTCGTGGTTAAATCCGTTGTCGTTCTGGGCGCCAGTTTGGGATTGCGGATCACCAGAATGGTAACGGTGATTATGAAGAATATGCTCAGTATGAGTCCGGGTATTACACCCCCTGCGAAAAGCCGGGCCACGGAGACATCCTGCCAGGCACCGTAGACAATCATGATGAGGCTGGGTGGAATCAGAACACTGAGTGTCCCGGAAATGGCTATTGCGCCGAGGGATAGCTTGGAGTCATAGCCCGCTTTTTCCATCTCCGGAAAGCAAATCCTGCCAAAAGTGGCTGTCGCTGCAATGCTGGAGCCGGAGATGGCTCCAAAGATGGCGTTGGCAATGATCATGGCCGAAGCTAAGCTTCCGGGCAGATTCCCCAGAATTTTCTCTCCTCCAACAAAGAGGGCGCGCACAGTTCCAGTGGTGGAATACAAGGTCCCCATAAAGATGAAGAGCGGGATGGCCGTGAGGGTAAAAGAGTTCATAATTTCAAACGCGGCCCGGGTGAAGTAGTCCAGGGGCTGATGGACGAAGAAGAGGAGCCCGACACCGGCGACGATCCCCATGGCCGGTCCGATTTCAATCCCGAAAGCTAAAAGAAAGAACAACCCCCCCAGAAGGATGAATGATTGTAATCCCAGACTCACCGGGTTATACCTCCACTCTTTCACCTGCCCGAATCTTGATGAAAGTCTGGACAATATCAACCGCGAGCAGCAGGGTAAGCAGAACAAATCCGATAAAAACTGTCAACTGCGGCCAAAACAGAGGGACCATAAGCCAGGTTGACGACCTCAGATTGATTTTAAGCGCATACACGATCATCTTGTAGCCAACCCGGTCTAACTCAATCATGAAGATGAAGACCAGAATCAGTCCAGCAAACCTTATCCAGCTGGCTGCCCTGTACGGGAGCCGGCTCACCAGGACGGTGACCCGGACATGTCCCCCTTGCCTCCAGGTATAAGCCATGCCGAGGTAGGAGAGGGCCACGAGCATGTAAGCGCTGAACTCATCGGCTACCATGAGGGGCTGGTGCAGCACATATCTCATGAATACTTCCACGACAACCAGCATCATCATGAGCGGCACCAGCCACCCAGAGTAGTAGCCACCCAGATAGGCGATTTTCTCCAATAGCAAGGCTATTCTTTTCATAGTGTGTGAAATTGGACCCGGAGGACGCTACTTCTTCAGCATGATCTTGGCGCCGCCGGCGTACTGGGCGGCAATATCCAGAACCTGCTTACCCTGCGGACCGGTGAGTTTCAGCCATTCGTCCACGGCGGGCCTGACGAGTTCTCTCGCCTTGTTGATTTCAGCCGGCGCGGGCTGAGTCACTTTCATCCGGCTGACCTTCAGGCCCACATCGGCTTCCAATTCTTCAACCTTGGCGCCAAAAATGGTCTGGCCTTGCATTTCTCTTCCGGTGTCCAGCACGATTTTTTTGAGGTCAGCGGGCAGGGCGTCAAACTTGGCTTTGTTCACCACCAGCATGCCGCCGAATACCGACTGCAATCTCCAGAAGCTCACGTGGGTGCAGACATCCGCGAGGCCGAAACCCAGGGCCCACCCGCGGGAAGTCTGGATGGCATCCACCGTGCCCCTGGATAAGGCTTCCATGATCTCCGCAGTAGGGATGGTCAAGGGGGAAGCGCCCAGGAGCTTCATGGAAAGGGTGGTAATCAACCCGGATGTCCGGACCTTAAACCCTTTGAAGTCCTCCACCGTGGCCACTGCCTTTTTGCCCCAGATACCGTCGAGAGCCTCCACGGCAATGTCGGCGATCTTCACCAAGCCCTTTTCGCCGTAAGATTTCCTTTCGATTTCAATCAGCCTGGGATCGTTGAGGAAGGCCTCATATTCGAAAATATTATCCCAGAAGAAAGGGAGGGCGTAATCCCACTGGGGGAAGGTGCCGGCAACCCAGGGGATCCTCTCCCAGCCGATGTCAGCGCGCCCGGCGATTACCGAGTGCACCACCTCATTCACCGGGAAAAGTCCCATTTTGGTATCCAGAACGAGCCGCCCCCCGGAATTTTTCTCCAGGAGTTTCTGGAAACGGGGATAGGGGTAAAATGTCCAGGTGTTGGCTGCCGGCCCGGGGTTGGTGGCAAATACCCAGGTGATCTTCTGCCCCGGTTTCGGGGCCTGCGCTTCGGCGTATCCGCCCAGAAGGGAGAATACGAATGGGAGGATTAGGGCGGCGCTCCCAAGAATCAGCCAGAATTTTTTTCTTTTCATTTCAACTTCCCCTCCTTTTAATAAATTTGTTATGCCTTCAAAGGGTTGGTCCTTCTCCGGGATTTTCTCCCCGGATCATCGTTTCCGAGTATAGTAACCCTTCTGGACTCTGTCAAGTCTCCGGCCCTCAAAACTTATGTTATAAACAGGCCGGGTCACACTTGTTGAGGTTAATCCCTGGGCTGCCCCATAATGTATTCGCCCGACCGCCACCACCATGACGTGGGCTCGGGGGCCAGGGGGATGAGCGCCGGCAGCCTCGGCCGGGCGAAAACAGGGCAAGAAGATATAACCATCTCTCCGTCGGAGCCGGCGGGGCGCATCTTCCCGCCCCATCCACGGAGAACCCACCGCCTCAGGATGCCAAGCTCAGCACCCTGGCCCCCGAGCCCTGGTAGCCTCTGGAAATTATGATGCCCAGTTCCGTGACTCGACGATAGGTTCCTTCCGAAGCTTCTTCGCCGAGTCCGCGTCGAGATAAATTTTGGTATAATGATGCAGTCGTAACGCCGAGGAAGGGCAGGCGGATGATATGGGCCCCTCCCACATTTTCCCCGCTGCTTCCGCCTTCTGCGGCCCGGGGACAATCGTATAAATTTCTTTGGCCGAAAGAATTGCCGGAATAGTCAAGGTGATTGCCTTCCGGGGAACGGCCGCGAGGGAGGGATACCGGGCTTCCGGGTTAGGGTGGTTTTTGTAATCGCGGTATTGCTGCCGGACGGAGCGGGAGTCGATGGTAATGAGCCGAACCCTTCGCGGATCATAAATATCCGAGCCCGGCTCATTGAAAGCGATGTGTCCATTCTCTCCGATCCCGATACAGGCAATGTCCAGCCCTCCCGCTCGCTGAATAAGCCCGGCATATTGCCGCGCCACCTGCTCGGCCCCGCCCTTCAGCGCTTTCATGAAATAAACCTCCTTTGGGCGCACCCGATCAAAAAGATGTTCTTTCAGGTAAACCTCGAAAGTATTCGGATGGAGCCGCGGCAACTCCACATATTCATCCAGGTGAAAACAAATGGCCCTGGACCAATTAATGCTCTTTGCCCTCGACAGATGAGCCAGGAATTCATTCTGGGAAGGGGCGGCGGCAAAGACCATGGTTACCCTGCCCTTTTCTTTAATGGTGCGCTTCATGGCCCGGGAAACATCTCGTGCCGCAGCCTTACCCATCTCTTCCCGATTAGTTAAAATATTCAATTCCAGAGAGCGCTTGTCTGATTCTTGCTTTTCCTTCATCTCGCCTCCCTAAACTAAAGCATCCAAGGATTCTAGGGTCCAAGAAAACGCTCGAACCCTAGTCTCGTGTCTCAGGAATAACTCGCATAAATATTCCTTTGTCTCATTCCTAATGCCTTTATAGTGGTGGCCACCGTGACGTGGCTCGGGGGCCAGGGCGATGAGTGCCGGCAGCCTCGGCCGGGTGGAAGCAAACCAGAAGATACAACTTTTTTCCGCCGCAGGAGGCGGGGTGTTTCTTCCCGCCCCATCTGCGGAGATCGCAGCGCCTCAGGATGCCAAGCTCAGCGCCCTGGTCCCCGAGCCCTCTGAGCAGCTATGAATTATGGCACCCATTTCCGAGACGCGACACCAGGCCGCTCGAACCCTGGAACCCTGGACCCACGGAACCCTGTCTTTTTCACTTTTCCTCCAGCAACCGGTAGATTTCGAGACAGAGCTTGCCGAATTCTTTTTCGGCCTTCAGTTCCATGGTCCGCGGGCGCGGCAGGGGCACATCGATGGCCGCAACCATACGGGCCGGCCGGGCGCTGAGGACGATCACCCGGTCCGCAAGAAAAACGGCCTCCTGGATTCCGTGGGTTACAAAGAGAATCGTCTTCTGCGTCTCCTGCCAGATCCGCAGGATTTCCAGGTTCATTTTCTCCCGGGTAAGAGCGTCAAGAGCTCCGAAGGGCTCATCCATCAAAAGAAGTTGCGGATCATGGATCAACGCCCGGCTGATGGAAGCCCTTTGCTGCATACCCCCTGAAAGCTCGTTGGGGTAACTCTTTTCGAAACCCGTAAGGCCGACCAGGCTTAATAGCTCCATGGCCTTGGCAACATAAGATTGCCGCACTAGCCGGAGAATCTCCACGGGCAGGAGGACGTTATCCAGAATCGACCGCCACTTCAGGAGCACCGGTTTCTGGAAGACCATGCCCACCCCCCGCCCGGGGCCAAAATCTCCTTCTGAAGAAAAAGTCAGTTCGCCGTCCGTCTTCGGTAAAAGGCCGGAGATAATTTTTAGCAGGGTGGTCTTGCCACAGCCCGAGGGGCCGACGAGGGTGATGAATTCTCCGCGGTAAACATCAAAGGTTACATCTTGAATGGCGCAGAGCTCTCCCCCCTGGGTGGGATAAATTTTTTTCAAGTTGCGGATAGTGATAAACGGCTTCCGGTCGTTCATGGAAGATTCAATATTCACCGCAGAGAACGCAGCGCGGCAGAGCCGCAACCAAAAAACATCACCCCCTCCCTACCCTCCCCCCTCGAGGGGGAGGGTGAGGGTGGGGGGGATTCTTTATAAAATTTAAAGAGTCTGAACGTTAGTAGTTCAGAGGGCGCCGAGGCGGAAATAAAAATTGAACCCAAGAAATTTTGCTCTTTGTATATGACTTTTAATTTGTATTCTTCTCTGCGTTCTCAGCGTGCTCTGCGGTGAAAGTATTTTCTTATTTCACCGCGATCGGCAAAGGAACTTTGGTTAAAAATTCGTTGGTATACAAATCGCCGGGCTTCATGTCTATTTTCAGGTCCCGGTACTGGGAGATGATCTTGATCGACTCGGCCATTTTCTTGTCATCCACCCAGCCAACCCCGTTCTGTTTGTACCGGTCGGTCCGGAAGAGATCGATGATCAGCTTCAAATTTGCCAGCAGGACCGGCTTATCGATCTCCGGCCTATGTTTAGCCATAATTTCGATTGCTTCCTCGGGATTCTTCAGCGTAAACTCCCAGCCCCGCAGGGAAGCCCTGACAAATCGCTTGATGAGGCCGGGATTATCCTTGATGTACTTTTCCGTTGCCACCAGGGCATTCGAATAGACGTCCACTCCCCAATCGGCGAACATCATGGATTTCACGTTTTCCTGCCCCATCGCCTTGTGAAAGAAAGGCGCCCCGGAATAATAGTCAAAAACTACATCCACCTGCTTTGCCGCCAGAGCAATATATTTGGCTTCCGGGGCGATATTGACGAAGGTGACCTTGTCCGCATCGAAACCGTTGACCTGAGCCAGGGCCGGAAAGATGGTCCGCTGCGCGTCTCCCGGAGGGGCCGCAATCTTTTTGCCCACCAAATCCTTCGGACTGTTGATCCCGGAATCCTTCCACATCCACATGCAATAGGGGCTTTTATCGAAAAGCATGGAAACCACCTTCACCTTCGCCCCCTGCGCCCGGGCTACGATCAGCACCCCGGTATCCACGATCCCGATGTCCGCCGAGCCCACGTCCACCCGTTTGACCACATCCCCGGACCCTTTACCCGTAAGGATCGTCGGCTCCAGTCCTTCTTCCTTGTACCAGCCCTTATCCAGGGCTACGAAATAAGGGGAATGGTCCCCTACATAAGACCAGTTGAGGTTGAGCGTGACTTTGTCCGCAGCCAGCGACATGCTGCTCCAGCCCAATAGAAAAATCCCAATAAAGAATCCCAGACAAACAATTTTGGCTTTCTTCTCCATCTTATGACTCCTCCTTTCTATCTCTAAACCTTTTTTCTCTCTAACACCGTCTCACCCATTCTCCGCGTCCCCGTGTCTCCGCGTCTCCCTATCTCCCCATCTCCCTATCGCCCCATTCCCCTATCTCTATCCCCGCGTCTCCGCGTCTCCTTTTCTCCCCATCCCCATCTCCCCATCTCCCGATCATTTTTGCCTCTCCCAGGGCATCAGAATTCTCTCCATAATTTCCACAAACCCGAATAGGGCCATCCCGATGATGGTGATCAAAATGAGTGAACCGAAGATGACCGGGGTGGCCAGAGTGGTCTGGGAGGCAATGATCACGGACCCCAGGCCTTTGTCGGAAGCAACGAATTCTCCCACGATGGCCCCGGTCACCGCGGTTGTGGCGGCGATCTTTAGACCCGAGAAAATGTAGGGCAGGGAATTGGGGAGCTGAACTTTCCTCATCTTCTGCCACTTGGTCGCATGGAGGCAGCGTACCAGGTCCAGCAGATCTTCTTCCACGGCGACCAGCCCGGTAGCGGTATTGATCACTACCGGAAAGAAGGAGATCAAGAACACGATCAGGATATTGGGCAGGATACCGTATCCGAACCAGATCATGAAGAGAGGGGCTACGGCGATCTTGGGCAGGGAATTCAAAAAAACCAGGAAAGGAAGGATGGTGCGTTTCAGCGAGTCCGACCAGACGATGGCGATCCCCAGAATCACCCCGACCAGAGCGGAAACGAGAAATCCTCCTATTACCTCGTAAAAAGTGGCCATGAAATTTAAAGGCCAGCGGTACTTGGCCTGGAAGAGAGTCTGGATCGCTGCCAGGGGAGTGGGCAGGATAAATTCTTTCACTCCCAAGAGGACCACCCCGAAGTGCCAGACCAGAAGCATGGTCACAAACATCAAAATGGTTTGGCTGTTATTCTTCACCCATTCCGAAAATTTCAAGCCTCACCCCG
>Ga0315276_10005272_pt1 | contig 11913 bp, 10 predicted proteins | sample YL17G05_0_MG_FD_204542 | JGI IMG/M metagenome (GOLD analysis project Ga0315276, IMG submission 204542) | Sediment microbial communities from Yellowstone Lake, YNP, Wyoming, USA - YL17G05_0 | ecosystem: Environmental > Aquatic > Freshwater > Lake > Sediment | place: USA: Wyoming | collected... | reverse complement strand
TCAAAAAATCAGCATCTTAGCTTGGTCCGACCCCAACAGATAACAGATAACAATTAGCACAAACCTACCGCCTTTAGGCGGTAGTAATTCAGTTAATTAAGAGTATAACTGAAGCTGTCCCCCACCTTGAAACTGCCTGTGGCTGGATCGTAGTAGCGCCAATCCATCTGCACATTCATCCCCTTCACGGTAACCAAGGCATACCCTTCTTTATCATTGTTCCAAGGGGCCGGGGAAGTCCCCGGGGTGATCCGGTCAGACTCATAATAGACCCCGTCCCACCATTCGAAATTGGCGCCGCCGGAACCCGCAATGACCTGGTGGATCGAATGCTGGCCATCGGCGGTTGTAGCCGAGCCATGGGCGTATAGGTGGGTGTGCCCGGTGAAGTAGATCTGCGCTCCGGCATTCCCCAGGGTATTCCAGAAGTCCTCCCGGTTGGCCTTATAGCTGTCCACCGTCCACCCCCAGCGGGTCATAAACATCGGCATATGACCGAAGGCGAATACGTGCGGAAAAGCAGCCGAATCGCGGGCCTGCAGTTGGCTGCTGACCCAGCTCACGTCGTTCCCGCGGTAATAAAACGGAGCGTCTCCTCTGGCGAATTGAGTCTGATCGAGGCCGAAGAAAAAGGCATTTTTATAAACAAAGGTATACTCTCGGCCCGGCCGCTGCGAATTGTCGGTTCTTCCGGCCGGGAGGGCCGGAGCCATAGTCTGCATCCAGGCCGTCACGCAGTTGTCCTCCGTGTCGCCCCAGTATTCATGGTTCCCGGGAATGGCGTAAACGGAAGCTCCGGCATTGTAAACCGGCGCCATGGCTCCTATCCAGGCCGAATACTGGGCGTTCAGTCCGGCCACATCCTGGCCCCGCCCGTCAATGAGGTCTCCCCCCACCATGACCAAATGAACCCCCTGGCTGCGCATATCCATGGCAATCCGGCCCACGGCCGCCAAATTCACGCCGCTGGGGTCGCTGGCATCCTTGTTGTCGCTCATGTAGGCGAATTTCCACTCCGGAGTGGAATCCGAGGATGAGCCGCAGGATTGGAGGGAAACCAGGGCCAGAAAACCGGCCAGCAACAAAATCAAAGCCGGGATTGGTTTCCGACTGTATTTTCTCTTCCAGCCAAATCGATTCAACATGCCTCTTTCCTCCTTCCCAGCCGATCCCCCCGTTCAAGGCGTTTTCCACCGGGGTTATTCAATTCGAAATCGAAACGAAATGGAATAAGCGAGGGGACGTTGTGTCTTGGGTTTCCTTTTAATCCTTGTCACCATCATCCCTCTTCTTCCAATCGTGCAACCGCCTTGGCGATGCTGGACGAGAAGGAAATGGTTTCAGACCTTGAAATGTGAAATAGTCCCGCTCCTCAGATTCTTCAACTTGTCCCGACCCCAAAATCATCATGTGACTCGATTGAACCTGATCTCCTGCTTTAAGCGTTCGTACACATTAAAGACTATGGGGCACACCGAGCAGTTTGAAAATGCCTGGTTGAGTCTGAAAACGAATTCCTTCTTTTGCAGGTGAGGATATGAGCGACAATCATTAGGTCGGCATGAATACAACATGCACAGGTTATTACTTAAGAACGGGCATGGCATTGAGCGAAAAAAATGACCCTCGCCTTTCTCATCGCTGACCAAATACTCGGTCACGAAGTGTTCTTTGGAAACAGCCAGGTGAGCGGCGAGACGTTCAATATCCTTGCGGGTTAGAAGAGGTCGGCCGATCTTGCAGCAATTTGCGCATTGCCGACAATCGATTTGGGCCGATACTGCCTTGTAAACCTTGTGGACGATAGAATCGATATGCTCGATGGTCAGGTCAGAAGCTTTCAAGAAACAGCGGAAAGCCCAATTGACATCTTCCATCCGCCGCGCTAATTCCGAGATTCTTTTGGGGTCGGTCTCAATCTTCATATGCTTTTTTGACCCGAACGATTATACCGGACCGGGATGGAGTTGAAAAATGATACTTATTTTTCTTCCGTAGACTTTAGGCACTCAAGGCATTTTAGGCACTTTCTTTGGTTGCGGCTCTGCCGCCCTATGGCTACTGGTCTTTAATCCCGTATTTTCCCATCCGGTACAGGAGGGCCGAGCGGGAGATGCCGAGGATTTTGGCCGCTTGAATTTTATTTCCCTTCTTCATTCGCAGAGCCTCGGTGATATAGGCCTTCTCCACGTCATCCAGGACAATTCCTCCAGGCGGGATGGAGGGTGTGAAACGGCCCCGCTCTCGCTGGCTCCCTTCCTTCTCGCCGAGAAAGGAGAGATGCTTACCCAGGATCATATCGCCTTTCTCCAGGAGAACGACCCGCTCCACGGCATTGCGCACCTCACGAATATTTCCGGGCCAGGGGTAGGTGAGGATTTTCTCCTCGGCTTCCCGGGAGATTTGGATAAAACCCTTCTTAAACTGGGCGTTGTACCGGTCGACAAAAAAGCGGAAGAGAGGGAGGATATCCTCGCGGCGATCCCGCAGCGGAGGGATGGATAACTTAACCACGTTGAGCCGGAAGTAGAGATCGTCCCGGAAGTTTCCTTTCTTTACTTCAGATTCCAGGATCTTATTGGTCGCCGCGATGATGCGGACATCCGCCTTCTTCTTTTCAATTCCCCCTACTTTAAAATACTCCTTCTCCTCCAGGACCCTTAGAATCTTTACCTGGGCGGAAGGGGAAAGCTCCCCCACCTCGTCGAGAAAGAGCGTCCCTTTTTCGGCGGCCTCGAACTGGCCCACCTTTCCTTTCTCGACCGCACCGGTGAAGGCTCCCTTTTCATAACCGAAGAGTTCACTCTCAAATAGGTCTTTGGGGATTGCCCCGCAGTTGACCGGAAGGAAGGGGAAGGGAGAGCGGGGGCTCAGAAAATGGATGTACTCGGCCAGAAGTTCTTTGCCCGTCCCCGTCTCTCCCTCGATCAGAACCGTGGTGTCAGAACTCCAGGCCAGTTCCACGGCCAGGCCCAGTAGCTCCTTCATCTTCTGGCTGACTCCGATAAACCCTCCCGAACGGAATTTTTCCTGATATTGGGCCCGCAGCCATTCCACTTCCTTTTTCAGCCGTACCCGTTCCAGTCCTTTCTGGACGAGGTTTCGAGCTGCTCCAGGTCAAAGGGTTTAACGAGGAAATCGAAAGCACCCATCTTCATCAGATTTACGGCCAGCTCAATCGAGCCTTGCGCCGTCATGATGATAACCGGGGTCTCCGGCTTCCCTTCCTTGATTTTCCCGAGGACGGCATCGCCGTTGATCCCCGGCAGCCAGTGGTCCAAGAGGACGAGGTCCGGGTTTTCTCTCGCAAAAAGCTCCAACCCTTCTTCCCCGGTCCTGGAAGTCATGACTTCATAACCCGCGGTGTTGAGGGCGACCTGCAAAGACTCCCTCAAAATGGGTTCATCGTCGATGATCAGAATTTTAAAATTCATGATTTGCTTTCGGCTGGGAAGAGAATGGTGAAAGTTGAGCCCTTTCCTTCCTCACTGGACACATCGATCGTCGCTCCATGTCTTTCCAGAATATTCAGGCTGATGGAGAGACCCAAACCCGTGCCCTCCGATTTGGTTGTGAAAAAGGGGTCAAAGATCTTTTTCAGGTGGGGTTTGGGAATCCCCACCCCGGTATCTCGCACTTCCACGCCAACTCTACCGCCATTCGTGGAGAAGGTTCGGAGGGTTAAAGTTCCCCCTTTTTCCATGGCCTGGATGGCGTTGAGCATGAGGTTGATGAGGACCTGTTGGACCTGGTGGACATCGACATGAACCCGGGGCAATTCCCTTCCCTGTTCAAAGACGGAGGAAATATTTCCCTTCTTTAACTTGGCCAGAAGAATGGCCAGGCTTTTCTCCACAACCTCATTGATATCCTCCGGTTTGAAATGAGAGACCTTCGGCTTGGCGAAGTGGAGCATGTCCTCGACAATTTTCTGGATTTTTTCGATTCCTTCCTGGGTGCTGTCCAGAAGGCGCTTTTCCATCTCGGGGAGGTCCTTTTTCCGTGATAAGATCTGGGTGTTAATCTTGATTCCGGCCAGAGGGTTCCGCAGCTCGTGGGCCACCCCGGCGGTAAGTTCGCCCAGGCACGACAATCGTTCGGCCAAGATCAGCCGCTCCTCGGCTTTTTTCAGATTCGTGATATCCCGGCAGATGCGGGAGACGCCGATGATCTTCCCCTCGGCATCTTTCAGCGGCGAAATGGTCATGCTGGTAATGATTTCCCGGCCATCCTTGGCCCGCCGTTTCACTTCCACGTTGGGGACCATTTCTCCTTTTCTCACCCGGACCATCAGGCCTCTAAGGGACTTCTCCTCTTCCGTCCTGGATTTTTCATCATCGGGGGAGAGGAGAGCGGATAATTTTTTGCCCAGCGCCTCTTCTTTTCCATACCCGTAAATGCGCTCGGCCCCTTCATTCCAATAGATGATTCTTCCCTCCAGGTCGACGACCGAGATCGCATCCCCAGCTTTCTCGGCGACGGACTCCAGAAAGTTCTTGGCCTCGATCAGTTCCTTCTGCAGTCTGACCTTCTCCAGCATCAGGCTGTGGCCTTCCACGGCCCGATGCACGACGAAGGGAAAGGCCTTGGCACATTCCGCCGAGCGGTTGATATAATCGAAAATCCCTTCCTTCATCGCCTCCATGGCCAACCGGGGGTCTCCTTTGGCCGTCACAAAGATGGTGGGGATGCCAACGCCCATCTCATTAAAGCGCCTCAGCCAGCCGAGTCCGGGTCCGTCCGGCAGCGCGTGATCCAAAAGGAGGATGTCAAACTTTTCCCTCCGGAGAATTTGCAGACACCTTTCTCCAGAGGTCACCCTCTCTATATCATAGAGGGAGCTGGATTCCTCCAGGGAGTCATCCAGCATCTTGACGAAGGCAGGGTCATCTTCAGCCACTAAAATGCGGATCTTTCGGTCCAAAGCAAACCTCTCCTAAAATTCCCTGCATCTTCCCAACTTCACGTCTTCTTTTTCTTGTCCTTTCTCCCCCTCTCCGCATCTCGGTGTCTCCGCGTCCCTTTCTACTTGCGCAGTACCCGCTTATCTCCGATGCGCATGGTCAGCTTCTTGGCGTCGAAGTGTTCCATCAGGGGGATGGCGAACTTGCGGGAAACCTGGGAGATCTCCTTAAACTGGGTGGGGGTCATCTCCTTGTTCTGCTGGAGAAACTGGATCAATTTGGCTTCCATCTCCTGCATGGCCTGTTGATGAAAGCACAGGTCCTCTTTTACTTTGACCAGCGTGCCCTCTTTGACCAGAAGCTGGAGGACCGGCTTAAGCTCGCTTTCAGAAACGGCGAGCTCAGCGGCCACTTCCTTCACCAGCGGGGGTTGAAGCTTGCCCTGCGCATAGAGGAGGACCATTTTTTTGCGCAGGTCTTTCTCTTCTTCTTTGAGGGAGATGGTGTGGGCGCTCAGGCGGACCGTCTCTTTTTCCGTGATGATTTTTTTCTCGCCGGTCAAGGTGGAGAGGATATGGTTGAAAAGCCGGGAATCCGCTTGCGGGGGCAGCTTGCTTTTAAGCTCCTCTTTTATCGCTCCGGCCTGGAGGGGATTCTTGCGATGGAACTCTTTCAGGTAATCCAGGCAGAAGCGCTTCAGGTCCGCCATCACCTGGGGGTGAATGTACCGAAGTCGGTCACCGTTGTAACGCAATATCCCGCCCGTGCCGATCAGGGTTTCGACCCGGGATTTTAACTTTGCCGGCAGCAGGTTCGTCCGCATCATCAGGTCGGGCCATGAAAGGCCGGCCGGCCCGGCTTTGAGAAGGCGGACCCTGATCTTTTCATCATCGGAACCCTTCTCCAGGATCTCCATCTCCTCCTTCACCTGCTGGGAGAAGCGTTTATGGCGTGAAGGAAAAGCATCCAAGACTTCTCCTCCGCCTATGGTCAAGAGGGGGGAGTAACTGCGAATGACGAAATGATCGCCGGGAAGGGCCACGATGGGCTTCTCCAGGCGGATCTGCATGAAGGCCTCTTCCCCGGGTTTCACTTCCTCCCGACCCAGGGGGATCGCCCGCCCCAATGCCTCCGCTGTACCCAGATGCAGGCGAACCCGGGTTCGATGCTTGAGGAGTTTCGGAGAACCGGATAATAACTGGAAGACCACGTCCAAAACAGCGGTGGGTTTCAGAGTCTGGGAGAGAACCAGGACATTGCCCCGATCGATGTCCCCCTTTTCCAATCCCTGAAGGTTGATACCCGCGCGCAGGCCCGCCGTGGCCGATTCCACGGGCTTTCCGTGAGCCTGAATTCCCCGCACCTTGGATTCCAAGCCGCTGGGAAGCACTTCCAGGGTGTCCCCAATCGAGGCCGTGCCGGAGATAATCGTGCCCGTGACCACGGTCCCAAAGCCCTTGATGGTGAAGACCCGGTCGATGGGCAGGCGAAAGAGCCCTTCCGGGGAACGCTCTTCTACCTCCTTCGCCAGCCGGTCCACTTCGGCCAAAAACGCCGGCAGGCCCTCTCCGGTGGTCGAGGAGAGGGGAACGATGGCCGCCCCATCCAGGAAGGTTCCCCTGACAAACTCCTGGATTTCTTCCTTGACCAGGTCCAGCCAATCCTTTTCCACCAGGTCGATTTTGGTCAGGGCGACCAGGCCTTTCTTCACCCGCAACAATTTGCATATATCCAGATGTTCCCGGGTCTGGGGCATGATTCCTTCATCGGCAGCGATGACCAGGGCCACCAGGTCTAATCCCGTAGCCCCGGCCACCATGTGGTGAACAAACTTCTCGTGTCCCGGTACATCGACGATGCTGATTTCCAACCCACTGGGCAACGCCATGGAGGTGAAGCCCAGTTCGATGGTGATCCCGCGTTCTTTTTCTTCCTTGAGGCGGTCGCAGTCCACCCCGGTGAGGGCTTTGATTAAAGTCGTCTTGCCGTGGTCGATATGTCCGGCCGTTCCCAGAACGACGCGCTTCATAAATACCAATCCTTAGCCACAGAGGACACAGAGATCACCGAGATAAGAAATCCAAAATCCAAATATGATGATCTCCTAAAAAAGTCTGAAAAGACGTATTTCCGTCATTCCGGCGAATCCCGGATCGAGTCTGGGGCAGGCGCCGGAATCCAGTTATTTCAAATACTTAAAAATTCTCTGCACTCCGGTTTCCACCGGAGTGACGACTTTTTACGAGAACATCAAATATCAGCAGCAGGAATTTTTTCTTCAGGGATTCGAAAAGTATTTTTTGTTTTATGATCAATTTTCTCTGTGCGCTCTGTGATCTCTGTGGCGAAAAGTAGTTACTTCCTTTTTTCCAGGGTTCTCAGGGCGTCTTCCATCTTTTTCAGCTCTTCGCCGTACCCGGCCCAATTCCCCTGGCGCAGGAGCTCCTGGGCCTTGTGGTAGTGCGCCAGGGCTTCGCCGGCAATTTGCCGTTCGGGCTTCTCCTTCTGGGGAATCGCCGCCACGGCTACCTGGGGGGCTGCTTTTTCCCGGATCAACTCGCCCCCGAATACCTGCTGCAACGCAAGCTCCAAATTTTCTTCCATGGCTACAGAATTTCCATAGGCCACGATGACCCGCTTCAGCTCCGGCAGGGAACCTTTTTCGGCCGCTAAGTAAAGGGGTTCGACGTAGACAATGGATTTCTCGATCGGAATGGCCAGGAGGTTGCCACGGATCACCTGGGAACCCCGCTGGTTCCAGAGGGAGAGCTGCTTGGAGATCTCGGCGTCCTGGTCGATCCGCGCCTCGATCTGCCTTGGGCCGTACACCAGCTTTTGTTTGGGGAAGACAAAGACCACAACTTCCCCGTAATTCTCCGGATCGCAGCGGGCGGCCATCCAGGCAGACATGTTATCCTTTTTGCTGGGGGTGAAGGGCAGAAGGAGAACGAACTCCTCTTTCTTTCCATCCGGCAGCCTCATGATCGTATAGTAAGGCTCCATTTCTCGTTCCCCACCCACCCCGGACTTCCTCGGAATGGACCAGAGGTCTTCTTTGTTGTAAAAGACCTGGGCATCCTGCATGTGGTAGGTGTTGTACATCCGGGCCTGGATGTTGATCATCCCGGGGGGATAGCGGATATGACTGCGCAACTCTGCGGGCATCTCCTCCAGGGGTTTGAGAACGCCCGGAAATATCTTGGCATAGGTTTGGATGATGGGGTCCGTGGGATCGCTGATATAAAGTTTCACCGTTCCATCATAGGCGTCTACTACGGCTTTGACGGAGTTGCGGATGTAATTCCCCATCTCGCCGCTCGGTTCCGAATAGGGGAAACGGTCGGTCACCGTATAGCCATCCAAGAACCATAAGAGGCGGCCTTCCGGAGAGATCACCAGGTAGGCGTCCGGGTCCAACCGTACGAAGGGAGCGACCCGGGCGACCCGCTCGTTGATCTTACGGTAATACATGACTCGGCTTTCACTGGTGATGTCATCGGAGAGGAGGATGGTGAAAGAACCGAACCGGGCCGCGAAGATCAGTTTTCTCCAGAAGGTGAGGGGCACCCCGCCCTTGCCTTCGTACCGGGCGTAGACGTTCTTATCGCCGACCGGGTAGTCAAACTCCGGACGCTTGGTCCGGACGAAGACGTACTCGTTGGAAGTCTCCCCATAGTAAATCTCCGGGCGGGTGATCTTGATGTTCGCTGAGGAGACGGGCGGGATGTCTTTGATGAAAAATTCCGGCAATCCCTCGCGGGAGATCCGGTTCACCGGGCCCAGCACGGCTCCATAACCATGGGTGTAATTCAAGTGCTCATTGACCCAGGTGCGCGCGGGTAATGCCCGGTACGAAAGCTCCCGGGGAGAAAGCATGACCTGGCGATATTCGCCGTTGATTGTGTAGCGGTCGTTGTCCACATCGATGAATTTGTAATAGGTGCGAATCTCCTGCAACTGGCCGTAAGTGGAGAGAAGGGGTGCATGATCCCACAGACGGATGTTCTTAATGGTCAGGTCATTGCGCCGCAGGGCTTCCCGAGACAGGCTCTCTTCAGCCGGAAATTCCTGGTCTTTGATCGAGTCCAGCCGGTACGCCAGCCGGGTGTATTTGATGTTCCGTTCGAGAAAGGGTTTCTCCAGGACAATTTCGTTGGGCACGACTATGAATCTCTGGACCACGCCCGGATAAATCCCCGTACCCAGGATGATTACGGCCAGAAAAGCCGCCACTCCCACAGCCGGGAGCCGCCAGTCTTTCCGGACCACCAGGGAAAGAATGGCCAAGCCGCAGAAAACGGTGACCCCCATCAGTAATTTTAAAATCCACAACTGGGTGGTCACATCCGTGTACCCGGGCCCGAAGACCACTCCGCGCTTGGCAAAGAGCAATTCATTGAGCTCCAGCCAGGCTCCCCCCGTGCCCACAAAAAATAAAACCGCGATTAATACGGCCAGATGAATCCGGGCTGCCGGGGTCACAAGTACCGTTCGCGGGGGAGTAAACTGGAAGCACCGGCGGATAAAATAGATCAAGGCCGTGGCCAAAGTCGTCAGGATTAGGACCGTCATCAGCCAGCCATAGAGGTGCTTCAGGAATGGAAATTGAAAGACGTAAAAGCCGATGTCCCTGTTGAAGAGCGGGTCGGAGATGCCGAAGGCCGTGCTCTGAAAATACCGCAAGTAGTTTTCCCACTGAGCCGAGCCGCGAAGGGCGGCGAATACGCTAAAAAGAAGGGAACCCAAAAAAATCAGGGCTCCGATGGGCTGATTGCCTATTTCCCAGGGCGGAATGTGGATCAGGTCATCTTTATCTACCCAGTAGCCCCGGGAGGAAAACCGGCTGGCCAGGAACAGGTTCAGGTAGAAAATGACGAAGAAGGCGGCGCCAAAGAGCGCGGCCATTTTCATCTGGGTCAAAAAGGTGACGGTAAAAACATTCTCGTAGCCCATTTCCTGGAACCAGTACCAGTCGGTGATGATCTCAATGCCCCGCCAGAAGAGCATGAGCACGAGCAGGACTCCAATGAAAAGAATGATTCCCATGGCGCTGCGCAACGGCGGGATGGGGGTTCCAGGCGTTCTTTTTGGACTCATGTTTTGTTCTCCTTAAAGACGAATTTTGAATCGATCCTTTTTGCCTTCCGCTTTTCAGGAGGGAAAGGACGGGAATTATGAGTGAGAGTATAACAGAAGACCTAAGCCTTCACAATTACCTTTTTGTGGAAAAAGGGTTACGGCGTAAGTAAGACGTAAGTCGTAAGGCGCGAGTCGCAAGGGTTAGACATAAGAGCTTAACGCTCAGCACTTGACGCTTATCACTTTTCCTCACTCGATCCCCAGACCCGTTGGGCCCTCTAAATTTATTGTCTTGACAACGGTCAAAATTCTCCTGTAAATTTTTATCAATCGGGTTGTTTGACTTTATTAACTTTAGGCATTTAAGGCATTTTTTATGCTCCTCGCCATTGACGGCTATAACTTCATCAAGCAATCTCCGGAATTGCGCAGGCTCGAGCAAATCGAACTCCGGAAGGCCCGCGAGGGACTGATCGAGAGATTGGCTCAATACAAGCGCATGAAAGGCCATGCCATCACCGTGGTGTTCGACGGCGGGCCGCAGGGAACCGGGACCGGGCATCGGGAGCATCCCCGGGGAATCGAGGTAATTTTTTCAAAACCCGGTGAGAAGGCCGACGACGTGCTCAAACGCCTGTCCGCAGAAAAAGGAGGGGGGATCACGGTGGTAACATCAGACCGGGAAGTGGCCCTCTTCGCCCAGAAAAAAGGCGCGATCGCCATCCCTGTATCCGATTTCGACGAAAGAATGGAGATGGCCCGGTTCTATGACCTGAAGGGGAGCGAGAACGAACCCATCTCCGCCGATCGATCCGTAGCTCCGACTAAGAAGGGGCCGTCCCGCCGGCTATCCAAATCCCAGCGAAAAGCCACGGCCGCAATCAAGAAGCTGTAATTTTCCTTATGTTGGAGGATCGAACCGCAGACCGCCAATTTTCTTGACTATCAAGGGGAAAAGAGGTATTTTTTATATTCATTAGTTTTCATCCGGAAACCCCCTCTCCCCTAGCGGGAGAGGGTTAGGGTGAGGGGGATCAAAATGGGAAATCTCGAATTCTGATCCATTATCACCCCCACCTTTCTCCTCCCCCGTCGAGGGGGAGGAAAAAAACCGGGTTTCCGGGTGGACATTAATTAAAAAATGACTTTCAAATCTCCCCAAGCTTCCCTTCCTAAAGAGGGGCGAGGGGGGATTTTCATCGTTCGCGGTTGGCGACGCCGCGATGACCCATTCGAAGGAAAAGGGTTTGCCTTTCGGGCGGGAGGAGCGCGGGGATGGAACAACCGGCGGTCTCATTGGTGTATAGTGATGAAAAATTCGAAGTTTGGGTGGATGCCGGAAAAGACAATATCACATTGAGTATGACCGACCGCGGCGTGACCCTGCTGTTCACAAAAGAGGAATGGATCGAATTTCAAGAAGTTATCGGCAATATCATGCTGGAGGAACAGGAGGAAGAAGAAACCCCTTAAATCCGAGCTAAGAGTAGGTGTCATGGAGATTGATAAACGTCAGCTTCTAAACACTGTCGTCTATGCCCGGAATATCCGGGAACAAATCATCAGCTCTTCATTCACTCCCAAGTCTAAATTTTATTGCATAAAGTGCGGGCAGATGCGTCCCTTTGGGGGAGACCTGGCCATCCAATATTACGGCAACCCCGGGGTCACGCTTTTCTGTAACGATTGCCTGGGGGAGTTCGAAGAGAAGCTGCGCGCGGAGCTGGGTTTGGCGTTTTAACTCCTTGGCGACTTTTGGCAGCCTTGACAACCTCGGGAAAAGATGCTAATTAAATTCTTTTGGCAATTTCCTTATATAACTTTATAGGGCTTCACAAAAATCACTTTTTCAGGACAAGAAATTCGGGACGAATGATCTTACGAAACGAGCTTTATCTGGATGCCCTGAACGTTTTGCGGACAGGGCTAC
>Ga0315276_10005271_pt1 | contig 11913 bp, 8 predicted proteins | sample YL17G05_0_MG_FD_204542 | JGI IMG/M metagenome (GOLD analysis project Ga0315276, IMG submission 204542) | Sediment microbial communities from Yellowstone Lake, YNP, Wyoming, USA - YL17G05_0 | ecosystem: Environmental > Aquatic > Freshwater > Lake > Sediment | place: USA: Wyoming | collected... | reverse complement strand
GACTTCCTGTGGGGCCACCGCCTCCTGTTCGACTACAAGAACAAGGACGGCGTGCGCCTGCAGGGCATCCTCGCGATTCCCGACGACTACAAGCCCGGCGAGAAGCGTCCGATGATCGTGACCTTCTACGAGAAGAACTCGCAGAACATGCACGTCTACATGCCGCCCGTCTACATGGTCAGCATGGGCCGCATGCCCACGCAGGCGGTCAGCGACGGCTATCTCACGATGATGCCGGACGTGCACTTCCGCACCGGCTCGTCACACAGCGACATGCTGGAGTGCGTCGAAGCAGGCACGCGCAAGGTGATCGAGATGGGCTACGCCGATCCGGCGCGCATCGGCGTCACCGGGCACAGCTACGGCGGCGAGGGGGCCGCCTACGTCGGGACGATGTCGAAGATGTTCGCCGCCGTCGGGATGGGCGCCGGCGTGGTCGATCTCGCCAACGACTTCGCGATGAACTGGGGCTGGTCGTACGCGGCGCCCGGCGGCAGCGGCGACACGGCGTTCGGCTACTACCTCTTCGACCAGGGGCGCTGGGGCTTCTCGCCCTGGGACCAGCCCGACCGGTATCGCAACGAGTCGGCGCTCACGTGGGCGCCGCGGGCCGTCGCGCCGTTCCTGATCATGCACGGCACGTCGGACCCGACGGTGGGCTTCATCAACGGCCTCGCCTTCTACAACGCGCTCCGCTACAACGGCAAGAAGGCGGTCCTGCTCGCGTACCCGAACGAGGGGCACCATCTGGCCGGGCTCGCGAACCAGCGGGATCTGACCGTGCGGTTCATGGAGTTCTTCGACCACTACCTGAAGGGCGCCAAGGCCCCCGCGTGGCTGACCGAGGGCGTGCCCTATCTGAAGAAGGACGAGAAGAAGGATCCGCCGAAGGAACCGGCGAAGTAGGCGATCGCGAGGTGCTGGCTCCCTTCGACTTCGCTCAGGGCAGGAAAGCCAGCACGGCGGCTGCGTGAACGTGTCCACGAAGATTGGCGAGGGCACGAGCTTCGAAATCCTGCTGCCAGCGGTGCAGCCGGCCCCCTAACCGGCCGCGGGCGGCGCCTCCGGTGCCTCGGCCCGGTTGTCTGCGGCACCGGAACGTGCTACAAACGCACCCGTTCCGGGGACCCCGCATCATGGCTGCCATACACACACTAAAACGGGCCCTCGGCCGCTGGGATCTGACAGCCATCGGCATCAACCAGACCATCGGCGGCGCCGTCTTCCTGATGCCGTCGCAGATTGCCGCGGCCGTCGGGGCGTGGAGCCCGATCGCCATTCTCGGCGGCACGCTGGTCACCATGGTCATCGCGCTGTCGCTGGCTGAGGTGGGGAGCCGGTTCGACGCCACGGGCGGGCCGTACCTGTACGCGCGCGCCGCGTTCGGCCGCTTCGCCGCCTTCGAAGTCGGGTGGATGCAGTGGTTCACGCGCGTCACCAGCCACGCCAGTGTGGCCAACGGGCTGGCGCTCGCGCTCGGCTACTACTGGGCAGGCGCCGCCTCCGGCTGGTCGCGGATCGCCGTGATTGCCGGCATCACGGCGGTGCTGGCGGTGATTAATGTGCTCGGGATCACACAGGGCGCGCGGACGGTGAACGTCCTGACCGTCGCCAAGCTGACGCCCCTCGCCGCCTTCATCGTCATCGGCCTCTTCTACATCACGCCCGCCCGGTTCGGCACGTTCTCGCCGGTGTCGTGGGACCAGGCGACGACGGCGGCGCTCCTGACGATCTTCGTCTTCGGTGGCTACGAGGTGCTCACCGTGCCGGCGGGCGAGGCGAACGACCCGCGGCGGCACGTGCCCTTCGCCTTGATCACCACCGTCCTGGTCGTGGGCGCCGTGACCGTGCTGGCCCAGGTCGTGGCCGTCGGCACGGTCGACAACCTGGCGGCGTCGACCACGCCGCTCGCCGACGCGGCGGCCGGCTTCATGGGAGGGCCCGGCGCGCTGATGATCGGGATCGGGGCGCTGGCGGCCATGACCGGCAACCTCGCCGGGCAGATTCTGACAGGGTCCCGCATGCTGTTCGCCCTGGCGGAACGCGGCGACCTGCCGCGCGCGTTCGCCCAGGTGCATCCCGTGTATCGCACGCCCGTCAACGCCATCCTGTTCACAGCCGTCGTCGCGGTCGTGCTCGCGGTGTCGGGCTCGTTCGCCGTGCTGGCGATTGCCAGCGCCATTGCCCGCCTGGTCACCTATGCGGCGTCCTGCGGGGCGGCGGTCCTCCTCGGCCGCCCGTCCTACGCCGGCCGCTCCGGCGCGGCAGCGTTCGTCGTTCCGTTCCGGCCGGTGGTGCCGGTCGTCGGCGCGATCGTGTCGGTGGCGCTCATCGCGGGCGCGTCTCGTGTACAGTTGGCTGGCGGCCTCGCCGCACTCGCCGCGGGCGCCGTCCTGTTCGTGGTCAACCGCGGGTACGCCGGGCCGATGCCGGCGGCGGGCGATTCCGGGATTGTGCCGTCCGATCCGGTCTTATGACCGGCCGGTGCATCGGATGTCTCGTCGATCGAGGACTCATAACTACACGGAGGTAGATTCCATGGCATTCAACCGCGTTCTCGCATCTGCGGCCATCTTTCTCCTCGTTGCCTCGTTCGCCGCCGCGCAGACGATGCCCACGGGCACGCTGACCGGCAAGGTCGCCGACCCGGACGGGCTGGTGCTTCCCGGCGTCACCGTCACCGTCACGTCGCCGGCGCTCCAGGGGGCCCGGACGGCCGTCACGTCGGTCAACGGCGACTACATCATCCCGTTCCTGCCGGCCGGCGACTACAAGGTCGCCTTCGAGCTTTCGGGCTTCGCGACGCAGGAGCAGTCGATCCGCGTCGTCGTGGCCGAAACCGTGCCGCTGAACGCGAAGATGTCCCTCGGGGCGGTGGCCGAGACCGTGAACGTGAGCGCGACGGCGGTGACGGCCGACTTCACGAACTCGGCGACGGCGGCCGCCAGCTACCGCCAGGATCTCATCGACCGGCTGCCGGTGAGCCGCGCGCTGACGGGTGCGGTCCTGCTGGCGCCGGGCACCACCGGAACGGGCCCGAACGGCAACATCACCTTCTCGGGGGCGATGTCCTACGAGGGGCTGTTCCTGCTGAACGGCGTCGTGCTGAACGAGACGCTGCGCAACCAGTCGCGCGGGCTGTACATCGAAGACGCGATCCAGGAAACGAAGACCTCCACCGGCACGATTTCGGCTGAGTACGGGCGGTTTTCGGGCGGCGTGGCGAACACGATCACGAAGTCGGGGGGCAACACCTTCAGCGGGTCCTTCCGTGTGACGCTGGACAGCGACAAGTGGACGAGCCTGACGCCCTACGACAAGTCACTGACGACGGGTGACCCGCGCGCGACGACGATCCTGCCGACCTACGAGGCGACGATGGGCGGACCGATCATGAAGAACCGCCTGTGGTTCTTCACCGCGTACCGCTACAACCAGAACAAGAACGGCAACAACACCCGGTACACCAACATCCCGTTCACGACCGTCACCAACGACCAGCGCGTCGAGGGAAAAGGCACCTGGTCGATCACGCAGAACCACACCGTCAAGGGCGGCTACACCTACAAGCAGCTCAAGGCGAACGACACCTACTACGCCAGCGCCGTCATCATGGATCTCGACAGCCTGATCGACAGCGAGACGCCGGAGCAGCTGACGTCAGTCAACTACACAGGCATCCTGAAGCCGAACTTCTTCGTGGAGGCCCAGTACTCCCGCCGCCAGCTGGCGTTCATCGGCTCCGGATCGCGGTACACGGACATCGAGAAGGGCACGATCATCTTCGACCGGGCCCGATCGAGCTCACGGTGGAACTCGCCCACCTTCTGCGCGGTCTGCAATGTGGCCGAGGGCGAGCTCAGCAAGGAGATCCGGAACAACCAGAACGTCATCGTCAAGGCCTCGTACTACTGGTCCACGCAGAGCACCGGGGCCCACACGATGGCGTTCGGCGGCGACATGTACGAGGACAGCCGCAAGAACGACAACTGGCAGTCGGGGAGCGGCTACCGCCTCTACTCGAACAACACGATCTTCCGGGGCTCGGGCGTCGACACCATCCTCTACCCGGTGGTGACCCCGGGGGCGACGGCGACCACCTCGTCGGCGGCGTACGTCATGTGGAACCCCATCTTCAACACGAGCGTGGGCAGCAAGATCCGCACCTACTCGGCGTTCTTCAACGACTCGTGGCGCTTCAACAACCGCTTCACGTTCAACCTCGGCGTCCGGTTCGACAAGTCCGACTCCAAGGACCAGGCCGGCCTCAAGGTGGTGGACGACCAGGTCTGGAGCCCGCGCCTGGCGCTGACGTGGAGCCCGAAGGGCGACGGCGCGTGGACAATCAACACCGGGTTCGCACGCTACGCGATGGGCGCCACCAGCAACATCGTGGACATCGGATCCATCGCGGGCCGCCAGTCGACCTTCCGGTACGTCTACCAGGGGCCGGCCCTCAACCAGGACGCGAACGCGGCGACGCTCGTGTCGGCGCACGACGCCCTGAAGACGGTCTTCGACTGGTACTTTGCGAACGGCGGCACGAACCGGCCGCTGCGCGACTCTCCGACCTACGCGGGCGTCAACCGGCAGGTGGGCCCGAACATCGTCACGCCCAGCACGTGGGAGTACACGGTGGGGATGGCGCACCAGCTCGGGCCGAAGGGCTCGGTGCGCGTGGACGGGATCTTCCGGCGGTACCGCGACTTCTACGGCGAGAAGCGCGACCTCACAACCGGACGCGTGGCCGACGCGGGCGGCAATCAGTACGACCTGGGCCTGGTCGTGAACACGAACGACCTCTCTCGTTCGTACAAGGCGCTGCAGACGCAGGTCCAGTACCGCTTCACGACGGACCTCCAGATCGGCGGGAACTACACGCTGTCGCAGTCGAAGGGGAACATCAACGGCGAAACGGCGAGTGACGGGCCGGTCACCGCCGACCAACTCAGCTACCCGCAGTACAAGGACCTGAGCTGGAACGGCCCGATCGGAAACCTGTCGATCGATCAGCGCCACAAGCTGCGCCTCTGGACCAACTACGCCCTCCACTTCGGAAGCGCCGGCCGGGTCGACCTCGGCCTGCTGCAGAACGCGACGTCCGGCTCGCCGGCCAGCCGGGACGCGTCGATCACGATGCTGTCCGCGTACGTGCCGAATCCGGGCTACCTGACGCCGCCGACGACCGTGACGTACTACTTCGGCGGGCGCGGAACAGACGTGAGCGATACGGTCTACTCGACCGACCTCTCGGTCAACTACACGCTGCCGTTCAAGGTGCTCGGGCCGAGGGCCGAGTTCTTCTTACGGTTCGTCATGGACAACATGTTCAACCAGTCCGCCATCGACGGCCCGAACGGGACGGTCCTGACCAATGCCACGGACGCGACGCTGCCGGCGTTCAATCCGTTCACGACCACACCGGTCGAGAACGTCAACTACCGGCTCGGACCGGACTTCGGAAAGGCCCTCTCGGCGTCGGCCTACCAGACGCCCCGGTCGTTTTACTTCAGCAGCGGTTTCCGCTTCTAGCCGGGCCGCAGATCTCTTGGGGTCAGGTCCTGGCGTGAGTTCAGGGCCTGACCCCGGTCTCTCCCCGGGCCTTCCACCACAGGGACACGCTCAATGACACGCCACATGACCACCGGTCAGGCATTCTTCTGCGGGGGGATCGCCACAGTGGCGGTGCTGGCCGCCCAGCTCACCGCTGAGACACCAGGGGGCCATGCTGCACAAGCTCCCGCGCAAGGCGCTGCGGCTGCGGCGCAGACCGCGCAGGCGCCTGCGACGTACGACCTCGTGATCCGCAACGGCCGCGTACTGGACGGCGACGGCAACCCGTGGTTTTGCGCCGACATCGGCGTGCGCGGCGATCGCATCGTTGCCGTGGGCGATCTCCGGGACGCCCGCGCGACGAGGGACATCGACGCCACCGGGTTGTACGTCGCCCCGGGGTTCATCGACACGCACACGCACACGGGTCCGGGTCTCGCAACCGGTACACTGGGCGCCGCCGCGCCGCAGCTCGCCGAAGGCATCACGACGGTGTTCGTGAACCCCGACGGCGAAGGGCAACTGGATCTCGCGGCCCAGCGCGCGGCCTTCGTGAAGGCCGGCATCGCCGTGAACGTCGCGCAGTTCGTGCCCCACGGCCCCGTGCGCGAGGCGGTGCTCGGCAAAGAGGATCGGCACCCCACGGCGGCCGAACTGGATCGCATGCGGGCGCTGGTTCGCACCGGCATGCAGGAGGGCGCGTGGGGTCTCTCGAGCGGGCCGTTCTATTTCCCGCAGAGCTTCGCCGACACGCAGGAATTCGTGGAGATGGCCCGGGTGGCCGCCGCGTTCGGCGGCGCGTACCAGAGCCACATCCGTGACGAGTCCGACTACAACGTGGGCGTCATCGCGGCCGTCGAAGAAGTGATCACCGTCGCCCGCGAGGCGAAGCTCCCGTCCATCGTCACGCACATCAAGGCCCTGGGGCCCGGCGTGTGGGGATTCGCGAACGCGATGGCGCTGCGCATCGAGCGCGCCCGCGCTGAAGGCCTGGAGGTCTGGGCGGACCAGTATCCGTACACCGCGGGCGCCACCAGCCTCGCCGCCGCTCTCCTGCCGCGCTGGGCGCAGGCCGGGGGCGACGCGGCGCTGAAGCAGCGGTTGGCGGATCCCGCCACGCGCGCGAAGATCCGCGGCGAGATGGCCGAGAACCTCGTGCGCCGCGGCGGCGCCGCCAGCATCCAGTTCCGGCGCGTCCTGCAGGACCCGACGATCGAAGGCCGCACGCTCGAAGCCGTCGCCCGGGAACGCGCGACCGATCCGCTCGACGTCGCTCTCGCCATCTTCGCAAAGGGCAACGCCAGCGTTGTCTCGTTCGCAATGATCGAGGACGACGTGCGGACATTCCTGCGAAAGCCGTGGGTGATGACCGCGTCGGACGGCGACCTCGTGCCGTTCGGCCAGGGCGTGCCGCATCCGCGGTCGTACGGCACGTTTCCGCGCAAGCTCCAGCGCTACGTCGTGGACGAGCCCGTCATCACCCTGGACCAGGCCATCCGGAGCATGACGTCGCTGCCGGCGCGGGTGTTCCGGATGCCCGATCGGGGCGAACTGCGGCCAGGCGCCATCGCCGACATCGTGGTGTTCGACCTGGCGCGGGTGCGCGAGCGCGCGACCTACGCGCAGCCGCACCAGCTCAGCGAGGGCATGGTACACGTGTTCGTGAACGGACGGGCGGCGACGAGTGACGGCAAGGTCACGGGCGATCGCGCCGGCCGCGTGCTCCGCAGGGACGGCCGGTGAGCACGCCGGCCGCCGACGGCCCCGCCGGACGCGCCGCGCGCAGCTTTGACGTCGTCTTCACCGACACGTGCCTCGGCGGCAGCACCGTCGCGGCGCGGGTCGGGTCATCGGCAGCCGGTCTTCGCGGGTTCTATCTCGCGGACTACGCCGTAAACCCCCTGGGGGTGAAGTCGCAGGCCGAGGTTCGCGCCGCGCTCGAACGCTGGATGCGCATCGCGCGTTTGCGCGCCCCGACGCTCGTGGTGGCCTGCAACACCGCGTCCGTCCTCCTCGAACAGGCGCCGGACCTGCTGGCGACCGCGGCCGGCGAGGGTCTCCGCGTGCTGTCGATGGTGCACCTCTTCGATCGCGCCCTCGCGTCCGCCGCCTCGTCGGTCCAGGGAAAGCGCGTGTGCGTGATGGGCACGCGCTTCACCGTGAGTCAACCGGTGTACCGCGATCGGCTGATCCGGGCGGGGGCCGCGGAGGTGCTGCCGCTCGCCGCGACGCGGACCGAGCGGACGATTGCCCGCCTGAAGCACACGACAGACGACGGGCGGCGGGAGATCGCGGACGAGGCGGGCGAGAGTGTCCGCCGCTCGGACGTCGTTGTGCTCGCCTGTACGCTCTTCCCGCTCGTTGGCCCGCTGCTGCACGAGCTCAATCCGGCGTGCGTGCTCGTGGATCCGGCCTGTGGAGTGGACGGCGCATTCGCCGGAGCCTCCCGAGGCGGCACGAACCGGCTGACGATTGCGTTGACCGGGCACGCGGTGGCGCTCGACGACGTGCGGGCCCAGGCTGACGCGCTCTTCCCGGGCTGGACGATTGCCTCCATCGAAGCCGGTGAGGCCGACGAGGCTTCCCGCGATCCTCAGTAGCCCATCGCCGTTCCACCGCGGCGGGGATCTGCGCTCCCGTGATACATCTTCGTGACCGGATCGACGAGGATGATCTGCGAGCCGCCGAAGAAGAGATCGAAGTCGCCATAGAGCTTGAGCGTGTGCCCCTTCTTCTTCATCCCCTCCATCACGTCGTCCGAGAAGCGCGATTCCAGCGACAGCACGGGGTCAGCCTTCTGGCACAGGAAGCGCGGCGATGCGTTGGCCTGTTCGGCGGTCAGCCCATAGTCCACCACGTTGACGATGAGCGTCACGACAGTGGAGATGATCCGGTTGGCGCCCGGTGATCCAAGCACGATGAACGGCCGCCCGTCCTTGACCAGGACCGACGGTGAGATCGAGCTTCGCGGCTGCTTGCCCGGCTCCAGCCGGTTGCGCCTGTCGATCACGGCGAAGTTGTTCACGCCGTTGTTGTACAGCACGCCTGCCGCGGTCACCCCCGATCCGAAGAACGTCCCCAGCGTCTGCGTCAGCGAGACGACGTTGCCGGCCGCGTCGATGATGGAAATCTGGGTGGTGTGCCCGGCCGTCATCGGGTCGTCCGAGTGCCCGGCCGTTCCCCTGGCCGGCACGAACTTCGTCGGGTCTCCCGCGGGCGTCTTCCGGTAGTCGGCCGGCACCACCTTCGCCATGTCGATCTCGGCGAAACGGGACTTCGCATAGTCCTTCGAGAGCAGGCCGGCACCGGGCACGTCTTCAAACCGAGGGTCGGCGATGAAGGCCACGCGATCGGCGTACGCGCGCCGCATCGCCTCGGCCATCAGGTGGAAGGCCTCCACCGATGTCGAGTAGTGCCCCCGTGCGCGAAGGTCGGCATTCTCGAGGATGTTCAAGGCCTCGATCACCGTCGACCCCGAGTGAGGCAGGGGCGACGACAGGATCTGGTAGCCGCGGTAGCTGCTGGTCACCGGTTCGCTGACGATCGGTTCATACGTGCGCAGGTCCTCGATCGAGAGCACGCCACCGGCTTTTGCGATGTCCGCGACCATCGCCTCCGCGACCGGACCTTCGTAGAACGCGCGCGGTCCGCCTTTGGCAATCGCCTTGAGGACAGCCGCCAGCGCCGGCTGGCGGAGCGTGTCGCCTTCCTGCAGGGGGAAGCCGTCCCGCAGGAACGCGGCGGCCGTGTTCGGATGGCTCTGCACCACGGCCACGTTGTCGAGGATGATCTGTCCGAGCGTCTGGTCGACGACGAACCCTTCGTCGGCGGCGCGAATCGCCGGCCCGAGCACCGTCGCGAGCGGCAGGGTGCCGTAGTCCTTCAGCGCGCGCGAGAGCCCGCCGACGTTGCCGGGCACGAGCACCGCCTTCGCGCTCTTGTTGTCTTTCGCATCATCGTAGGCCGCGCGGGCGATGTCTGTCGGCGACTGGCCGTAGTAGTTGATGTACACCGCCTTGCCCGAGGCGAGGCGAATCAGCATCCCGCCGCCGCCGCCCAGGCCCGATGCGTCCGGTTCGACCACGCCCACGACGAACGCCGCGGCCACCGCCGCGTCGACGGCGTTGCCGCCCTGCTGCAGAATCGCAAGCGCTGCCCGGGACGCGACCGGATGGGCGGACGCCGCCATCCCCCGCGCCCCCGTCGCATTGCGGGCGCTCGCAGTGGCGGCCGGTTGTGTCGCGCCGGGCCCCGGCACGAGGATCAGCATCACGGCGAGCGCCGCAACCAGGCCTGGGATCCGAAGATGTCGCGCCATGGCGGGTTCCTCCCGGGGGCGTTACTTGAACAGCTTGCCCACCGGTTCGGTCGCGTCCGAAATCCGGTCGACCACATCGATTGAGATCTTCTTCTCGCCGGCGAGTTTCGTGAAGAACTGGTCTTCGTCGCCGGCCCTGACCACGACCAGGTGGCTGGCCGCGGTTGCGGCCGCGCGGTTGAAACTGTCCGACTGCGTGCCGCGCCGGGCCTTGCCGCCGATGTGCAGGACGAGGATCTTCACGTTCGCGCTCTGCGCCGCGCCGATCAACGACATCACCCGCGCCATCTCCTGGTCTTTGTCGATGCCGGCGCTGCCCATCCCCTTCGAACTGAAGCCCGGCACGAGCACGAGCGTCTTCTGGCCGTCGAGGTCGGCGGGCTTGGCCTGGGCGACGACCCGGGCCGGGAGACCGGCCTTCTTGAAGAGCATGCCGGCGATCGTGACGTCGGCGCTCTGGCCCGCGGACGTAACCAGGATGGGTTGCTCGAATCTGACGCTCTGAGCCGAGGCATGTCCGGCTGGCATCAGCAGGACGATCGAAACCACGAGCGCACGATACACGGCCGGGCGTGTCATGAAACCTCCAGGGGTTACTTCCGGGTGTCGAACAAGTCCATCTTCTGTTCGTACGACCGCAGCGCGGCCGCGGTCTTCGGGGAAACCCGCACGAGCACCGAGGCAATCGCGTCGCGCTCGCCGGCGGTGATTTCCGCCCGCGAGACGACGCGAACCACCGTGTCGGTCGACCCGAACGCACCGCGCCGCGCGTGCGACATCAGCGAGCGGCTCATCTCGAGGTTCGGGTCGACGATCTCGACGCGCCTCCCGAACACGTCGTCGAGCACGTCCTGGAACAGGGCGCGGCTGTACCCGTAGTGCGAACAGCACAGGCCCACGACGACCGGGCCCTTCGCGCGAGCGCCGATCGAGGTCCTGGCCTGGTCCGCATAGGCCTCGATCAGGTTTCGGACGACATCGCTCGACGGGTCGGCCTGGATCTCGGTCTCGAGGTTCGGACAGGCCTGCTCAAAGACGCGCTCCGGCTGCACGCCGAGCGCCAGGACGCCCTTCCGATAGGCGCTGGATTCGATGGTCGTTGGAGTGCCCATGACGATGGCGGTCGCGGCGGGGTCGGCCTTCACCCGTTCGCCCAGCACGCTGATGCCGGACGCGACGATGCCGACAACGGGCACACGACCGGCGGCCACGAACGGAACCTCGGGCAGCAGCACCGAGAGCGTGTTGCAGGCGACCAGGATGAGATCCGGCGAGTACCGGCGGGCCATTCCCTCCAGCGCGCGGTCGAACGCCTCGATCTTCTCGCGCGTGGTCGCCATCGCGTTGTAGGTCCGGCGGACGTCAGCCAGGGCGCTGGCGAAGATGAGGGTGACCCGCTTGAACGCACCCGACTCGCGCAGGCTCTTCTCGAGATCGGCGGTGACCGAGAGCCCACCCAGGCCCGAGTCGGTGACGACAATCGTGATGTCGTCTTTCTCGAACACGCGGTCGACCGCCTGCGCAGCAGCGCGTCCGGCATTCCCGAGAAGCAGGCAGGCCAGCAGCGCCGCTGCCGCGCCTCGAGACACGAGCCGACGGCTAGCCGGACACGAAATCGGCAGGCGGGTCTTGCTCACGCACGGAGCAGCTTATCGGCACCGTCCGGACAGGTCAACAAACGGAGGGTTCTTGCCCACCCCCAGTTTCCGTTGAGCCTTGTTTGAGCTCCGGGCGGCACGGCGGTCGGCTACTACCTCTACGACCAGGGGCGCTGGGGCTTCTCGCCGTGGGACCAGCCCGACCGGTACCGCAGCGAGTCGGCGCTCACGTGGGCGCCGCGGGCCGTCGCGCCGTTCCTCATCATGCACGGCACCTCGCACCCGACGGTGGGCTTCATCAACGGCCTCGCCTTCTATTAACCCCAGAACTCACTTGAGTTGATGGGCATTCTATGATCTATTACGTGGATGCCGAATCCGTATCCCACCGAGTTGCGGGTCCTCGCCGTGCGCGCGTACGAAGCGGGGGACGAGACGTATGTG
>Ga0315276_10005270_pt1 | contig 11915 bp, 14 predicted proteins | sample YL17G05_0_MG_FD_204542 | JGI IMG/M metagenome (GOLD analysis project Ga0315276, IMG submission 204542) | Sediment microbial communities from Yellowstone Lake, YNP, Wyoming, USA - YL17G05_0 | ecosystem: Environmental > Aquatic > Freshwater > Lake > Sediment | place: USA: Wyoming | collected... | reverse complement strand
TTAACGATCATAAGAAAGCATCAAAAGAAGGCGGAAAAATAGCAAAAGGCGCAAGGCTTCAACTAGAGAAGAAAACAAAAAGGAAGATCATATCAGAAGAAAATTATCTTGATATTCCAGAGAGCGAGAAAAGAAAAAGATTGGGTTATGAACTATAGGAATATTGTTACTCCTGTGGCGATTATCAAGAATTTCATCAAGCCTCTTCGCCCTACGTATTCTACTCCGTTCATCCTCCCGCCTTATGTATATGCTTTGCTATGGCGTTAGCCTTTGCCTGGGTAACCTCTGCGTGCTTATCAAGAGCTTTCTTTTGTTGCTTCACTCTCTTGAGTTTCAGATAAGTCTTTCTAGCAGGAGGAGGAATGCTGGCAGCGGGTAGGTTCTTTTTGCGAAGGATTGCTTGCTTAGGAGGTAGCCTTCAGGAAAATCAGCCAAGCCTTTGTAATCTGAGGGTTTTATCTCAGCCTTGTATTTTACCTCGAAGGCTTTCTTCTTGTACACGAAGTCCACTTCCTTGGTTTTGGCTTTGTTGGTCCAGTAGTATATGACGTCGCTGTAGTTGAACACGTTGGATTTGTTTTTTCTGGTGATTATCCGCACCAACTGGTTTAGGAATGCTCCTTCGCTTATCTTGTCAATGTTCTGCTCAAGGTATGCCCTGTACTTGTTGAAGTTGTCTTCTGTGCTGTTAACCCATTTGTACGCGCAGCTCAGGATGAACGGGTCTGAGGGGTATATTTTCTTGGATTTGGGGTAGTCTGGGATTTTCTTGTTGAAGTCCATTTTATAAATGACGTTTAGGACGAACATCTCCTCAAGGGCCTCTACGTATTTTGCGATTGTGTTATGAGTGTCTATGTCTGTGCCTGATTTGACTGATGACCATGACACTTCGCTGGAGGCGGTTTCCATGACTCTTCGCAGGACTTGTTTCGCGTATTTCTCCTTGAGGTTAAGCTTTGCCAGGTCGCCTATTATCCATTTGAGATAAACGTCATATGAGGCATCTGATATTGTTTTGGTTTCGTGGTATTCGTTTATTATCTTGAGGAAGCCTCCGGTTAAAAGATAGTCTGTGTATGCCTTGGCTAGTTCTTTGAGGTGGAGCTTCAGCTTGGCTTCGTCTTTGGTTTTCTGGCCGGTTAATGCAAGGTCGAGCCCGGCCACCTTTAAGTATTCTGAGAATAGCAAAGGGTGCATTGTAAAATGCCTCTTGCCCGCGTCCCCTCGCCCAGGAAGGCGCTCAGTGCTTCTTTTCATGTCGATAGAGCTTGAGCCGCATAGGAGGACGAAGCAGTCCTTGAGCTTGCCGGAGTCGTAGAGATGCTTTATAGTCATTTCCCAGTCTTTGATAAAGGGTATTTCATCTAAGAGAATGAATTTCTTTCCTGGCGAAGCCAGTTCAATAAAAAGCAGGATGGCTTCGTGTAATTCTTCCTTTGTTAGGTTGTCGCAGGAATAAAAGAATATGCTGGCTGGTGGCGTTTTGGCGAGCAGCTCGCTTATTTTTTGTTTGATCCAGGAGGTCTTGCCAACCTGCCTGGGCCCTCTTAGGGAGTATATTCCCTCGCTAAAATCCTTTATTACAGTGTATTCCCATTTGATTGGATGCTTTCTGAGGTTTGAGAGGTGGAAATCTTTTTCTGCCCACGACCTATCATTCCACCACGGGTTGGCTTCTTTTAGCAATGCAAGGTCCATGCTGTTTCGTAAGTGCTTCTCCTTTATAAATGTTCTCTTTATTGGTATTTAGATAACCATAATTTCAGAACTTTGGTTAGTATGATAACTATATTTCTGATATTCAGGTGATAAAAAGTTGCCGAAACTCCGAAAGTGTTCGAACCATCTTCATAGTATTATATGCTGTTTCATTAAAATATTTTACTATTTAAGTAGTATTTTTAAGACTATTTTTGTAGTCATTTCCTTCTTTCAGGCTTTGCACTTCCTGGTTGAGCTCTTTCAGCTTGCTTATGTCTGCCTTGCTCTGGAAGGTTGTGATGAGAACCAGTATTAATAATAGCATTATCACTCCTGTGGCGATTATCAAGAATTTCATCAAGCCTCTTCGCCCTACATGTTCTACTCCGTTCATCCTCCCGCCTTATTTATATGCTTTGCTATGGCGTTAGCCTTTGCCTTAATACTTTCCAGCAGCCTCCTTTGTCAGGACCGATTCTTCTTAGCAAGCCTTTTATTGCAGGGACAATTTTGTTCTTATCTTAGTTATTAGCTCAGCCGCGCCTTCTCGTATGAGGTTGGCTTGTGTTTGGTTGAAGGTTTCATCAGCGCCGTAGCACGCCCTTTCCCTCATTTCTTTGGAGTCGAGCACGAATTCAATTTCTTTTCTTTCAAGCGAGAAGTTGTTAATCAGGAAGTCAATGTCTTTTTTCTCCAGGATGTTGTCTTTGTGGTAGAAGAATAGTGTTACGGCTGTAATGGTTGCTGCATGGCTTTTTGATTCATATCCTGCTTTGGATAATAGTGCCAGGGCTGCGTGGTAGGCTGCGTAGTAGTAAATGATTATGCACCAGTCGTAATATTCTCTTCCTGCTAATTTCTTTTTTATTGCCCCGTCATGCTCTGCGAGAATGAAGTTGGCGAAATCCATGTTGTTCACGGCTTTGTGGATGTGCTTTTGGAAAAGCCTGTATTTGTCTTCGCGGATGATTTTTTTGGAAACAAATCCTTTGAAGGCTTTCTCGCAGTAGGATTTGTCTGAAATAATCCTCTTATAATTGATTTTCATCGCGAATGCCTCCAGAACAGCTCAAAGAATATTTCCAGCCCATATATTATGATGTTTGATTTTCTTAGTTCGTTCGAGAAGCTGTGTTCTTTTTTAAGGAAGTTTTCTTCAAATCCTGAATAATCAACATATACTGGGCTGAGCTTGATGTTATTTCTCATGCTGATTTTTCTTGCCAGCGATTCCACGTCCTTTGCTTTTGGCGTGGCTTGGAAGACTAAGAGCAAGTCAACATCTGATTCTGCAGTATAGTTCTTCTTTGCATAAGAGCCAAAAATCAGTGCAATAAGGGGCTTTTGAGGCATTTCAGACAGGAAGTCAGAGACCCCCATCTGTATCTTCTTTGGCAGCTCTAAAAACTTCTCGGTGTGGAGTTGCTTAAGGTAACCAAGAGCTTTGATTCCTGGCTTAATATAAACTCTTACGGTATTCGCTTCATTTTCTCTTCTGAGCACGCCTTCTTTTTCCAAGAGGTTGACGTATCTTGAAGTGTTGGCAAAGGAAGTTTTGATTGTTCTTGAAAGCTCTCTGAGATGTATTCCTGTGTCGCTCTCCAAGGCGCCGATTAGCTTAATTTTGCAATTCATCTGCTCTCACTTCAGTATCAATTGATATTATTATGATATCATTTATAAATTTTGCGGTTCCATTTCTCAATTAGCCGCCCTTGGCGCTTCTAAAACAGTTGCACCTAACTTCAGCTAAGCGCAGATGTTATTTATATAATGCCCTGCTCTTTTTTCGGAAGAAGTGAAGTATTTTTCGGAAGGCTTACAGAACTATTCCCCGCCGGTCTCTCCTTGCGCTTCTTTCAGGCTTTGCACTTCCTGGTTGAGCTCTTTCAGCTTGCTTATGTCTGCCTTGCTCTGGAAGGTTGTGATGAGAACCAGTATTAATAATAGCATTATCACTCCTGTGGCGATTATCAAGAATTTCATCAAGCCTCTTCGCCCTACGTATTCTATGTCGCTCATCCCGCTCGCTAACTGCGCCTTATGTATATGCTTTGCTATGGCTTTTTAGCCTTTGCCTTAATACTTTCCAGCAGCCTCCTTTGTCTGGACCGATTCTTTTAAGCAAGCCTTTCTTCTTGAGCTTGGATATGTTGTTTTTTGTGTTTCTCAGGTTTATGCCTAAGATTAATGACAGCTCTTTTGCCGTTATGCTTGGATTGCCTTTTACTGCTGTCATTATCCCTCTTTGGTTGCCAGTTAATTTTACAGTGTCTTTTACAGTGTCTCTTACAGTGTCTCTTTCAGATGCACTTTCTCCTTTGGCCATTATTTTCTGGGTGGCCTCCCCCGGGCCGCGCACTTCCTTATAATAATAGAAGAACTTTTGACCCTAAGGCAGAGGCTTTCAGGGCAGATCTCTTTTCATCCTTCCACTTCTTGCCTTAGCTTGCTTAGCAGCTGTTGCGTCCTTTGCCTTAGTGCTTGGTATTCTTCCTCTTCTAGGCTGGTCTGAATTGAGTACTGCATCCTTTCCCTTATGTCGAGTATCTTGTCTGAGTGGGCCAGCTCTTCTGTGACGTCGCCGTCATAGATTTCCTTGAGCTCTTCCTTTGTGAGGCTTATCTCCTTTTTCTCTATCATGCTTTCTACCATGGCAAAGGTGCAGCTCTGATTCCTGGACTCATAGCCTTTGGCTGCCAATAGCCCTAGTAATAGGTGATATAAGGTGTAGAAGGCTGCTGAGGCTGACCAGTCTGAGTAGCCGTTGTCATGAAAGAATTTCATGGCGTCATAGTTGTGTATGGCTTTTTTCACGTGGCCATCACTATCCCTTCCCTTGGCTTTGCGAAGTCCTTTATGCCTTTCCCCTTTCTGCCCTTCTTTTAGGCATTTCCTTATCTTCTCACTTAGCTGCACTTTTTACCATCTCTATCACAGCATCCTGCCCCCATAGAATTATGCCTTTCTTGAGCGCTTCCATCAGCACAGGGTCTTTTTTTCTCAGGTTATTCTCAAAATCTTCTTCTGTCTGGAGCACTTCATGGGCCTTGGCAGGCATTGTCTCGTATATTTTCTTGCTCGCTTTCTTGTGCTCTGGGTATTTGCCCTTCTCTATTACAAAAAGCACGTCCATGTCATTTGGCTTTTCATTCTTCATGTATGAGCCAAATAGGATGCATGCCTTGGCTGATTGCCGCAGGGGCTTTAGGTCCTCTTGCCTGCTCTGCAGCTTCTTGCTGAGGCTGTCCTCTATTAGCGCAAGCTTGAGCACATTGGCTGTCTTCTCATTCTGGTAGTCAAGGCTGTAGATCTTGCTGTTGGCAATTTCCTCATAACTTAATACGCCTTCTTCCTGAAATTTTCTTAGCATCTTGTAGGCTCCGTTTGGGGAAAGGCCGCTTTCCTTGGCCAGCTGGTTTATTGAATGTTTGGCTCCTAAGAATATGAGCCTTAATACCTTTTTCTCATTTAGGGTAAGCATATTTATACACCTCGAGTGTATAATTATACACCTAAAGTATATAAATTTTCCGGTATACTGATAAAAGCACAGGCGCTTTAAATAATGCCATTATCTTTTTTCGCAAGAAAAGAGCAGGTTTCGGAAAGATTGCGACAGCTTCCACCTTCGAGGAAAGAATCATATGTGGAAGCCAATGAAACATTTTTCAGTAACAAGCAAAGCTTCCGCAACTTGCAAAACTTCGTTTTGTAGTTCCGAAAGCAAAGCTTTCGTAACCTTTATTAACGCTTTTGTATTCTTTCCAGGGTGATGAAGAAATTCGTTGGGGTCGCAGGGATTGTTCTTATATTAGTCGCTTTATTCTTAACTTCTTTTCTCCCTCAGCATAATCTTCTCCCTCGCCACGTAGACGCCTGGCAAGTCGTCACCAAGGCTGATGCAGTCATTGACAACAGGGCAGTCTCAGTCCTTGAGCCTTTCTCTGAAACAGTCTCGTTTTACCCTCCTGGCGCTCATTTACACCTAGCCATCCTTCAGTCCATCTCAAACATCAACCTCCTCTTCATCTCAAACATCCTTCCCGCCTTATTCATGGTCATCCTTGGCCTCTTGCTATACGCCCTTTCTAAGCTTCTTTTCAAGAACGAATTAGTTTCCATCACAATAATGGCTTTCACTCCGCTCTCCCTCTCAAACATCACCATGCTAGGCCCTTACTACCTCGTCCCTTTAGCCTGGGGAATGATCATCTCATTGCTAGCATTTTACTTTCTCATAAAAAAGTCCTGGCTTTTATTCTTCATCTCATTCATAGCCCTCTCATTAACCCACAACAGCTCAATGGTATTCGCCCTTATAGGTATAGCCCTTTTCTTCATCTTCAACAAGTCTTATTGGCGTTTAGTCAAGTACTTATTAATCTTAATCCTGGCTGCAATAATAATATTCATCGCTATCAGCGGCAGCTTCTCTTACCTTCTCAGCATCTCTTTAAGCTTCTTTGCCTTTGACAAAGCTTCTCCTTTCATCAACTTCCAAGCCATGTTCCCTCCAATCTTCCTCTTGTTCCTGGCATTAGGCTTCTACTTCATATTAGTCAATGAGCGTGAAGCTTCAAGATTCCTCATCCCTTTATTCGCTTTCCTTGCCATCAACGCCTTCTTGTATTGGAACTGGATGGGCTTCTTTTTAGTCTATAGGCGCCTCTTCACCTTCCTTTTCCTCATGTCAGTCTTTTTCGTTGGCTACGGAGTCTTTTGCATCAGCAGCAATGAGAGGATAATTGGCAGGGGGATTGTCAAGCTAAGGAAATCAAGCATCATCTTAATACTAGCCATAATAATCCTTCTACCCATAGCAATAAAAGCTAATTTACAAGCCCACATCTCAGACGTAACCTTAGTCAATAACAATGAGAACATCCTCTTCCGTGACTTTGGCAACCTTAATCCAAACACCTCTGTAGCCACTGACCACTTGCAAGCATTTGCCTTGCCATACTACAACCTTAGGCCAGTTCAATTAAGCCCTGCGCATGGCACAGACATCTTATACTACGAAGAGCTTCACTTATGCTATGAATCCCTCAACACCACTTGCTTTGAAAACTTCTTCAAGAATCACAACGTAACATACCTTTACATAAGAATACCCATCAACTCAACTTATTTCAAGCCTTATTTCAAGTATAACCAGAGCGTTATTTACAGGTTTCAGGACTAAATTCCCTTAAGAACTCTTCAGGTGTCATTATCCTTATGTGCCTGTATCTTTTCAGCTTGAGCAAGTGATTATCACGGCTTACTATGCAATCTACTTTGCCTGCCACTGCGCATTCTATGATTTTGTTATCATCAGGGTCTTCTACTACAGCATCAATCTTTTCCTGGGTAATTATTATTTGGGAATTGGATAAAATCTTTTCCACCGTCCTTCTCATCCAGAGGCCTTTCTCTTTAACTTTTGCCTTCACATCATCATATTCAAGAACGTTTATGAGTTCTTTGACTATTTCCTCTGAAAGAACCAGCTCAATCTTCTTATGTTCCACTAATTCCATTAATTGGTCAGGCGCTCCAGCCCAAAAAGCCGATGATACCATAACATTAGTGTCGACTGTTATTCGCACGCTTCTCTTTCCTCATCTTGTGGATAAGGGCGTCTACTTCTGATTCTTTGAAGCCTGACTTCTTGGCTGCTTCCTTGAGCGGCCGTGTTATCTCTTCCCAGCTTTCAGGTATGAATTTCTTCATTACGACCGTATGGTCTTTGAGCATGAAGAGTATCTTGCTGCCTTCCTCTAGCCCCATCTCCTGCCTTATGCTGCTGGGTATTGCTATTTGCCCTCTTGAGCTTACTGTCCCCATCTCCACTATTTCTGTTGCCATGAATGCACCCCCATTACAAGATTTACAAGATATATCTTGTATTTAAAGGTTTCGGTGCAGTAACCTATGCCAACCAGGTCCTTTATATAATGCTATCAAGAATTTTCGCAAAGAATAATTTGAATCCTAAATCCCTTCGGCAAGTGCAAACCGCAAAGATTAAATAACCCTTATTCAACCCAAAGCCAAGATGAAGAAAAACAACAAGTTCAACTGGAGAAAAGAGCTCACAGGATGGGCTTATGTAGTGGCATCAGCTATCATTCTCTCAGCAATAATAAGCATCTTCTTCAAGCAAAATTACTTTGCAGCCTTAAGAGCAATATTAGGGCTTATTTACGTCCTTTTCCTGCCAGGCTACGTAGTAGTGAGGCTTTTCTTCCAGGAAGTTGACTGGATAGAAAAAGCAGCCTTGAGCTTTGGCCTAAGCATTGCCTTAGTAATTTTAGCAGTCATGCTTTCCAACATGCTCTTCAGGATACCAATAACTGCATTATCCAACTTCTTTGTGATACTTGCAGTGATGATAATAACAGTCTTAGTGAAGGTCTACCAGCGGCCAATCATGAAATTCTTAGAAAAGCTTGCTTTCTGGAAGAAAAAGAAGTGATAGCAACAAAAAGATAACAATTCAATCTTGCCAATCAAGCCGCTTCTTCTCTGAGGAGTCATCATAGACTATTGAGCCAAGCAAAACCACTAAGAGAAAAGTGACCACAGCAATGACATAGCTAAGCCACCCCATCTCCTGGGTTTTAAGAAAAACAACCACTCCACCAATAATTCCGATGATATACACCAGGATATCACCATACAAGCTCTTTCTCTTAAGCTTTTTCCTCTCATCAGAGGGCAATAGTATGCTCAAAACCCCGAAAACCACCACGATAATCAATAACAGGTTCATGTTGATGAACTTGAGCTTGTAGAACTCATTGACCAGCAACACAAGCAGGAAAGCTATGAGCAGCACCTGGAAAGTCATGTTCACATAAGGAGCCAGCTTCTCAGAAGCAAACTTCTTGGCAGTTCCCGCATGCTTTTTTACCTTGGCAATCATGCAAAAGAGTAGATAGCCTCTTATTAAAAAAGCTTTGCATTGAGCCAAAACCCCATTTACCAGCCTTTAGGAACGAAAACTTTAAATATGCTCAAATTATCGTTAATATAGAATTATAATATTAAACAGGTGAGTGAGATAAGCCTAAAATTAAGTTCTATATTGTACCAGTGCTAGAGGTGAAGCTATAATGAAAAGACGACTAAGCCCATTGACTAACAAAAGAGCCAGCTCAAGGAGAGTGATGGGAGTATTGATAACAGTAGTAATCATCGCTCTGCTTCTCCTCTCAGGCCCAGCTAATGCTTTTGACCTGCAGCTAGGGACTCCTTCAGACACCACGCCTACCCAAGGCGATGAAATCACTTTCACTGCCACTGCAGAAGTGCTTGCCAATGAGATTGTCCCTATACAGAACCTAAGCCTTGATTTCTCTGGCGGCAGGGTATGCTATTTTTCAGTGGATGGGGACCTCCTGACTGATTGCACCGGCATAACCATCACCCAATCTGAGGATTCAACCAATCACACTACGGGTGTCTTGAATTTCACTGCTGCAGGCCAAAATGAGTCTTACGGCTCTGGCTTTGGATACGGCTATGCAGCCCCTGGCCCTAGCAAGCTTGCTTATGACGTCACCCTTGACACTGGCGAGTTTGGGACTGGCAGCCTTAGCTACACCTTGAACGCCCATATGAAAGGTGACACTTACACTTCTGATGAAGAGTCCATCACTATCGGCAGGCACAGGAGTAACAGAGGTGGAGGAAGCTCAATTCCACCTAACCCATCCAACACCTTGACTTGGACTCAGATGACTCCTGGAGCAGCTACTATCACCAAGATAACCAATGAAGACCTAGGACTGACACAGATAATAATAGAGGTCAACAACCCCACCCAGAACGTCAAGATAGTGATTGAGAAGCTAGCAGGCAAGCCTGCAACTATCACCAAGACCATCAATGGCAAGGTTTTCAAGTACTTGCAGATAACCAAGCAGAACCTTGATGACACCAACCTTAAAGGCAATGTCAAAGTACAGTTCAAGGTGCCTTACAGCTGGCTTTTAGGAAATGGAGTTGACCCTAAGAACATAGCCTTGAAGAGGTTTGCTAACAATGATTGGCAGGACTTGATGACTAATTTGCTAAGCACAGATTCCAGGTACGCTTACTTTGAGGCAGAGACTCCGGGCTTTAGCTTCTTTGCAATAGGAGAAAAGAATGTAGCAGCAGCACTTACTCCAGTGCCTAAAGCAGAGGAATTGATAACACCAACTCCCACTGGCGAGGTAGTCAAGGAAGAAACAGAACAGGCTAAGCCAGAGACCAAGCCTCCAGTCACAACAACAACTACCAAGAAGCCCACGACCACAACAACCACCAAGGCCAAGCCAAACACAGGAGTGCAAGTAGCCATTGTAGTGATAGTGGTGATTGCTATGGGCCTCATCATCCTCACCAGCACTGGAAGGAAAAGAGGGCTCAAGCCTATCAGGGAGATCAAGGGCTAAGGAAAATCGCCTGGCCTGATCTTACCTTAAAAAAGCAAAAGTTTTATATACTATCAGTTTCTTAAAATAATCTAAACAATCATAACTGACAATTATAACTAATAGGGTTTATAAGGGTGAGTGATATTATTTTCACATTAAAATGTATTCTAAACCAAAACTAGAGGTGAAGCTATAATGAAAAGACGATTTAACCTATTGACTAACAAAAGAGCAAATTCAAGGAGAATGATGGGAGTATTGATAACAGTAGTAATCATCGCGCTGCTTCTCCTCTCAGGCCCAGCTAATGCTTTTGACCTGATACTTGGCGCTCCTTCAGATGCAACTCCGTTGCAAGGAGTCACAATCACTTTCACAGCTACTATGGAAGTATTTGCGAACGAGCTTGTGCCTATCAGCAACCTCAGCATCAACATGTCTGATGGTACGCTCTGTTACTTCGACATCCTTGGCAATATTCTTACTCCTGCTGATTGCAATGGCATTACCATCACTCCTGATGAAAACACCGTGGAATATGCTGCTGGCAACATGGATTTCAATTTCAGCGGAACTCCTTACAATTACGGCCCTGGATTTGGCTATGGCTATGCTGCCCCAGGCCCTAGTGTGCTAACTTATAATATCTCTCTTGACACTGGAGAGTTCGCTCCTGGGCCTCTTGACTTCTCGCTTAACGCCATCATGACTAACGCAGCCGTGTTCACTTCTGACTCTCAGAGCATCAACATAGGAGTAGACACAGAGGCACCAACATATACCACAGTAGCTACCGTGGATACAGATAGTTTCTATTCACCATCCAGCGGGGTTGTGAATATTATTGTTAATGCAACTGATGCATCTTCTGGAATTGCACAGGTTGTTGCTAACTTCAAGAATATTAGTGCAACTGCATGTGGAGGCACAGGGTTATTAACATTAACACTAAATATAACAACAGGATTATATAATGGCTCATGTAATGTTGCATCATTTATAACATCAGGACAGATGCCTACAACAAGATTGATAACTGTAAATATCACAGATAATGTAGGAATATCTAATACCTCTGCACCACCCATAATAATATTATTACAAGACCTCGGCATGCCTAGCATGGGTGCTAATCCTTGCATGAGATTTGGCTCATCGACTACTAACTTTTCTACTGTTCCAAACTTTAATGCAGTAAACTTTGTAATGTCCATACAGGGAAACCTTTCATGCATGACAGGTAATCCGGCACTCCCATCATCATGGGCAGATATGCTATTAATCAATCTGACATCAGTAAACCTGGGCAGTAAAGCTGCTGCTGAAAAACTTGCAGGATTATCCACTGCAATGAATGTATCTATACAGGGCCCAGGGTCATTTGGTAATTCCAGGATATATATTAATAGCACATATTTTAGTGAATTGAATACTACTGCAACAATTAAATTATTCAATCTGCCATTCCAGTCAATGCCAGCAATAGTCGGGGATGCAAGTGCTGCAGGCGTTAATGGCACAAACCAATTAACATGGGCTTCAGCATATAATGCAGCATTAGGCGTATATACTGGTAACCTGACATTCCAGGTAAAGGGATTCTCAGGCTATAATGTGACAGATAATAGTACACCGATAATAGCATTCATTGACCCAACACAGAGTATGAACCTGTCAGCGACTAGCAGGAATATCAATTTTACAGTCAACGGTACAGGTACTCAGGTCAGTTATGTAACATTAGTTGTTGATAGTATGCCAGCATTAATATATAATGCAACAACCGGTGCACAAGGG